>Ga0169931_10014993_pt1 | contig 10420 bp, 3 predicted proteins | sample Kivu_15m_20L_FD_129675 | JGI IMG/M metagenome (GOLD analysis project Ga0169931, IMG submission 129675) | Freshwater microbial communities from Lake Kivu, Western Province, Rwanda to study Microbial Dark Matter (Phase II) - Kivu_15m_20L... | ecosystem: Environmental > Aquatic > Freshwater > Lake ... | reverse complement strand
TAGTCCATACAATTTTTGTATGGGTGAGATAATGAATTTATTTTATAAGAGAAGTCTTATAAAAATTGTTAAATTAAAATAATAAAATAGTCCATACAATTTTGTATGGGTGAAATCCTTAATTTATTTTATAAGAGAAGTCTTATAAAAAATGTTAAATTAAAATAATAAAATAGTCCATACAATTTTTGTATGGGTGAGATAATGAATTTATTTTATAAGAGAATTCTTATAAAAATTGTTAAATTAAAATAATAAAATAGTCCATACAATTTTGTATGGGTGAAATCCTGAATTTATTTTATAAGAGAATTCTTATAAAAATTGTTAAATTAAAATAATAAAATAGTCCATACAATTTTGTATGGGTGAGATAATGAATTTATTTTATAAGAGAATTCTTATAAAAATTGTTAAACCCAATTTATAAAATAATCCATACAAAATTATAAATCCAGAATTAAACATTAATCCTAACACGCGGGACTTGTCCCGCCGAGGGGCTAGAGAGGCCAACGGCCGAAAGCCCCGAGACGAGGGCGGCATTGCCGCCCGAGTTAAATGTACATCATACTAGATTTAACGTGATGGTAATCATCTTCTTTATTTTTCTTTAATAATTCTTCTACTAAGTTGGAGTCCAGATTAATTGGAAATCTTATATTTTTAAGAGAATCATCCAATTTATGGGTATATTTAGCCATATTTAATTTAAGAAGGATTGTTTCAATACATCTTCTAAGTTCTCTAACACCTTCTTCTTTTGTGTGTTTCTGGATTATTTCCTTAATAATTTCATCATCGAGTGAAAATTCTTGTTCACTAATTCCAATATTCTGAGATAATTCTTTAATTAGATATTCTTTTGCAATTAAAACTTTTTCATCAATTGAAAATCCTTTAAGATTTATTTTTATTAATCTGTCTCTTAAAATTGGATTAATTAAAGATTCATCATTATAAGAAAAAACGAATAAACATTTCGATAAATCCAAATCTATTCCAGAAAAATATTTATCATTAAAACAAGTATTCTGGGTTTGATCAGTTAAATGGGTTAATACTCCAATTATTTCTTCACCTTGTTTTGTCGCACTAACTTTATCCAATTCATCAAAAAAAATAACTGGATTCATTACCTGAGAGTCCATAACAATATTTGCAATTCTTCCCCAATTTGAACCTTCATAAGTATAACTATGGCCTTCAAGAAAAGTTGAATCAGTTGCTCCACCAAGTGCGATCATATGAAATGGTCTTCCAAGAGCTTTTGAAATTCCATTTCTAACAAGAGATGTTTTTCCAATTCCTGGTGGTCCTTGAATAGCGATGATATTTCCGGATGATTTTGGATTAGAAATCCATTGACAGACTATTTGCATTATTTTATTTTTAGCTTCATTGTGTCCATAGGTGCTATTTTCCATATCTGTTGCTACTTTATTAATAAATTCATTTATTTTAGTGGGAGCATCATTTTTAGAAATAGGCAAGTCAATATAATTTCCAAACGGAATTCTTAAAGCTCCCTCCAACCATTTATTCAATTTAAAATATTCTGGATCAGAAGGTTCCATCATTTCAATTTGAGATAATTTATTCATTATATTTCTTTTTACTGCAAGACTTACAGGGAATTTAAGAATTCTGAATCTTTCAGGTATTTCATTGGTATCATATTTATCTAACTCTTTTTCATATTTTTTAAGAGCTAATCTCTCATCTTTCGAAATCTTTTTCCAATAATTAAATTCATCCTCAGTCATAAGATTGTAATCATCGGATGTTAAGTCTAACTCTTTCAACATTTTTTGAGTAATTTTTATATTATTTGTTTTTTTAGATTTAGACTGTTTTGCTTCTTCATCAGAAGAATATTCTAAATCAGCTGAATCTTCAATTGAATCATCACCTACAATAAATTCATCGTTTTCATCAAAATAACCGCCATATTTTTTAATCATTTTCTTTTTCTCTTGTTCATCAATTTTCTTTGGTTCAACTTTTTTTTCTTCTTTTTTCTCTTCTTTTTTGTCGTTTATTTTTTGTTTTTTAATGTCTTTGTCTGAATCACTTTTCTTTTTATTAGAACAAGTAGAATAACTAGTGCGCGTACGAAGAGTGCGCTTATTGTTGTTTAATATGTCGGTTAACTCGTTAATATCGATCTCTATTGTATTTAATTTATCTTTATTAGAAGGCATCTTTCCCATATTAGAATCTAAGGAACTTATTCTATTTTTCGATTTTTTTATTTTCTCTAAATCATTTACATTTTCGTTTTTTTTTCTTTTTTTACCACTTAAATCATCTTCCATTTAATTTTTGTTTTTTTTTTTTTTTTTTTTTTTTTCTCTTGGTAAAAATAAAAAGTGAAAATTAAGGTGAAAATTTTCACTTAAAATCAAAAAAAAATTGATTTTAAAAAAACCTAATTTAAAGGTAAATTACTAGATATTATAAATCTTCTATAAGTTATGTCTAAACTACTTCAAGAATTAGCTGATGTATCAGATGTATTTAATATTTCAGAAGTTAAATTTGGACTTTTGAATCCTGAAGCACTTAAAAAGGCTTCAGTTTGTCATGTTGTTGTTCCTGAGACTTATGAAGGTTCAGAACCGAAGGAGAATGGATTATTTGATCCCAGAATGGGAGTTATTGAAAGAGGACGCATTTGTCCTACTGATGAATATGATCATACAATTACACCTGGATATTTTGGACACATTGAATTACCTTTACCGGTTTTTTGGATTCAGCATATGGAAACCATTGTGAAATTATTAAGATGTGTTTGTATTAGGTGTGCTAATGTATTACTTGATAAGTCAAATCCAGCGATTATGAAAGAATTGAAGAAGAAGAGTGGTGCAAATGCATTTAAGTGGATTTCAGAGCATTGTTTGAAACAGACAAATAAGAAATGTGTTTATAATGGTGGATGCAATGCTATTCAGCCAAATACTTACAGAAAATTAATTGGTGAAAAGTTTAAGACTGACAATATTGTTCAGGTTGAGGCTGAATATTCAGCAGATGCTTTTAAGGATGCTGATCAGAAGAAGATGAAGTTTGTTTTACCAGTTGAGCATATTTTGAATATTTTTAAGAGAATTTCTCATGAGGATGCTGAGTTGTTAGGTTTTGATAATGTTGATGCTCGTCCCGAGTGGATGATCTGCACTGTTGTTCCAGTTGCTCCTCCAGCTGTTAGACCTTCTGTTAGACAAGATAATAATCAGAGAGCGGAGGACGATTTGACATCAAAATTTGCTGCGATTATAAAGGCGACTAATGCTTTAAAGAAGGAATTGGAGAAATCATTAAAGAAGGAGACTGATGCTGAGAAGGAGAGTTCAGCGAGAAATATTAATGGAATTAGGGCAAATTTACAATATCACGTTGCAACTTTGGTTGATAATGAAATCAAGAATATTCCACCTGACAATAGAAGAAGTGGACAACCATTAAAGATGATTCGTCAGAGAATCAAGAGTAAGGAAGGAAGAATCAGATCAAATATTATGGGAAAACGTGTAGATTTTTCAGGAAGAACTGTTGTTGGTGTTGATCCAAATATTAGTATCGATCAATATGGTGTTCCAGAAAAGATTGCGATGAATTTAACTTTTCCCGAGATTGTAACTAAGTATAATATGACAAAGCTTTATAAATTAGTAAGGAATGGTCCAAATATTCATCCAGGAGCACGTCAGATAACTAAAATGAATTATGATGAAAATGGTATTGCTCATCCAGAACATATTTATTTGAAATATATTGATCGACAAAGTGTTATACTAGAAGAAGGTGATGTTGTGGAAAGACATCTTATAGATGGTGATTGGGGTCAATTTAACAGACAGCCTTCACTACATAGGATGAGTATGATGGCACATAAGGTTAAAGTTATGCCTGGAAAGACGTTCAGATTGAATGTTTACGTGACTAAACCTTACAATGCAGACTTTGATAAACTCTGTCAAAAACAGGAGGCCTGAAAAGGGTGCTACCTCCTAGTTAAAATTAATAAGTGAAAATATAAAAATAAAAAAGACTGTTCTGTTGCGAGATTAAAATCGTGAATGTGAAACGGTTTAAAGATAAGGTGTTATAATAAAATATAAAATGTCGAAAGTTTGTTCGAAGTGTACTTTGAGTTTCGAGGAGAGTTTTTTTCTCAGTGGTCGTTCTATTTGTAGGAGTTGTCGCAGTGCATCCCGCAAAGAAATTTACCTAATAAAAAACAACGAGAAAAAGAATGTGGAAGGAGTGAAGGAATGCAATATTTGCAAAGAGGAGAAGGATGTAAATCAATTTAAAATTGGGTTACTTCATTGTTCAGATTGTTATAATAAAAAAAGACGAGATTATCGTGCTTTAGCTAAACAACCTGATCCAGAACCTTCAAAAATTATTTTACCAGAAGGTTATCAACTTTGCAAAGTATGTAATTCAGTAAAAAAACATGATGAATTCCGTGAAAAACGTTTGAAATGTAAGAAGTGTGAAAATAAAGAAAGAGTCGCTTATAGGAAAGGTCAAATTGAAAAACAGCCACAAGCTAATGTGGAAAAAGAAGAAGATGACTTTTCAAAACAATTGAAAGCAGCTTGTCGCAATAGAATCAGGGAAACTATTCCAAAAGATATTTCAGAAAAATTAACAAATGAAAATCGATTTGGATATGTTTATGATTTTATTAATTGTGATATGAACTTTCTTAAGCGATGGCTTCAATATAATTACATTTCTGAAATGTCAGATGAAAATTATGGAACTTATTGGTTCATGGATCATGTTATTCCTATACACACGTTCAAAATTAAAGAAAATCTCGAAACAAATAAAAAAAACTGTTATAGTTGGTTTAATTTATCAACATTAAAAGCTATTGATAACAGTAGAAAATCTGTATCTATAACTAAAAACCAATTACAAACACACAAAGAACACCTTATTAATTTCTGTGCTTTAAATGGCATAGAACCAGAAAAAGAATACTTATTACTTTTAGCGAAATACCTTGATGCGGGAAACCCCTTAGAGTCTTCAACTACCACCTCTCAGTAGAAATACTAAGAGGGAACTCGGTTAATAGCCGATAACAATGGTAATAATGTTGAAGAATTGGGCAATCCGCAGTGTTACTGTCTAAGGCCGTTTGGTAGGCTATGGCGGGCACTCAGAGACTGAACGGGTATTGGTGAGCTGTGAGGGATTAGCCATCCTGAGCTTGCTTAAGATACAGTCCGGCCTTATAGGAAACTATAGGGATATCTCATGGGAGATGAGATGAACACACACATTCCACAAAGTGTGGAAACATCATATGAATTAGCTGAATTAACTGCTGTTCCTACTCAAATTATTAGTCCAGCAAAATCAGCCCCGATTATTGAAGTTAATAATGATACATTGATTGCTGCTTATTTAATTACTCAACCGCACGTGAAAATTTCAAAGAAGAGTGCTATGAATTTGTTGATTCCCAATCATAAATTTAATGGAATTTTTCCTGAAACAAAGGAAAGTTATTTTACAGGACAAGATATGTTTTCCACGTTTTTGCCAGATATTTCATTTAAGAAAGGAAATAAGAGTTATGACATTGATCCATCAGAGAAAAATATGGTAATTATTGAAAATGGTCATTTTAAACAAGGTATTCTTGATAAAACTGTTATTGGAGCAACTTTGATTCATATGATTTATGATGCTTTTGGTCAAAATGCTGTTAAAGATTTTTTGAATAATAATCAGAGAGTGTTGAACAGATGGATGGCTGGATATAGTTTTACATTTGGATTAGGAGATTGTGTGCCAACTACTTTGGATAATGAGAAGATTACTGAATTTGTTGTTGCTAAGATCAAGGATGTAAATACAATTATCAAGGAGGCAAATATGGGAATATATAAGCAGAATTTGGATAATAAGTTTATTAAGATTAGTTTGGAGAATGACATTATGGAAAATTTAAGAAAAGCATCATTTGATTTTCAGAAGTATATTGGAAAGAATATTAATAAAGATAACTCGATTTATACATTAATTTCATCTGGAGCAAAAGGGACGAATGATGATTTGAGTGCAATCAGAGGGTTTATTGGTCAACAAACTATTATGGGCAAAAGAGTTCAAGATGGATATACAAGAAGAACTTTATCTCATTTTTCAAAGGATGATTATGGAGCAAGAAGCAGAGGATTCATTGCTAACAATTTTTTTAATGGTATGGATCCAATTGAATTGTTTTTTCATTTGATGGATGGCCGTGTTGGGTTGATTGATACTGCTATTAAATCTGTTTCTGGAGATACTCCACTTATTATTATGGAAAATGGAATTACAAAATATGTAACTATTGGAGAATGGATTGATACTCAATTAAATGAAAACCAAAATGATATTGAAAGATTACCAGAAAAAGATCAAGAATTATTGAACATTAAAAATCAGACATTCATTCCCACAACTGATGAAAATGGAAAAGTAACTTGGGGAGAAATTACTGCTATTACAAGACATGATCCTGGAGAAGGAATGTATAAAATCAGAACTTCTGGAGGAAGAGAGGTAAAGGTTGTAGAAAGCAAATCTTTGATTATCTGGGATGAATCAACACAGAAATTCAAAGAAGTTCATACTCCAGATGTTAAAGAAGGAGATTATTTGCCTGTTAATATAGAATTACCAGAACCTCCTATTGTCAATGATGATTTATTAACATCATCTTGTGATAAATTACATACTTATCTAAATGATTTGGTAAATGGACTTGTAAAATCTGATGGTAAAGTATTAATTGAAAATCTCAAAACAGAAGAGATTAATAGAATAAGTTTTATTTGCTCTAGATTAGGTATTTTTACAAAATTGAATGATTCATCTATTTTAATTTTCATTGATAATAAAACTTATAAGAAGGTGAATAATGTTGTTTTAGACCCGATTGTTTTGATTGAGAAATTATCAGTAGCTGATTATCCAAAGGTTTATGATGTAACAGTTCCATCAACATTAAATTTTGGATTAGCAAATGGTCTTCAAGTAAGAGATACAGCAGAATCAGGATATATGCAGAGAAGATTGATCAAAGCATTAGAGGATTTAAGTGTTAAATATGGAGGCACTGTTAGAAATGGTAACAACAATATTGTTCAGTTTGTTTATGGAGATGATGGTATTGATCCTTGTAAGTTGAATAAACAGGAATTTAAGTTAATTGAGATGAATGATCATGATATGGAGAAGAAGTTTTTGATTACAGAGGATAATATTCAGTTATTGAAATCATTAATGACACCAGATGCTTTTAAGGAGATGACATCAAATAAGAATTATTTGGCTGATTTGAGAGGAGATTATGAGAGATTGGTTGAATTAAGGAAGTATTCAAGACAATATTATTTCAAGAATATGAATGTAATGAATGCTACTGTTTTCTCACCAGTTAACTTTTACCGTTCTATCATTAATGCTAGGGATATGTTTAAGATTCAATTAAATAAGAAGACTGATTTAACTCCTGCTTATATAAGAACTTGTTTCAAAGAAATGGAGGATGAAGTCAAGAAATATTTACCTGAATTTTCACTCAATATCTTTCTTGGTCTTCTTCATAGTAATCTTTCTCCCAAAGTATCAATTATTGACTTTAAATTCAACAAAACTGTTTTTAAGTTCATTATTGATACTATCAGAGAGAAATTCCTTAGTTCTCTTGTTCAACCAGGTGAAATGGTTGGTATGGTAGGAGCACAATCTATGGGTGAAGTATTAACTCAAATGTCGGTTCCTTATGATACCAAGATTATTGTGGAACACGAAGGAAAAGTATTGAAAACTAAGATTGGAGAGTATATTGATAATATTATTAATGGAAAGAAGGGAAAGATACAGTATGATGAGACGGGAAAACATACTATAATGGAGATATCGAATAATGTTAATATTGTTTCTGTTACAAAAGATGAGAAAATGTCTTGGAGAAAGATTTCAAAGGTAAGTCGTCATCCTGTAAATGGTCAATTGATGAAGGTGGAGACAAAGAGTGGAAGGATTACTAATGCTACATTGTCACATTCATTTTTAAGAAGAACTGAGGAGGGGATTGTGCCGATTGAGGGTAAGGATTTGAAGGTTGGAGATAGAATTCCAGTGGCTAGTGTGATACCATTATTATCGAATATGACCAATTATATTAAATTAGGTGATTTTGATATGGATTTGGATGAGAATTTTGGATATTTGTGTGGTATTTATTTCATTGATGGAAGTTCAACTAAGTATGGAGTGAAAATTAATAGGAAGACAAATGGAGATCATGGAGAATTATTATTGGAGAAGTTGTGTTTGAAGAATAAGATAATTTTTGAATTCAGAGAGACTGCTATTTATTTGAAGAACAAATATCTTCAGAATTTTCTGGAGGATTCTTTTGGAAAGAATGATGGAGAGAAGATTATTGGTCAGATATTATTTCAATCAAATATTGAATTTATTAGAGGTTTTTTGAGTTGTGTTACTGATTTGAAGGCTTATATTGATGAGAAGAGAATGTATGTTAAAATCTCAGGGTCAAGAGAGAATGTGAGTGATTTGGGATTATTATTTAATTACTTTGGAATATTTGGATATTTGGCGACTGAGAATAGAAGAGATGTGAAGGTTAATCTTCTGAATATCAGCAGGAAATACATTCCCCATTTTCAGAGAGAAATTAGAACACACAATCTCGCTAAATCAATATCACTTTCAAATATTACTAGTTATGTTTCAAGAGATGATGCTCATGATTTGTCGGATTATGTTGATAAAATCCCTGAAGTAGGAAATTTAATCGCGGATGTTGGTAAATTATTGAAATTGAAGGAACATACTAGCACTTATGGTAGATGGAGAAGTAAGGAAAGCATTGGAAGAAGAACTCTTCAAAAATACATTGAGACATTTAAACAAGAAAATTCATCTAGTTCATTAGTTCAACAAAAGATTATGCTTCTTGAACAAGCAGCAAAGTCTGAAGTTGTTTGGGATGAGATTATTCATATTGAATATTATGATGGCGGTGATGATGAATATGTTTATGATTTTACTGTTCCAGGTAGTGAAAGTTTCTTGGTGGATGATGGCATAATGGTGCATAACACTTTGAACAGTGTTGAATGGAATACTGAGATGTTGATAAAGGTTGATGGTGAATTACAAAGAACAAAGATAGGTGAATGGATTGATTCAAGAATTGAAAATTCTGATTCTAAGAATATTGAAAATCATCCAAATGATACAATTTTGGAATATGTAAGAGATAAACAAATTTTTGTTCCAGCTTGCACAGAAGATGGAAAAATTATCTGGGATGAAGTTGAAGCAGTAACTAGACATCCAGTTATAAATAAAGATGGTTCAAATACTTTGTTAAAGATTACTACTGCTAATGGAAGAGAAGTAATTGCAACAAAGGCAAAAAGTTTTTTGAAAAGAGTTGATAATAGGATTATTGGAGTTGATGGGGATTCTATTAGAATTGGAGATTATTTACCTGTTTCTCGTAAAGATATTTGGAAAAATGAAGAAAAAATTTTGAATAAGTGGAATATTACAAAATATTTGCCGAAGAATGAATTTAGATATCAGTCTGAAGTTGAAAAAGCAATTAATATTTTAAGACAACCAGATACCCCAAGAAAATGGTGGAATTTACATAATAATAAATCTTTTACTCTTCCTTATTCACGTTCTGATTCTTTTAAGAGTGCTTATTTTGGAAAGAATTATCGACAATTTGAAGATATGAAGAAGGATTGTATTTATCCAAAGATGGGAATAGTTGAGTATCATATTCCAGAGGAGATTGAATTAGATAGATTAAGTGGATTCTTTTTTGGTGCTTTTTTAGCTGAGGGACATTATACAAGAAATCAATTGCTTATTTCAAATATTGATGAAAAATTTAATAACATTTTGATTGAATTTGCAAATAGGTATAATATTAAATATCATTTTGAAGATAGAAATGTTAATAATGGTAGATCAGTTACCTATAGATTTCATTGCAATATTTTATGCCAAATTGTAAAGAATACTTTTGGAACTAATAGCGAAGATAAAAGAATTCCCCTTGAACTTTTTGAAGCAAATATTGATTTTTTGAAAGGATTAATTGAAGGATATTATTCTGGTGATGGATATATTCCTAAGAAAGAAAATTCTGTATTGGCTACATCAGTATCAAGAAATTTGCTTGAAGATATTCGATTAATTTTACAAAGATTTAATATCAAATCATCTATTAGTAAGCAAGAGTCTTGCTATAATTATGCAATCAAGAAAGGATTCGATGCAAAAATGCCATATTTATTAAGAATTAATGCTGGATATACAAAAATTTTTGCAGATAATTTTAAATTAG
>Ga0169931_10014992_pt1 | contig 10421 bp, 8 predicted proteins | sample Kivu_15m_20L_FD_129675 | JGI IMG/M metagenome (GOLD analysis project Ga0169931, IMG submission 129675) | Freshwater microbial communities from Lake Kivu, Western Province, Rwanda to study Microbial Dark Matter (Phase II) - Kivu_15m_20L... | ecosystem: Environmental > Aquatic > Freshwater > Lake ... | reverse complement strand
CCAGGGGCGAAAGAACAAGGATTGTGCAATGTGTGTAAATATAACAACGTATACCACACTATTCAAGACTAAATCGACAGCCTTTCACGGGCGCGGCTCGGGGATTGCGTGTTGCGCGGTTCAGGGTGCCGGGCACCTTGAGCGCACCCTTCGACCTCCCGGACTCTCCCGGCACCGTCACGGCGGCTGTGATTAAGGCACTAAGTCTTCCAGCGGAAGACGGACGCCGCTGACACGCCAGGCTGGTGCAACAGGCCTGAGAAGCCGTCGCGATTATCCTCGAATCCGGAGGCCATTTTCCTGAACGATCCAGAGCTTGCCCTGAAGTGGTTCTGTTCCGAGCAGCGGGATCAGTTGCGACACCAATGCCAACACCGCAGGCTTCGCCAGCGTTCGTGGACGCAAGACGATGATTCCGTGAAAATTGGCCGGCGGATAGGCTCGAATATCAGAGAAATCAAGATCCAGAGTCAGCAGCGAACGACACTCTTCCCGGCAGACGGCAGCAACGAATGAATCCGGCTTCCCAACCATTTTTTGGTCGTGAACAGTCATCGTATCATGTCCGGCTGTGGCCAGTATCTCCTTCACCTCAACCGGCAGATTCTCATCGGACTTAAACTGCATCTATGCTGCTCCCGGGGACAACACAATACAACGTTCGCGAGCCAACTCCGCTGCGTAGGCCAGCGATGCTTCGATGTCCTCTCCCACCAGCGATGGATAGCTGCTGAGAATCTCGTCACGAGGTATGCCTGCCGCCAGATTATCGAGGATCACTGAAACCATCACACGAGTCCCTGCGATGCAGGCCTTTCCGTGACAGACGTGCGGGTCAACCGTGATACGTTCCTGCCAGACCATTTGATGTCCTCCAATTCAGCACCATGAACCGCTGTGGGACTGCCTGAAATCACTTCACGCACCCAACCTCATCATCGGTGGAAACGTTGCTCAACGCAATCGTTATTCCGAGGAATTCAGACTTCGCAGTCAGACACTGGGCGCAGGAAAACAAGCCTCCCACATGAGGAATCGGTATTTTCAAGCGGAGGTTTTGATCATGTTGACACAGAAGTACGAACGTTGGGATGTGGGTTGCTGGGTGCGTGGCGGCCTGGACGCTCGCAGGGTCTCAGCCGGGAGTCTGGCCGCATCCGGCTTTCACTCCTTTCCGCCGTCGCTGGTTCCTTACGCAGCAAAGCTGGAGGGGAGGTTTGGGCCGGACGCCCTGCATGCAGCACTGACCCAGTGCCTGTATGGATACCTCCGCTTCACGGAGGAGCTGGAGCTGCGGAGTATCAATCTGGTGGGTCAGCAGATCGCACTCGGGCAGACGTCCGTGCCGATTTCGCGCGATCTTCGCAGCCGCGCTTTTCTGCTGGTGCGTGACGAAGCTCATCATGTTGCGGTGAGCGATCAGATTGCCGTGCAGATCGAGGCCCTGACGGGGGTCTCTGAGGCAACTTTCGGGGAACCACAATTTCTGCGACGGCTGCATGCTCTGCGTGATCGCGTGCCGGGCGAAGTGGCGAGTCAGCTGGAAACGGCGTTTGCGACAATTTCAGAGACGCTGATCAGTGGTTCGCTGGCGTTGATTCCGAAGGATCCGACGGTGCTGCCGATGGTGCGGGACTACGCCGGCGCCCATGCGGTTGACGAGGGACGTCATCAGACGTATTTCGGGGAGTTTTTTGCCGAGTGGTGGCCGCGACTTCCGGAGGGTGTCCGATCCGGCCTGGGGCCGATCCTGCAGTGCTGCGGACTATCCACTCGTGAGGCACGGGACTGGCTGCAGGAGGCATGGCCGACTTCCACAAATGCCGCCGCCGTGCGACGCCCGCTGCAGGCGACACTCAGTCTGTTCGCCCGTTCCGGCGTATTTGGCGACCCGGCAACCTGTGATGCTTTTGAGCACCGCGGGCTGCTGATCCACGAATGACGGACGCCCTGGTTCACTTCCGGAGGATCCTCGGACCATTACCTTCTGGTCCGGGGAGTCTTCCTGGAATGTGTGTGAAGCGAGGGGCTGGACTTGCCGGCTGTGGTCTGCCTGTGGCTGGCGGCCGCCGGCTGATTTTCGGACAAGCGGGCGTTGTGGAATTGTTTCAACAGCGATGCCCCGCCGACGGCGGAATCATTGGCCCAGAGATTGTTTTCCGCGCCTCTGTCCACAAGGCTGGATTCGGAGCGAGGTTTTCCTTCGCTCTGAAAGAGTCCGGCGAGCCGGATACCGATGTGGTAGCCCAGTTGGCGGTAGGATTCGACCTGAGCGGGGCTGAAGACGAGGTCGGTTGTGGGTTCCTGGGGGAATTCGGGCGAGGATCGCTGGTACTCAAGCACGTCGACGGGTTCGTCGCCGGTAATGGATGGCTTGACCAGAATGAGCAGCCCCGGGGGAGTGGGCTCGCCGGTTTCAGTCGGTGGGTACAGAATCGTGGCGAACTGGAAGTGCTGTTTGGTGCGTGGGAGCGAGGAGCCGTTTCGCTGCGGATGTTTCAAGGCCAGATCTTCCAGTGACCACTCAGCAGCCTGCTCCGGCTGCTCCGGCTGCGCGGCGTCTGAGGCGTCTGAGGCGTCGGGGACGAATTCAACCAGTCGGATCCCATGAACGTTGCGGGCCAGTCGGACGGCGTTGGCAATATCGGCGAAGCTGTGGCTGGGATCGTGGCCGGCATCGCAGGCAATGATCAGGCGACAGCGTCGTTTGAGAAGTTCAACGATGCCGGTGTTTTCGGCGTGTCCGCCGTCACTGAGGAACACATACGGACGCTGTTCGCGGGATTTGAGCAGCATGGAGAGCATGTAGAGAAAGCGTGGTTGAAAGCGGGGCGTACCCAGTGCCGGGTTGGGGAGCCATTGTCCAAGTCGGAGGTTGAGGATGAACATCAGGAAGGCAACGAGCCGGTTTTCGTTCCGGGCGGGGCTGACGGCGGCCCCGGAGATGGCCACCACTTCGTCGACATTCAGCTGAATACCGGCTGCGGCGGCGGCCTTCATGTAATCGCTGGTTTGCATAAAGCCGGTTGCAGTGGACCCCACAAAGTCCTGCGAGAAAACAAACGTATCGTGCCGACGCGGATCATCTGTTTCCCGATCGCCAAGGGCCCCAAATGACAGGGGTTCCGCATGTGTGCGTTCCTGTCGGCCGAATCGTGAGACGCAGGCGTTGATGAGGTGGTAGGGGGCACCGGCGGCGGTGGTGTTCAGTTCCGAAAGGAGTGGTGAGGAACCGCAGGATTTACGCACGACAAATGTCTGTCCGAGGCGATTGCGGTAGTAGCGGTGCATGGAGGTGAGGTTGATGTTGAGGACCCAGCCGGAGACGAGGCTGATGATCAGGAATCCGCAAAAGACTTTCAGTCGCGTTGCCTGATCGGCCTCGATGACGATGCGACGCTGCACACGGTTGGCAGGAATGACCGCATCAGGAAAGAGGGCACGGAGCAGTTGCCAGTTGGCCAGACCAAGGCTGAGTTCAGACGCGTTGGTCTGGCGGATTTGTCGGGCTGCGTTGCGGGCTGCCACCAGTGTGTCAGCCCACGTTTCATTCTGACGATCTTCCATTTTTTCGGCCACCAGCTGCGTGTCTGCCTCGCTGACCAGCCAGTCAGTGAGTGCTGCTTCGGCAAGGAGTTGCTGTGTGAAGCAGGACGCAAATTCAATTCGTGCTGCCTTATAAAGCTGGTCCGTCAGGTAGAAACGCCGTGCATCGTTGTCATTTTGAAAGATGAGGAAGGCGAGAGCGGAAGTGATCTGATCAATGGCATCATCGAATCTGACCGTCATTCCATTCCAGTAGTGCTCAGAAAAAATCGGTTTCTGCCCCGCCCGGGCTGTGAATGAGGTGCGTTTCAGATTGATCCAATCGCTGCTTTGAAGTGCATGCAGTCGCTGCAGGATGCAACTGAGCACCTGCAGTTTGTGAACTGAGCTGGCGTACGGATTGTCTTTCACCGGCTTCAAGGACGGAGCCCCGGCCCTCTGTCCTTCGCCGTCATCCGAGGTAAGGGGGGCCTTGAACAGCTCAAAGGAAACGCCGAAGTATTCTGCGAAGAGCGGATTGGAAGCGATTGACGGCACGTTCGATCTGGTCGGCGAGGCTTCCTCCAGCCAGTTCCCTCTGAGCGTGTCCACGGTGGCGTTAATTTTCTGTCTGGCGCCTTCCGACAGGAACTTCAGGGTCGGTTTCGTCTTGTCTTTCCCGTCTGCCGGGGACGCATCGCCAGCCTGCTGTGCAGCGACGCCAAAGCCCGGGAGTCCCGCAATCTGCAGAAACTCAGGGAACTTGAAATCCGCCTCATGCATGCCTCGTTCCTGAAAATCGAAGTACCGCGAAATGTTTTCGCGGCCCAGAAAGCCGATCAGAATCAGAGGAATGCCGACCAGCAGGACGGAGGTGACGATGCGAAAGACCCACTGTTCAGCGGAACTTTTCGGTGCGATAGCGCTTTGAATCAGCCGTCCGGGTCGAATCACCGGGATCAACACCAACACCACAACGGACATCAGCACAAAGGGCAGCCAGACGATGGACGGGATGACGTCAGCGTTGCTGGAGTCGCCGTTCCAGGGCAACAGCAGATCTCCGTTGCCGAACAGCATGGCCAGTGCGATGAGCACGGATCCCACAGCAAGTCTGAGCAGCGGTCGAGCGAAGGCACCGGGGGCCTGACCCTGGCGGCGGTAGTACGACAGCAGCCAGGCGATGACCCACAGAAAACCAAGCACGGCACCTGGAATGAAGGGCACGACAAAGTCGGTGGAGAGGTCAAACAGCTTCAGATGTTCGCGAATCACAGGAAGGTCGAAACATCTCCACACCCAGGCGACAAGGGCTGCCATGGAAATCATCAGGGAAGCAACGGCGAGGTTGTTGAATAACAGACCGATGAGGTACTTATTGAACGCTGTGAGCCCGTCAACGATGTAGTCCCCCCCGTAGATCAATTGACGCACCGAGCGTCCCTGTTTGCCACTGGCCTCGCGAGGCGGGAAGGGAAAGGTGGCTTCCGTTGGTTTCTGAGACATCTGTCCCGGGGATTCTTCGTGCGAACGCGCATACCAGCTGGAAATGTGCGCGCCAAGATAGCCACCGCCGGAGACTGTGGAAAGGTAGTCGATCGATCGAAACAGCCCGGTATGCTGCAGCGCCGACACAACCCCCATCCCAAAACAGGCCGATCGGATTCCGCCACCGGAAAGCGATAACCCTGTCAGGTCATTCCTGATCGTGTCCGTGGCGTGCAGATCGCAATCGTCGGTCTGAACCAGTCCCCTGCAGGTCGCGTGCCTGCGACGGTTTGCAATGCGCTGCAATTCCTTCTGACACACGGCGTTCTGAGTGCCTTCGGCAGACAGGGGCGCTGGATTGGTCGGTGGGCGGGAAGAATCTTCAGAAGCCCGATCTGGCCAGCGACTTTTGGACATGTTCTGGGATCCGGAGGATTGTCGAGGCGGCTTGTGCACCGGGAAATTTCGCCCAGTATTCCGTGGGTATTACCGCAGAACAATGGAAAAGCCGTTTTTGCTCGTAGGAATTTCCGAAAAGTCGCCCCCGCCGAATGGAACGGTCCCATGGGAATTGCGGGCTGTTGACGCGGGTGGATCAGACAACAGCCGAATTTTCACGGCACGCAAAGGCGCCAAGGCGCAAAGATGAAATTCTGAAAAACAGAACCTTCTGCCCTTCCTTTGCGTCTTTGCGTCTTTGCGTGAGACCAACCGCCCTGGCAGCGACTGATCGGGGTGAAAGATTTCAACTGGCAGGCAGAACTGAAGCATCCCAGGGCACCCATTTGCTGTATTTTCACTGTACCCGCTACGGCTGGAGGTGTACCGCACTGGGATGGCCAACGGATCCGGACGATCGCACGAGGCCGCAGTGAGCTCTGAAAAATGGGCTCAAACTCGCCCCTGATGGGTAGATTCCTCTCTTGGCGGTTTGCAACGGATCTGCGAGAATTCCGGAAGTCTGTGCACCGTGGATGGTGCAGGGGCTTCTGCAAGGAATCGCGGAAGGCGACAGGGGAATGGATTACCACATCAGACCTGCAGGTCGAGTTTGTGCTGTGACGGGCCGTGCTTTTCGGTCTGGAGAATGGTGCTGGTCGGTACTGCTCGAAAAGTCCGGCGACGTGATTCGCCAGGATATCTGCAGCGAAGCGTGGTCAGGTCCGCCGGAAGGCGCGATCGGATACTGGAGATGTCTTGCCGGAGCGGTTCCGGAGAGCCACCGCCCAAAACTCACTGCAGACGCTTTGTTGCAGACATTCCTGCAGCTTTACGAATCTCCAAATCGTGTGCAGCAGCAGTACCGCTACATTCTCGCTCTGCTGTTACTCCGCAAGCGAAGACTCATTCTTGAAGAAGTTGTGGAACAGGATGACAGACCGGTGATGAAACTTTCCGGCAGCGCTGGTGAAGGCCCGTTTGAAATCCCGGAAGAAGAACTGTCCGAATCTGAAATGCTGCGACTGCAGCAACAGCTCCTTGGTGGTGAACAAATCGCAGCCTGAGGAGCGGACATGAATCGAGGGGCAATGATGCTGATGATTCTGCTGCCAGCTCTGTCGGGCTGTCGCTGGAATCTTTTCGCGCCCCGAGCCGCCCCGGTGTCACGTCCGGTTCTGTCAGCAGAACTCACGGCGGGCGAAGTGGTATCACACCTGAATTCCCAGTCAGAGCAGCTCAGGGCATGGCGTTGCGGAGACACGAAGGTGTATCTTCGTATGCCCGGTCTTCCCATGCCTCAGCGTCTCAGCGGATCGCTGGCCTGTGAAGCTCCTGGTCGATTTCGGCTGGTGGCAGGAAACGTGGTTGGGGTGCACGCAGATTTGGGAGCGAATGAAGAGCAGGGATGGGTGTATGTCAAGCCTGGTGAATCGATGGTGCTGACGTGGCGGCACGAAGATTCCTGGATGCTGAGCGAGCTGATGCCGGGGTTTCCTCAGCTGGACCCTGCGTGGTTGATGCAGTTGCTGGGTCTTGAACCGATATCCGCTGAAGACTTCCAGCTGGAAGCCGCACCGGAAGGTGCGCAGGAGTTCTGGCTCACGGCTGGTGGCAGTGGTCTGTCCGGCGTGGAGCGTCGGCGTATCCGAGTGGATCGCCAGCGGGGCGAGGTACGAGAGCAGCAGTTGTGTGGGAGTGCTGATGAGGTCCTTGTGCAGGCTGTGATGACAGATTATCGAGGCAATCCGGGAGAGCGACTGCCGCATCAGCTTCGACTCTCATTTCCGCAGACCGATACTGAGCTGACTCTGACGCTGGGGCGAATCGAAGTGAATTCCGCTTTATCATCGAATCTTTGGCAGGCGCCGACCGGTGGATCTGCGCAGGTTGTGGACTTGCGGGATCTGCAGCGATGGTCAGAACAGCAGCGAGCGCGGCGTGATCGGATCGCGGGTGTTTCGAGGGAATCTGGTGAGTTTAATTCGGCGATGCTGGAGGCTGAAGAGAACACGCCTGCCGTGGGTGCGGTCACACCGCTGGGACCTGGGCAGACTGGTGGCCGGACGCGTGACCTCCATGGCCCTGCCGAGGCTCCTGAATTTGACGTCCCGCGGCGACGACGGTGGTACTGGCCGTGGCAGCGATGAGCAGGGCGCAGCGAATGATGAATCGTGAATGCCGCGGTTGTGGCGGGGACTTTTGGAGGTGGGTGTGATGCTGACGATTTCAACACTGATTCGCGTTGGGTTTTCAGGTGCTGCGGCTGTGGCGCTGGTGCTGGGTTTCCCTGGTGTGGCAAAGGGGGACGAACCGAGAGGTGTTGTGGAGGTGAGTGCGGCTGCGGCTGAGCTGCACGGGAGTGGGATGTTGTTCGATGGTCACAACGACCTTCCATGGGAAATTCGTTCGCGGGGCAATGCCTCGTTCGCGCAGCTGGACATCAGTCAGTCTCAGCCGTCGCTGCACACGGACATTCCGCGTCTTCGTCAAGGTGGCCTGAAGGCTCAGTTCTGGTCAGTTTATGTGCCGGCGGAAACTGAAGACACCGGCGATGCACTTCTGCAGACTCTGCAGCAGATTGAAATTGTCAAGGCGATGTACAAGCGATACCCGGAGACTTTTGAAGCGGCCTCGACGGCGGATGATGTCGAGCGGATTATCAGTTCGGGCAGGATTGCATCGATGATGGGCGTGGAGGGCGGGTACAGCATGGAGAACGACGTCGCGAATCTGGAGCGATTTTACCGTGAGGGGGTGCGTTACATGACGCTGACGCATTCGCGATCCCTTGCCTGGGCTGATTCAGCGACGGATAAGCCGAAGTGTGGGGGGCTGTCGGAATTCGGCAGGGAGGTCATTCGCGAGATGAATCGTCTGGGGATGCTGGTGGACTTGTCTCATGTTTCCGTGGACACGATGAAGCAGGCCCTGGCGGAATCGCAGGCGCCCGTGATTTTCTCGCATTCCAGTGCTCGAGCGATCTGTGACCACCCGCGAAACGTTCCTGATGAGGTTCTGCCGCTGGTCCGGAAAAATGGCGGCGTGATTCTCGTGAACTTTTTTTCGGCCTTCATCGTTCCGACCGAGCAGCTCAGACGTAACCCCATGGCGCGGGGGACGATTCACGATGTGGTTGACCACATTGATCATCTTGCTCGGCACTGCGGCGTGGATCACGTGGGAATCGGTTCCGACTTCGATGGAGTGCCGCGGCTGCCGGAACAGCTTGAGAGTGTGGCTGCCTATCCCAGAATCACTCAACTGCTGCTCGACCGCGGTTACAGTGCGAATGACATTCGGAAAATTCTGGGTGGAAACGTGTTGCGCGTGCTTCGTGGAGCGGAGCAGGTGCGTGCTAAGAAGTAGAAACAGGGAATCAAGCGGAATGGGCATGGGTAGTTTTTAATCTCGTATTGTGGCAATTGATCGTCCGGTTTTTTTTTCGGTGATGGTGGGGTTGGGTGAGGGGTGGGTTTGGCGGGCTGGCGGCCACAAAGGGTCAATTTGGGGGGAGTGCGGCGATGGTGAGTCTGGGGGCTTCAGATGTGTTGCTGGTGACGGGTGGAACGGGGCTTGTGGGGAGTCATGTGGCGGAGCAGTCGCGTGGACGGGGCCTGCGTGTGCGGTGTCTGGTTCGCGGCGCGGGGAAAGCTGCGTTTCTGCGGACGCTCGGATGCGAGCTGGTGGAGGGAGACCTGGATGATCCGGCGAGTTTGCGGGCGGCGGTATCCGGGGCAACGGTGGTGGTGCACTGCGCGGCAAAGGTGGGTGACTGGGGACCGACGGAGAGCTATCGGCGGGTGAATGTGGCGGGTACACGAGCACTGCTGGAGGCAGCCACTGCGACCGGCCTCCTGAAACGCTGGGTGCAAATCAGTTCGCTTGGGGTTTACGAGGGCCGGGATCATTATGGGACGGACGAGGCAACGGAGCCATCATCGGCGGGAATTGACGGCTACACGCTGACTAAGGTGGAGTCTGAGAAGCTGGTTGTGGACTGGATCAGGGAGCGTGGCTTGCCGGGTGTGGTGTTGCGGCCCGGTTTCATTTACGGTATGCGCGACCGCACCGTGCTGCCGCGGTTGCTGGAGCGACTGCGATCGGGCAAGTTCGCCTATCTTGGTTCTCCTGAAAAGCTGATGAACAACACTTCGGTGGAGAATTTGTGCCACGCAATCTGGCTGGCGATTGACCGGGACGATGTTGTGGGCGAGGTGTTTAATATTCGGGATCCTCGTTTAGTCACGAAGCGGGAGTTTATCGAAACCGTGTGTGATGCGGCGGGTCTGCCACATCCGCGGAAGGTGGTACCAATCGCCGTTGCGCGGGTGCTCGCGCGGCTGATGGAGAGACTGTGGAGGCTGCTGGGACGTCAGGAGGCGCCCATTCTGAACAATGCGAGGCTGAAGTTTCTGGGGCTGAATCTGGACTACAGCATCGACAAAGCGGTGCGGCAGCTGGGATATCAGCCGCCGCACGATTTTCGAGAGGCGATGCCGATTGCGGTCAAAGCGAGGGACTGAGGCTGACCGTGGATCGCATGAAACCCGCCCTGAGACAGGCCGATGGCGTGGGTTGGCTCTGAACTGCCGTGAACTAAGGCTGAGCTTCGGCCTCGGGTGGTGAAGCGACTACGGCGACGACGCCCTTGCGTCCCGTTGAATGCTGCTGCGTTTCCGGCCACCACGCGCAGCTGGCGAAATCCGCTGGCGATTTCCGCTTCAAGCACGCTGCAGCGAAAGGCACCACGGTGATGAAAAAGACTGGGTTTCGATCGGGAAGGTGCATGGCACCTTGGCATGGCACTTTTGCCCGCAGGCTGCCGCCATGCGGCTGACCAGCGGTTGGGCGGGAGCCCCCGGCTGTGGTTTGCACCGAAGGTGCGCGCGCTGCCAAATGGGGTGGGACACGGCCCGGAGGTGCATGGCACTTGCAGCGCGGCGTGGCACTTGCAGCGCGGCGTGATT
>Ga0169931_10014991_pt1 | contig 10421 bp, 11 predicted proteins | sample Kivu_15m_20L_FD_129675 | JGI IMG/M metagenome (GOLD analysis project Ga0169931, IMG submission 129675) | Freshwater microbial communities from Lake Kivu, Western Province, Rwanda to study Microbial Dark Matter (Phase II) - Kivu_15m_20L... | ecosystem: Environmental > Aquatic > Freshwater > Lake... | reverse complement strand
TATCCTGTCAATGAATTCAAAGCCCTGACATAGTTACTAATACTTTTTTCTATTCCTGATTACTTCAGCTTAGGCTGATTTCAACTAATCCAATCCTCCCTTGTATGCCTCCTGGCACATCTAAACTTCCTTCCTGACCTTATCGATCTTCAACTTGCTCTCCTTCACATCCTTATCATCCTCCTCCAGTATCATCTTCAACTCCCCTTCCCTTTTGCGACACTCCACCACCTTCTACTAAAAAGCAGCCATCTTGCCAATATGCCCCGACATGATGTCCTCCAGCTCCACCTGACGCCTCTTCATCTTGTCTATTTATCTCTTTATGGTTTATATTCGCTTAGTGCTCTATGTTTTTGTTTTGTTGAGTTACTACATGCGTCGCAGAGATGATTACAACAAGGCTCGTTATTTTTAGAATTATTTTTATTACTGGGTCAGCTATAGTCTCTGTTATTTGTAGTTTAACCTCAGTTGGGCTATTTATGCAGTTTATCCTTTCTTCTGCTAGTCCTATAATTACTTCAGTTTGGCTTAGACTTATGCTTTCTTGGCTGCTCTGCTTTTGATCTAATTTTACAAAGCTACTATCTCTCCATTTCTATCTCCATTATCCTTGCCTCTTTGACTGAACTGTGATATATTTTTCTATAATTCCTTGATTTCTTAATTAAGATCTCTGACATTTTGTTCTATTGATCCGATCTATCTCTTCATATGCTATATATCTTGTCTGGCAGTATTGAGCTCATCTTCTTATGATTTTATTTCCCTCTAAATTCCTTCCAACTATCTCATATAACTTTGTTTTTGTTTTTACAGTTAATCAGTTTGTGCTCTTCCTTGCTTATCTTTACCCCCAGCTTTAACATCAAATCCTCCCCTCCTTGCTGCATTGCCTACCATTAATCCATTGATTTAGAATATGATGTATCCTCCTCTTTGACTCCTACTCATCACTCTCCTTCTTCTCTCATTATCATAAGAGTATTTCATGCCCATATCACTGTTCTAACAATATAAGGTGTCATTGAGTGCAAAGTAGAAAGCAAGTCTGGCCTATTATGATGATACTTTGATCATATCGAACAATCTAACAGTTTGCGGAGGTGCCTGGAAAGGTCTATCCATATATTGTTTGCTTTATTTGATCAGTTCAAGAATGATGCAAGTAGCTCTGCCTAATCTTCTCTTTTTTATAAAATCAATAACCATATTAGCAGTCTTAAAGTCAGTTACGACTATGTTATCCAATCTATTGCAGCAAGTAGTTATGATCTAGTCGTATTATTTGCTCACCTTGCCCAGATCACCCAACCTGCCCAGTACTCCAGGAAATCCTTGGTTCATTATCTACTTGAACATGTTATTCATGTTGCCTTTTTATTAGTTGTTGTCCATCTACTATCTCAACATACCCTATACTCGCCTCAATTAACCTCGTATCTACTCTCTCCTTCCCTGCAACTGTCTCACTTTGCGGGTTTTTTACTATATCATCCTGGTGGCTACTCCACTTGCTTTTTCTATCTTATTTCTAGTCTCAGTCTGTTCTGCCCTCCTTTGCTGGTATTGCTCATTCTTGGCCTGTAGTTCACCTAGACCCATCTCTGCTTTCTGTTTCCTTGAGTTAAGTCCTTATAATTTGCTAGTGAGTGCATTGATGGCAATCTCATGCTGATTGACTTGATTTTAGCATTGTTTGATATGTTCCCTCAATGCAGGTTTATCATGCACAGCTAGTTCATTCTTCATCTTCTCCATTTGCCCCTGTTTGGCTTCCAATGTCTTCTTTTTCTCAGGCATAGTATCCCTGATTTAATCACACTTGTTTATAATCCTATTCATTTATTTCTATGCCTCAGCTCCCTTCCGCTACCACTTTACCATATCTTCACTCTTAAACACGATCTCCTGAGTGCAATGCTTATCCTATACGCCTAACTTATCACATTATTCTTGTAATTTTGACATATTTCCTTGCATTTACTATATTGTTGCCTTGTTTTTCTTTATCTATTTTATCCTCTATGCCTGTCTCTTCAATTTCTATCTCTACTCAGCAATGATCCTCTCTTTGTTCTACTATAACACCTTGAGTTGCTATCTGAGTCGTTATGTTTTTTATTGGGCGGTGTGGACTTATACTTGCGAGTATACGTTTTGTAACTGGTAGATCTTCTTTTATCGTTTCACGTAACTTACAGCCTAGTCTTTTGCTTTTGACATGCTTTTCAGCTAGCTCTAGACTAGTCTCATCATTTGACCTTTCTCGTGTTTTTGTTACTCGGCCAAAGCGTACTCTCCTGCGCATTATTCGATTTGTTGGATGAATTTGCTTGATCCAATTATTTCTTATAAGTACTAGAGCAGTCCTGGTTTGTCTGGATCTCCTGATTTCTGCTTCATTTGTGATATCTGCTACACCTCTCCTTGAAGGATCAAGAACCGATTGTTACCCAAGTCGATTCCTTATGATTTGAGTCTCTACTTCACTTCAGCCTGAGTAGATTCCTGTCCGTTCATGTAATACTTCGACACACTAGCCTGGTTAACTGTCCTCCTTATCATGAACCCTGAACCCGGTATTTAGACGTAGTTGCCTTCTGAGACTTCTTGTAGTTTTTTGAAGTGCACTTCAACTGCAGCTTTCGATATGTTTTGTGCGGTGCTGGAGTTGTGGATGAGTTGGTTGAGTTTGCTGAGTCTCATCCAGCTGGCGCTGAATCCAAAAATGAAGAGCATGCTTTCGATGAGATTTGACTTTCCTGAGCCATTGGGTCCCACTATACTTGTGAAATTGGTGTGGAACAAACCTATTTTTTGTTTACCTGCATATGACTTGAAGTCCTCTAGTATCATGTGGTCGATCACTAGTCTGGGACCTCTCTAGCGGACTAGTTGCAGATTGATTGGCGCCTAGGGATTGAGATCGAGTCTTTGGGACGAGCGGGAGAGGGATTTGTTGGGGTTGATGGGTGGGTGAGTGGGTGGATGCTAGGGTGCGAGTTTTTCGAGCTAGCTCATGGGGGATTAGTCTTAGGAGTCTTACTTCATGTGTATTTATTATGGTCAAATAAAGGCGAAAAGCGCCAAAATATACAAAAGGACATCTTTGAAAAATAATAAAAATAACTAATGAGCATAAGAAAATTTATTATTTAGATGAGTAAGTTTGTCATGATGTTTTATTTACGTTCTTTTTATGTTTTTTCTTTAAAATATTTGATTTCGAATCAATAAAATCAGACCCTTCAGATGTCAATACAACTCACAAGGGTTTCTGTGTTTGTATTCCTTAACAAATCATCATTTAAAAAGTGCTTAAGATTGAAAATTTAAATGAATTTCCACGAAAAGTACGAGAAGTTCAATCAATGCATATATAAAAAGTCTTACAAAATTATACAAAGGCAGGTCCATAAGTGATATCTTATCATCTGTGAACTGTATTCTGCTATCAGAAGTTGATATAGTACATAGGAAGATCGAAGTGATGCAGGTTTCCCACTTTATCAAACGCATAATTTTAATCATTAAAATCGATATCGATAATCACGATTGATTAAGTAATATAATAATAGTTATTCACATTCAACACGCCTAAACTTCATTTATTTTGACTTATTTTAAACAGTGAAATAGACGTATCATTGACTACTGGTGGCAAGCGTAAAGCACCTCGACAAAACTCCCTTCTTAACTTCATTCAACCACGCACTATGGTCTATATAAGCAAGAATTACGTTAGTCTTTGCTACTGAAAGCAAGCAGAGCAGCTTGGAACTACTTGCCGATCATTATTTTGGGTTTTTACTTCGACATCATATACTGATTGCGTGGTTTTTTTATCAACCCCTACTACAACCAACGGAGTTATTTGGGAGGATTAGGAGGAAGTTATAATGGTACGATTGGAGAATGCTAACGAGGTGGTCTGTAAATAGTGTCCTATTTGAATTAATGCATTCTCTACTATGCTCTAACTGAAGGTTTCTTCTTGATGTTGTTGTTCTTCATCTTTCGAATAGGTTGTTTTTTGGGGAGTTTAGGTTCCACTTTGCTTTAACGGACTAAACTCTAGGACTCTTTGTTGTTTCTTTTTTGCTATTTCTTAGATCCCTAAGCAGTTGCGATGGCTTCAATCTTTTCTTTGAAAGCTGCCTTTGCCTTCTATGCTTCAACTCTGCACGCATCCTCTTAGGACAGCACGATAATCTATATGTCCTTCTTCTTTATTTCAATTTTCTTGTCTTTTGAGGGCTGTGGGGGTCTAGGTGGCAGCTAAATTCTTTGTTGTGATCTCAGATATTATTAATGCATGGCCTTGTGATGGTGGTGCATATGCCACAGCCACTAAGGCGAAGGAGGGTAGGGTGGAGCATACCCTGCGTGTGGCTAACGACCAGGCATACCCGGGTAGCCAGTAGGGCCAGGAAAATGTCTTTAATTGTGTTAGTGGGGGTAGTGTTAAGGGAAAGCTCTGAAAGGGTAGCCAGGGTGGGGTGGATAGAAGGGAGGAGGGTAGGGATAACCGAAAGGGTAGGGGTAGTGATTGTTTGAAGACCTCTAATTAGACATCTTTAGAACTCCACAAATTATTATTGAGAATATAGGCTTGAAACAAAAAGCAAGGTTTTCCCGCCCAATTAAAAGAATCTTAAGCATAGATGACATCCATCATGCTCAGTTCAACATATTATGGTGTTATTTTTATTGAATTCATGATATTTTGATGGGAAATTGAAACAACTTTCAGTCAAAAATAGAGTTCAATTTTAGAGGTCGATAAGCATCACACAGGCGTTATTTTATCAAATAACAGCAAATATAGGCACTATAGAGCTATACAGCTGCTTGTTTCAAAAGCACTTGAATACATCAAAACTCCAAAAATACAAGAACCGAAGATCATTCAAGCTAAGTAAGTTAAATCGAAATGTTTTCTTAAGATGAAACATTCTGCCTGTTGTGGTTGCGAATAAACTTCTTTATCGATAATTGATTATAGTTCATTTTTGCTTACAAAAAAATACAAAAAATGTAAACAAACTCACAAGAAACGAAGTTGTTTGAGATAAACAACTCATAAATACTAGTTTTAATGTGCCAATAGTAAAATAGTATCGACTATGCTTTTATGCTTTTAGTCAACAAAAGCTTATTATAATATCATGCTCATATTAATCAAATCCATTCAATATAAATATATAGTATAGAGATGGCTTTGCCTATAGATGTGAGTATGCATGATCATACTTTGCCCATCAGCACTTGCTCGTACTCCGAACTGTAGAACTGGGCTATGTCAGGCGGATACAAAGCCACCAACTAGTCCACTGCCTCCTGCACCTTAGAACCCTACTCCGCCTTTATCTGCTGAACCTTCCTCAATCCCTAGTTAGCTGCAAAGTTTTTCTTCACTTCCTTGTCCTTAGCCACTAATTTTGCAATTTGTTTGATTAAATAGACCTGGATTTATGAGGGTGAGTCCTGAGTTAGAAAGATGTACCTCTATGATAGCCTACAAAGGACCCAATTATGTGCACATCGATACTATGTTTTTAATCGCTTTCTTCGCTTTTCTCTTAAGTTCCTCCGTGCTATTGCTATAGATATACACTGCCAGCAGATGAGTTAAAACTTACTCAGAAGCAAGAGCATTAGCATGAGTCCTCGAGTGCCCTCCGACTTGACCCAAAGCCCAAGCCGCAGCACCCTTGACCAAATCATCAGGAATTTGGATCAACGAATCCTTTAATGGCAGAACTCCTTTACCTTATATGATCGATAGAGATGATTTTTCATTATAGGCTCCAACATAGCCCAACGTGACGATTCCAGGTAGTCTCACTGCATCTTTATTTTAGTTCAAAAAATCAATCATAGCTGTAATCCCACCTGCCTATACGAATAACTTAGCCAACTATGGACTCTGCTTTGTGACTTATCTGACCACCGAAGCCGCCATCTTACGCACACCTTAGTCTGGATCTTTTAATTTGTATAGGATTTTGGGGAAAAGCTAGCATCCTGCGATGGTCTATGCCATTTCAGGGGAGTGTTTGGCGATGTTGGAGAGGGTCTGGCAGGTTTGTTTTTTTAGTTGGGCGTCGTGGTGGTTGATTTGTTGGGTCAGGTAGGGTACTGCACCCGCATCGATTACCATCTGAGCCAGGTCCATGGAATGTTTAGCTACTTAGTTGAGAGCAAGAGCAGCTATTCTTTTCAAATTAGGATCTGGTTCCTGCAAGGCAAGGACTACTCCCTGTATACATCCTGACTATGCCACACTCCTCGCCAATGTCTAGTTATGCCTGAATAATAACAAAATTACTTGGCTACAAAGGCTAGTGCCCATGCTGCACTTTCCTTCACTCCTGGATCAAACTCCTCCACACAAACAGCCAAAGACTCCAAAGCTCCACTATTAACAACTGCCTTAGCCAACGCACTCGAATGTTTGGCGAGAGATCTCAATACAAAACATGCAGCTTTTTTATAAAACACCTAGATAACATATCTTGTACATTTTGTTGAGCCAGTGAGTTGACCAACTGAGGCAACACATGATTCTATACTACAGCCTAGGCCAAAGCTTAAGAGTGGTTTGCTACTCTTCCTAGAGCCAGTGCAGCACTGTTCTGTACTGCCACTGTGGGATCTAAAAGTAGCGGGCGTAGTTGTTTGAGTATGCCCAAACTATGCAGGTTATCGATGTTTTGTGGTTTAGATGCAAAATCAGCAGCTTGTTGTGCGAACTTTATTTTGGCTTTATCGAACTATTCGAATGCAGTTTGTAGGGTGCGCATCAGTTATAATTATGATGGCTGTGTATAATTGATAATGAGCAGATTGATCACCAACTCCCTGGTACGTAACGCCATGCTCCTACGTCCCCATCACCGTAGACTATAAAAACGAATGCCATCTACAAGACTAGCCAAACTAATCGCAAGCACTAAATCACCATAACCTTTGCAATATAAACTACATAAACCTTTGGAAGAAAATGCACTTGTATAGCCCCATGCACCTCCCAAAGGGCAATTGGAGCAGTTGCCTTTCTTTGTAGAGAGGACTTTGAGTGGAAATTTGCCAGTTTATGTGAAGTACAATTCTAATCATGTGATCAAAAGGACCATCATACGTAGGTTGTCAGGAGATATTGATAAGTTTACGGAGGAGTTAAAGAAAATAGTGTCGAATGCTGAGGTGAGGAAGAAAGTGGGGAAAGTTGAGATTCCAGGAGTGCATAAGTAGTCGATTGAGACTTGGTTGCTGAGACTAGGCATGTGATCACAATATCAATCCACTGTCTTAAAACAAACATAAATATATCTATAAATGATTGTAATTGATTATTTTTAATAATGAGAAGAACAAAATTACAATAAATTGCTAGATCTGCAAAGTGGCTCTAAACTATATGTAGAAGACATCTTAAGTAAAATGGTCATGCGAGACGGATGATACTATATATGATAATGATTAAATAGATATTTTTGGTATAATCATACGCATATTGGCCCCATAGCCACCTTGTCAGCCTCACATCTCTCGCAAGTATTCGTGTTTTGATTGAAAGACAAACAGCTGCGATCGATAGTACTGCACACGAAGTTTATCAGTGCAAAATTGGTAGCACATCGTGAGCAGAAGCTGTTAGTGTAGTAGACGCAGTTAGGGTCAATACCTTGCGAAGGGTATATACATTCACCTTCCTGGAAAACATGACCAGGTACACAACTAAAGCATCTTCCGTTAGTTGGATCGTAACTAGCACAAAGAATATTAGCCAACGCACATCCACCATCTTTTGTGTAGAATCCATTGATGCACTGAAGACAAATATTGCCTGATACAGTCATACAATAAGGAATAGTCACAGGGTTAGCAATCATACAATTAAATCCAGAAAGTTAATATCCTTAGTAACAAGAAAGACAAGCTCCGTTTCTCATGTCACTGGTTCGGCAAAGAGGATTAAGAGCAGTACAAAGACCGTTCAAAAGGAAGTATCCTTGAGAACATTGGACGCATCCTCTAGAGGTAAAGTTGATGCAGTAAACATCAGAGTTGAAATCTGGAGCCAGCTGGGAAACCACACATTTTCCTTGTAAAAGAGTATAGCCATCGTAGCATGAAGCACAAGTTGCGTTGTTTGAAGAATAAGTCCTGCAAAGAGAATCCATTCGTTAGCAACTTCTGGCCTGGGTTAAGAAATATCCACTGAAACATTATGTGCAAATTTTGTTAGCATCGGTCTGTCTGCAATTAACGTCTCCGCTTTATGTTGACGAACTACTGATTTAGCAAGTGATTCCTGTTCGTACATAGCCAGGGTAGCAAGTCAAACAAGCTCCGTTTCTGACATCAGTAGTTCTGCAAAGAGAATTGAACTGAGAACAAACTCCTCTTTCATTCAAAAAATATCCTCTATAGCATTAAATGCAATTGCCTCCGTTTCTTTACTTGCAGTTGACATCGCCTACACTAGCAATCTGAACTATGCAAGTATTGCCTTGGATAACGTATCCAGGGAAACAACTCAGGCAAGCTCCGTTGACTTAATTTGCAGTGCGGCACAGAGGACTGATTTGGACGCAATTTCCTTGAGGACCACGATAAAATCTTTGTGAGCATTTGATGCAAGTAGTCTGAGTAGGGTCGAAAGTCTGGCAATTGGGGTCTCTGAAAGATACAGCGCAGATGCCAGCATTAAGACTGTAGCCGGGGTAACAGCTGAGACAAGATCCATCAGTGATGTTTGATGTTCGACAGAGAGGATTAACAGGATGGCAAGTAGCTTTAGCTCTGTTGTAGAAGTATCCAGCATAGCACTACACGCATAGGGTAGTCGTAGTGTTGTCGTATCTGCGGCAGAAAGGATCTGAGATTCGAGTGACGATACAATTTGTTCCTGAAAGAGTGTATCCAGGATAGCAAGAAAGGCATCCCCCGGTTGGATTAAAAGTGTTGCAGAGAGGATTTACTGGGACGCAACGACCGTCAGTTCCAAAGAAGTAACGATTCGAGCACTAGACGCATCTTCCTTGGTTGAAACGCAGACAGTTAGGGTCACGATTTTCAGGAATCGGTCCAACACTTGCTGGTAGACATTGGTTTTCTGTTAAAGTAAAGCCTGGACTACACTGAGAACAAGCTCCATTGTTAGGGTTGTAACTTACGCAGTTGGAGACTTAGAAGCTGAAACAAGCATTGTTGATAAGGTTGAAACCTGGAAGGCACTGAATACAGGCTCTAGTCGAAGGATTGAAGCTCTGGCAGTTGGGAACTGTAGCTTAGCCGCCTCTGAGACAGACATTATCGATGAGGTTGAAACTAGCCTCACAACGAACACAAATGTTAGTCTGAACTGAATGAAGTTCAACGCAGTTGGCAGGTAGCATAAAGCATCTTCCACTGATAAGGAAGAAACCTGGGCTGCAAACTATACAGGCTGCATTGATTGCGTTGAAAGTTTGGCAATTAGGAGTGCTAGGTACGGGTGTTGTACTACTTTTTCTGCAGACTCCGTTCACAAGCTCAGCTCCGGGCAGGCAAACCATGCATATGTTGATGTTGTTGGGGTTGATTTGAGCACAGTTCTATGATAGCAAGAAACACTGTCTATTGACAAGCTGATAGCCCTGATTGCAAGTAATGCACTCACCTGTCAAACTGTTGAAATTCTGACAGTTAGGAGGCATAGGGAACTGCACTCTCCTGCAAATGCCACTAACAACCTCAAAGCCAGTTATGCAAGTCAAACAAAGATTGTTGTTAAGGTTCAGCTGGGCGCAGTTTTCAGGCAAAGGTACACAAAATCTATTGATAAGTTGGAAACGAGGAATGCAACGAATGCACTAGCCAGTTCTTACGTCGTAATTAAGGCAATTATCAGATGAAGGTTGCTGAACTCTCTTGCATGAACCGTTTTAAAGCTAAAATCCTGAGGAACATCTAAGGCATGTTCTAGAAAAAGGATCAACATTCTAACAATTTGGAATAGTAAGAGGTACAGATCCGAAATCGAAAGAATTCGAGCCTCCTGTCGAGCCACCAGTCGAGCCACCTGTACCAAACGATCCACCAGTCGATCCACCTGTACCAAACGATCCACCAGTCGATCCACCTGTACCAAACGATTCACCAGTCGAGCCACCAGTCATGCCACCTGAACCGAACGATCCACCAGTCTAGCCACCTGTACCAAACGATCCACCAGTCGAGCCACCAGTCGAGCCACCTGAACCGAACGATCCACCAGTCGAGCCACCTGTACCAAAAGATCCACCAGTCATACCACCAGCTGAGCCACCTGAACCGAACGATCCTCCCGTTGAACCACCAGTCATGCCACCAGCTGAGCCACCTGAACCGAACGATCCTCCCGTTGAACCACCAGTCATGCCACC
>Ga0169931_10014990_pt1 | contig 10422 bp, 10 predicted proteins | sample Kivu_15m_20L_FD_129675 | JGI IMG/M metagenome (GOLD analysis project Ga0169931, IMG submission 129675) | Freshwater microbial communities from Lake Kivu, Western Province, Rwanda to study Microbial Dark Matter (Phase II) - Kivu_15m_20L... | ecosystem: Environmental > Aquatic > Freshwater > Lake... | reverse complement strand
GTGAGCGGCAGCACGGCGATCGCCGCGAGAAGCACGACGAACGGCAGGACGGACCAGGCGGGGGGCGCGGAACCGGCGGCTCCGTGGTGGTCGTTCGATGCCTGACCGTGCTCGGCGTCGTGGCCTGCGGCGGCCGTGTCGGCGTGGTCCCCGTCGGAGGCCGACGCGTGCGTTGCCCCGCCGTGGTCGAGTTCCCGCTCGAGCAGATCGCGGCCATACTGTGGCCAGCCGAGCACCGCTGCCAGGGCGTAGAGGGCGAGCAGGCAGAGGATCCCGCCGACCACCCGGGCGGAGCGGAAGGGGACGGCGGGGGCGGGAGACGTCGGTTCGTGCATGATGCGGGGGACGGGGTGATTCCGCCGCGACGAATCGTATGGGACTGGCATGGCTGACGAAAGCGCGACCTCCACGACGGGCCGGAACGACGAGGTGTGGCTGCGGGGCAACACCCGGCCGGTCGCCTTGGTCGCCGCGGGCGGCCTGATGCTCGGCCTGCTGGCCGTCGGTCTGGCGTGGTGGGGCGCCGGAATCGGCTGGGCCCGTGCGGTGGGGGCGGTCGCGGTGATCCTGATCGCGCCCTCCGTCGTCGTGCTCGCCGTCGTGGCGTCACGGCCCCGGCTGCGGAGGCTCCGCGACGTTCTCGAGGTCCGTCTGTCGCCCGTCGGCGTGCAGCGCGTCCCACTGGAGGTGGTGGAGTGTGTCTTTCCGGGCTCGCGGCCCCTGCCGCCGCGGCTCGGCGCGGCCGCGGGTCGGCCCGCCGATCGCCGCGTCACGACGGTGATCATCCGGCTGGCCGAGAGGGCGACCGAGTGGCGGGATCGCCCCACCTATGCCCCATGGGGCTCGTGGGAGGACGGCCACATCGTCATCGACGGGCGCTGGAGCGAGCCGCTCTCACCGGAGCGCACGCGATTGCTTGCGACGCGTCTCATCGAGGCCCGCAACGGCCGCGCGGGTGACTGCGCTGGAGGCCCCGACGCATGACGCCACGCGCGGCGCGGCGGAGCGCGGGATCCTGGCGCGGCCTGCTCGTGAGCGTGCGGAGCGTCGCGGAGGCGGAGGAGGCGCTCGCGGGCGGCGCCGCGATCATCGACGTCAAGGAGCCCGCGCGGGGCCCGCTCGGCCAAGCCGATGCCGACGTCGCCGCGGCGATCGGTGGCGTCGTCGCGGACCGCGTGCCGTGGACCGTCGCCTGCGGGGAACTGGTCGCGGGACCGACACGTGCCGCCGCGCTCGCCGTTCGCTGCACCGCCGATTCGGGGGGCGCCATGCGGCCGCCGACCGGCGCGAAGGCTGGCCCGGCAGGGCTCACGGCAGCCGCGTGGCGGCGGCACTTCGCCCTCTTCGCGGCCGCACTGCCCCCGGCGACGCCGCCCATCGCCGTGGCCTACGCCGACTGGTCGGCCGCGGGTTCACCGTGCCCCGAGGCGATCATCGCCGGCGCGGCCGATGTGGCCGCGTGTGCGGCCCTCCTCATCGACACGTTCGATAAACGGGGGCCCTCGCTGCTCGAACTCGTCTCGCCGGCCACGATCCGGGAGTGGCTCACGCAGGCCCGGGCGCGCGGATGGACGACGGCGGTCGCCGGGCGACTTTCCCTCGACACGCTGCCGCGTGCCGCCGCCCTCGGTGCGGACGTGCTCGCGGTGCGCGGGGCGGTCTGCGACGACGGTCGCATGGGGAGCGTGAGCCGGGCGAGGGTCGCGGCGGCACGTTTGTGTTACGGTACGTCGGTGGGTGGTTTTGCATCGTGTCCCAACCCGTGATCGTCCCCTCGGAGCCGGCGTCGTGAAGCAGTTGGAAGTGCGTATTCCCCACGGGCTTTCCGTCGAGGAGGTGCATCGGCGGCTCGATCGGGCGTTGGAGAAGGCCCGCGCCGAGTACGGCGAGCAGGTGGGGCCGATCGACGCGACGTGGGAGGGGGACGATCGCCTCATGATCGGCCTCACGGTCATGGGCATGCGGATCGACGGGGAGATGCAGGTTCTCCCGGCCGAGGTGGTCGTCCGGGTCGGCGTGCCGGGCATGGCCGCACTCTTCGCCGGTCGCATCCGCGCGGGCATCGAGGAACGCCTCGGCGGCCTCCTGACAGCCTGACGGTGCCACCCATCGACTGCCGCGTTCATCGCACCGTCACGGTGCGAAGACCCGCAGCCGCTTGTCGGTGATCGACCAACGCAGCCCCAGTGGGCCGACGACGGCGTCGAGCAGGGCCTCGCGCGACGCATCGGTCACCTGCGTCCGCACGATCTCACCGGGCTGCATGCCGCGGGCCGCGAGCGAGTCGCGATCGAGATCGAGATCGAGTCCGAGCCGCGTGGCGATGGCTGCGAGGGCCTCGTCGAGGGGCGCCTCGAGTCGCAGGGTGAACACGTCGACGCCCGCGCCGCGCGGCCGCCGGGGGGACGTGGAGCCACGGGCACGCTCACCCGTCGCGACCGCGTCCGCGCCTGCGGCCTCGACCGCGACGATCCGCGGTCGTGTGCCCCATGCGACGCGGAGATCGTAATGGGCAAGGACGAGATCGAGTCGCTCGCCGAGTGTCAGGGCCGGCAGGGATGCCGCCCGCAGGTGGTCGTGTGGGACGCGGTCGCGGTCGGCGATCTCGATGCCGGCGGCCTGTGCGGCGTCTTCGATGAGGGCACGAGGCGTGGCACCTGCCGTCCAGTGCCACGGTTCGCGCGTCAGAACCTTGCGACGCAGGTCCGCGGCCGCCGCCACCACCTCGCGGGTGCGTGCGCGCTCGGCGGCCGCCGCGCGGCCCAGTGACGCCGACGGCACGATCCGGATCGACGAGGCAAGCACCTCGACGGCGGCGTCGGCATCGCGGGCGACCTTCGTGAGCACCGTCTCGAGCGCGTCGCCGTCACATTCGAGCGTGACCAGCCGCTCGGGGTCGATGCGTCGGTCGAGCACCACGGGGCGACCGGCGAGCTGCGACGCACGCTCCGTCCAGTCTGCGAGCGGGAGGCCCGTCCAGCGGGCGTGCACGGGCCGATCGAGCGACGACACGGCGTCGGCCTCGGGGGAGGGGCGGGCCGTGCGCGCGGCCTCGTTCGTGCTCGGGCCTGCAACCTGGGCCGCAACGCGTGACACGGAGAGGACGGCCGTCGCGAGCGTCATCATGCGGAGCGCGCGGGCGACGGGCGACCGTCGCAGTGCGAACCGGCGCCGACCGGCCACCGGCGGCATCGCAGACGGGGGTTTCGATGCGGATTCGTGCGTGGCGGCCATCGCGTTTCCCGACATGCCCCGGCTCGTGCGGCGGTGCGTCGCCCGGGCAGGCCGTGCGATCGGCTTGGCCTCGCCCCGCTTCATGCGAGGATACCGTCCTGCCGCGAGCTTCGTCGTCGGCAGGAACCAGTGCGTGGCGTCGGTGGAGGCACCCATGCGAACGATGTCCGGTGAAACCGCGGCTCCGCCCCTCGTGCTCGCGCTCGACCAGGGGACGACCTCGAGCCGGGCAATCCTGTTCGATCGTCTCGGCAGGCCCGTCGCGGTCGGCCAGGAGCCGTTTCCCCAGCACGTGCGCCGGGCGGATGGTGCGGGTGGCGACGACCTCGGGATCGTCGAGCACGACCCCGAGGACATCTGGAACTCACAGATGCACAGCGCGCGCGTCGCCCTCGAGCGGGCTGGCGTCGCCGCTCGGGACGTCGCGGCCGTCGGCATCGCCAACCAGCGGGAGACGACGATCCTCTGGGACCGGGACACCGGCCGCCCGGTCGCGCCGGCGATCGTCTGGCAAAGCCGTGTCTCCGCGCCGATCTGCGAGCGGCTCCGGGCCGCGGGTGTCGAGGACGAGGTGCGCCGGCGCACCGGCCTCCTCCTCGACCCGTACTTCTCCGCCACGAAGATCGTGCACCTGCTGGACTCGATCCCCGGCCTGCGGGCGCGGTGCGGTGCCGGCGAGGTCCTCTTCGGTACCGTCGACAGTTTTCTCGTGTGGCGTCTGACGGGCGGGCGGGTCCATGCCACGGATGTGACCAACGCCAGCCGCACGCTCCTCTTCGACATCCACACGCAGGCGTGGTGTCCGGAGCTCTGTCGCATCTTCGACGTGCCCCCCGAGATGCTGCCGGACGTGCGCCCCTCGAGTGGTCCGTTCGGCGAGACGGATGCCGACCTCCTCGGGGCCGCGCTGCCGATCGGGGGATGCGCCGGTGATCAGGAGGCGGCGGCATTCGGCCAGGGGGTGGAGCGGGCCGGCGACGCGAAGAACACGTACGGGACCGGCGCGTTCCTGCTCTGCTCGACGGGTGAGCGGGCGGTGGCCTCCGGGCACGGACTGCTCACCACGCCGGCCTGCGCCGTGGCCGCGCCGGGAATCCCTTCCGCGCGTCACTACTGCCTCGAGGGGTCGGTGTTCGTGGCCGGTGCGCTCGTGGGCTGGCTGCGCGACGGGCTGGGCATCATCGCGGAGGCGCGGGATGTCGAACCGCTGGCCGCGAGCGTCCCCGACAGCGGGGGCGTGGTCGTCGTGCCGGCGCTGACGGGCCTCGGCGCGCCGCATTGGGATCCGCATGCGCGGGGCATGATGATCGGCCTCTCGCGGGCGAGCGGCCGCGGTCACATCGCCCGCGCGGCCCTCGAGGCGATCGCGCTGTCGGTCGCGGACGTGACCGAGTGCATGGAACGCGACGCGCGGCTCAGGCTCACGCGGCTGCGCGTCGACGGCGGGGCGAGCGCCAACGACCTGCTCATGCAGATCCAGGCGGACGTGCTCGGCGTGCCCGTCGATCGGCCCGCCGTGCTGGAGACGACGGCCCTCGGTGCGGCGCTGCTCGCCGGTCTCTCGACGGGCGTGTGCGGCGGGTCGGCGGATGCGGCCGCGGCACGCCGCATCGAGCGCACCTTCGAACCGTCCATGCAGGCCGGTGCCCGCGACCGGCTGCGCGCCGCGTGGACGGACGCCGTCTCGCGTTGCAGGGGCTGGGCCGCGCCATCGAGGCGCGGGGCTCAGTAGCGACGGGTGCCGTCGGCCATCTGTCGGCCGCGTTCGGCCACGAGCACCGAGGCGGAGTAGCGGGTGGGATCGGCGGCGAAGGTGGCGCGGGTTTCCGGGGTCGCGAAGAGGTACATCCGCGACTGGTAGGTCACTCCGTAGCGCCGCTGACCCGGCGTCCTCGCTCCCGACTCCATCGCGAGCACGGGATCGTCGCCGGAGAGGGCCGGCGCGTAGCGATCGGGGTTGGCAAGGAAGGTCTGTTGCTGCTCCGCTCCCGCGAAGAGGTAGGTGCGGCCGCGGTGACGAACTCCCCACTGCACACGGCCCTCGGCCCACGTGCCGTGATCGACGAGCGTCACGGGGCAGTAGCCCTCGAGGCCCAGTGGCATCGACCCGTGCACGTCGGGAGCCTCGACGGCACCGGCCGAAACCGGAGCTGCCGCCTGCGTGCCGGGTGCCGGCTGCGGAAGGGCCGGGGGCATGGTGGGTGTCGCCTCAGCCGGGGGTGTGGATCGCTTGAAGATCGAGAACGGCTTTTGCAGCGCGGCCAGGAGGCTGGAGGCACGACCCGGTTCCTGCGGCTCCGTCGGCGTGGCATCGGCCACGGCGCCTGCGTTGGGGGCCGCGCCGGATTGCTGCACCGAAGCCTGGGCCTGGGCCTGCGGTTGTGGTTGGGCCGGAGCCTGACCGAACGACGCGGGGGATGCGGCCGCTTGCTGCTGCTCGGGTGCGGCGGTCGGCGGCACGGCTGGCGTGGGGGCGACGGTCGGCGTCGTCACGGGCCGACCCCACGGATCGACCGATGGCGAGGGCTGTCGTGCGGGGGCCATCCATGGTCCCGAGGCAACGGCGGACGGGGGCGCGACGGTGCCGACGGGCTCGATGGTCGCGCGCGACGGCGGTGCGCTCGGTGCGGACACGAGCGGACCGGCCCGTTCGGCCGGCCACCCCGGCGGGGCCGGGGAAAGCGTCGGTTCGTCGATGCCGGCCGTCGATGCGATGCCCTCGAGCGCGGTCGCCGAGGCCACCGAGTGGTTCACCAGCGGGCCGTGGTCGGCAACGCCCGGCGCGGCGGTCGCGGTCACGGCCGAACCCTCGTCAGTTTCGGCTCGGGCGAAACTCGACAGCCGCCGAAGCTTGGCCGTCACGACCGAGATCGAGCCCTGCGGCTTCGGCACGCTCTCGACCAGCCCGGTGCCGGCGAACGGACTGGCCTCCTCGAACACGCGCACGGATCGCTTGGCCTCGGTGCTCTCCGACGAACCGGGCGCGGCCGCGGGCGGTGGACCGGCCAGGCTCGCGACGGCCGAGCCATCGCCCGCCGGCCTCGCGTTCTGCTGGGCGAGACGGGCGACGACCGCGACGAAGTCGACCGTCGTCGTCGGCATGTCGAAGACGCAGCGAACGCTCCCATCGGCCGTGAGAATGCACCCGGCGGGAACCCGCGTGATGCCACACTGGCGGACGAACGCGGCGTCGATGTCGGCGTCCACCCGCACCGGCTCGAAGCATGCGGTGATCACCGCGTCGGCCTCGGGGGATGTGAGCACGTCCTCGAGGACCACCGCTTCCTGGCCGGCCCAGCGGGCGCTGACGACGGCGAACACCGGACGGCCGGATGCTGCGGCTGCGGCCGCTGCGGCATCGATGCCCGGATGCCACGCGGCAGCGGCCGCGGGGTGTCCGAGAATCCCGATGCCGACGAATGTCGCGGCTGCGATCACGACGCCGAGGCGCGTGCGTCGAGCCACCTCGCGGACAGTGTGCGCGACGACCGAGTTGGAGCAGAGCATGGCGATGCCTCGGGGAATCAGTCGACCGGCCCTTGGAGCGTCCGGTGGCGATCCGGCATCAACGTGTATCGGTTGGTCCGGTCACAGGAATTGCATCGAAAATCCGGCGCGCCGAGATGCGGGAATGCCCTTTTTGCCCAGGTCGCCCCGGCCCTGGCACCGGCCCCGGCTCTGGTCCCGGCTCTGGTCCTGGCTGCGGCCCGGAAAAACCGCCCGGGTGAGGTCCGCAGCGGGGTGGACCTGATTGCACCGAAGTGCCCGCGCGATGAGCGGGGCACGGTGGCCCTGCGGCCGGCACAGGCTTGACAGCATTCCGAAGCGTGGGGATACTGGAAAAGTCGCCGCGAAACGCCGGTTGTTGCACGGTTTCGCCGCTGGGACTCTGGCCTGGTTCGATCGCGCGGGTTCGGCCCGCTGGATGGAACCGACCGGGGATCTGCGGGTGAGACGGGCTGGGTGACGCGAATCGTGTCCGCCCGGCTGCACGTGTTTGGCCGGCGGGGGAAAAGCAGGAAGATTCGGGGCCGGGAAAAGCGGGGAGAGTGGCGCGTGTGGCCGTCGGCCACGGCAGTCAGCGACAGCTGCGCCGCCACGATCAAGCCAGGTGTTTCGGCCCCTCCGACGTCGGTGTACGTCGTTCGGTGTTCGGCAACGGGCTGAGAGTCCGTCCGTCAGGGAGCCGACCCTTGCCTGTGCCGGATGGCACGTGGTTTCGGGCGTTCCACGAAGCGGGCGGTGCTTCCCACGGGCGTGTGCCATTCCGCAGGACGTAGGCCCACACATCGTGAGTCACGCTTCGACGGTCGTTGGGCGGCGCACTGGGATGAGTGTCCGGTGAGTTTCGGATTTCTTTCATTGTCTCGCGGAGGGTAAACCGCATCCATGTCGAAGCGGAGGCGATCGAGGGGGCGGCAGTCAGGCTATGGCGGTCCTGGAGCCTATCCCCCAGGTGGAGCGGGCCAGGGCTATCCGCCCGGTGGCGGTGGGTACGGCGGTCGCAGGCGGGGACGGTTTCGCCGCCCGGGCGGTCCCGGTCCGGCGCCGGCGGGCGCGGGTGCTGTCGGCATGGACAGCGAGGGCATGCGTGCCCCGGAGCCCGAACCGGAGGTGACAGAGAACGGGGAGCCGATTCCCCTGGAGACGGGTGCCGGCGTCCTCGAGATGCACCCCAATGGCTACGGCTTCCTGCGGAGTGCCGAGACGAACTACAACCGCGAGCGCACCGATCCCTTCGTGCCCGCGCCGATGATCGAGCGCTACCGCCTGCGCGAGGGCGTGTTCATCAAGGCGCTCGTGCAGCCGGCGCGGCGGCAGCAGGGGCCGCGGGTGCGCGAGATCGAGTCGGTCGAGGGCATGCCCCCGGATGAGTACGTCAACGTCAAGACGTTCGATCAACTCACGCCCATCAATCCGGAGACGTGGCTGCGGCTGGAGACGGGACAGCAGCCGATCACGACCCGGGTGATGGACCTGCTCACGCCGCTCGGGAAGGGGCAGCGGGCGCTCATCGTGGCGCCTCCGCGCACCGGCAAGACGGTGCTGCTGCAGCAGGTGTCGCAGGCGATCTCGCAGAACCATCCCGAGCTGACGCTCGTCATGCTGCTCATCGACGAGCGACCCGAAGAGGTCACCGACATGCGGAGGTCGGTGAAGGGGGAGGTGCTCGCCAGCAGCCTCGATTGTGACGTGGAGAGCCACGTCCGGCTCTCCCAGCTGGTCATCGAACGCTGCAAGCGGATGGCCGAGGCGGGCAAGGACGTGTTTCTCCTGATGGACTCGATCACCCGGATGGCGCGAGCCTTCAACAAGTGGGTCGGCAACACCGGCCGCACGATGTCGGGCGGCGTCGACATCAAGGCGCTTGACATCCCGAAGAAGCTGTTCGCCACGGCCCGGGTCTTCGAGGAGGGCGGCTCCCTGACGATCGTCGCGACCGCGCTGATCGACACGGGCAGCCGGATGGACGAGCTGATCTTTCAGGAGTTCAAGGGCACGGGCAACATGGAGCTGGTGCTCGACCGGAAGCTGGCCGATCGGCGGGTCTGGCCCTCGATCGACATCTCGCAGTCGGGCACGCGCCGCGAGGAGAAGCTGCTCGACGCGAACACGCTCCACGCCGTGAGCATGCTGCGACGCACCCTGTCGAGCATGCACCACGTCGATGCCATGGAGCAGCTCACGAAGCAGCTCGCGAAGTTCAAGAGCAATCGCGAGTTCATCTCGCTGATCGCCAGTTCGCGCGGGGACGATTGAGGGTCGTCCCGACGTGGAAGGCTGACGCAGGGCCGCGGGTCAGCGCGGGCCGTCACTCCTGCGGCGATTCACCCGATCCAGCCAGTACGCGTACTGGGGATCGCCGCAGCGAAACGAGAACACGGCGTCCGGGAGGCGTTCATGCTCGGCCCCCGCCGAGCGGACGCGCACGACGAGCACGTCGTCTCCGCGTCGCTCGATCGTGAGCCGATCGTCGGGAATGGACGCGCTGTCTGCCGAGGCGGAGCCGGGAGGCATCGCAGGGCCGGAGGGCATGGCGGTACCCGGCAGGGACGCTCGAGCCGGGCGAGAGGAAGGCTGAGCCGTAGAGGCTGGGGCGAACAGGGCTGGCCGACGCCGTCGTGGGTGGCTTTGGGCCGACCCACACACGACCCTCATACTATGGCAGAGGCTGTCGGCCGACGCCAGCAGCGGGCGCGCGTGAGGTGTTTTGACAGGCTGAAACAGGCTTTTCTATACTTCAGGGCTTTGCTCGGGGGATCGCGCAGCCGCTCCCCGCCGACCGTCCAGGAGAGACCGCCATGGCAGCCTATGCCTCGTTGGCCGATGACTTCTACGTGAACGTCAACCTGGCCACCGAGATGGAGCTGCCGTCCCACCGCGAGACGATCCTGCAGTACTTCGAGCGGGTGCAGCGCCACTACCCCACGATGCGGAAGTTCTACTGCCGGGACAAGCGGGACTATGTGCTCGAGGAGGACAAGGAGCAGGGACGGTACCGCTGGGCCGCCGTGGAGGCGAAGCGGCTCTGCTCAGGCCAGGTGAATCCACCCTCGATCGAGGCGGCGCTCGAGCAGCACCGCCTCGTGCTCGACCTGGCGCCGGCGTATCTCTCGGTGAGCCCGCTCGACTGCGAGGCCCTCGACGTGCTCTTCGGGTTTGATTTCGCCTTCCGCGGCAACCACAACGCCCTGCTGGCCGAGGCGCTGGGAGTTGGTGCCGCCTTCGACCGCGTCGGTGAGATGCCCGGCGGCCGTGTGATCAACTACGAGCCCTCGCTCACCATGAGCCTCGACGAGGACTGTCGCGTCCAGGTGCGTGTCAGCACCGAGACGCGGACGAACGCGTTCCAGGTGCGGACCGGCGAATTCAACGAGGAACAGCTGAGCGTCTACGTGACGGCCCGGCAGTACGGCAGCCTCGAGCCGCAGACCACGTTCGTCGAGGTCACCGAGCGGCTCGCGCAGCTCGCCCGCGAGGTGGTGGACACATGCGTCGTCGAACAGATCCTCAAGCCGCTGGCGAGGACCATCTCGCTCAAGTGACCTGCGATTGAACGAGCAGCCGCCGTACGGTCTGCGAACGACCGGCCCGCGCGAGCGACCGGCCTGCGATCGACCGGCCTGACCGTGCCGGCAGCCGTCAGCGTCCGCCGCGCCGTCCGTCGTCGCCCCGCGTCGATCGACT
>Ga0169931_10014989_pt1 | contig 10422 bp, 6 predicted proteins | sample Kivu_15m_20L_FD_129675 | JGI IMG/M metagenome (GOLD analysis project Ga0169931, IMG submission 129675) | Freshwater microbial communities from Lake Kivu, Western Province, Rwanda to study Microbial Dark Matter (Phase II) - Kivu_15m_20L... | ecosystem: Environmental > Aquatic > Freshwater > Lake ... | reverse complement strand
CTCTCCCCCCACCGCCACACCCCTATTCACTCCCGATGCGCGCCCACATGTGCCTGCAACACTGGCGTCACTGCGGCCCGCACACGTGGTTGGAATTGCGCGCTGATGTTGAGCGACACCGCCCAATCGACTTCGTAGCCACCCTCTGGGAAGGCACTCGGCTCGGGTAAATACGCCATCCAGCCGTTGGCATAACTCACCAACACGGGAGTCACCCGCCCCATGGCCCGCACCTGTGCTTTGAGCATCCACGCGGTCTCCGCGAACACTTCGCCCGGTTGCGTCACAAGTAGTACATCGCCGATGCGCATCAGCTGAATCTCCACGGCAATCGCTCGTTCATCGGCGATTTCGGGGATGTCGTCTTGGAGTGGTGGCCGCACCCGCTGTGGATACTCGCTCACATCGGCCGTCGCATCCACCATCACCTGTGTCGCCCACAGGGGGACACGGGGTGTGGCAGTCACGATCTGGCGGCACACGTGCATCACCTCGGCGGCCACTGCATCGCCCACCTCGGCCACTTCCGCAAAGGTCCCACCCGCCCGATCCCCAATACTCCACGCTCGTGGGTCGTCTGCCACGCCGTAATTATGACTAATGTTGCCGATGGCAGTCACCGTATGACCACTGCGCATGCGGGCGCGCACCCCGGCCACCAGTGGATTGATGTCACCTGCTCCACCTTGAGTGAACAAACACAGCGCATCCGGGTAAGCCGTCTCGACCTGTGTCATCATGTGCCCAGGCCAGTCACCGCTCACCACCGTGGTATCGGCCCCCAGCACCACCGCATGACACGCAAAATTACACCACATGCCCAACAAATGCCCGTGCTCGTCGTCCACCCGCAAGACGGTCACCCCAGGGTCAACGGGGCGATCCAGCCAACGCCGGTTAATAGCATAGCCGTACAACACACCCACACCACCGCCAATGCGCGCCGGTCGCCGTGCTCCGTAGGCCGCCACAATCGCATCTGCAATCAAATCGGCGAGTGGGCGCGACCAATTGCCCGTGTCCCGATCACGTGGACCCGCGTGCGTGTGTGTGGTCGCAATCAGCACGTGCTCCGGCGGAATACCCAGCTCACGGTGAATGCGCAAGCGCACCGCCGCCACGGTTGACATGGCCAAGTAGCACATTTCGACCGACACCAATACCAACGCCGCATGCGCATCGGTCAGCACCAGCGCGCGCGCCCAGAGGCGATCGTGGACCGCCGTGGCTCCCTGCAACCGGTTGCCGTACCCGACTAACGGGAATCCGAGCTGCGGCGTGATGTCTACCCGCGCTCCCCCAGCGTGTAGTGTCGCCATTGGCACCTCCTTGTGCGTGTGGTGAGTTTTGATTGGTTGAATGCGTGTGTTCCCATCCTATCACGATTTGGGGCCACGCCACTCAGGGATTTGCTGGTCTTTGCGGAGCTGCAAACGCAATTGATGCATACCCAATAACAAGGCACGAATGGAGGATTCAGATACCGCCAAACTCGTTTTCGCCTCCGCAAAAAACCGTTGCGGAACCAGTTGATTTTCATCGTGCAAATAGGCACGCTCCCACCATGCGTATAACCGATCGGCTGCTCCATCAAGCACGGTTGCGCTCACCAGTAGATTACGCTTTTCATGCTGATTTACCGCACGCGCCGCTGGTACCAGATTCCACATATCACCACACGGTTTGACCGCCCATGGGAATACATGGTCGATATCCATGTTTGTTGCATTCAGGCGCTTGCCACTCCACACACAATGTATTGGCACACCCTGATTCAAACAACGCTCAGCACGCACCTTTGCATGACCCACAGTGCGCACCGGGTCATACCAACGCATCGCACCATCAATGGTCTCATAATCAAGCGTGCGCCCTTGTGATTTGGCATATGCATGCATTAAATTTTGCCACTCATAAATTAATGCTGGCTCAATCCACGCACAAAATCGCACCATGCTGACCCACATATGCCGGGGGATTTTGATGCTGCCAAATGACCACAAGAAGGCATCATCGACCACCAGATGATCCTGTTTTAACAGGAGGGCACGCTCTTTATTTATCTCAAATACCGGTTTGCCATCGTCATAGGTGATATAAGTGGCAGGCATTTTTTCGATGAGATAACACGCATCTTTAATTGCACCACGTATCGCATGCGCCATTTCACCACGAAATTCGGTACCGATTGCCAAGTCAGTCGCAATCGTGTCACGCAAACGCCGATAGTCAGCACCCACAAAGCCTAATTTTTCTCCTGCCTGTGTATTTGCTGGCGTCTGCGGCAAATTGGCCCGTGTAAGTGGCTGATATAAGCGCACCCAGTACAAGCCAATTAACCCATATGGGAGCTCTACATGCGTGCCATCTCCCTGATGAGCCAATCCCGGTGCAGAATCTGCGATGCGCACCATGGTGCGCAGCAGACCAAGTTTATACGTCGAAGATTTTCGATCGTTGAGGATAACGTGCCGCAAAAACGGCAATGCACCCGTACCATCATCAGGGACACGAATCACAACGTGTTGCCATTGCGTGGCATTCTCGGATCCATCCGGCGCACACAAGTCGTATTCAATGTGTAGACCATTCCGTTGAGCCAGCATCGGAATATCTACAGGCGACACATCATAGATGCCCTGCATCGTAGTCGCACCACCAATTGCAGTGCGCATGATGAGCGTGCCACCCGGCTTGAGTAATTCAATGAGTTTACGAAAGGCGCGACTACGCTCTTGCGGGGGCACAACCATCCAGACCGCATTCACAATCACACAATCAAAAGCCCATGTCGTCCGTTGATACACCATCTCTAAGGCAGGTAAGCGGTCATTTATCCATTCTATGTGTGGGTGCTGATACGTGTGTTGAGCATATTCACGTAGTGCACGTGCCGGTTCCACCGCCACCACATGGTGTCCTCGTGCCGCCAACCACGCTGATGTGCGCCCACTCCCTGCACCCACATCAAGCACAAAGGCAGGCGCTTCGGGCAGCCACGGCGCCATCCATGCATGCAGATGCGTACTATCGAATGCGGCTTCTTGTTGCACAACGTCTTGTGCGTGTTGATCGTACCAACGAATCAGCCCCGTCTCATGAGTCATAGCCACCACACAGATACGGTATGACGTACACATGTACATCATACCGTATCATCCAAGCGCACACATCACGTCATCAGCGTGTCAGCGATACTCGTCCATGCCACTACATCGTGTTTTGTGTACCAGGTTGGCTCACACGGACCAACATCGACGTGCTACATCATTTACAAAGTAGCGCTGGATAATTGCATATCTCAATATGCCGTACCATTGCGGATCGTATATCATGCGCAATAATAACCAATCCAGCGTAGCCCCTGCAATATGCTGGGTAAAAGCTTTCTCGCTCCGCAAATCCCAATCTGTATCAACATGTGCATATGGCGCACATGGGACGAGCCGCCAAAATGGTTCATAGCTTAAATGCACAAATGGAATACGCGGATGATTATGCAAAGCATCATCGCATAACGCAATGTATTGCGCATATCTGTGTTGCAACCAATCATTCAACACCACGAGGGATGCATCATCGAACACGGCTTCTCGCATACCATCCATGACCGCCAACATCATCATTGGTTTGTATGGTGCCCCACGTCGGTATGACATGGCATCCCATGGCGAAGACAACGACACATGCATGTTCTCTAACTGATGTACCACTGCCAACGCTTTATTCCATACAATCATTTATACTCGTCCATTTGCTCCAAAAACTCGTGTGCCATATCGCCCCATTCTTCACGGATGCGCATCAGAGTGCGAGTTTTTTGTGATGATCCAGCAGCCTCGTCTTCGAGTCGAGCCCACGCAAATAACAAGATTTCAAATGCGGTCTGTGCACGCTTCAAGCGCTCACGATCACTGTACGTGCTCGTTTCATCGTTAAGCAATTCATAAAAATACGTGTACATCGGATGGCGCATGTTGAGCGTCACCTTCAACACACCAGCCATATCGCGCACACTAAACATCCCCGAAGAATCCAGCATCGCATGATCGAAATAGACGCGGCGACTCGTTTCAATGATGTTCGTGGATTGTGTCCGCGCTTCTTCCGGATGTGTGCCTGTAGCAACGAAATCCCCAAAAATTGTTTGAAACCGTTCATCAATCGGCGTCTGGGTGGCTTTCTGGTCACTCATCGACTCATGTCCAGCTTTAGAACGCTCCTCAATGGCTTTGGTGGCCACATACTCACTACTCTTGGTCTGAGGTGTCCGCGAGCGGATGCCACTCGTCTGTGTCTTTAATTCGGCACGCGCCCGGGCCAACGTACTGGTCACATACTCGTACAACTTTGTAAGATGATTCAACTCGGATGGGAGTTCGTCGGCGCGCATCGCAAGCAATTCACGCAAATGCACGGCTGCCTGTTTGTTGTTGGTCACACCGAACACATTGTCCAAGGCCGGCGGGAACTGGATTTCCATGCTCCACCACCGCTCCACCGGGTCGTGCTGGCGCACTTGCCCCACGTCAAGCTCAAGCTCACGCATGGCCCGCACAATCGAAATCCCCAAATTCTTGGCGACATGCCGTCCATGTGCCATCGACCCCGCCAAATCACGTTGTCGCGCCTCGGGCACCGCTACCGATGTATAAATGCGCACATCATGATACGTGCCGTGTTCGTCCATGATCGATATGATTTTTTCGTATAAATCTCCAAATGGCGCAAAAATCGGTCGATTCCCCCATTCCTCAAGAATACGCGACGTGTCGTACGGAATGAGGTGCAACGGGTCATTGGGGCGCACCATAATATCAATGGGCTCAAAATCCACATGTCGCTGGTATTCGATTTGGCCACGACGATTCATCACCACGTTGAAACTACACATGCGAATCGTCACTGCCTTCTCTCCCAAAAAGTGCCGGTACATGCGCCCAATCACGAATTCGGAGTTCTCCACAATTGCCCGACTCGTCACCCAATTGCCCCGGTCAATGTTCGACCAAACCACCAGCGTGCCCGTATCGCCGATCTGTGTTGACATGGTGCGCCACACCTCGGGCACATCCACTGCTACCGGAGCTGGAATCTCCTGCATCCGCTGTGCTTCAATATCATCCAAATCGAGAAAGGTGTAGAGCGCACTCTGCACCCCGTGTTGCCACGACCACACCTCGACCCGCCGACACTGCGAAACCGAGGCGCTCGGCAACCCCATGCCGAATTTGCCCATCCCCGTCCGCTGTGATTCATCGAGACGCGTGCCATTGCCGAACTGCAACGCCATGCGCAACACCCGCGCATCCATGCCACACCCGTTGTCGAGCACCCCGATCTGATAAATGCGCCGCTTCTCACGTTGCGTGACCAGCTCGTACCGCTCCGCCAACAACACCTCCACACTGCGCGCTCCCGCCTGTATCGAGTTGTCTACCAGCTCCGCTAATGCGTAGGCCATGTTTTTGTAGCCGTTGTCGCGCATCGAACGCACGGCCAAGTGTGGCGGCACAATGGAAAAGTTTGTCATTTGTATACTCCTCCCATTTACTCTTGTAGCCATTTCGTTAGGCGATCATATGCCAGCGAACAAATGAATTCCGTACGCGCTTCTATGATTTCGCGCGTCCGAGAACCATCTGATTTGGAAAGCTGTACTATTGGCTTCAAGTAGTGAAAATACAAACTCGTAGAATTTAATGTTTTCTTCGCTGCTTTCGAGTATTTAATACTCTGTTTCCCTTCAAGTTGTAGCAATTCATTCTTACGCTCATCAGATGGATTCGCTAAATATGAGTAAAACTGGTGCTTATATCCCCAGCTCAAATTCCCCACAATGGAATTCATCGTTTTAGGCAGAAGTGTTAAATTGCCAATCGTGTGTGTAATATTCCCCTGCACATGTTCATAAATATCCTTGGACCATGAATCATCACCAGATCGCGGTTGTTGTGGTGCTACATGCTCTACAGAATTGTAGTTTTCATTTAACCATCGTTGCGGTGAAAAAAATTCATGTGTATCAGTCATGCCACGCAATGCCAAGCCCGGCCTAGTACCATCTGCAATCGTATCGTGATTTGTCAAAAACAAAATATACCGACTCAGAACCGCTGAATTTTGATATGTCAAATTATTCCGTGCATTTGACATCCATTTATCTTTGTCCCAAATAGCTTCTCGTATCAACACATTTTTTAACGCCTGTTTATATTTTTGAATTGAGACTCGCTTATTTTTTTGCATCCAATTCATGACAACTACACTTCCATCGTCTGTGTTCAAACCTGCCAACATCAAATCCCTTGCAACATTATCAAGTTTGCTCGACGAACGTGCGCTCCGCCATAAAGCATAAAACGCTGCAGTAGCATTACATGCATCGATAAAATCACTATTGCATACATCATCTGGTCGATAGAAATATGCAAGCAGTGGATATGTTGTTGAAAAATTCATAGCTTTCATGAAAAGCAAATTAGTGTATGCACGCTGCACGTCTGATTGGCTACTCTTTGCAAACAACACATCAGGACTATATGAAAAATTCATATACTTAGCCAAATGCAACATATATTCAAACATTGGAATGTCTTCAATTGATGATTTTCCAAGGGCAGTTTTAATTATTGTTAAAATATTTTTTGCGTAGTTATCAAATGTTTTTTGAAGATATTTATTTTGTTCAGTATATCTCATTCCTATTTTTTCACCGTTAAAACCTAATGCAAATGCAGTCAAAAACACGTCCGTTTTATGTTGTGCAGAACCGTCATTTGTGCTTATCAACTGTTCTTCAATTGTCCCAAATACATCTGCTATCAGATCTCCATATTTGCTTTCAATATGTGTGTTCTGATACACATATGCTTTAAATACCTCTAATGCAGATAGTGGAATTCCTGTCGAGTTCAAAGATTGAAACACTTCGATCGCCCATTGGTGGTTCTTGGGTTCCAAGTAGTTCACACAACAATGCTTACTCATAAATAATGTGAACAAACAATACTTAAGTAAATGAGTAATCTGATCATCTTTATTTCGATGATCTGCATTTAACACAAACTCAAAATTAAACAAAAACTCATCTGGGAAAATTGCTTTTGCATTATCAACAAGGTTGAATACATTAGAACCATCAAGTAGTTTTGCTTGTAATTCATCAAATATCTTTTTTTGATTTATCTGCAATATTTCATACATATCCCCATCTTTCATATAATCTCTCTCCTTTTTTTCATCGTGAATATATTCAGCAATATATTTAGCTATAGGAGAAACATATTCTTGACTCCCCTCACGAATCCAAAATTCTTGAGTTTTTCTCAAAATCAAAGGTTTTAACTTAGGATTAGCACTACCCGAAAAATTTACACCATAAAATTCCGTAAGTAAATCCAAAATATCTGATTCAACTACACTTTTTGCCTTCACATATTCCAAATCTGAGGAATATTTAGCATCTAATTTCTCAATCAATTTGATTATTTCACGGCGCAATACAATTGCTAATATGGCTAGTGTAGAAAGTCGTTGTTGACCATCAACAACATAATAAATCCCAGCAGGCGACGCATATTTTTGTTGATTCTGTAAATATTTAGTAAATTCCGAATTTTGTGCTTGCACAACAATAAGTGTTCCAAGAAATAATGTTTCCACTTCTTTTGCATTTGACCGACTCAACCCCCCAACAATATCATCTATCAAACGTTCAATGTTTTCTTCAGACCACTTATATGGGCGTTGATATTCTGGCATAATAAAACCAATACCAACTGGACTCACCACATCGCGCAGAGTCTTTACCAAATTTGCATTAAAAATGGTTTGTATACTCATCTCCCCGACTCCTCTCACTTACAAATGACAGATATTACAGCCGAACTCGTCGTCTTCGGCATCAAGGGCATCACCGATCAAATCAATCAGCGGTTTATCGGGGCGGCGCTGGCGCTCTTGTTCGAGGCGAATGGTGTGTAGGCGCTTTATCTCGGCCACGCGTTCGGGTTGCTCGAGCTCGGCGAGGCGTTCGCGTTGGCGCCAGTAGAAGCCGACCCCGCCGAAGTCTTCTTCGTAGTGCTTGGACTGCTCGAATAGTTCGGGGTGGCGTTCTTTGAGACCAACCCACTCAGCCGAGCGTTGAAAGAAGCAAAAGTAGCACCCACTCCGTTGACGCCATTCGTAGTACGTGGGGAGTCCCATGCCACTTTCGGTGAGGATTTTTTCGATATCGGGCAACTTGAGGCCATATTCCTTGAATGGGTAGACCGGGGTGATGTTTTTCTTGGCCGAGATGTACCCGTCGCGGTTTTCGTCGGCGCGAATGCCAATATAGCTCCAAATCACGTCATCACCAACATACTGCTCAAACGGCTCGATTTTGAGTTTGCGCGTACACCAGCGCGTTTGTGCCGACGGCAACACCCCGCCGTACACCGTCAACCAGTGGTCAAAGCCACGGTTCGCGTTGAGCCGCACAATCGGCTGTTCGAGAAACGCTTCGAGCCGGTCGAGATATTCGTAGGTCTCCGGTAACTCTTTGTCGGTATCACAAAACACATATTCAAGCCGTGGCACTTTACCCTTCAAAAAAATCGCCAAAGCGGTGCTGTCTTTGCCACCACTCAAACTCACAATGTGACGGCCAGGGCGTTGCGCCCACTGCAGTGCCGGGTTATCCATCGTGTGCTCCTTCCGGTGTTGATTGGTCATCGGGCAAAAACTCCTCGAGTAAAGCGGCTACCACGCTGAGTTTGTGCCCCTGCTCGAGGTGCTGCAAGCGTGCCGCAAGGTCTGCAATGAGCGCCTGTGTATCTGGGCTGGTTGACACCGTCACCACGACACTGCGCTCGCCGCGAGCATCGCTCACGCCAATGCGTCGGCGCTGTGTGCCGAGTGTGCCCTGGGCATGTGCCGACACCACTTGCTCGAGCAAACGCAAGCGACGCCCAATATCGGCCACTGCGAGGCGGTACACCCCCACGTCCGCATCACTCCAGCTGTTGAGCGGTTTGCGCCCCAACAACGCTGCCACTGGCTCAATCCAGTGCTCTCCCTGTGCATTCAAGATGCGATTGGCGAGCGCACGCAACTGCACGTCGGCGCTTTCGGCGAGGACGAGTTGCATGCGTGCACTCAACTCGGCGTGCAACGAGTTTCCTTCGCTCTGTTGTGCCAATACGGCGGTAGCAAGCTCGTGCATGCACTGCGCCCGCAAGCGTGGATACGCGGCTTGTAGTTCTTCGAGAGCGGTGCGCAGTCCGTGCGCCACTCCCTCCACCACGGTGGAGTCGAGTGGTGCGTTGCCCGCAACCGGCGCCATTCCCAAAGCAAAAGGAATCTGGTGATACAACAGTTCATCGGGCGCTTTGGCCTCGAGAATCGCTTGGCGTACTGCACAGGTCATCGGCGTCAACTGCTGGGTGGTACGCGTATATGCGGGCAAGTTGTGCACGTAGCGCAACATGGGTTTGACCGCATCGAGCACCGCCAGTGTGCCCCGTTTGTGCAGTGCTTGCGGTGCAAACGCATGCGCAACCCGCTCAAACAACGCAGCGCGCAACGCACTCGTCGGCGATCGCCGCACCGCAAAGTGTTGCGGCTTGGCCACGAGGCGCTCAAACATGGCTTCGTCTGGGCTTGCAACAAAACTATCGTGTTCGTAGATGGCAACTTCACCGCTGTACATCACGTACATTGCCACGAAAAACAACGGGATGAGCGGGGCGCGAATGCCGTAGGGAGGAGCTTGCAATTGTGCGTAGAGCTCGGTGAGTGGGCGTCGTGCGGGAATGCTCGCATCAAAAAACGCTTCAATGGCACGGCAGGTAGGAACCACGTTGAGCAGGTCCTGTGCAGGGTCGGGCACAACGATGCGCCACGTGCCATCAGCGTCCGCCACGTGCATGCCACTCGCGGCCAACACGCTGTCGTAAATGGCTCGTTCTGGCGGATACCCGTCGCCAAACCCCAATTGATCAAGATGGCTATAGTCGAGGAGCCGCGCAATCAGTTGACGGCGGGCTCGCGAAATCGTCCCCGATAGTTTGTGGCGCACTATGAGTTCACTGCGGATGCGTGGTGCGCATGCATACCGTACGTCGAGTACCTGCGACAACACCATGTCGAAATGACGCCGGTCGCGTACATCGCACCGTTGCCCAGCCACGTACCACAGACCATGGCTGGGCCCATAACTCGCATCTACCAGCTGGGTTAACCCGTGCTCCGCTTCGTGCACCCGGAGACCCAGCTCACGCATGGCAACTTTGTCTTGCATGACATCATGGTCGCCTCGCACTGCATGGTGCGCCGCAACGTCGAGCACCGCCTCACGCAGGTGCGGTACCCGTGCCGGCAGTACCAGCACCACGTCAGTTCTTGGGGCTGCTACGACACGCGCAAATTCGTCGTCGT
>Ga0169931_10014988_pt1 | contig 10422 bp, 9 predicted proteins | sample Kivu_15m_20L_FD_129675 | JGI IMG/M metagenome (GOLD analysis project Ga0169931, IMG submission 129675) | Freshwater microbial communities from Lake Kivu, Western Province, Rwanda to study Microbial Dark Matter (Phase II) - Kivu_15m_20L... | ecosystem: Environmental > Aquatic > Freshwater > Lake ... | reverse complement strand
TGTTGAGTCACCCCGAATTCCATGGTTTACGAAGATAATATGAGCGCTAAAATGCAGCTAATTTTAGGAGGATAAAACATCAAACCGCATGACCCATAAAATATAATTACCTTCGGCACGTTCGATTTGTTTTTAGTTTATATGCCCAAGTTTCTTGCGTTTTTCTGTGCGCTTTCTTTTTTATCGATTAACTCGCAATTATTCGCTCAGCAAGTAACAATCAACGGCGTCGTTACCGAACAGGGCTCGGGCGAAACCCTTCCGGGCGTCTCCATCTACTGTCCTAAAACCCAAAACGGAACTACCTCGAACAATTACGGGTTTTATTCCATCTCTATTTCGGCCGATTCTGCAAGCCTTATTTTTCGGATGATAGGTTATGAACCTGTACAAATTTCAATAAACTCAAAAACAACGCGAAGAGATATTCGCCTCGTTAAGCAGGACCTTGAGTTGAAAGAAGTTGAAATTACCGCCGATCGCACCGAACAGCGCCTGGCCGAGGTGACACAGATGAGTAGTATCGAAATTCCAATTGAGCAAATCAAGAAAATCCCTGCCTTGTTTGGCGAAAAAGATGTGTTGAAAGTAATTCAATTATTACCGGGCGTACAGAAGGGAAGCGAGGGCAGTTCGGGCTTTTATGTGCGTGGCGGCGGACCCGACCAAAACCTCATTATTCTCGACGATGCGGTTGTGTATAACGCGAGTCATTTATTCGGTTTCTTTTCGATCTTCAATGGCGATGCACTAAAAAGTGTCGAATTAATCAAAGGTGGTTTTCCGGCGCGTTTTGGCGGAAGGCTTTCGTCGGTGCTCGAAATGCAGATGAAAGATGGCAACAAGGAAAAGCTTCAGGGCGAAGCAGGCATCGGACTAATTTCATCGCGTTTGAGCCTCGAAGGTCCGATTAAAAAAGATAAATCATCCTTTATCGTGAGTGGCCGCAGAACCTACATTGATGCCTTGATTTATCCCTTTTTACCCGCCGAACAGAAAGGTGGTTATTTCTTTTACGATTTCAATGCGAAAGCACACTTTATATTAAACGAAAACGATCGATTATTTATCAGCGGTTATTTTGGGAAGGATAAGTTTTATTTCAGTTCAAAGGCCGAAGACGGATCTGTTTCGAAAGGCAATTTTCTATGGCAAAATGCAACGGGAACGGCCCGATTCAATCACATTATAAACAACAAAGCATTCAGCAATACCTCGCTCATTTTTTCGCGCTACAACCTTGGAATAAATAGCATCGAAGCGCCCAAAGATGGTGATGAGTTTGAATTGAATTTCTCAAGTGGAATTAGAGATTGGACCATTAAACACGATGTCGATTATTTTGCAAATCCCAACCATTATTTACGTGCAGGAATTTCGAGCACCTACCATCGGTTTACGCCCAATGCCGTGGTTATAAAAGCAGGTGATGATTTGCCCAATGTAGAAGAATCGGAACGCTACGACTGCCTCGAAAGTGGCATTTATACAGAAGACGATTGGAAGATAAATGCAAAGTTAAAAATGAATGCCGGCTTGCGTTTGAGTCATTTTTTAGCCGGGAAGAAAAATTATTTCGGGCTCGAGCCGCGCATTTCGGCTCGATACCTTTTGCGCGACAATTTTAGTTTGAAAGCCAGTTATGCCCTGATGAATCAGTATTTACATTTATTGAGCAGCACCGGCGTTGGATTACCAACCGATTTGTGGGTTCCGGCTACTGAGCGCGTGGCTCCGCAGCGAGCGCATCAGGTGGCTTTGGGACTGGCACGCGACATCGAAAAACCGGCTTTAACAGCTACGTTCGAAGTATATTACAAGCAAATGAATCGGGTAATTGGATACAAGGAGGGTGCGAGTTTTCTACCGGCTGGTGTTATTGGCGACAACAGCAAAGTGAGTTGGCAGGACAATGTTACATCGGGACAAGGAACCAGTTATGGCGCAGAGTGGATGCTGCAGCGCAAAAGCGGAAAGCTAACCGGATGGATTGGCTATACGCTTTCGTGGACCATCTTGCAGTTCGACGAATTGAACAATGGTAAACCCTATTTTGCCCGCTACGACAGGCGGCACGACATATCTATCGTGGGTATGTACGAAGTACGTCCGGGATTTAACCTATCGGCAACCTGGGTTTTCGGAACAGGGCAGGCTATAACTTTACCTCTTGCCGATTACTATGTTACCCAGCACAATCCCGATCAAACGGTTTACATTTCATACGGCGCATTCGCCGAGGATTTTGGACCGAAAAACAGCTTCCGCATGGCGCCCTACCACCGACTCGACATCGCGGCGCAGTGGACTAAGAAGTTAAAGCGAAGCGAACGCACGTTTGAACTTGGTGTTTACAATGCCTACAACCGTAAAAATCCATTCTTCTATTCGGTTGATTACCGAACGGATGGATCGCGTTATTTGAGTCAGATTTCGCTATTTCCAATCCTGCCATCTGTTTCATGGACGTATAAATTCTAAACGATGAAAAATTGCTTGATCCTATTTAGCTTTTTATTTGTTTTCACTGCTTGTGAGAAGGAGGCCAACATCAAACTTCCTGAAACAGCCCCCAAGCTTTCGGTATCGTGTTTTATTTCCGATTCAATTGATTTGATTCGTGCAGATATTTCGTGGTCGAACCCGGTATTTAGCTCCTCCGATAAAGGCATCGAGCCGCCATCTGATTTGCTGGTCACCATCTCGGGAGGCGGAATTACCGACACCCTGACATTTAATCCGGAATATTTTTGGTATGCCTTGCCGACGACCGAATTTCCACTTACGCCTGGTGTAGAATATACCTTGAACGTTGCTGCTCCAAGCGGAGAAAAAGTGAGCGCTAAAACGAAAATACCCTTATTAAATCCATCTATTTCATCTGCTTCGGTTTTCGAAAGCGCTTCGGTCGATCAGTATGGGAACGACATAATTGACTTTACTTTTCGGGTTGTGCTGAACGAACTGAGCAGCGAAAAAGAATATTACCGACTGGTATTTTATTCAACTTCCATTAATTCAGAAATTCCCGATGAATTCAATTACAACGATGTGCGTGGAGAGGTATATGCCGACGATAACAATGTTGTATCGGGTAAAATATTTACAGAACAGAATATCACCTGGTATGGTGTAGATTCGGCCCAGTACAGCTCGTTTGCGCATGTTATTCATGCATCCGAGGAGTATTATCGCTTTCACAAGGCGCTGGCGAATTACAACCCAGGCAATCCGTTTGTTGAGCCCACCATTGTGTTTTCGAATGTTGAAAATGGATTGGGTGTGTTTGCGGGATACAGACAAGAGCGCGTAGACTTTTAAGAAAGAATTGCGATGAAGATTAAATTGCTTCAACTAGGAAAAACGAACGATGAGGATTTGCAAACGGGAATAGCACGTTATGAAAAACGTCTTTCAATGTATGTTTCATTTTTGAGCGAAACCATCCCGTCCTTGAAAGATACAGCATCGCTTTCGCCTGCTCAGGTGAAACAAAAAGAGGGCGAATTGCTCCTAAATAAAATTAAAAATGATGATTATGTAATGCTGTTGGATGAGAAAGGAAAACGATTTACCTCAGTAGCATTTGCCCGACATCTTGAACAGCTGCAAAACCAATCCGCCAAACAGATTGTCTTCGTTGTGGGTGGTGCATTTGGATTTTCAGAAGCAGTTTATAACCGAGCACAGATGAAATTGTCCCTGTCAGACATGACCTTTTCGCACCAACTCATCAGGTTAATTTTTATGGAGCAGCTTTACCGGGCCTACACGATTCTGAATCATCATCCGTATCATAATACCTGAGAAATTAGAAATTAATATAGTCCCCGCGATTGATGTGCTCTCGGACAAACTAAGCATTCAAATTAAGAAAAGATCTTTTTTGCGCGTGAAGTTTAACATGATGGGAGAACGGGCATCTCGCATCCGTTCGTATATCGCAATATAGAAGCGTACACTTCAAGGATATTGATACCTGCTCACGCACCACATTAGCAATTCCTCACGGTCGGCATCAACAAGCGATTTTACAGCCTTCATGAGTTCTTTATGAAAAAGTTGCGCATCGAAACTTACGTTTTCGAGAATGATTTTACTGTATTCGAGCATCGACATAGCCATTTTACGACAATTTACTGGTTAGGAATAAACTGAAATCCGGAAGCTACTAAAGCAAACAGATTAAAAATGTAGCTATTGAGGCATAGGCAAAATTTGTGTTTAATGGGGCAAGCTTACGATAACATCTTTGTAAAACCGAAACCTTACTTTTTGTGGAATAAGACGCGGATGAACACGTGCATTGAGCGCTTCACGAATCTTCGTACGAAGTTCTTTTCGGGAGGTTGCATAAAACTCAAAATTTTCTCCAACAGCACGTGCCCAAAGACGATCTTCGGACTGCTCCTTAACCATAAACACCAAACGGTTGCGGGTTGGCTGATTGGCCCAGCGATATATCAAGATCCAGTGAAAGGTTGCGCCTAATATCACAAATACGTGAAATATCTCGTGTGGCCCCAAAAATCCGGGAACAATATCCATCGAACGTGTAAAGTCGATCACTGCTCCAATGCTGTAGGCAATGCCACCATAAAAGGCGAACGAGATCGAATGAAAGCCATATAAACGCCACGCGTGCACCATCGAAAGCAATGCCGACCATCCCATGGCCACAAAAACCAAAAGGGTAAGCCACTCTGGGATTTGATCCAATAAAATTACGGTTAACAAAAGGCCCGCGATGGCAATAAACCAAAGGTAAATCAACATGCCCCAACGCCAGATTCCTCTAAATAGGATAACGTGAATGGGTGTGGCCGTTCCGGCAATCATAGTGAAGATGGCTGCATAATCAAGCCTTCTGAAGACTTGGCGCCCAAGTCCGGGTTCGAGTGCATGGTAAATTCCACTCATCATAAAAACAAAGACAATCCCTGCCATAAAAACAACTAGCGAAATGGTTCTGATTTTATTTCCCCATCCGCGCCGTATTAAAAAATATGCGCTAAATAAGGTTACGACACCTGCAATGAGATGAGTAAGACTTGAAACCGGTTGATAAAAATCAAACATGACAGGTAGACATCTGCTCCTTTAACGTAAAAAACAGCTCCCGGTTATGCTTCGCGAAAGAATAATTGTAAAAAAGTGGAATTCGTTAAATTATCCGCTTCAACAATCTCAATTTGTGTGAATATTTTCCCAGCTCTTCGTTGAAAATGCCTTCGTGATCGATGCGGTCTACACGCACTTTTCCGCTGGCATGGATGATTTGCCGTTCGTTCAAAAGGATGCCTACGTGAATAATGCGTCCTTCGTCGTTGTCGAAAAAAGCCAAATCGCCGGCGCGCGCTTCTTCAATGAACCCAAGTGTTGTTCCCTGTTCGGCCTGCTGGTAGGCATCGCGATGCAGTTTAATGCCGGCAATACGCGCAACAAGCTGCGTAAAGCCCGAGCAATCGATGCCCAGGGCGCTGCGACCTCCCCATAAATAGGGCGCATTGAGCAAAGCCCAAGCATGTTCAATCATATAGGCCGCTTTGTCGTCGGGAATGCGTTCGTTTACTTGTCCTTCGTAAGCATATTCGTACCCTTCCAGATTACAAGTGCGGCCATCGAAATAGGGGAGAAGGCTGCCCAAACTTAGGGGAAAGAGTTGTCCTTTTTCGGTATCTTCGGCTACACCCAATAAATCGAGCGTACAGGGTGCGGGACGTGCTTCAAGTTCCTCAAAACTCTCTGCCGAAATGGGCTGAAATTGCTTAACATCGATCCAACTTTCATAGGCATCGTGTGCAGCACGAATATACACCCAGTTGCCTTGACTACGGATAATGCTAAAATGTTCACCAAACAATAGTTGCGTAATCATTTCGCTCTTGTCGCTCGGCTCTGCCCGGCAAGGCACCACACTCAGCTTGCATATTCCGTGTAAGGCTTCCATGGTATTCGAATAACGATTACATTCTTTCAATCACCAGGGCCGAAGCCCCACCTCCGCCGTTGCAAATTCCGGCAACACCATATTTCGCATTATTCTGTTGTAAGACGCTGATAAGCGTTACAATGATGCGCGCACCCGAAGCTCCCAGCGGATGTCCCAAAGAAACCGCACCGCCATTTACATTCACTTTCGCGGCGTCGAGCCCGAGTAGCTTATTGTTGGCAAGCGCCACAACCGAAAACGCTTCGTTGATTTCGTAGTAATCGATATCGGATGCACTCAATCCGGCTTTTGCGATGGCCAGAGGAATGGCTTTGGCCGGAGCTGTGGTAAAATATTCAGGGGCCTGCTGTGCATCGGCAAATCCGCGAATTTTAGCCAATGGCTTCAAGCCCAATTCAGTTGCTTTCGAGGCACTCATCAAAACCAAGGCAACCGCTCCATCGTTTAGCGTTGAGGCATTGGCGGCTGTAACCGTTCCTTCTTTTTCGAACACTGCAGCAAGCGTGGGTACTTTGTCGAATTTGATGTTGCGGTATTCTTCATCTTCCGAAACCACCATCGGATCGCCTTTGCGCTGCGGAATGCTTACCGGTACAATCTCGTTTTTAAATTTTCCGGCTTCGGTGGCTGCAGCAGAGCGCTTGTACGACTCAATGGCAAACGCATCCTGTGCCTCGCGGCTAATGTTATGATCGCGGCTACACAACTCGGCTGCGCTTCCCATGTGGTAATTTTTGTAAACATCCCACAAACCATCTTTAACCAACCCGTCGATTACTTGTCCGTGTCCCAAACGATAGCCGTTACGCGCTTTATCGAGGTAAAAGGGTACGTTGCTCATCGATTCCATTCCGCCGGCGACCACAATTTCGTTCGCACCGCTTTGAATGGTTTGTGCGCCAAGCATCACGGCTTTCATTGCCGATGCGCATACTTTGTTTATGGTTGTGGATGGAATGGTATCGGGTAATCCGGCAAACGTGGCAGCCTGTGTAGCAGGTGCTTGACCGAGGTTGGCCGATATAACATTGCCCATAAAAACTTCATTTATCTGCGCACCCTGAATACCGGCGCGTTCAACTGCACCTTTGATGGCAGCAGCACCTAATTGCGTTGCCGAAACGGCGGCTAAAGATCCGTTGAAACTGCCAATTGGCGTGCGAACGGCTGATACGATAACAACTTCTTGCATGATTTTGGAAAATTTGCTGCAAACTTAACAATAAACTTGGCTTCCAAATCGGCATTCTTTAGTTTTGAGGCATGGATAAACTGCAGGCCGAATCCCGCATTCAGCAACTGGTGAAGGAGATTAATCGCCACAACGACTTGTATTACACGCATGCCGCTCCCGAAATTTCGGATTTTGAATTCGATCAATTGCTCAATGAGTTGATCTTGCTCGAGAAAGCCTATCCCGAATTCGCGCAACCCGATTCGCCGACGCAGCGTGTAGGAGGCAGCGTGTCGAAAAATTTTCAAACTGTTCAGCATGATTTTCCGTTCTTGTCGCTTGCCAATTCCTACTCGCGCGAGGATTTACTGGAATTTGACCAGCGCATCCGTAAACTGTGGACAGGTTCGTTTAGTTATGTGTGTGAACTGAAATTTGACGGCGTTGCCATTGGCCTGCATTACGAAAATGGTGTATTGATTAAGGCCGTTACGCGCGGCGATGGCGTTCAGGGCGATGAAGTTACAGCCAATGTGCGCACCATTCGTTCGATTCCCTTGCGCTTGAAGGGCGATGATTTTCCGGCGCGTTTCGAAATTCGGGGCGAAATTTTTATGCCTTTGAAGCGCTTCGAGGAACTGAATAAAAATCGCAAAGCCGAACTCGAAGATTTAGGATACGACGAAGAACAAATTGCCGAGCGACTTTTTAAAAATCCACGCAATGCAACAGCCGGTTCACTCAAAATGCAGGAAAGCGCTGAGGTTGCAAAACGTAAGCTCGATTGCTTTATGTATGCATTGATGGGCGATGGATACGGCATAGAAAGTCATTATAGCAACTTAAGGCTCGCTGCCGACTGGGGCTTTCCTATTTCAGATTATACCGGAACCTGCGGCGATTTGGATGCCGTGTTCAACTTCATTGATCGTTGGGATGCGGAGCGCGATAAGCTACCGTTTGAAATTGACGGAATCGTAGTTAAGGTGAATGAATATGCGGTTCAGCGGGTTTTGGGCAATACAGCCAAATCTCCGCGCTGGGCCATGGCGTATAAATTCAAGGCAAGGCAGGCATACACGCTTTTGGAGCAAATAACGTATCAGGTTGGACGAACCGGTGCCATAACACCGGTGGCGAATCTTAAGCCGGTGTTTTTAGCCGGAACTACCGTAAAGCGCGCTTCGTTGCACAATGCCGATTTTATCGCTGCTATGGATATTCGCGAGGGCGATATGGCGTATGTCGAGAAAGGCGGTGAAATCATTCCGAAGATCGTTGCGGTTGATGCATCGAAGCGGAATTTGTTCAGCGTTCCGCACCATTACATCGAACACTGTCCGGAATGCAATGAAACCTTGGTTCGCAAAGAAGGCGAAGCCAATCACTATTGCCCGAACGAAGAAGGCTGTCCGCCGCAGATTGCCGGACGCATCATTCATTTTGTGAGCCGCAAGGCAGTGGACATCAATACGCTGGGCGAGAAAACCATCGAGCAATTTGTGGCTGCCGGATTGATTCACACCCTCGCCGATTTGTATGAGTTAAAATCGGAGCAAATACTTCAGCTCGAAGGCTTCAAAGAATTGAGCACCAAAAATATAATCGAAGGCATCGAAGCGTCTAAGTCGATTCCGTTTGAGCGCGTGTTGTTTGCACTCGGCATTCGGTATGTGGGCGAAACGGTTGCGAAAAAGCTCGCTATACATTTCGGCTCGCTCGATGCTTTGATGAGCGCATCGCACGATGCCTTACTTGAAGCCGAGGAGATTGGAAGCGTCATTGCCCAATCCATCATCGATTATTTTTCAACACCGTCCAATCAATTGATTATTGAGCGTTTAAAAGCCGCAGGGCTACAATTTGCAATCGATGAGGCCGCATACAAGCCCAAAACGGATCGATTGTTAGGAAAAAGCTTTGTCGTATCAGGCGTTTTTGGTTTATTTTCGCGCGACGAATTGAAGAAGAAGATTGAGGAACACGGCGGAAAAGTGCTTTCGGGAGTTAGTGGAGCAACAAACTACCTTGTTGCCGGCGAAAATATGGGTCCCGAAAAGCGTAAAAAAGCAGAAAAACTCGGTGTTCCGATTATCACTGAATCTCAGTTTGCCGAAATGATTGAAGAAGCATGATTGAAAAACTGAAGCATAACCTTGCGCACTACCAACTTCGACGCGAATCCTTGCAATTGGTCCGCCAGCGTAAAGACCCGAATATTCACACCAACGCCAGCATCGGCATTCTTTACGATGCCACCGAGCGCGAAACATTCGAAATAGTTCGCGAATTCTACCGCGACCTCAGAAGCAACGGCAACAGCCCGGCTTCCTTAGGCTACATTGATTTTAAGGAAGTTACCTTCCATCCCCTAGCGCGTCCCGAAAGCGATTACTTCTTCAAGCATCAGCTCAACTGGATGCAAAAACCCAATTCTACTGTGGTAGAAAATTTCATCAACGAGCCATTTGATATTCTTATCAACCTCACGCTCAAAGATTTTTATCCAATTGATTACATCGCTGCTTTATCTAAGGCAGGTCTTAAAATAGGACGACTCGAAAGTGCCGTTTCCTTTTGCTACGACATGAGTTTTCAGAACAGAGAAAATTCCGATTTGAAATCGTTTGCATACACCATCATACACTACCTCAGCCAAATCAACAATGACACACAGCAAGTTCAGCGGAACAGGAGTCGCCATAATCACTCCGTTTGATCCGCAAGGCAAGCCCGATCATGCGGCCATGGGTCATCTGGTTGGGCATCTGGCCGAAAACAGGGTGGATGTAATCGTAGTTCTCGGAACCACGGGCGAGTCTGTAACATTATTCGAAGACGAACAAAAAGCGGTTACGCAAACTGTAATCGAGGCAAATGCCGGACGTTGCACCATTATGTTGGGCATCGGTGGAAACAATACTGCGGCACTGGAGCAAAAAATTTCGAATACCGATTTTACCGGTATCGATGGAATACTCTCGGTTTCGCCCTATTACAACAAACCGGTTCAAGAAGGAATTATACGCCATTACGAAGTACTTTCTTCGGCAGCTCCAATTCCATTGATGCTTTACAATGTTCCCGGGCGCACTGGTAGCAACATGAGCATCGATACAACCTTGCGAATTGCACACGATTGCAAAAATGTTGTTGGAATCAAGGAAGCATCCGGCAACATGGAGCAAATCATGACCATTATGCGCGATCGGCCGAAGGAATTTCTGATGATTTCGGGCGATGATGCGCTTACCCTGCCAATTCTTGCAAGTGGAGGAGATGGCGCCATTTCGGT
>Ga0169931_10014986_pt1 | contig 10423 bp, 9 predicted proteins | sample Kivu_15m_20L_FD_129675 | JGI IMG/M metagenome (GOLD analysis project Ga0169931, IMG submission 129675) | Freshwater microbial communities from Lake Kivu, Western Province, Rwanda to study Microbial Dark Matter (Phase II) - Kivu_15m_20L... | ecosystem: Environmental > Aquatic > Freshwater > Lake ... | reverse complement strand
GCACACGTCCACGTGCGTCCCGTTTCAAAATCGTGAGTTGGCTGTCCATAACGTGGGACATCCCTGCTGCCCCACTCGCCCCTCTCCAAGCTCGATCCCATGGTCGTTACTGTGACGTTTACGCTGATTTGACGCTCATCCCAAGCCTCATTCTCTGGATTCATCAGCGTCTCGTTAGCGTCACATCAGCGGTTCAAATCCGGGAAATAACATCCGACGTGCAGCCCGCAGACCGAGCCTCCTGCCGCTATCCATAGGTTTGCATTCACGAAGCCATTCAAAAGCGCGTGACACGATTGAGACGGTTTTGATAGGCAGAAGAATGAGGGCAGGAGAATTCAGACTTATTCTTTTGCCCCCATTGATACGCTTCGCTCCCCTTCGGGCAGCCTTCGGCTGTCTGTCTCGTTCCACTCGGGTCTCCTGCCTATGGTTCGGTTTCAACGTCTGGACATGACTTCAGGCTAACAGGCCGACCAAAGCCCTTCCACCCTCCAATCGCGTCCCAAGCCCCTCCGAAGCCCGTGACCCGCGAAGGCAGGCACCCCGGCCCACCGATCTCCCCGCGAGTGCCTTTCCGCCGCCCTGCCGCGTGAACGGACGGATTCGAACCGCTCATGCGACGCTGATTTGACGCTCATCCAAGCCTTTGTCTCTGAATTCATCAGCGTCTCATGAGCGTCAGATGAGCGGTTCAAATCAGGGAGACAACCTGCGGCGTGCAACTCGCCGCTCCACGTCATGCTACCGGTGACCGCAGAAGGCCCGGAGCTGTATTTGGGCAGGATTGATTGAGGGTAGGATGATTCGCAGGGGTGTCCGAGCCCGAGAGCTAATCATCCTGCCCAACTCGGGGCACCGCCGTGCCTTCGCTAGAACCTAGGCACAAGAGACCACCACGAAAGACAAGGGGCCAGTCATAACCGGATCGCCTTCCGCGGATTCACGTCCAGCACATGGGTCAAATCGCGTTCGCTCATACCGAGTTGCTCATACGCGTTCGTTTTGATGCGCGGGACGGTGACGGTGCTGCCGACGAAGTGAGTGCCGTCGGGGGAGCGGGCGACGAGGTCGTCGCCGATGAGGATGTCCCAGCCGGCGAGCGTGTAACGGCCAGGGCCGAGGCGGGCGGCGGAGATGGCGTCGGTGACGAAGATCGTACGTTCGAGTCCGACGCTGCTCAGCCAGTTTTTCAGCACAAAAAAAGGCACATGTACGCCGTCCGGGATAAAGCAGAGCCAGAGGCGCTCGTGCAGGCTGAGGGCGCGCTGGATGATGTTGTCATGGCGATGCATCTGAATGGGGCAGCCGTTGCCGAGGTGCGTGAACATCGTCAATCCGGCATCGCAGGCGGCGCGGAGTTGGTCGAGCGAAGGATCGCAATGGCCGGCGGAGACCGTGACGCCCTGCGAGGCGAGGAAGGCGGTCGTTTTGCTGCCCTCATCGTGCTCCGGGGCGAGGGTGACGAGTTTCGCGAGACCGCCCGCGGCGGCGAGCAGGCGCTTGGCGTCGTCGAGGTTAGCGGGCTTCACGGCCTGGGGTGGATGAGCGCCGACGTAGCCTTTGATGGGGTTGATGAACGGCCCCTCGATGTGGATGCCGGTGATCATCTGGCGGGCGAGTTCGTCTTTTTCGCGCAATTCGACCAGTCTGCCGATGCGGCGCTCCAACGTCGGGATTTCATCGGTGATGAAGGTGGCCAGGATGTTGTCGCAGCCGTCCTCGACGAGGCATTCGCAGGCGTGGTGAAGCGATTCGGCGGTGAGATTGTCGCTGTTGAAGTCGGTGCCCGCGTAGCCATTGACCTGGAGATCGAAAGGTTTCATGCGGCCCATTGGAGCGGGTTCGGGGAGGGGGCGCAAGACCGGGCGGTGACGGGTTCTGGTATGAATGTCATGTTCAAGCCGTGCCCCGCTGCCGAGACCATCCCAAGGCGGGCCGAAAGACGCCCCCAGGCATCCCCCAAAGACCTGGATGGCTTGAATTCTTGACCTTCTGCCGGTTTTCCGGTTTATTTCCAACGTTTACAAGCCGTTCCACCCGGCATAGAACATGCTACCCACGAAAAGTCTCCCGACTGGCCCCTCGTGCTGGCATTTCCTACTCACTTTCTGATTCCCGGCTCATGATTGATCTCATCTCCAAAGGCGGACCCCTTGTCTGGCTCCTGATCGGGTGCCTGTGCTTCGCCGGAGCGATCTTCATCGAGCGTCTGGCCTACTTTCACCGCGCCAGCATGAACATTGGCGAGTTTCTGGCCGGATTGGCCAGCCTGATCCGCCGGCGAAATTTTGCCGAGGCTTTGCAGGAATGCGTGGCGACGCGGGTACCGGCCGGGCGCGTGATCCACGCGGCTCTGCTGCGGCATCATGCCCCACGTGAGCAATTGAAGGAAATCGTGCAAGAGGCGGGGCAGCTTGAGGTGCCGAGGTTGGAGCGCTTTCTCGGCATTTTGAACGCCATCGCGCACGCGGGACCGCTCATCGGCCTGCTGGGCACGGTGATCGGCCTGCTGGACAGCTTTACCGGCCTCGCATCGGCGAATGGGGTGGCGACGCATGCGGATGTGGCGCGTGGTGTGTATCAAAGCCTAATCACCTCCGCGCTCGGCCTGGTGGTGGCGATCCCTGCTTACTTGTCCTTCGCTTTCCTGAGCGCCCGTGCGCGCTCGCTCATGCACGACCTCGAGCGCGCTGGAATCGAGATCGTAAACCTGATCGAGGACGCGAAAGGCAGCGACAACATCGTCGAATTCCGCCCGGCGGAGGTCGAGTCGCCGAAGGCGGGCAAGCGGATGCGCGGACTGAAAGGATGAGGCCTCTGGTCGCTTCCTGATGGAAACCGCGAACTGAGAACTCTTGAGCCACCAACCATGAAGCTCGAAAGCAATCTGCCGAAGCAAAGCCCGTGGCTCTACACCGCGCCGCTGCTGAATACCATCCTGCTGCTCCTGGTGTATTTCCTCTTCACCAGCGACTTTGTGGTGCAGTCCGGCATTTCGGTGGAGCATCCTGAGTCGAATTCACGGCTTACGGGTTTTGACCGGGCTCACATCATCACCGTGGCAGCTGGGACTGACAGCGCCCTGTATTTTGACGGTGCACGCATCTCCCAGATGGAACTGCGCGAAAAACTGAAGGCGAACCGCGAGGGCGAGCGCCGCGCGATCATCCACGCCGACAAACAGGCACCGCATGGGCGTGTGATCGAGATTGGCAACATCGCTCTCGATCTGGGTTACGAGGTCGCTTATTCCACGGTTCCGCCGAAGTCGTGAACACGCCCACGTCGATGCCCGCTAAACAAACAACTTCCGGGACGCTGCTTTTCGCGTGGAACGCGCGGGATCACTCGCTGTGGCATTTGGTGGCGGCGCTGCTGCTCCTGATGGCCGGAATGGCGGGATTCTTTTTCATTTTCCGCGTCGTGCAGCCTGTGGGGCAGCGCACGCTGGTCACGCCGCAGCATGCGATCTCGCTCGATCCGCGTGATCCGATCGCGCTGGCGTTGATCCATCGGGCGCAGGACCGCAGTTTCGCACTGCTGAGTGATTCCGACAGTGTTCTGCCTCTGGATGGCCCGATGCTGTCCTTCCGTCCCTCTTTCGAGGGGCATCAGATCGCTTTGCGTGAGCTTGAGTCCGCTCCCGTGGCGTTGCAGCCGCGTTTGCTCTCGGTGAAGCCAGATGTGTTGCCTCCGGTGCCGCGACGCGCCACGGAACCCGTCCTCGCGCCGCAGGCCGCGACTCTGCGCGCCGTCATGAGCACTTCGCTAGCAAAGCGAGGCCCGGCGAGCGTGGAGTTGAGCGGCATCATGCTCACGCAGCCGACGCGGGTGCAGTTCCGCGTGGCCGTCGGCTCCTCAGGGCAGATCGTGACTGCTTTGCCACTGAGCAGCACCGACGAAGCCGGGGTGATGAGTCAACTGCACGCCGCTGTCAGCAACCTTCGTTTCGCACCCTCTGAGGTGAAACGGCTCGAGTGGGGAGAGATCTCGTTCCGTTGGGAGGCGGTTGCCGCACCATGATCTCGATTCCTCTCGGTGGATTGATCATCCTTTTCATGGCCGTTGGTGTGACCACCGTCTGCGTGCTGTGGTTCCACAGCTTCTGGCGGGAGCGCAAGCGCGAGGTCTATCGCCGCCGCATCGCCATCCAGTGCCGCATCTGCGGCACGGCCTATGCCTGCGAGGCGAAACGCAAGCTCGACGTGACCATCTGCCCGGTGTGCCACACGCCGAACGAGCGGAACAAGCTGCAGCAGATATGACCTGGCAGAGCCAGGAATGACGAAATCAGAATGGAGAATGACGAATGAGGTCCGAATTCGTCATTTTATGGGCGGCAGCGAAAGCAGGCTTGCTTTCTGACGGGTCATTCGGCGAGATTCTCGCCCATCAATGTCTTCCCGCGTGTCACATTCCTCCGCCGACGCCATGCTGCCCGCCGCCACGGCAAAATCAGCGCAGCAGCAGATTGAAACGATCATCCAGCGTGTCTCGCAGGTCATCCTGGGCAAGCAGGAGGTCGTGCGTCTCGCGGTGACGTGCCTGCTGGCACGCGGGCACCTGCTTCTCGAAGATCAGCCGGGTGTGGGCAAGACGATGCTATCACAAGCGCTGGCGCAGGCGTTGGGACTCGGGTTTCGGCGTGTGCAATTCACCAGCGACCTGCTCCCTGCGGACATCCTCGGTGCGTCGGTTTATGATCGTGACACCGCCGCGTTTCACTTTCATCGTGGTCCGGTCTTCACACAGGTGCTGCTGGCGGACGAGATCAACCGCGCCACGCCGAAAACGCAGTCCGCGCTGCTCGAAGCGATGGAGGAAGGCAAGGTGACCGCTGATGGCGCGACGCATGCGCTGCCGGAGCCATTCTTTGTCATCGCTACGCAGAATCCTTCGACTCAAATCGGCACCTTCATGCTGCCAGAGTCACAGTTGGACCGCTTTCTCATGCGGCTGGCACTTGGCGTGCCAGACCGTGTTGCAGAACGCACCCTGCTGGAAGGGCAGGAGCGCCGCGAACTGCTCCGGGCGATGGAACCGGCCATGTCGATGATCGAATTGCAGCAATTGCAGCTCCGGGCACGCGCCGTGCATGCCGCGCCCGCATTGCTGGACTACTTGCAGGATCTGCTGGCCGCCAGCCGTGTGCAGGGGCATGGGCTTTCACCGCGCGCCGGCCTCGCCATCCTCGCCGCGTCGCGTGCGTGGGCCTTGCTCAGCGGCAGGGCGATGGTCTTGCCCGAAGACGTTCAAGCGGTCGCCATTCCGGTGATGGGGCACCGTCTGGAACATGCGATGGATGGCATGAGCGGCGTTGAGTTCGCGAAGCAGCTCGTCGCCGAAACACCGCTGCCGTGAAGTGATGAAAACGCGCGTCCGCTGGAACCGGCACACGCTGGCGCTGCTCGCCATCGTCGGCGGCATGTGGTATGCGGCGGAGGCGCAGTCAAACGGCGCGGCGCACCTCATCGCGCTGCTCACGGCGGCGCTGGGCGCGGTGTCGTGGCTGCATGCGCGGGCCAATGTGCGCGGATTGAGTCTCCGTCTCGTCGGTGCGCGGCCGGTGGCGCAGGATGAGTCAAAACGTGTGCCAGTGGAGTTGCGTGCAAGCGGCGCTTTTTCACCGTGCGGATTGGAAGTGATGGTGGTTGGTGCGGAGAAGCCGGTGTTTGTCGAGCGCGTGCCCTCCGGCACCACGGTGACGGTCGATCTGCCGCCGCCTGCTCGGTCTGCGGGCGAGGCGCTGCGCATTCTCGTCCGCAGCGCATATCCGCTGGGACTTTTTACGGCGGAGGCGGTGATGGAGACCTCCTGGGTGCGCCGCGTGCATCCCAAACCGGCGGGAGAGCTGCCACTGCCAGCGCCGGACTCCTCGTTGACGGGTGACGCGGCGGTTGTTTCCACCGCGAAGACACAAGCCGGTGGCGACGATTTTTCCGGGCTGCGTGAATGGCGAGCGGGAGATTCGCCACGCCACATCGACTGGCGTTCGTCCGCGCGCGGCGGCCCGCTGATGGTGAAAGCGTGGAGTTCGAGCGCGCAGGGCGGCGTGGTGCTCGATTGGCATGCATTGCAGCTCGCGGAAGCGGCCCGCGCCTCGCAAATCGCCCGATGGATCGAGATATGCGAAGACGAAGGCCGTCCGTATGAGCTGCGTCTGCCGGAGACGACGATTCGCGCCTCGCTGGGCCCTGCGCATCGACGGCGCTGCCTCGACGCGTTGGCCACGCAGACAAGCCTGGAGGCTGGAACGGCCGCGTCGGGCGAATTGAAGGCGGGCAGCGGCTCTACTGAGCTCGGCTTCGAGAAATCGTCGCATCTGCCTGCGCGTCCGCTGCTGCTGCTGAGCCTGGCACTGCTGCTGGCGATCTGGCCGATGCAGGGCTACATCGCCACGGCTGGGCTGGTGGTGTGTGCCTTGTGCCTGGTCTGGCGCGGCCTCTTGCGCATGGGCGTGCCGCATGTGGTGGCGCGCGCTTCTGTCATCGCGGCAGGCATCGCGGCCGTGTGGTGGGAGTATGGTGAGCTGCGTGGCATGGAGCCGGGCATTGCGCTGCTGCTGGTGCTCGCGGGCGCGAAAGTGCTCGAAAGTCGCTCGCCGCGAGAATTTCAGGTGCTGGGGCTGATCGGCTGGTTTCTCGCGTTCTGCGTCATTTTGCTTGAAAACCATCTCTCCCGCGCGGTGTGGGTCATCGCGGTGTTTCTGCTCATCACCGCGTGCATGGTGCGCTTCCGCCGCAGCGCGCCGGGGGCGCGTGAACCGGCGCGGGTGACGATCACGCTGCTCGCGCAGGCCTTGCCGCTCGTGCTGATGCTATTTTTTGTGTTCCCACGCGGATTGCTGGATTTGAGCACCGCGCTGGGCCGCAGCCGCTTCGGCGAGACGGGCATCGACGACACGCTGGACCCTGGAAGCATCGCTGGAGCGGCCTTGAGATCCGAAGTGGTCTTCCGGGCGCGTTTTCCCGACGGCGAGCCACCCGCAAACGCGAATCGCTACTGGCGCTGCCTCACGTTGTGGGACTGCGACGGCCTGCGCTGGATGCGCGGCGAGCGTCTCGGCTACCTGCCGCCGGTTGTCGCGAAAAAGAGCCCGAATGACGTGCGGCAGGTCATCGACCTGGAGCCGCACGGACGCCTCTGGCTGCCTGCGCTCGACCTGCCGATGAGCGCGGCCATGAGAGGGAGCAAGATGCTGCCGGAGTTTGATCAAACGCTCTCCTCGGGCGTGCCGATCCGCAGTTCGGAGCGCATCGAGGTTGTTTCGCGAATCGAAGATTACACACAGCTGCGTCCTGCTCCTCGTCCGCTGCCGGATCATCATCGCGAGGCTGCGCTGCAACTTCCAGAGGTCATTTCACCTCGCCTGCGCCAACTCACGGACGCGTGGGAGGCGGCTGCGCGGAATGATGAACAGATCGTTAATCTCGCGCTCAACCACCTGCGCACGCAAGGATTCACCTACACGCTGGAGCCGGGGCAATATGCGGGCGCGCAAGGGCTGGAGGAGTTCCTCATCAACCGTCGCACCGGCTTCTGCGAGCACTTCAGCGCCGGTTTTGGCACGCTCATGCGCATGGCCGGCGTGCCGTCGCGGCTCGTCATCGGTTATCTCGGTGGCGAGTTTTCCGAGCACAACGGCGGCTATCTAATCGTGAAGCAAAGCGACGTGCATGCGTGGGTGGAAGTGTGGTTGGAGCGTTACGGGTGGTTTCGCATCGATCCCACCGCCGCGCTCGCGCCGGACCGTGTGAACATCGACCTCCGTGCCTGGCTGGCAGGTGGCGCCGAGGCCGCCGAGCGGCAGCGCAGCAGCCTGTGGTGGCGTGCGGCGCAGCGCACGCGATTACTGTGGGACAGCCTCAGCTACGCGTGGCAGGATCGTGTCATCGACTACAACCAGGAAGCGCAGCGTGGCCTGCTGGCGCAGATGGGCCTGGTGCAGAGTCGGCTATCGCTGCTGATCACCAGCATCGCTGCCGTGTTGCTTGTCGCCGTGCTGATCGCCTGGTGGCTGCGGCGTCCCGCACGTTCTGTCGATCCCTGGGGCCGTGCATGGCAGCGGGCATGCCAGAAACTGGCGAGGGCAGGCGTGCGTCCACGTTTTGCCAACGAAGGACCGCTGGCGTATGCGGAGCGCGTCTCGAAGTCACGTCCTGATCTGGCCGCACAAATCAAACTGCTGGCTGAATTGTATGTTGCGGGCCGCTACGGGGACGCCGGTGACAGGCTCAAAGATTTCAAACGCCTGCTCGCCCAGTTCAGACCTCATCGAAAGATGGTGCGCGGTGCAGGGTTCGAACTGGCAAGCAAGCCTTGAAAACACAAGGGAAGCGCGAGCACCTGCCACAAAATACGCCACAAGAAAACGTTCCTCATGTTCCATGTAGAACTTGCGGAACATCTGAGGAGCTGCGGACCATTGCGGAGGCGTGGCCGTTGTTGCCGTCTGAGCTCAAGGCCGCCGTGATGGCGTTGGTGAATGCATGGAAAGGGGGGCGCAAGTGATGAGGACGCGAGACTACACACTTGCCCGCCAGAGTGGCCGGTCACACTCCAAGGCGGAGCCGGGAGCGTGCCCGGCCACGACGGCGGCAGCGGGCTTGTCCAAGCTGCATAACAGAACATCGGCAGCCGAGACACCCCAGCCGCCGCCCTCTCGCGTAACTTGGTATCCTGGCGCGTCGCTGGTGGATGTTGAGGTTCCACTGCCAGCCATGCCACCACCGGGCGAGAAGAAGCGCAAGCCACGCGGCAAAATCACTGAATGGAGTTCATCCAGTCGCGCGCATTTGAAGCGCCTTCTGGGCACACTGAGGCGCGAGGAAACAGGCAGGGCCTTGGTTGTCGCTCTGACCTATCCAGCCGAGTTTCCAGCGCCAGATGATCACGAGGTTTACAAAGGACACCTCCATATTTTTGGCATCTATTTGACAAGGAAGTGGCCGCGCTCTTCAGCGATTTGGAAACTGGAGTTCCAGCAGCGCGGCGCGGCGCATTATCACCTCATGATTTTCGGCTTGTGGGGCAGCGCGTTGTCAGAAATCCGTGAATGGATGGATGAGGCCTGGTATCGGATAGCGCACAACGGGGACAAGCATCAAGGCAAGCGGGCAATTCGTAGCGAGTGGGTAAAAACTCCAACTGGCGCAATGAACTACTTTGCCAAGTATATTGGCAAGACAGATCAGACGATGCCGGGGAACTTTAGCGGTAGGTATTGGGGCAAGATCAACGCCAACCGGCTCCCATGCGTTGAACCGCAAAGCCTCGATTTGCCCAAAGAAAAAGCGTTCCAGTTGCGACGATGGGCACGCAAGAAAATCGAGAAGGATGTGAACGGCAGCAAGTGGAGGCGATGGCATCAGGAGATGAGAGAACGAGGCTGGCGGGGGACACCGAATAAGGACTGGGAGAAGGTGAGGTTTGACTGGCAGATAGCAAAGAGTGCGTATCATGGCGGGGCGGAACGGGTGCCGATGTGGCTGAGGCAAGAATGTGACACGGTCGAAATTGAAGGTGAACTTTGCACAGCTCCAGCTTGTGATTTGCGGATGAGATATGATCGCGAGCACTTCCGCCGAATGCTGGTTGATTATCGCTTGCCGCGTCGCTGGAAGGCTCGGAACAATCAACGCGTGCGGTTGCTCTGCGACGCTTCCCGCTTCGTCGAAGCCATTGCGCGTCTTGATGCTCCAGCGTCCTCTTTCCTTCTGTGGAGCCGCCAAAAGGATGCATAGCATCCGGTAGAAAAAACGACTCTGGGGCGCTGCGCGTGTGGCAACTTCTGGCGGTACCATCGGCGGAAAAACTCGCTTCGATGCGGGACGCCGGGAACGTCCGCCCCTCATGACTGCTTGGAAGTTCTTCTTTTCGACACGGCACCGAAAACCAGTTGACTCTTTCCGGCCTCTATGGCTGCATATGTCACGCACCTGGATGAAGCGAGCCTATGAATCCCATGTTGATTCATTGATATGCTGTCGGTTTCCGAAGGCCCGTAAGCGAATAGAGGGATGGGAGCCCTTGCCGGAAATACTGAATCACGCTGTCCCTCGACCGGCACGAGGGCGGCACCTTCTCAGAAGGTTTATTCCGCTGCGCATGTGGCGGGCCTGATGAGTTCAATTCAGCAGTTCAAATCCCATGATTCAAATTCCTTACGATAAAGCGTTTCTCACGACTCCCGAAGTCGCGGCAATTGTGCGGCGGTCGCGCCGCACTGTTCAGCGGTTGATCGCAGATAAACAGCTCAAGGCCCATCAGTTCCGCGGTCGATGGGTTGTGAAGCCTGAGTGTCTGGAACGCTTCCTGAAGAAACTCGAAACCAACTTCTGATCATGCCTGTCTATCTCGTCAAACCTCGGAAGGGTGGAAGCCGCTACTGGCGCTTTTACTACTACATCAACAATCCAAG
>Ga0169931_10014983_pt1 | contig 10424 bp, 7 predicted proteins | sample Kivu_15m_20L_FD_129675 | JGI IMG/M metagenome (GOLD analysis project Ga0169931, IMG submission 129675) | Freshwater microbial communities from Lake Kivu, Western Province, Rwanda to study Microbial Dark Matter (Phase II) - Kivu_15m_20L... | ecosystem: Environmental > Aquatic > Freshwater > Lake ... | reverse complement strand
TTGTCCTCCGCGGTGGTGAACACCTCGGTGCGCTTGGTCGGGATCGTGGTGTTGCGCTCGATGAGCTTGGTCATCACGCCACCCTTGGTCTCGATTCCGAGCGACAGCGGCGTCACGTCGAGCAGCAGCACGTCCTTGACGTCACCCCTCAGCACGCCCGCCTGCACGGCGGCACCCACGGCCACGACCTCGTCGGGGTTCACCGTCTTGTTCGGCTCCTTGCCGGTCAGGGCCTGCACCAGGTCCTGCACCGCGGGCATGCGGGTCGAGCCACCCACGAGGATCACGTGGTTCACCTGGTCCTTCGTGAGACCGGCATCCTTCAGCGCCATCTCGAAGGCGACGCGGCAACGCTCGATGAGGTCCGCGGTCATCTCCTGGAACCTGGAGCGGCTCAGCGTCTCGTCGAGGTGCAGCGGACCGTCGGCCGTCGCGGTGATGAAGGGCAGGTTGATCTGGGTCTGCTGAACCTGGGAGAGCTCGATCTTGGCCTTCTCGGCGGCCTCCTTCAGGCGCTGCATCGCCATGCGGTCCTGGGCGAGGTCGATGTTGTGGGCAGCCTTGAACTGCTGCACCAACCAGTCGATGATCCTCTGGTCCCAATCGTCGCCACCGAGCTCGGTGTCACCGTGGGTGCTCTTCACCTCGAAGACTCCGTCGCCGATCTCGAGCACCGAGACGTCGAAGGTTCCTCCACCGAGGTCGAACACCAGGATCGTCTCGTCCTGGGCGGCCTTCTCGAGGCCGTACGCGAGCGCAGCCGCGGTCGGTTCGTTGATGATGCGCAACACGTTCAGACCAGCGATCGTGCCGGCCTCCTTGGTGGCGGTGCGCTGGGCGTCGTCGAAGTAGGCGGGCACGGTGATCACCGCGTCGGTGACGGTGGTGCCGAGATAGGCCTCCGCATCGCGCTTCAGTTTCATGAGCGTGCGCGCGCTGATCTCCTGGGGCGTGTACTGCTTGCCGTCGATGTCAGGTGACTTCCACTGCTTGCCCATCTCGCGCTTGATGCTGCGGAACGTGCGATCCGGGTTGGTGATCGCTTGGCGCTTGGCCACCTCACCCACGAGCACCTCACCCGTCTTGGAGAACGCCACCACCGAGGGTGTGGTGCGAGCACCCTCGGAGTTCGGGATGACAACGGGATCGCCCGCTTCGAGAATGGCGACAACGGAGTTCGTGGTGCCGAGGTCGATACCGACTGCCTTGCTCATGTGGTGCTCCTTGTTTCTTCGGTTTGGGGTTCTTGAAGAACTGAGTTGTGGGGGGCCTCGTCTCCCGGGACCAACGGCCCCGGGAGAAGGGTGAGGGTAAGTGGCCTCTCACCCATTACCAACTTCCATGTCAGAAATCTTCATATAACTACACTCAACTTCTTGGGAAATCCATACAGGACTTGTGTCACAGGCGCCACACGGATGCTGGGGTGCCCGTTCTGGCTGCCAGAAGCCCCTCAACTTTTAGATTGTTCTCGTGCCCGGCTCGCTCGTCCTCCTCCGTCATGGCCAGTCCACCTGGAACCAGCTCAACCTCTTCACCGGGTGGCACGACGTGCCCCTCTCGGCTCAGGGAGAGGCCGAGGCCGCCGAGGCCGGAGCGGTCATGGCCGGTGAAGGTCTGGTCTTCGATGTTGCCCACACCTCTCTTCTCACGCGAGCCGTGATGACGTGCCATCTCGCTCTGTCGGCGATGGGCCAGGTGTGGCTGCCAGTCGAGCGGCACTGGAAGTGGAACGAGCGCCACTACGGGGCGCTGCAGGGTCTTGACAAAGCGCAGACCACTGCCCAACACGGCGAGGCACAGACCAAGTTGTGGCGTCGCAGTTTCGATGTTCCGCCGCCGGCAGTCGACGAATCGAGCCCCGAACATCCGGCAAACGACCCCAGGTACCGGTTCGTCGATCGCGCCGCGTTGCCGGCGACTGAATGCCTGAAAGATGTGGTGGCGCGCGTGATGCCGCACTTCGAATCTGCGGTCATTCCGCAGTTGCGGGCGGGGATGAACGTCCTGGTCGCTGCGCACGGCAATTCCCTGCGGGCACTCGTGATGTCACTCGAGGGAATCTCGGAATCCGACATCGCCGAGTTGAACATCCCCACCGGCGTGCCGCGGCTGTATTCGATGACCGACGACATGAAGGTGTCGAGCGCGCAGTACCTCGGGGATCAGGACAAGATCCGCACAGCGATCGAGGGCGTGGCGAACCAGGCCAAAGCCCCGCGCTGACGACACCCCGACTCGCCGACATCCCGACTCGCCGACATCCCGACTTCCTGACACCGCGGGTGGGCACGGCGTCCGCCGTCACATGTGACGTCGGTTTCAATCACCTGCGTGTCTGCGCGGTGCCCTTAGCCTTTGTTGTATGGCACAAAAGCGTTCCACCGTCGCACATCTCCACAACATCCCGCTCTTCGCGGAGTGCTCCATCCCCGAGTTGCGCCTGATTGTCGGCAACTCCACCGAGCGCGAACTCCGCGCGGGCACCACCTTGATGGAACAGGGTCAGACCGGCCGCGAGGCCTACGTGGTTCTGAAGGGCACGGCCACGATCAAGCGCAATGGCAAGAAAATCGCCACCGCACACGCCGGATCGGTGATCGGGGAGCTCTCGCTGCTTGACCGCGGACCCCGCACGGCGACCGTTGTCGCCGACACCGACATCACCCTGCTGGTGGTGTCCGAGAAGGCTCTGCGTGCCGCGATCGACAACATTCCGGCGATCTCGCACAAGCTCCTCAAGGGACTGGCTCTGCGGGTTCGTGAACTTGACCGTGCCCATTACGGCTGACGCCTGACCGGGCCCACCGGATGCGGCACGGGTCGGAAACTCGGTGGCGCCGACCACTAGCGTTATCTCCGTTATGAGCACAGAGACCTCCGCGCCGCCGTCCACCGGGCCGAAGCGGCTGAAGCCGTACCAGATCTCGATCGCCCTCGGCGTCGGCATCGGCCTGTTCACTCTCGTCTCGGGCATCCTTCCGAGCTTCACCAAGTGGGAGAGCGACTCCGAGATCCATCGCACGGTGTTCGGTGGCATCCCCGGTCCGCTCAAGGTGGCCTTCTACACCGTCATTCCGGTCATGCTGATCTGGGGCTCGTTCCGGTTCGCCGACCGCATCCGCAACTGGGAGCGCGGCGCCCCGGACCGCCGCCGCACCACCGCCAAGAACGCGAAGCGCCGTCTCGCCGACTACCGCGCGGGCGTCTACATGCGGACCCTGTTGCGCGACAGCGCCGCGGGTCTCATGCACTCGATGATCTATTTCGGCTTCCTCGTGCTGCTCGGGGTCACGACGGTGCTCGAGATCGACCACCAGATGCCCGAGGCGCTCAAGTTCCTCCACGGCGACGTCTACAAGGGCTACGCCCTCGTCGGTGACGCGGCGGGCCTCGTGTTCACGGTGGGCGTCGTCTGGGCGATTCTTCGCCGCTACGTGCAGCGTCCGTACCGCATCCGCATCAAGACCAAGGCCGAGCACGGCGTGATCCTGGGGGTCCTGCTCGCGATCGGCGTGTCGGGCTTCGGCGCCGAGATGTTCCGCATCGCCTCGGTCGAGGCCGCCGGCACCGATCTCTCCTACGAGAAGTGGGCGTTCGTCGGCTATCCCCTCGCCCAGATGGTCGACGGGATGTCGGTCGGATCGCTCGAGAACTGGCACCAGGGCTGGTGGGTCTTCCACGTGCTCACCTTCATCGCGTTCCTCGCGATCCTCCCGGTGACGATGCTGCGCCACGTGTTCACCTCGCCGTTGAACATGTACCTGCGCGACCGCGACCGGCCGAAGGGCGCGATGCGCGCGATGCCGAACCTCACCGAGACGTCTCTCGAGTCGTTCGGAGCCGCCGTCGTCGAGGACTTCACGTGGAAGCAGCTCCTCGACACCGATGCGTGCACGATGTGCGGTCGCTGCACCAGCGTGTGCCCGGCGCATGCCACCGGCAAGCCGCTCGATCCGCGCGAGATCGTGCTGAAGACAGGCGAGGTGATGGCGGCGACGGCGGCCCATGCCCCGGGTGGGCGCGTGAGCCCGCCGCTCTCTGTCGACTCCGAGATCACCATCGGCGCCAACAGCATCTTCGAGCGCATCACCTCCGAGGAGGTGTGGTCGTGCACCACGTGCAAGGCGTGCGACGAGATCTGCCCGGTGAACATCGAGATCCTCGACAAGATCCTCGACATGCGTCGCTACCTGTCGCTGATGGAGTCGAACTTCCCCGCCGAGCTCGGCAACGCCTACCGATCGATGGAGAACCAGGGCAACCCCTGGGGCATGAACCAGGGCGATCGCGCTGACTGGGCCAAGGACCTCGACGTCGAGGTGGTCGATCCGGGCTCGCCCTTCACCCACGAGTATCTCTACTGGGTCGGCTGTGCCGGATCGTTCGACGACAAGAACAAGAAGGTCACCCAGGCGATGGCCAAACTGCTCTCGCGGGCGGGCATCGACGTGGGGATCCTCGGCCCGAGCGAGATGTGCACCGGCGACTCGGCGCGCCGGTCGGGCAACGAGTACCTGTTCCAGATGCTCGCGCTCCCGAACATCGAGATGATGAACGGCATGGGCGTCAAGAAGATCATCACGCAGTGCCCGCACTGCTTCAACACGCTCAAGAACGAGTACCCGCAACTGGGTGGCAACTGGGAAGTGGTGCACCACTCCGAGTTCCTCGAGCACCTCATCGAGACGGGCAAGCTCGACGTACGCAATGCATCGCTCGAGGACAGGATCACCTACCACGACTCGTGCTACCTCGGTCGCCACAACGACGTCTACATGGCGCCCCGCAAGGTTGTCGGGTCGATCAAGGGAGTGCAGATCGTCGAGATGCCGCGCAACGGCACCAAGGGCATGTGCTGCGGCGCCGGCGGCGCCCGCATGTGGATGGAGGAGTCGATCGGCACGAAGGTGAACGACGAGCGCGCGGCCGAGGCGATCTCGACGGGCGCGTCGCGTGTCGCGACGGCGTGCCCGTTCTGCTACATCATGCTCGACGACGGCGTGAAGGGTCAGGGAGTCGAGGAGGACCAGGTCAAGGTCGCCGACATCGCGATCCACCTGCTCGAGGCCATCGAGAACGGTGAGCGCAAGCTCGCCGAGGGTTCGGCTCCGCTCGCGGGTTCACTCGGCGACTGAGCCTGCTCAGTCCTTCGGGGGTGCCCAGGTCGACAGGAACCGACCGAGACGTCCGATCGCCTCGGTGAGATCCCTGGCCCACGGGAGCGTCACGATCCGCAGGTGATCGGGCTTCGGCCAGTTGAAGCCCGTCCCCTGCACCACCAGCACGTGCTCGGCGCGCAGGAAGTCGAGGACGAACCTGCGGTCGTCGGCAATCGGATACATCTGCGGATCCAGTTTCGGGAACACATACAGCGCGCCCTTGGGCTTCACGCACGACACACCGGGGATCCTGGCGAGCGCATCGATCGCGGCATCGCGCTGGGCGAGCAAGCGTCCCCCGGGCAGGATCAGGTCGCGGATGCTCTGGCGACCACCGAGTGCGGTCTGGATCGCATGCTGGGCCGGGACATTGGCGCACAGGCGCATGTTCGTGAGCATCTCGATGCCCTCGAGGTAGCTGGCGGCGTGCTTGCGCGGGCCGGTGACCACCATCCACCCCGAGCGGAACCCCGCGAGCCGGTACGCCTTCGACAATCCGTTGAAGGTGAAGGTGAGGACGTCGGGTGCGAGCGCGGCGAAGGGGTGGTGCACGGCGTCGTCATAGAGGATCTTGTCGTAGATCTCATCGGCGAACACGATCAGGTTCCGCTCGGCGGCGATGTCGGCGATCCGGCGCAGCACCTGGCGGCTGTAGACCGCACCGGTCGGGTTGTTCGGGTTGATCACCACGATCGCGCGCGTGCGCGGCGTGATCTTTGCCTCGATGTCGGCGATCGACGGATGCCAGTCGTCGTCCTCGTCGCACAGATAGTGCACCGGCGTGCCGCCGGCGAGACTGGTCGAGGCCGTCCACAACGGGTAATCGGGCGCGGGAATCAGCACCTCGTCACCCGAGTCGAGCAGGGCGTTCAGGGCGAGTTGGATCAACTCGCTCACGCCGTTCCCGAGCCACACGTCATCGGGATTCGTGATGTCGATGCCGCGATCCTGGTAGTGCTGCACCACCGCCGTGCGCGCCGACCGGATCCCCTTGGAATCGGAGTAGCCCTGCGACTCCTGCAGGTGGCGCACCACGTCGACGAGGATCTCGGGCGGCGCCTCGAAGCCGAACGGGTGCGGGTTCCCGATGTTCAGCTTCATGATGCGCTGGCCCTGCTCCTCGAGTCGCTTGGCCTCCTCGAGCACGGGGCCGCGGATGTCGTAGAGGACATCGGCCAACTTGTGCGACTGGTGGATCTCCTGCACGGCGCGACCGATCAGCGGAAGTTCTCGAAATAGCGGCTCGGGGTCGGGCCGCGCTGCCCCTGGTACTTGGAACCCTTCGCACCGGACCCGTACGGGTTCTCCGCGGGCGAGGTCATCCTCATGAAACTGACCTGGCCGATCTTCATCCCCGGGTACAGCGTGATCGGCAGGTTCGCCACGTTGGCGAGCTCGAGCGTGACGTGCCCGTCGAACCCGGCGTCGATGAAGCCGGCCGTCGAGTGGATCAACAGACCGAGTCGACCGAGACTGCTCTTGCCCTCGACGCGGGCCACGAGATCGTTCGGCACCGCCACCCGCTCGAGGGTCGAGCCGAGCACGAACTCACCCGGGTGGAGCATGAACACGCCGTCGAGGGGCACCTCGACCAGCTCGGTGAGAGCGGTGAGATCCTGCTTGACGTCCAGCACTCCCGCGGAGTGGTTGCGGAACACGCGGAACAGGTTGTGCACCTTCACGTCGATGCTGCTCGGCTGCAGGCACGGCTCGTCGAAGGGCTCGATGATGATGCGGCCCGCATCGATCTCGGTTCGCAGATCCCTGTCCGACAAAATCACGTGGAAACCCTAGCCATGGGTCCGCGCCGGACCCCCGTCAATTGACCGCGGATCGTCGCGACGACCTCAGCCCCCCGTGCGGGCGAGCCAACGGGTGCGTGCCTCGGCGTAGCGATCCCGCACGTGCGGAGTCGGGGGTGCATCGTGCACCTCGACATCACCATCGAGCGACCACGCGGGGAACGACCCGGTGAGAACCCATGCGGCCTGGCGCGCGGCGCCGTCGGCGACGTATTCGCCGGGCCGTGGCACCGTCACCGGCACACCGAAGACCTGCGGTGCGATGCGACGGATCGCCGCCGACGCCGCCGCGCCCCCCACCAGTCGCACACCGTCTATCGACGCACCGTGTGCGGCGAGTGCATCGAGTGCATCGGCCAGTCCGCATAACACACCCTCCACCGTCGCCCGCGCGAGGTGGGCGGGCGTGGCGTTGTCGAGTGTGAGACCGAGCACACCTCCGGTCGCGAGCGGCAGGTTCGGTGTCCGTTCTCCCGCGAGGTACGGAACAACGACGAGGCCGTCTGCTCCGGCCGGTGCAGAGAGCGCGAGTCGCGAGAGTTCGTCGTGATCGACCCCGAGCAGTGCGCACGCAGCATCGAGAACCCGGGCGGCATTCAACGTGCACACGAGCGGGAGGAATGCACCCGTCGCGTCGGCGAAGCCGGCCACCGCACCGGTCGCGTCGCGCGAGCACACCGCACTGCGCACGAACGCCGTCCCCGATGTGCCGAGCGAGACCACGACCTCGTCGCGGGCATCGACTCCGATCGCCGAGGCTGCGTTGTCGCCAGCGCCGGGCCCCATGACGCGGTCCCCCCATGCGAGCGACTCGGATGGTCCGTGCACCGTCGGGAGCACGGCATCGTGACCGAGAGCGCGAAAAAGGAGATCACGCTCCCATCGGTTCGCGACGGAATCGAAGTATCCCGTCCCCGATGCATCGGACCGGTCGGTGATGATCGAGGTGATGTCTCCACCGCCGCGCAGCCGCCAGGTGAGCCAATCGTGCGGGAGACACACCGCGGCGATCCGACTCGCGGCATCGGGCTCGTTCTCGGCGATCCACCGCAACTTGGTGACGGTGAACGACGCCACCGGAACCGACCCCGTCGATGCCACCCACGCATCGGCTCCGATCTCACGCACCAAGTCATCGGCCGCACCCGCCGATCGCGTGTCGTTCCACAACAACGCGGGGCGCACGACGTCACCGTTCTCGTCGAGGCACACCGCGCCGTGCTGTTGTCCGCCGATCGCGATGGATGCGACATAGTCGAGACCACCGGCCGCAGCGATCGCCGCGTGCAGCGCGATTTCCCAGCGGGCAGGGTCGACCTCGGTCCCATCCGGATGCGGAGCCGACCCCTGTCGCACCAGCGCGCCTGTGTCTGCGTCGCGCACCACCACCTTGCACGACTGGGTGGAGGAATCGACCCCCGCCACGAGGGTCATGTCACCGTGCACCCATCAAGTGCTCGACGGCGAGCTGCTGCAGACGCACGAAGCCGTACCCCTTCGCACCGGCCGCGTCGGCGTCGAAGCCCGCGATCGCATCGCTCGCCAGGATGTCCGACCATGTCTCTCCCGCAGAGAGCGTGGGCACCGACAACTCGGCCACGCGCGCGGCCTCCATCGCCTCGCGCACCTCGGGATCGGAGCGGAACGCGGCGGCGCGCTCCTTGAGCAGCAGGTACATCCTCATGTTGGCGGCAGCAGAGTGCCACACGCCGTCCATGTCCTCGGTGCGCGACGGCTTGTAGTCGAAGTGGCGCGGACCCCCATACGCCGGCGCGCCACCGATCCCCCCGAACTCGAGGAGATCGACGAGGCTGAACGCGTTGATGAGGTCCCCGTGACCGAACACCAGGTCCTGGTCGTACTTGATCCCGCGCTGGCCGTTCAGGTCGATGTGGAACAACTTGCCCTGCCACATCGCCTGTGCGATGCCGGAGGTGAAATTGAGGCCGGCCATCTGCTCGTGACCCACCTCGGGGTTCAGACCCACGAGGTGGGAGTGCTCGAGCCTCTCGATGAACGCGATCGCATGACCGATCGTGGGCAGGAGGATGTCACCCCGCGGTTCATTGGGCTTGGGCTCGATCGCGAAGCGCAGGTCGTACCCGCGCTCGATCACGAACGAGGTGAGCGTGTTCATCGCCTCGGCGTACCGATCGAGCGCCGCGCGCACATCCTTGGCGTGGTCGTATTCGGCGCCCTCGCGCCCACCCCACAGAACGAACGTCGTCGCGCCGAGGTCGGCCGCCAGTTCGATATTGCGCAACACCTTGCGCAGCGCGAACCTCCGCACGTCCCGGTTGTTGCTGGTGAACCCGCCGTCCTTGAACACCGGATGAGCGAAGAGGTTCGTGGTGATCATCGGCACGCAGATGCCCGTCGCCGCCAGACGGTCCTTGAACCGCGACACGATCGCATCACGTTCGGTCGCGCCAGTGCCGAACGGAACGAGGTCGTCGTCGTGAAACGTGATGCCCCACGCACCGAGCTCGGCCAACTTGTCAACGGCATGGTGCGGATCGAGCGGTGGCCGTGTCGGCTCGCCGAAGGGATCACGGGCCTGCCAGCCGATGGTCCACATGCCGAAAGAGAACTTGTCCGATTTCTGGGGTGTCGCCGTCACGGACATGACGGTACTGGACTCTCGTTGCGAAGCCGCCGCGTCAGTCGGACTCGCGACCGGTGATGCCCCGAGCTCAGTCCGGGTTCAGTGCGTGCGTAGGTCTGCCAGCACGACGTCCATGAACGCAGAAATCCGCCGGCTGTCGGCGTGCGTCATGCGCGGGCTCTCGATCTCCCCCGCACCGAGGCACCTGTGCACCTCGACCACCTGGTGGTGCAACCCGGGTTCTGCACAGCGCACCGTCTCGGTGCCCGTCGGCGTGCGGATCTCGGCAACGGGCGAGGCATGCGAGGGAGCCGGAATCTCGATCACTGCGGTCTCACACGTGATCACCGATGTGCGCGGACCCTCTGTGGTCGATCCACAGGTGAGACGTGCCGATGCACCCGAGTTCCACGAGAGCGCGAGCGAGACCGACTCGTCGACTCCGGTCGCACCGATGGTGCCGTCGGCACTCCATGTGTCGGGCGCACCCAACCACCACCACGCGAGGGTCAACGGATAGATCCCCACGTCGAGGAGAGACCCCCCACCCTTGGCGGGATCGAAGAGCCGGTGCGACGGATCGAGGGGCACCGAGAAACTGAAGTCGCTCTCGATCGTGACGATGCGACCGAACTCGCCCGCCGCGATGCGCCGCTCCATCTCGACATGGAGCGGATTGAACCGCATCCACATCGCCTCCATCATGAACCGACTGGTTTCGCGGGAGACCGCGATCATCTCGTCGACCTCGGAGACGTTCATTGCGAGGGGCTTCTCCACCAGCACATGCTTGCCGGCGCGCATCATCATGATCGCGTGCTCCCGGTGCACGGGGTGGATGCCCGCCACGTACAC
>Ga0169931_10014982_pt1 | contig 10425 bp, 9 predicted proteins | sample Kivu_15m_20L_FD_129675 | JGI IMG/M metagenome (GOLD analysis project Ga0169931, IMG submission 129675) | Freshwater microbial communities from Lake Kivu, Western Province, Rwanda to study Microbial Dark Matter (Phase II) - Kivu_15m_20L... | ecosystem: Environmental > Aquatic > Freshwater > Lake ... | reverse complement strand
GGTGCGCAACCTGACGAACGACTGCAGGGCAGAGCTGCGCAGCAGGGTTGCTTCAGCGTCGGTGTCTGCCGCACAGACGTTGTAGCCGAGCATGAGGTAGGGTCGGTCGAGGTATGCCGAAGGTTTGAAACGCGTGCGATACACGTCGATGGCCTGCATCAACGCGGCTGGCGCGAAATGGGATGCGAAGGCGTAAGGCAGGCCAAATGCCGCCGCAAGCGAAGCGCCGAACAAACTCGATCCGAGTATCCAGACGGGTATGTTCAATCCGTGTCCGGGCACGGCCTGCACGCGGCCCGGCTGATCGCTGAAGTAGCGCAGCAGCGCCATCACATCCTGCGGAAACTGGTTCACGTCTCCTTCCAGGGATCTGCGCAGCGCATGCATGGTCACCTGGTCGGTGCCAGGCGCACGGCCGAGACCAAGATCGATTCTGCCGGGATAGAGGCTTTCCAGCGTTCCAAACTGCTCGGCGATCACCAGAGGTGAATGGTTGGGAAGCATGATCCCCCCGGCACCTACGCGTATGGTCGAGGTGCCGCCGGCCACGTGTCCGATCACCACAGCAGTGGCTGCGCTCGCGATGCCCTGCATATTGTGGTGCTCCGCCAGCCAGTAGCGGTGATACCCGAGCGCTTCCGCGTGTCGCGCCAGATCCAGTGTGTTGGCCAAGGCCTCGCGCGGCGTTGAGCCTTCTGTCACCGGCGAGAGGTCGAGCACGGAGAGTTTGAGCGAAGACAGATTCATCGTTCCGGGGGCTTCCGGTTCAGATGGCGTCGACAGGATCGAACGCGCGGCTGGTAATGGTGCCGCTGTCGAACGACGGCGCCATGCCTTTGAACGCAAGTTCCATCAGGAGCTTGGCGCCCGGAAACCCCGTGCTCGCGTCGGCGCTGCAGATACTCATGCCGATGACGATCGGGATGAAGCCGCGGCTGGTCTTGAATGACCGCATGTACAGGCTGTCGAAGATGCGCCTAAAGGCGTCGCCTCTGCCTGCAGGTCCGGGCTGGGTCAGCAGAATGGCAAACAGGTCGGGTTCGGGCCGGGTCACGGTGTCCAGCGGACGAACCAGTTGGCGCAGGCGCGTGCCGAGCGCAGACATCAATTCATCTACAACACCGGGTTCAAATTGTTGTTGAACGATGGCAAGGTTCTGGATGCCTACAAGAATCAGACAGGCAGATCCGCCGCGCGTTTCCGCGTGTTTGAGCACGTCGCCCAACTTGTCCAGGGTATAACGAACGTTGCCAAGCCCCGTCGCTGGATCAACCAGGTCGGTCGTTTGCATATCGCGCAGCTTGCGGCGCAGTTGCTGGTTGGCACCCATCAGTTCGTTCTGCCGACGCGCGATACGGTGTGCTGCAACCACGCGCGGCAGGAGCTGAGTACGCAGATTTGCCTTGTTGAGGAAATCATCCACGCCGGAGCGAAACGACTCTTCGAGCGCCTCGACATCATCGCGGGTGGTCAGGAGCATCGTGTAGGTAAACCGGTTTTCGGCATCGTCGAGTTTTTTGATGCGGCGCACCAGTTCTATGCCGTCCATCGCCGGCATGAGCCAGTCTGAGATCACCACTTCGGCAGGCCGCTTCTCCAGCGACCGCAGGGCCTGCAGCGGATTGTTGGTAAACCGCACGTTGTTGAACCCGCCGGCGCGAAGCGCCTTGGCGATGATCGCGCTGGAAAACTTCGCGTCATCGACGACGAGAATTGGAATGTCTTCCTGCGGCATGTAACGTAAGGAGGGTGAACGACAACGGGCCTGCCATGTTAGCAGCTCTCCGCCAATGTCCAGCAAGGAACTTTTTTCGCTGGGAATTTAGTGGTCGGAGAATCGGGGCGTCGTTGAACATCGCGGGGAGCCCACCGGGTACTCTGGTACGCCCCGCTGCATGAGATCCATTCCGGAGCCAGGACAGCATGCCGTCTTTCGATATTGTCTCAGAGGTGAATTTTCAGGAAGTCCGAAACGCCGTGGACCAGGCGTCGCGGGAGCTCGAAAAGCGATTTGATTTCAAAGGGATAGATGCCCGCTTCGAACTCGAAGAAGAAGCCATCTCGGTGTTCGCGCCGGAAGAATTCCAGATCATGCAGATGGAGGACATCCTGCAGGAGAAGCTGATCAAGCGCGGTATCGACGTCCAGGCGCTCGAGGCGGGTGAGACCGAAGGTGCAGGCAAGGTCAAACGTCGCAAGTACACGTTGCGCCAGGGTATCGACCGGGACAACGCGAAAACGATTACCAAGCTGATCAAGGACAGCAAGGCTAAGGTCCAGAGCCAGATCAATGGCGAAAAGCTGCGGGTTACGGGCAAGAAACGGGATGACCTGCAGGAGGTGATCCAGTTGCTTCGCCAGGCTGAACTGAAGATTCCGCTGCAGTTCGACAACTTCCGCGATTGAGCGACCTGTGAGTTCCGACTTCGGAGTCAGCGGTGGCAGTCGCTGGCGACAGGCCATGCGTGTCTACGCGAGCCCGCGCATTGCCGCACTCGGCTTCCTCGGATTTTCCGCCGGCCTGCCGTTTGTACTGGTCTACTCCACCCTCTCGGTCTGGTTGCGTGAAGCCGATGTCAGCCTGGCGACGATCGGTTTCTTCAGCTGGCTGACGCTCGTTTATTCCGTGAAGGTTTTCTGGTCACCGGTAGTTGATTCGGTGCAAGTGCCTTTGCTTGGGGCACTGCTTGGGCGCAGACGCAGCTGGCTTCTGCTCGCGCAGATCGTGGTGATTGCAGGTCTGGTTGGTGTCGCCGGCATTGACCCTGCGGCGTCGCTTGTTCCAGTTGCCGCGTTCGGACTCATGGTCGCGCTCGGCTCTGCAACCCAGGACATCGTTGTGGATGCCTATCGCATCGAGGTGGCCCACCGTGATGAGCAAGCCGCGCTGTCGGCGATCTACATCTTTGGTTATCGGCTGGCCATGCTGGTGGCCGGCGCCGGAGCCCTCTATATCGCGGAGTTCGTCTCCTGGCCGGCTGCATACATCAGCATGGCGGGTTGCATGGCGATGGGTGTGATCACCACACTGCTGATCAGTGAGCCGCAGGATGTCGAACACCCCCCGGGCATTGATCAACCGGAACAGCGGCGGGGAATGGGTGCGTGGTTGCGCCGCGCGGTGATTGCACCCTTCGTCGAATTCTTCAGTCGCAACGGCGCGGCGCTCGCGCTCCTGGTGCTGGCACTCATCATGGTCTATCGGCTTTCTGACATGACGATGGGTGTCATGGCAAATCCGTTCTACCTCGATATGGGATTTACCAAAGCTCAAATCGCCAGCGTCGTCAAAGTGTTCGGCTTCGGTATGACGATGCTGGGCGCCTTTGTCGGGGGCGTTCTGGTCTTGCGTTACGGTCAACGGCTGATGCTGCTGGTTGCGGCAGGTTGTGTTGCGGTGACCAATCTCGCTTTTGCCGGCTTGTCGCTGTGGGGAGAGCCGGTGTTGGCGGCGCTGGCGTTTGTCGTCAGTGCCGACAATTTCAGTGGTGGTCTTGCCAACGTAACGTTCATTGCCTTCCTTTCGGGTCTGACCCACCGCACCTATACGGCGACGCAATACGCGTTGTTCAGCTCACTGATGACGAGTATCGGCGGCGTCATCGGCGGGTTCTCCGGGCTGATCGTGGATGGCTTCGGCTATACGAATTTTTTTGTGTACGCGGCCTTGCTCGGAGTGCCGGCGATGGTGCTCGTTGTGATTCTTGGTCGTCGTTCGTTCGACCTTATGGCCCCTGAACCGGCAGCCAGAGATGTGCCTGGCCCACGCGATCCCCCTTGAGCTCAACACCTTCTTCCCTGAGCAACCGTTTTTGTTTCGCTGCCGCGCGGGTGCCTCGCCTCGAAACTTCACGAGATGCCGTCACCACACGGTGCCAGGGGAGTTTTGAGTCATCCGGCAGATGCGAAAGTAGCCGGCCGACGTGTCGCGCGTATCCCGGGTAACCTGCGAGCCGTGCCAGCTGGCCGTAAGTGGCAACGCTGCCCGTCGGCACCTGTGCCAGAAGGGTGCGAACCGCCTCTTCGAATTCGACATCCATCACCAAGGCCCTCACGCTTCGAGAGGCCATGCTGCCGCAGCAGCAGGAGATTGTCAGTGGCGTCTATCGGCGTCGAGGGCCGCGAGGAACGAGGCGGGATCGAGTGGACGATGAAAGGCGAATCCCTGCAAGGAGTCACAACCCAGTTCGCGACAAAGCTCGATCTGCGCAGCGGTTTCCACCCCTTCAGCGACAATCTCAAGCCCAAGGTCGTGGGCCATGTGGGCGACGTGTTTCACCATGATGCGGCTGCGGGGATTGTTCTCTATATCCTGGATCAGGCTGCGATCGAGCTTAAGTACATCCAGGGGCAATTCCATGATCTGGGATAGTGAGGAGTAGCCGGTACCGAAGTCATCCAGGGCGATTCGGAGGCCCATCTCCTTGAATTCGGCGAGCAGGTGCTGTGCAAGTGTCTGATCATGAATGATCGTGCTTTCCGTGATCTCCATTTCCAGGCGATGCATCAGCTCCGGATTGTCCAGCGCGTAGTCGCGCAGCAACATCGCCCAGCCCGATGTCAGGGCGCCGAGGAACTGCCGTGGTGATACGTTGAAGCTCAGACGCAGTTGGTCAGCGCCCTGGCTGTCCAGCGACTCCAGGGTCTGGACCGTCTTGTTGGTCACCCAGAGACCGATTTCGTTGATAAAGCCGTTGCGTTCAGCCATATCGATGAACTGCAGTGGGGAGACCAGCCCGTGTTCGGGATGACGCCAGCGGATGAGCGTCTCACCCGCAGCGATCCGGAAATCACGTGTCGAAACCTGTGGTTGTATCTGAACGAAGAACTCGTTCTTTGCCATCGCGCGTACGAGGTCCCGCTCCAGCGAGTGAAGCTGGTGGAGCTCCTGTGACGAGTCAGCCTTCCACCTGCCTACCCTGCGGATGTCGTCCTGTGGCAGTGCAGTCAGAGCCTGTATGGCGCGACGCAGGACCTCAGCGCCTTCGCGGTCGTCCGGGCGTGACTCGGCGATACCGAAGTCGAGTTGCAGCGTCACCGCTTTCCGGGAGAGCGTGAAAGGCGCTCGCAAACGATCGAAGAGACCATCCAGGCTTTGATCGCTGAACTCAACTTCGAGAGCAAATGCGAACAGACCACGTTCGAGGGATGCGAGTGCTACAGCGGGCTCACCCGCAATCGCTTTGGTTCGATCAGCGATTTTGTCCGCGAGCTCACGTCGCTGATCGCGATCGAGCAGCGACCAGATGGTTGTTGCGTTGCGTATTTCTGCGGCGATGACCCGTACTTTGCGGGTGTTCATGGTCTGCGTTACCGCAGCGCAGAATGCCTTGTACGTGAGCCAGCCGGAGCGTGGTTCGACCGAACCCTCGCGGGCCTTGTTGATGGCGTCCCGGACGATCAGGCGCAGTGTGTCGTTGGCCCACGGACGGATGATGAATTTGTAGATCTGACCCTGGTTAAAAGCGTTCACCACCTCCTGCAAGTCGTTCCGGCCGGAAACCATGATCCTCACCGGGGCTGGGTGGTGGTTGATCAGCCAGTCCACGAAAGGCCCGCTGGATTCGACCTCTAGTCGCTGGTCGGCTATCACGACGTCGATGGGCTCTCGATGCAAACAGGCGTCGGCCTCCAGCGCTGAAGCGGCAGAGATGATGTCCACGGCCTCATGCCGTAACGCACGCTGGATCGCCCAGGCGGTTGCAGGTTCTTCGTGGACAAGCAGGATTCTGGGGTTCATTGAGGTGTCGGTATGCGCTGCACATAAATTCTAGCCAGAGCGCAGCGAAACGCGGTCGGCGCTGGCTGCACTTGTGCACTGCGCACGCACAGATGCGGGACATGGCTCCCGGATTCATTGGCTCGACCGGTGAGTGCTGGCAGGGCACGGCGTGACCCGGCGACTCCGGAGGTGCTTGCCTGTCGTTTTTCGGGACCGTTTTCTCCCCCTCTTTCTGCCCCTCTTTCTGCTCCTTTTTCTTAAAGAGGGGCCTTGAAAGCCCGTCGAGCGCCCCTATCATTGCGGCCTGTTCCTAGCACTCCCTAGTTGAGAGTGCTAACCGAGCTGAAAACCTACTGCATAACCGATCCGGTTTCTTTGGACCCAGGGAGAAAAACGATGAAGATTCGCCCGCTACACGATCGAGTCGTGGTACGCCGCGTCGAAGAAGAGAAAAAAACTGCTGGTGGCATCGTGCTGCCGGATTCCGCAGGCGAAAAGCCGCAACAGGGTGAAGTCCTGGCCGTCGGCCCCGGCAAGCTGCTGGACAATGGTCAGACCAGCAAGATGGGCGTCAAGGCCGGCGACCGTGTGATTTTCGGCCAGTACGGTGGCAGCACCGTAAAGCTCAACAATGAAGAACTCCTGATCCTTTCGGAAAGCGAGATCTTCGGCGTCGTCGAGAAGTAACTCACCCCCCCCCTATATGCGAAAGATCTGAAAAAGATCTGAGAAAGACCCGAGAGGAAAACCGCAATGAGCGCAAAAGATGTGAAATTTGGGGATGACGCCCGCAGCCGTATGCTCGAAGGCGTAAACATCCTGGCCAATGCCGTGAAAGTGACCCTTGGCCCGAAAGGCCGCAATGTGGTCCTGGACAAGTCCTTCGGCGCCCCGACCGTCACCAAGGACGGCGTTTCCGTCGCCAAGGAAATCCAGCTCAAGGACAAATTCCAGAACATGGGCGCGCAGATGGTGAAGGAAGTCGCCAGCCAGACGTCCGACGAAGCCGGTGATGGCACCACCACCGCGACCGTACTGGCGCAGGCCATCCTGCAGGAAGGTCTGAAGTCCGTTGCAGCGGGCATGAACCCGATGGACCTGAAGCGTGGTATCGACAAGGCGGTCGCAGCCGCTGTTGAAGCCATCAAGGGCATGGCAACACCCTGCACCGATTCCAAGTCAATCGCCCAGGTCGGCACCATTTCTGCCAACAGTGACGAAGCGGTCGGCAAGATCATCGCGGAAGCGATGGACAAGGTCGGCAAAGAAGGCGTGATCACGGTTGAAGAAGGCAGCGGCCTCGAGAATGAACTCGACATCGTCGAGGGCATGCAGTTCGACCGCGGCTACCTGTCGCCCTATTTCATCAACAGCCAGGAAACGATGTCGGCCGAACTGGAAGACCCGTACATCCTGCTGTGCGACAAGAAGATCTCCAACATTCGCGACATGCTGCCCGTGCTCGAAGCTGTGGCCAAGTCTGGCAAGCCACTGATGGTTGTTGCAGAAGACATCGAAGGCGAAGCGCTCGCGACCCTGGTGGTCAACAACATGCGCGGGATCGTCAAGGTCTCTGCGGCCAAGGCTCCGGGATTTGGTGACCGTCGCAAGGCCATGCTTCAGGACATCGCGATCCTGACCGGTGGCACCGTGATCTCCGAAGAAGTGGGCCTGACCCTTGAAGGCGCAAGCCTTGAAGATCTCGGCACTGCCAAGCGCGTCAGCTCTACCAAGGAAAACACCACCATCGTTGATGGATCGGGTTCCAAGGGCGACATCGAAGGCCGCATCAAGCAGATCCGCCAGGAAATCGAGGACACCACTTCCGACTACGATCGCGAGAAGCTCCAGGAGCGCCTTGCGAAGCTGGCCGGTGGTGTTGCCGTGATCAAAGTCGGCGCCCCCACTGAAGTCGAAATGAAAGAGAAGAAAGCTCGTGTCGAAGACGCCCTGCATTCAACCCGCGCTGCGGTTGAAGAAGGTGTTGTACCCGGTGGCGGTGTAACCCTGGTTCGTGCCATTGATGCAGCCAAGAAGGCCAAGGGTGACAACGAAGACCAGAACGTCGGTATCGCCATTGCCACCCGCGCCATGTCGGCGCCGCTCCGCCAGATCGCCGGCAACGCCGGTGCAGAAGGCTCCGTGGTGCTCGACAAGGTCTCTGGCCTCAAAGGCAACCAGGGCTTCAACGCCGCAACCGGCGAATACGGTGACATGATCGCCATGGGCATTCTCGACCCGGCCAAAGTGACGCGTACTGCCCTGCAGGCCGCTGCATCCGTTGCCGGTTTGATGATCACCACCGAAGCGATGGTCTCCGAACTGCCGGAAGACAAGCCTGCCGCACCGGCAGGTGGCATGCCTGACATGGGCGGCATGATGTAAGAAGCCCCGGCTTCCTGCTGCTGTAAAGGAAACCCCGGCTTTGGCCGGGGTTTTTTTTAGGCTCACCCAGCAGTTTTTTACCCGTTCCGTATTTGTCTTCGCTGTATTTGTCTTTTTTCTATTTGTCTTGGCGCGCCCGGAGTCCTTTCGCTATAGTCGGGTTCACTAACAATAAGTCTATGCATGGGGGACGATGTGGACGCACTCGATTTCTTTTTCCGCTATCTGCACATCCTGTTCGGCATTTGCTGGATCGGCCTTTTGTATTACTTCAACTTCGTGCAGACGGAGTACATGAAGGTCGGCGAAGCAGCCGCCAAAGTGGACGTGTTCTCTAAGCTGGCGCCGCGCGCTCTGTGGTGGTTCCGGTGGGCGGCGATGTTCACGTTTATCACCGGCCTGCTGCTGCTGCATGCACGCATGAGTGGCCTGACGGTGGATATCGCAGTCGGCGCAATCATGGCAACGCTGATGTTCCTCAATGTCTGGCTCATCATCTGGCCGAATCAGCGCATCATCGTCAATTCGAACCAGCAGGTTGCAGCAGGTGGCCAGGCCGATCCCGCCGCCGCTGCAGCAGCACCGAAAGCCGCGCTCGCTTCGCGCACCAATACGATGCTTTCCATCGGCATGCTGTTGTTCATGGTGACGAGCGCCCATCAACCGACCGGCGCGCTCTCCGCCAAGATGACCGCGTTTATCGTTGCACTTGTCATTCTGGCTGCCATCGAAGGCAACGCGCTCTTCGGCAAGCAGGGACCCATGACCACCGTGAACGGTGTGATTGGCTGCGGTGCTGCGCTGGCGGTTGTGCTTTGGGGTATCCTCGCGTTCCTCTGATTCTCAGCACGCCGGGACAGACGAAGGGCCTGCATTCTGCAGGCCCTTTGTTTTTTGCGGTCGAGAAAAGACAATAGCCGCCCCTCGAACCCACTGGCCCGGACAGACCACCATGGCAGAACGCAAGGACCCTTCGACAGGATCTCTGAACACCGCGGGTGAACGCGAATACCGTGCTGAACGTCGTCCTGCAACATCGTCATCAGGTGGTGGCCGAAGTGATGCCTCCAGCCGGGGTGGCATGGGAGTAAACATCACACTTGCGGTGTTGCTTGTGGGTTTGCTTGCAGCGGGCTGGTTCATCCTGAACCAGAAACAGCTGCTCGATCACCAGAACACCATGCTGGTTGAGGCGGATGCGCGCATCAAGGTGCTCGAAGACCGCTTGCGGATGACCGATGAGACGTTGAGTGAAACCGGTGATCAGACCAACGAGAAGATGAGTTTCTGGGAGTCGGAAACGCGCAAGATCTGGGCGTTGGTCAAGGACAAGCTCGAGCGGCAACTGAACCAGACCATGGCGAACGTAGGCACGCTGCAGAAAACCGATGCCGCCATCGAGGCGCGCCTTCGGGAGCAGGGGGTGCAGGTCGACAAATTGGAACAGGGTCTCGGACGGATACAACAACTCACGGACCAGCTGGCCAGCATGGAACTGCAGTTCCAGCAGGTGGTCGATTCGCAGCGCGACCTCGTTGAGAAGTTCAATACGCAACAGAAGGGCTTGGGGACCATGCGCGACGATCTCAATCGGCGTATGCGAGAAAACGAAGAGGCGATTACGGCGATCGATGCGTTCCGTGCGCAGATCAGCAATCGGCTGAATACTCTCGAGCGCCAGTTGACGAGTCCGCCATTGAATTGACGCTGAGTGATCCCGTTTCTTCCGATCCGTGGGCGAATCGCAGTCGGTTGAAAAGCGAGTCGCCGGGTGATCTGTGACGCAGTGCCGCTTCGGGGTGTGCGTCGGCAGTCATACTTCCTCCATCGAAGTCATTGGAAGACGCGATGCTCCCCGCAGACCGCCGCCCCTCGATCTGCATCGGCGAGAACCCAAACGGTATCCTGGCTGACGTTGCCCGTCGCCAGGAATGGCAGGTTCTTGGTCCTGATGAGTCGCTGAGCGAAGAACACCGCAGCAGCGTGGCACTTGTTGTGCTTGATGACGACGGCGCTGCCGCCGGTTCACGCATCCTGTTTCCGCATGCGCTCTTTGTTGCGCTTGAAGAAGACTCTGACGCAGACATTCATGTCGCATCAGGGGCCGGTGAAGAACAGTTGCGTCAACTTCTCCGGCACAGCGAAGCCCACTGGCGGCGCAATCAGAAAGTCACCCAACTCGCCACCGAAGTCGGTATTCGCAGGCAGCGCCTGCATCAGCTGTCCGAGATTGGCGCGCTTTTGTCCAAACAGATCGAGCTGGATGCGTTGCTCGAAACGATCTTGACTGAAGCGCGCAAGATAGCCGGGTGTGAGGG
>Ga0169931_10014981_pt1 | contig 10426 bp, 7 predicted proteins | sample Kivu_15m_20L_FD_129675 | JGI IMG/M metagenome (GOLD analysis project Ga0169931, IMG submission 129675) | Freshwater microbial communities from Lake Kivu, Western Province, Rwanda to study Microbial Dark Matter (Phase II) - Kivu_15m_20L... | ecosystem: Environmental > Aquatic > Freshwater > Lake ... | reverse complement strand
GTACTATAAGGTGTTTGATAAAATTATTCAAGGATGTGGCTGATGATTTATCTTATGAATCGAAACACCCAATAAATTTAGTGTTATCATGTATGTCTGAAGAAAAATTTTCAAGTTTATTCTCTATTTTTCGGAAATATGTCGACATAGGACTTGGTATTAAAGAAATTATTACAAAGATTAAATTGATTTTCACACTGATTTCTATTGAGATGAATAAAATAGAAGATGATGAAATAATCCCGCTTGATTATGTGATTATGATTATTCAGGCAGTAGTTAATAAATTTGAAGAAGAAGAGAAAATGGGATCTTATATAAATCTTCTGAAAAGTAAGTTAATATTAATTAAACATAATACATATATTTATTGCCTTGATTCATATAAATAAATAATTTATTACTACATCCTTTTTAAATTTATGATTATTATTATATATTTTTTAACATTTCTAGATTTCCCTAAACTCCACATTATACTAATGATCTGTTTGCTTAGACGGGTTGCAAGAGATAAAGACAGAATAACTATTGGAATGATATACCAAGAATACTCAGAGTATGTCAGTCCTAAATTTCATTCAGGCCTTTCAAAAATTAAGCTAGACATGATATTAGTCAAGAAGGCCCTCGAAGAACTAGCCAATTCAAATTTGATTCATATAAAAAACGATGAAAAGTATGTCAACCTTTACGAGCTCAAACTACCTGTCGGAATTACTAAAAATGTTATAGAAAAATTGGCAGAAATGCCCGGAATGAGCTTCGATAGAGAGATGAACTCAATGCTTCATTCTATAAGTTATTAAATTAAGAATTTACAAAAATCAAATTTATAAGAATTGAGTATTATAATAATTTTCATTCAAATTCAAAATTTACGGATTCGTTTATTTTCATGATTCAATTATTATAAAATTTATATTCTTTCATTTTAAATTATTTTATATTCAGTTTTCATTGTCAATTATTTCAAATAGCTGCTTGTTTATCTGAATAGGGATTTCTATAGGCAGCCATCAATAGCTTGCTGAAGAATCTCTTTACTTTATCAGTTTTAAAGTATAAATAGAACACAGCAGATGTCACCGGAGAAACCTCTCCATCGTGATAATTTCTACGATAATTAGCCTCAATTTTAGGCGAGAGATAAAGATGAGATTTTTTGATTTCCTTCCATAAGAATTGATTATAGTCATTTATAAAACTTTCGACTGATTTGTTTTTCCAATAATAAGAAGGACAATTGAATTTTTTATTAGAAGAATAGTATCTAATTTTCTGTTCTTCTTGATATCTGTATCTGTGTTCTTTGATATAAATGTTAAAAGACAAATCAGAAAGAATCTCACACAAAATAGGGCGGACGTCTTTTACTTTTAAAGTAGTCAAGTCAATATTTTTATCATTCTAATTATTTAATGAAAATTAAATTACATAGAAGTCTTGTGCTTTCTTCTGAACAATATCGTAGATTTCTGGTACGTATTTAGAATTTTCTTCCATTTTTAATTTTCTTGTTCCCATTCTTACTCTTACGCTGTCGGTCCCTTAGAAAAGATTAAATTTATTCGATTACATTTTTGGTAGAGTGGAATGTGCATGTGCATGAAGTAATCGACATCTTGTAATAAATCTGGTCTAAAATCCCCGTGATATGGAGGAGGTAAACGCATCAACTTCCATACTGGTTCAGTTTTCCTAAAATTTTAAATTCTAATTTACTGAACACTGATACTTCGAATCACTTTACCGACACTAGAAACTCCTTTGATTAAGAAATTCATGGAAATTATTATATTTTAATTTATAAATAAATTTATAAATTAATTTAATTTAATAGTAGATGAATAAGAGTTATACATGAGATAACAAATTTTTAGCTAATATTCATTATAATATGTAGATAGAGTCCGAGTTTTAATTTGATTTAAGATTTATTATTGTATTAGTAGCAAATCCTTGCATGATTTAATATGATATAGTTATCAATTATTCATAATATAAGCTTACAAAATTATATGAATAATATTTATAGTAGTGAATAAAATTGTGCTAAAATAAATTACTGATAAAAAGTAACTTTCATCACAATCAAGGTAAAATAGAGAGATTGAATTTTTCAGAAATTTATTTATAAATGAATATAAAAAATTCCAAATATCATCTCTTTTGAAAATTATTATACATTATAATTATTCCTTTAATAATAATAATATTTATTATTATTGATTTTTGTGATATTTTCATTCATAGTAATTTATTCTCTTTTCTATATTCTAATTTTATGAAATGAAACATGATTATCTGTCTATAATTATTTCTTAAGTCCTCTAAGTTGAATACTTCTCTTAAACTCCTCGAATTTTTCATCATCACTCAACCCGGCTCCCATATAATCATCTTGAACTCTTGCTTTTTTATTCGGTCTCTCATATCTATCGTCTAAGGCAACATCATCTAAAATTCTCATAGGTACAGCTTTCATCCTGGTTTGCAGGAATAAGGGAACCGTATCAATAGGCTCATTAATATTTTTATATGTTTTCGTTGTGTCTTCACTTGTAACACTTACTACAAATAAAATTAAAAGACTGATAAAAAACATCATTCTCATCTTCATTTTTTATTTTTATATTTTATAAAAATTAAATTTAATCATGTCTGACATTGCAAACAGAATAGTTTTCGGAAGAATCGGAGAAAAAGACTACGACGAGATAAAGCCTGTCATTGAATTCAATACTATGAATCAGGAACTGAAAGATTTTTGTATCAGCGTAGCTAAAAATGTTTTGAAGACCACATCTGATAGTCATATAAGTTATTACAAAAAGTTAGCTAAGAAGATAAAATTGGAATTAGAAAAATCCGAAAAGGGACAAATATGGAATTGTGTGGTAGGGAGTGACTACGGTGCCTTCATTTCTTTTGAAAAAGCAAACTTGGTCTATTTTAGAATAAACGAAATTTATTTTATGATTTTCAGATTTGGAGCTGTTGAGGGATCAAGATAAAGATAAAGAAAAGAAAAAATTTGACATCAATCGATTCTTCCTTGGTCATTATAATTATAGTTTTTAATTTATACATATTATAAACAAACATATTTTTATTATTGTCATTACTATTATAATTAAATAATTTTATCAAAATATTTTAATAAATAAATTTATTTTTGTTTTCCTTCATTTTCTGAAACTTTTTTATTTCCTGGTTTCATTATTTTAAAGCTGCACATTAAATTTTCATCAACTGACATCATAGCCCCAGAATTATCGAATTCGTTACAATAATTGGGAGCAGAGAACACCGTGACAAGTTGTCTATCACTGAAAAATTCATAGCCTTCTTCGACAACCTAGAAATTAATCATACAAATTAATATATAGGCTATACCTGATGAGCTCGGCATACAAGATCATAATCAACTTTGTTTAAAAAGTTGTCTAATATGGTACTAGAAAAAGTAACTGATACACCACGGTCGTTTTTACCCCAACCGTTGATATTTTTATCAGGATCTGACCAGAGTAGATCACATAACAATCCTATATTTAAATATTTAAATTTTTTGATTAATGATAATATCTTACCCTGCTCAGGCACATCTGTCGGCCTTACAATTTTCTTTAACTGGTCGATAGAATGTAACTCAGGAGAAAGCCCTCCATGCATACATAATATTTTATCATCAATACTAGCTGCTACCGGAAAGCAATTGAAGCAATCTGTAAAAACCTTCCATAGCTTTACACTATATCTTCTCTTACATTCGTCGTAGAATCCATATACTTTATTAATCGCAGCACATTCGTGGTTTCCTCTTAAAAGGAAAAAATTTTCAGCGTATTTTATTTTAAAAGCCAACAAAAGGCAGATTGTCTCTATCGATTGTTTTCCACGATCTACATAGTCCCCTAAGAATAAATAATTCGACTCGGGAGGAAACCCCCCATACTCAAAAAGTCTCAATAGGTCATAATATTGACCGTGTGTGTCACCTTATAAGATAAAAAATACAATTTACCGCATACAATAATGGGTGAGGTTAATTCTAAAAATACAGGCTGATTTATCATAACATCTTTCGCTTTCACACAAAGCCATTTGATTTCGCTTTCTGTTAAATTAACTAGTTTATTTTGCGTAAATCTTAATTTTTTAAATAATTTACGATCTTGCAGCAAGAAGCTTTTTGAGGATATCCTCTAACTGCTTTTCTTGGTTGATTTCACTTGAGGTTTTTTGTGTGCTTTCCATAGTTTTAGATATTATAAATATATTAAATAAATGAAAACAAATTTATTTATTGTTATTAATAATTGTTAAGTTTTTTATATTAAATTAAATAATCCGAATAAATTATAACTTTATGATGAAAGAAAATAAACATCAGCCATTTATTACACCCAAGACAGTATTCGGAGTAAGAACTGAGATCCCTAATAATGTACAATTTTTTGGAATAGACAAATGCGCCTTTATGGCAGGAAATTATATTGTTATAACAACGGTTAAAGATAAAGCACAATTTTTCTTCCCTGGTCTAGCGGAAGGAGGAGAAATAACAAGTTATGGAGTAGATGAGTTCAATGATACTATCTTACTTGCAATAGGACATAAAACAAGTGAAGGTAAATCAGTAATTTTTTTGAGATCTATTAATAAGTTGAACATAAGCCAAAGCGACAACGAAAAGAAAGGAATTAGACTAAATTATGCAGAAATGGATTCGAATAATTATTTCTCTTCTATTGCAGTTAGTTATGCAAAAAATTTTGTGATAACCCTTGTAGGACCGAAACCTCCATTTGAAATTTTGATATACCAAGAAATTCGTGGGAATAATCATAAAATGTCGAAATTAACTCTAACCCTCCCTATTTTTTATAAGCATGTGAACATCAATCCCTATAATCAATTTTTTATTTCAGCTCATGGTGATGGGGGCTTCGCCGTTTTTAATTTCAGTGAGTCTGAGAAAAAAGGGATTCAAAAGCTTGAAGTAGAATCTAAGACATTTAATGAGTTTTCCAACTATAATTTTAACATAGTATCATGTACTTGGGTTAGCCTTTCAAGAGTCGCTTTAATGAACGTAGCTTGTGATATATTTGTGCTTGATTTTTCTTTTAAGACCAAAATCGATATCTCAAGTAAAAAAAGTTTGATGGACACCTCCCACAAAAATAAAATAGAAAATCCTTATAAGAAATTGATTAAAAGCTCACAGATATTTGAAAATAACATCAAGGAAGGTAGAGCAATCTTCTCAAAAGGGGGAAATTTATATATTTGTAAAGAAGATGGCATGATCGTAAAGATGGAAGACAAGCTACCCCTGGAAAAAAATATCCAATACGAAAAAAGTACGAACATGTTAAAATTTGTTCCAAACTCGAATATGAAAGTAAGTATTAATAGCATCTCATTCAACAACTCCTCAAACACCAACTCAAATTTTTGGGCTCTGATGCTTTCTACGAATGATTCGCAACTTTTATACATGGAGATAACTAATGATAACACTTTATCAGATGGAAATAATTACAAATATTATATTTCTCAATTTCACTCAGATGAGATTATATGTCTGGACGTATGTAAATTAAAACAACTCGTGGCAACTTGCGGTAAAGATAAATACATAAGAATCTGGAATTACATCAATCTACAAATGGAAAATTCCTACGAAAGTTCAGAAGAAGACGATCCTAAGGCCATTTCCTTTCATCCTACAGGGTTACATCTTGCAGTTTTATTAAAAGACAAATTTAGACTGATGCATATTTTAGAAAAGGGAATAGTCACATACAAAGAGCTTACTATTTTCCAGCCTAATGATATTAGATTTAGTAACTTAGGCCACATGTTTGCTATCTGTTATAAAAACAGTTTTCAAATTTACAATTTTTACACTTGTGAAATCATATTCAATTCCAAATCAAGCAATGAAAATTTTCAAGGACACACAGATGACGTCAAGTGTCTTACCTGGGATGAGGATGATACAGGATTCGCTACATGCGGATTAGATGGAAGAGCATTTTATTGGCAGTTGTATAGCAATGAACCCAAGGTACTAGAATTCTATAACAGAGACTATCGCTTTATCGAAGTAGAAATAATGACATTAAGTGATGGACATACTAAAAAATTATTTCTGCTTGATCAAAATAATCTAATCGAATTTTACATGAAACCTAACGAGAAAAAGGACAAAAATGGAAGGGTAATACCTAACAATCTAAATTCAATCGGGTCTGCCTCTGAAATAAAGGATTTGAAAGTAAAACAAGAAGAAAAAAGCAGAAAGGAAAAGCCTAATGTAATTCTACAAAACTCGAAATTATCTGGTATGCTATTCGATGGGGAGACGAAAATTCTTATAGTATCTTCGCTGAAGAAACACAGTCCTAGCATAAAAATATTTAACTACAATTTCGACGAGAGGACAGGAGTAAGTACCATCTATGATGATAAGGAAATTCCGTGGTACCAAGCCAACTCTACAGGAGTTAATAAAATTAAAATTTCCTTTGATATGACACACTTATTCACAGTTGGAAAAGATGGATGCATTTTCTTCTTCAACATTCACAACGTTATTAAATCGGAAAAAGGGGAGGATTCCATGGAACCTGGAGAGCTGGTACTTGCTAAAAAAGAAGATCTTGATTCAGAAGCTGCAGAACTGCGACAAAATTTGATTAAAATCGAAAATGAGATAAATCAAGAAACAGAAAATTTTGAAAGAATCAAGAAAGACCTCGATCGTCAAATCGAGCAAAACCTTGATATAGAAAAAAGAGAAATGGATGCTTTGCAAAAGGAAAAGAGAGAACTCGAGGAAAAGATAAGATCCCAAATCGATTTCTTTGAAAACGAGTTAGAAAAAATGTTCGAAGAGCATCGTAAAAAAATGGAAGACTTGAATTTAGAACAAGAAAAAAATAGAATGGCAAAGGACAAAGATAAAAAGAAAGAATTCGACAATTTGAAAAACGATAAGAATCGTGATGAAGCAACAATAAGACAATTGAAAGTTAACATGGAAAATGAAATTAAACAAATAACAGATAACTACAATCAACGAATGTCTGATATAAATTTAGACATTAAATTACTCGAAGAAAAAAACGAAGAACTGATGAATCTAATCAAAACAGAAAAATCCGACAAGATGAACACAAACGACATCCAACTTGGCGATAAAAGACTGACATTGGAGACGTTAAAGAAAACTTACGAAAAGATAAAATTTGACCATCAGAAAGCAGAAGAAAAGCTTAAGAGCGAAATAAACGAAATAAGAAAAGCCATCAAGAATTCAGAAACAAAGAAACATGAAGATAAGAATAAACTGATGACATTGCAAACAGAAAACGGGAAACTCTCTAAGCAAATTTCGGACATGCAAACCGACAAGAAAGAAAAAGAGGACACAATAGTAGAAAAGAATAATATCAAAAGAGAATTAGAGAAAGAAAATCAAGAGTTAGAAAAATTCAAGTTTGTGTTAAATTACAAAATCAAAGAACTCAACCATGAAAAAGACCCAGAAGAAGCTAAATTGCATAAACTCCAAAAAAAGGCGAAAGACATAGAAAGAGAAATTAAAAACTGTGATAACGTCCAGGATAATTATCTATTAGAGATAGCAGAGAAAAATCAAAACATAGCATCAAGCGAAAAGGAAATTCTCAGATTAGAGAAAGAAATGGAAAAGATTACAAATTACAGAAAACTTTTTGTCGAGTCTGTTCAGAATGCCTTGAAATTTGAGAACAATCCCAAAAAATTGAAAAAGGAACTGATTAAATTAAAAACAGCTTTCCTAGACAAAGAATTCATCGAAGTTGTCGAAAAACCTTTTGACGAGAACCCAGAATTACAGAGACACTTTTTAGAAATAAACATAGCCTCACTCAAGCAGAAAAAAATGAAGACAAGGAATCTTTTCGTTCAAGATTTTAAAAAAATGATGCGAGAAAATAAAAAATTGCTTACTATCGTTAACGAATTAGAAGTAGAACAAAAACTCATTCACACTGACAATTACAAAGTTGATACTGCTCAGAATATTTTGAAACAAAATAAAATTCAGCTTAAGCCTAAATTACCTGAGTTTAATAAAACTAGTCAACAAGAATCAGAAGAACAGAAAATTGCTTTACTAAGAAAACAAATTTTTGAAACAGAGAAACAAATTCAAGAATTGAACTTCAAAGAGATGAAGGAATTTAGAAAAATTATTAAAAAATCTGATAACAATATAGATCTTTATAATTGAATTTAAAGATATATAAAATTTATGGCCATCAGTTGTTAATAATAAATAGTGACATTAATTTTTTTATAAATCATTTTATTAAATTTGTGATAATATTATGCTTCAGTTCAAAAAATTGCTCGTCAAGGCTTTTTAAATTATTTGTGAGAGATTGTATTATAGTGTTTGAATTGCTTTTTAAAGTTGTCTCTAAATTATGAGCATCATCATTTTCTAATCTCTCCTTTGACAAGGATTCCGCCTTTTCTTTCGACGAGGATCTTAAAAATTTTCTACCCCGGGATTGTTTTTTTAGTTTTGATTTTAACTCTTTCTCTGTTTCAATGTCGTCATATTTTTGCTTAATCGAATTTATTAATATTTTTGAGCTTTCTTTGATCTCGTCTATTGACATTTTTTTTATTTTGTTCTTTTCTAAAATATCTGTGTACTTTTTCATTTTTGAAATTTTGTCATTTGATTCGTCATATTTGAAATATGAATCAATCCCATCATCAAGAGAGAATTCAGGCACCTTTATTGAGTCAGATTTTATTTGCAGATAATTTTTAATTTCTTCCTTTGATTTTTCCAAAAAGAAAAGATCGTTGAAATTTTCAAAACTATTATCGCTTGATTCACTTTTGGCTTCAGAGTCAGTATTTGTATTTAAATTGTTAGAATCTCCTGAGTCTTTATCGTTTTCTGAAGTTTCTTCTTGATTAATTCGATCCTTGTTTTTATTTTCTTCTTTTGAATCGTAGTTAGAAGCCTCCCTTTTGGTGTCATGATGTATTTCGTTCGAGAAATTTTTATCAGCATCTTCTTTTATTTTATCCTGGGAAGTATTCTGAGTTCCTTCTTTTTCGCTTTCATTGGTATTAACTGTGTTCAACATGGGATTTTTATTATTTTTATTATTTGATTCTTTACTCACATTAATGACATTAGAATTTTCATTGCTAATATCTTTTTTATTATCATCAACATTTTTTTCTGAAATGTTTGCCGGAAGAGGTGGTATGTCTGTCACTTCCTTACTGCTTTCTCTAACCGATTCGTTATTCAAAGGATAAGTTATAGAGATTATTTTGTTAGGCTGTTGTGAAGGGATTAAAATTTGGTGAGGAAACATCGAATCTGCTATTTGTTTTTGGATTGGCGCCGGGATAATTGGTGTGATGGATTGAATATTTTCATTTCTTTCCTTTGAGTTATCTTCTTTTTTACCTTTAACTTTCTCATCACCAGTCAATACTTTAATTTGGTCAGTTGATAATTTATTAATTACAACAGTCCCGTCGTTTCTAACCGACATGTCTTTTATATTTCTTAAAACATTAAGATTTACTTTATCAGATTTATTTGTTGAGCTGTTAATATTTTTCTTTATATTACGAGTAGTAGGAGTTGTTCTCATTCCTGAATCATAATCATCGTCACTAGTTGAAAGTGAAGTTTCAACTAAATTTTTCTCCATGAATTTTTTCTGATTTGGTTTCTTCTCTTCGTCTGGCTTTACGACTGTAACATCAATCTGCTCTTGAAGTATTTTCACATCAGGAATCTTCTGAAACACAGGCACTTCAGGAGGAATCTGGATAGTTTTTCCATTTACACTAATAGATGTGATGCTTTGATTCATTTTATTCAAATTTGTCAAAACTTTCTCTGCCTTGGATTTTTTCGGTTGACTCAAAAATTTTTTGAATCCCTCTTCATCCAGGACGATCTTCCCGGACAAATATTCTAATTTTTCCTCATTCAACAGATTTTCAGCAGCGACAACATCAAGAAATTTAACCAATTTATGAAGTATCTCTAAATTCCGTTCTGTTTTAGATTTATAAATTTCCGTCATATTACTTGCTTTCTCAAGACAGTATCTTATTTTCATATCAAAATCCTGAATGCTTTTGATTCTAACTTCCTCAGATTTTATATCCGTCGAAAGATATATCTTATTCGCATCCAAATGAACATTCTTGCTTTTTAGCGTGACATAATAATTCTTATATACCTGAAGATTTTGCGGGATATCCTTCCAATTGTCAATAAGCCGATATTCATCATCGATTTCTATATCTAAATTAAGATTTATATCAGACAAGGCTAATTTCGATTTATTTGACAAATAACGCAAAAAAATTT
>Ga0169931_10014979_pt1 | contig 10427 bp, 10 predicted proteins | sample Kivu_15m_20L_FD_129675 | JGI IMG/M metagenome (GOLD analysis project Ga0169931, IMG submission 129675) | Freshwater microbial communities from Lake Kivu, Western Province, Rwanda to study Microbial Dark Matter (Phase II) - Kivu_15m_20L... | ecosystem: Environmental > Aquatic > Freshwater > Lake... | reverse complement strand
TCATCAGGCCGCAGGTCGGTGCGCGAAGGGCTCCCTATTGACTAATAGGGGGCCTTGAGCGCGGATGAAAAGGCTGGGATGCCAGCGCAGCCAAAAACCGATTCTTGAATCACGTTCGGTATAATCATATGAATCATGACTGTCATTTTCGATTCCTATTCCTTCGCTTCAATAATTCGAATTTGCTGGGTTGCCGGATCGAAAGGGAGTACGACCGGAACCGGCTCCGGATTCATAGAATCTCCCATTTTAACGTACAGAAAGTCTTTCAATAGATGTTTGTGCAGATTGGCTGGAAAACAGGCCGATGCCCAAGGATCGCAGATCACGGTTTCCGGGTCCCAGGAGGCAATCATTCTCGGATCGCTGCTCAAATTTCTTCCGATAATCAGGAACCAATGATCTCCATTATCGATTTCCGCTTTTTCGATCCGAACTCCTCCGGTTTTGGGATATCTAAAACCAATCTCAGCCATCTCGACGCAATTGCCGACATGCAGCTTTGCGGCGCGGTCCAAAGACTCTTCGAGATCGATTCCGTCGGCCCTGATAAAGCCGAGCATTCGTTCGAGATCGGGCAGGGAAGGAGAATCTTTCCTTCGGTTCGGATAGTTTGCGGAATAGAAAATCCGTTCATTCACAAATGCGATGATTTTTTTTCCCAACTCGATGTGTTCGCTCATGAGGGAATTGACAGGCTGGACGAGCCACTCATGAACCGTTCCGGTGAGAATCTCGGCCCGGTTGATTTCTATGCACCCGCCGTCATCGTCGTAGATCCTCCGTTTTATTGGGATTTCGCGCGTCTCGGGCGCCCAGATAGCGGTTGAATGCGCCTCCTTCCCAACGGGAAACCATGAACTCAGATAGGCCGGGAAAGATTGATTGGGAAAATGAGAGATCATTCGATTTTTTAAATGGTTTTTGTTTTATCTCAGTAAGGTGAGTTTTGTTTCAAATTTTAATTATACTTATTTTTATATATTAATTCAATTGATTGATGGCAAGGTGTGTTTTTATTTTTAATCATATGCGGATATTCTTGCAAAATAGTCCCTTCGTGCTGATAATGGGATGTAAATATTCTTTGAGGAGACGTTGTGTCGGCAGCAAAGTATTTTTTCATTGGCGCAGGGGTTCTATTTGCAGGAGTTGGATTCGTCGGGGTGATGAAGCGTCCCCGTTCCGCCCCCGCTAAAGGAATGGAAGCCGCTCCTGTTCCAGTCGTTCAACAAGTTGTCCAAGAAATCGCTCTCCCTGCCCCCAAAGCCCAGGCTCCAAAGGCCCAGCCGCCCCTTCCTAAAACGGCCCCGCCTAAAGCAGCCCCGCCCGCTCCGGCCCCAAGCCCCCTCGTCCAGGCGCCCGCGCCGCAACAAGAGCTGATCGCCGCGCCGGAAGCCGGGCTGCCCGACGCCGACCGGATCCGGCAGCTTTTTGCGACCGATTCATCCAAGCTCCCTATCGTGGAGACGGTATCCTATACGAGCCGCGTCCCCTGGATCCAAGGGCGGCCGGCATGGATCGCGGACTATGCTTCCCACTACGGCACATCCCGCCATTTCATCGCCCGCAGCCTGAACAAGAAGGCCGACTACCTAACGCAGAAGATCTCCCCGGGAGACCGGTTCAACGTTTTTAAGAAAGATAAGAACATCCAATTCCATCTTGTCGCCGATTTATCGCGCTGCAAGCTGTGGTTTTATTATATCGACGTCGACTCGAACGAACGGGTTTTGCTGAAAACGTACCCGATCGGGATCGGACGCCCCGATCCGAAGCGGAAATCAGGCTCCCTCACTCCGACCGGCAAGTATTCCTTCGGAGACAAAGTCGTCATTTATAAGCCGGGCAATTTAGGGTATTTCCAAGACCAGCAGATCGAAATGATCCGGGTCTTCGGGACCCGCTGGATCCCGTTCGGCCAGGAGATCGAGGGGTGCACCGAACCTGCGAAAGGATTAGGCCTCCACGGGGCTCCTTGGACGGAAGATCCGGAGACCCATGTTTGGACTGAAGACAAGAGCAAAATCGGCAAGTGCGACAGCGACGGGTGCATCCGCCTGAGCGCGGAAGATATCGAAGAAATTTTCTCGATCGTCATCACCAAGCCGACAACGATCGAGCTCGTCAAGGATTTCCGCGACGCGAAACTCCCCGGAGTCGAAAAGAACCCATGACCGTTTTGCCCCACGAAAAACCGATCCTCGAGCTCCAGCAGACGCTGCAGAAGCTCAAAGAACAAAATAAGGACAATCCCCTTTGGTCGGCCGACGAGCTAGCCAAAATGGAAAAAAAGCTCGAAGGGATGAAGAAAACGGTCTATTCCCAGTTGAAACCCTGGGACCGGGTTGCCATTTGCCGCCATCCGCAACGGCCCCATTCCATCGACTTCATCCAAAACATCTGCGACGAGTTCGCCGAGTTGGCAGGGGACCGGACATTCCAAGACGACCGGTCGGTCGTCTGCGGCCTGGCGCTGATCGACGGACAAAAATTCGTAGTGATCGGCCAGGAAAAAGGGAAGGACACCGAAAGCCGGATCCAGCGCAATTTCGGCATGATGCACCCGGAAGGATATCGGAAAGCGATGCGCTGCATGCGCTTAGCCGCGAAATTCCATCTTCCCGTCGTGACTCTCATCGATACGCCCGGCGCCTATCCGGGGCTGACCGCCGAAGAGCGGGGGCAAGGGTGGGCCATTGCGCAAAACCTTTGGGAAATGGCGCGCCTCCCGACGCCGATTATCGTTGTGGTGATCGGGGAAGGGTGTTCCGGCGGAGCCCTCGGAATCGGGGTTGGGGATGCGATCGGGATGATGGAGCACGCCTATTATTCGGTCATTTCCCCGGAAGGGTGTTCTTCGATCCTGTGGAAAGACGCGAAAAAAAACGCCGACGCCGCCGCTGCGCTGAAAATGCAGGTCGAAGACCTTCTTCAGCTCGGCATCATCGATAAAATGATCCCCGAGCCGCTCGGCGGTGCCCATTTTGATCCGAAAGCCGCTTGCGAGAGCGTCAAATCGTTCATCAAAGAGCAGTGGGATCTATTAAAATCGGCGCCGATCGATCTTCTCCTAGAAAATCGCTACCAAAAATTTCGCAAAATGGGCAAATTTGAATCGATTCAACACGAATTGATTCATGAGATTGCTCCTTCAGGCGGCGCTCCGCAATAGCCGCCACCTTACTCTCGCCGTCTTGACCTTCTTCACGCTCTTGTGTTTGACGGTCGCCACCCAGTGCGAGATGTTTTCGGTCGGCCTCATGGCCAATTCCGGAGCCGATTTCTTCACCCTCTTCAGTCCCGACGGCAAAAAGGTCAAAGAGAAAATTTCCCTTAAGGACGTCAATCGGAGATGGGCCGAGATCGACAAAAACGGCGACGGGGTGATCACGAAGCGCGACGCTTCCCTTTCGATAGCGAGCCGCAAAGAATCGAACCCGCTCAGCTGGGTCATGCATGAAGTCTCGTCCCATTTTGACATCGAGCGCGACTTTACGCTTCTCATCGGCATTTTGGCATGCGTCGCCCTATTCAAAGCCGTTTCCCTTTTTTCCGCCCGCTACGTCACGCAGCTCTTGTCGATCCGGATCACGCGCGATCTCCGGCAGCAATATTTCGAGCATATCCAATCGCTCCCTTTGAGTTTTTATCAAGAGCAGAATCTTGGCTCCCTTTCCTCGAGGGCGGTCGGCGACGCGGGACAGATCGCTTCCTCGCTCAATTCCTGCCTAACGAACTACCTCCAAACGCCTTTTACCCTCGTCTCCACTTTGATCGCCTGTTTTTATCTCTCTTGGAAGCTTTCGATGATCATCTTTCTGGGTCTTCCGCTCATCATCTTCCCCGTGATTTTTCTGACTCGCCAAGTGAAGCGGATTTCGCGCCAACTCCAGAAAAATCAGGAGACGTTCACTTCCGTCCTCCTCGACTTCCTCGCCGGGATCCAAACGGTGAAAATTTTTGCGATGGAGGCGTTTTCTCTCCGGAAATACAAGGAGCAGAACGACCAGATGGCGGCCCTTGAGAGCAAAAGCGCTAAATATGGACTTTTGACCCGGCCGCTGCTCCACATGATCGCCACATGCTGCCTTGCGGTCGTCGTCCTCTTCGGCCTCTACACCCTCCGGATGACGGTCGGCCAGCTTCTCATGTTCTGCGGCCTTCTCCACATGTTCTACGAGCCTGTGAAAAAATTCGCCGAAGAGAATTCCAATATCCAAAAAGGGGTCGTCGCGGCGGAGCGGATGTTCGAGGTGCTGAACCTGAAACCCCAAATCCAAGACAAAGACGGGGCGATCGACCTCACCGGATTCAAAAACCTGATCGAGTTCGACCACGTTTGGTTCAAATACAAAGACGATTGGATTCTCAAGGATTTGAGCTTCACCGTGAAACGGGGAGAGACGGTGGCCCTTGTCGGAGCGACGGGCGCTGGGAAATCAACGCTTGTTCAACTTCTTCCCCGCCTCTACGAGATCCAAGAAGGGGAGATCCGGATCGACGGGGTTCCCATCAATACGCTGACGCAAAAATCGCTCCGCGAACAGATCGCGTTCGTACCCCAGCGCCCCTTCCTCTTTTTCGATACGGTGGCTGAAAATATCGCCTTCGGGAGGAGTTTTTCGAAAGAGGAGATCGAAGAGGCGGCCCGGAAAGCCTACGCCCACGAGTTCATTTCCGAGATGCCGAAAAAGTACGATACGCTTCTTGCCGAGATGGGAAAAACTCTCTCTGGCGGCCAGCAGCAGCGCCTTGCGATCGCCCGCGCGCTCGTCAAAAAAGCGCCGATCCTCATCATGGACGAAGCGACGTCTTCCCTCGACGCCATCTCGGAAAACCACATCAAGCGGGCCATCCGCGAACTGCAAGGGGAAATGACCCAAATCCTCATCGCGCACCGCCTCTCGACGATCGAACATGCCGACCGGATCATTTTCCTCGATCGGGGCCGCAAGATCGGCGACGGGACTTTGCAGGAACTCCTTGGAACATGCCTCCCGTTCCGGATCCTTTGGGAAACCTACCACGCTTCCGAAGCCACAACCGCTTAAAACAGGGCAGGGCTCTGCCCTGCGACCCGGCAAAGGACTTGCGCCCTTTGCAAACCCATTCATATATAGGTTTCCAAAGGATGCAATCCTTTGGTGGGTTACAGGGCGAAGCCCTGGTCTACTTCTCGAGCCAATTGCAAAACTCCCCGACCCAGCAAAATCGCCCTTTTCCGGCCATTTGCGTCCTCGCTCCTCAACCAACCCACTGGGGGTTGGTCTCGTCGCGAGGACCGCGGCAGCAAGGCTGCCACTCGCAAATGGCCGCAAAATCATCGATTTTTCTGGCGCAGGGAGTTTTGCAACCGGCTCTCTCAATAAATAAAAAAGTATTGACATGGGCTAGAGGAATGCATTATTCCCCTAAGGCGATGTCTCAAAACCTCAGTCCTTTCCATTCGGAGATCCTGGCGTTCTTAGAGCGCGAGGCTGCACAGCGGGCGCTTGCGCTCGGTTATGACGAGGCGGCCGATCCCGCCCTGAAATCATTCAAAGACTCCGTTTCGGGCGCCCGTTTATTGGAGGAAGGGGTTCTTCCGATTGAAGAGATCGCCGCGAATTACAGGTATCTTTTCGACGAGCGGGGGCCGCTCCATTTGGAGAAAAAGCTCATCGCGGCGCTCTCTTCGAAGGAAGCTAAAGAGCGGAGCCTCCGGATCTATCGGGGACTTCCCAGATTGTACCGGAGGGACAAGCCGTCCGATTCGCGTCTGAAACCCTATTTCGCCCACCTGCCCGCCCTGAAGCGGCTTGCGGCGGAAAAAGCTGTGTTCCCGTTGTATGGGAACCGGGAGATTTCCATTGCCGGGAAAGCGACCCTTTTTTCCTGGGTCATCCCCGATGGGTGGGGGGATTATGCGACGGCCGCAAGGGCGGCCGAGATCTTGAGGCAAAGGTTTCCCGACTTACAGCTCGGGTGGGTCGTTTTATTTCCCAAGCGGCTCGGTTCGCCTCCCGTTCCTCAAGGAGTGAAAACTCACATCATTCCCTATGACAAGGAGTGTCCTCTTTCAGCCATCAAACGGGAAGCCCTTGAAATCCTGCGCACGTCCGACCTCGTCCTGCAAGTTCCCTCCTATTACCCGCATTTCGAAGAACTCCGAAAGACGGTCGACGCCATCCCTTTTTCGGCAGCCTTGCCGCCTGTATGGACATCCCTTGGCGAATACGGCTTTATCGAATCGCAATGGTTCCACCCCCAATCGGGAAACCGGTCGTTCGGACTCCATTTTCTGGAAAAAGGCGTTTTGGTCCAGCCGCCGGCGAGTCCTGCGAGCTTTTCGGAACTTTCCAACTTCGAACTTTTGCAATGGATGTTCGGCTCCGCAACGCCGGGACCGGCCGAGATCGAAGAGTATGAAAAAGGCCGCCGCTTTTACCTTGCCTATTTATCGACCCCGATCGGCGGCGCCATCTATCTTCACGCGCTTGCAAAAGCGATGGAAAGGGATCCAAAACATATCGACCTATGCTGCCCCGATGTCGGCTGGCTGATCCGGTTTTTAGAGATGCAGACGCAGGCCGGAAAACCCGTAATCGAATTCGAAGGGGTTAGCCTCGAACTCTACCATCAGGGCAAGGCGGTGCCTCTAACCAAGCCGGCCCCTAAAAAAATCCGGATTTTTTCCCCCCCCTCGATCTCTCCCGGCGACTTCAATAAACTGATGCAGCTCAGCGGAGAATGGGCTGCCGTCCGCGGAAACCAATCGTTTTCCGAAGCGGTGTCGGCGAGCAAAGCCTTTTTCTTCGACGGAAGGGATCACGTCCGCTATTTCCTCAAAGATCTTCTCGCGCTTGCGGAAAACCGGATCTCCCAGCATCGGAGCGCGTTGTCGGCCCTCCGCGGGATGTGGAAAGCGTTCCTCCATAACCTGCCCCTTGGACAGGGGGAGTGGGTCGAAGAGACCGATTTCCAAGAAAGGGAGCCGTGGAAAGATATTGCCTTCAAGATCGGGATCGCCTGGCAAGACCCCGATTGCCTGGCCGGTTTTAAGAAACTGAACCGGATCATTGCCGAAGAACACTCCGCAAACGAGTTCTTGGGCCATCTTGTCCAACGGACGTTCGCTCATCGCGAAGAGCCCGAGTTAGCCCGGGTGGAAGAAGCAGCGCTTCGCCCCTTTTTGGAGGGGAGGGCGTCCCTTCCACAGGCAATCGAAGACTTCAAAAACAGAATCGGGTATGTCGGAAAATAATCAACACTACCGGGGGCTTGCCCAGGCTCTCATCGCTTTGATGGGCGATTTGGAGCGGGCTAGAAAAAACGGGAAGAAAGCGTCCGAACATGCCGACGAGATCGGCGGGCCGCTCCAAAAGAAAACGGCAGCATTAATCGCAAAATTCGGCAAGCTGGCGGAAGAGTGTTTAAAACTGGAACAAGAGACGAGGGAAATATGACGAAAGTGGGCGAGGGGTCGGGTCCGGCCAAAGAACCGAATGTCGGCAACTATAAAGCGGAGCTAGACACCAGCTCGAGGAAATTCCTCACCGCGTTAGAGCAGTACAACAAATCGCAAAATCCGGAAGAGCAGAAGCACCTTCGCACCGTCATGGATCAGCAGATGGCCGCGATCCAGTCGTCCGTCCGCGAACTGAAAAAGCACGGCTTCCACAAAGAAGCGGAAAAAGTGGCCAAAGACTACAAAGACTATCAGGATGAAGAAACCAACGAAAACTACACCTGCCTCCATAATGACATCGAAACTTTGCGCGACTTAAATAAAAGTATTTAAAAAAATAATTCTTAATTTACGTAAATTGTCCTGGTTTTTATAATTCCGGATAAAATCCGGGATTGAATGTCTGTTCAGAATATTTTAGTCCATTCTAATTTTTATTCCCCTGTTCCTTCTAATTCAATTGGGGCTCAGTCCATAACGCCCGGAACCGCAGCTCTTTCTCCCACGGAGAGGTTTATAAACGCTCATTCCCTTTTTCAGATCAATCAAACGCTAAAAAGCTACTGTGCGAATGCGAAAGACCTCGCCCTTTTTAAGGAAATGATCGCGCATGAAGGAGAGGGGTTTCTAGGCTACCAGGCCGGTTCCAGCACGGTCCGGCTCTTTCAAGACATGCTAGGGATCCTTGTCCAGAAAGTGCTGGGGATTTCCCTGCCCGAAGACTTTGTATTCCTCCGCGTTCCGGGAGATCCTGCTTTCAAGTACGAAAACGCAACCGATTTTTTGAAAGAGAAAGGGCAGAACATCCCTCCGACGAGTTGGGATACACAACCTTATGTCCGAGAGCATCTGATCTCTTTGAATATGAACCTTTACCAGTCCTACAATGCCCCATGGGATTTAACCCCTCGTTACTATTTGGAAAACACAACGTGGACATATGCGAACGTCAGGGAGATTATCAAGCCGTTTTTTGCCTCTTTAGGAATTGAGGGAAAAAGCGTTGACGGCCTATGGAGCCAAGCGCTCGATCTTCTGCCTCACGACCGGGGATACATCATTCAGTTCTTCGACAATACTTGGGATTACACATTCTCAAAGCACCACGCCTATATCGCCCACTCCGGGGGCAAGCCGCATCCCGCGTATAAAAACCACCAAATCCTGACCGATCCGACCGCCTCGAACTTCCCGCAAATCCGCCTGGTAATGGCCAACCGGTCGACCCTCAACCCCTTCTCGTCCCTCCGCATGAAGCGCTACGACGGGATGGATTCGGAGGAGCGCACGCGATACGAATCGAATCTTAGCTCCCTGATCGCAAAGCTTTCCTTCGATCCGGAAAAAGTAAACAAGGCCAAAGAGCGACTTCTCGATTTTTGGGTATGATTTTTATCGTTGAATAAGATTATAATTGCTTTATGATTAATGTTTTTCAAAAAATTGGTTTATTTCTTGTCAATATATACCCTGTTGCTCTGGCCCCAGAGCGACGCACCGACTTAACGCCGGCCGAACAGAAAAAATTCCAACAGATTCGGCAAATAGTGGTAGAAGTCGGTAGGAAAGTTGGCGTTAAAGATCCTGAATCGGTCGATTTCCGCATCACGCGCAAGTTTGATCTAAATGCCTGCATGGTCGGCAGCGTCGCTTCATTCAGCGGGCCTGTGATGTGCTTGGCAAACGATTATTTTACCGCTTTCCAATCGCCAAAAATTCTAAACGACCCGGCTTATGCGATCTGGAAGCGTTGTCTAGACGAGCTGCCGGACGATCCGATGCAGATGGCTGAGGTTTTAGCCCGCTGCAGTCCCCAGATGCGCAGGCGGATCAGGGACCTTGCGATTGAATATCGAGCCGTGATAACTCCTGAGGAACTAAAGGGGGTTGTGGCGCATGAATTCGGGCATGCAAAACACCTTCACAGCTGGAAGCAGCTGTTTTTCATGATCCCTATGGCTGCCGGAGCCGTGATGGCCAAGGAAGTGGGAGCCACCTATTTGGGCAATACCAGTTCGCACCTTGCCGCGCTCGCGGTTTTCAGCCTCGGGATGCACCAAGTATCGCAAATTTTCGAGCGGGAAGCCGACGAAGCGACGGCCGTTTCACGTACTTACTCACTGGGAATTGCAAGCTTTTTCAAGAAGCATCTTCTTGTGGAATTAGCGGGGGAGGAGGACTCTCGGCGCCTCATGAAACGGGCGAAACAGATGATCGAGGGGGTCGATTTCGAGACCCATCCCCATCCGGCAAAGCGAGTGATCGCCGCCCTGAATAGGAAAGAGCGCCCGGCCCAAGAAATTTCCATTTGGGAAAAGGGAATCGCCTTTCTCGGAGGGGCCTTTCTTGCCCACGAGATCGCAGTGAGCGCTGCGAAGGTGTGGGCTGCGTTATTCGGGAAAAAGAAACAAAATCCTTAAGAGACTGTTATACCGAACATGATTCAAGAATCGTTTTTTGGCTGCGCTGGCATCCCAGCCTTTTCATCCGCGCTCAAGGCCCCCTATTACTCAATAGGGAGCCCCTCGCGCGCCGGCCTACGGCCTGATGAAAATTCTAGGCGCCAGCCTTGCCAAATTCACGATTCTTGAATCATGTTCGGTATAACGGATTCGGGTAACGCCCGCTTTTGGGGATTATTTTGGCCAATTTTTGATTCATTTTTTGGGGTCAATATACGAACCTATCCAAGTAAAATTCCCTACACTAGACCGCAGCGAAAGCCTAGGGATTGAGTTGAACGGAGTGGGGGTAGTATTGAAAAAAATACAACCCCCACTCCGTTCAACTCAATCGCGAGGCTTTGGCGCGGCCTATTGCAGGGAATTTTACTTGGATAGGTTCACGAGTGGTGATATTAACCCAAGAGCCTATCTTTCATTCCTTAACATTTGAGATTTGTGATGCTTTTTGAGCAGATTTTGCGATTTGCGACGAGGGCCATATTGCATCAATATGGCCGAGGAGCAAAGTGCTA
>Ga0169931_10014977_pt1 | contig 10427 bp, 9 predicted proteins | sample Kivu_15m_20L_FD_129675 | JGI IMG/M metagenome (GOLD analysis project Ga0169931, IMG submission 129675) | Freshwater microbial communities from Lake Kivu, Western Province, Rwanda to study Microbial Dark Matter (Phase II) - Kivu_15m_20L... | ecosystem: Environmental > Aquatic > Freshwater > Lake ... | reverse complement strand
GAAGTTGGAGGTGGGCTGGAAAGGTCGGCCAAATCAAGATGCTGAATCTCTCCCGGTCGCTTGAGCAGGTTCAATTGTCGGCCACTCTTGAACTACGCGGTGAAGGAATGATCATTGTGCCAAACGGATGCTCCGCGGAACGTACGAGAGATACGTTCATTTTTGAGGTCATCTGCATGACCACAGTCCCAAGATCGGGTTCACGCCTAGACTTTTCGACGACTGTCGGCCCCATAAACGACGATGACCCACGCGATCTGAGATTCCGAGTTCTGGATCTTGAGGTGAAGAGCTATGCAAAGTGAGGCATCATCTCAATCGACGTTCAAGTTGCTGTCGCTTGTAGTCGGAAGCATCTACTTTCTGGCGCTACTCCCGTTCGCTCGGCTCGGCGTCGATCCGCACCACGATGGAGTAATGCTTCATCCAGCACTGATGGTTGAAAGCGGATTCGTTGTTCATCGCGATATCTTCAGCCAATACGGTCCCCTAACGTCGATTGTCCAGGCGGCATTCATCTACTTGCTGGGACCTTCGCTGTGGTCAATTCGCGTCGGCTCCTGTGTTCTGTTAGCAGGCACTGGCGCACTGTTGTTTTCACTCAATCGACGTTTCTTTGGAATCGGGATCGCGACTATCGCCTCGATCGTGTCTCTCAGTCTCACATATTTCTTTTCATCCACTTCCCCCATGCTCCCGTGGCCATCGGATTTGATGATCTTTCTTGTGTCTCTCTGTGGATGGCTCTTGAGTAGGGGGCTCGAGTCGACCAGACCCAGCAGATCCTTTCTTTTGCTTATCCTGTCGGGCTTCGTCGGATCATTGTTGCCGTTTGTGCGTCAGTCGGTCGGAATAGTCTTGTTGCTGTTAGCTGTGTGCGGCGCAATAGTTCTCCGCCGGCGGTGGCTGTTGCCGGTGTTCGTTGGAATCGGTGTTGGAGTCGCGACGGCTGTCACTTACTTCATCGCTACTGACTCCCTCTCAGAATTCTGGCAGCAATCCGTCATTGGTCCGTGGCGTTGGGCCGTAGAGGAGCGAGGCGAAGGAGGGTGGGCTGCGGTCCGAGGGAATGTGATGAACGTCGGTGTCACAGGTGTCGCACTTCTTCTCCTTGGTTCACAGTTGCTCAACCAAATCACCAAGTCCAGAGACGCCAAGCGACGTTCAGGTCAATTTTGGGGACTCTTGGTTCTTTGCTCAGCACTCTTTGCCCTTACGCACAGCGACGGCATTATCTTCCAAATCAATCGAGAGAGTCTCTTGTGGGCACTCGGTGTAGCCGGACTAGGGTCACTTATTTTTGCGACGCTCAGGCTCAAAGTTGATGGAACTCTTGCGGGAAACTCACTGTTTTCTGCATGTGTTCTCGCGACTGCCACCGCGTCGATTTTCCCCGTAACCGACATAAGGCATGCGTATTGGGCATTCATACCTCTGGTCGGAACTGGCTTATTCCTCATTTCTCGTGGATTGAATGGAACACACGCCCGCGCTTTCGGTGGCACAATTTTCTGCGCTCTGATTGGCTTTCAAACAATCGTGGCTATTCAAAAAACGGTGAGGATTCCACGAGTTGCGGTTGCAGATACTCCCGTGCTTCGCCACATGCTGTTTGATCGCGACTATCTTGAGTTTTTTGAGACGAGATTTGCACAGGTCGCCTCTTTGAGGAGGCTTCATCCGGATGCGATGGTTCTGAATATTTGTTCGGACGGCCTCTTTGCCTCTCTCGGGGCCACCAAGGCGATCCCTGACCCGTACTTCGTTAGCTGGAATTTTGGTTTGGATTTCTTCAACCCAAAGAGCGAAATCGGCCAAGACCGCATTGAATTCGTCAGGAGGGAGCGTCCGATTGTTTGGATGTGCCCGTTCACAGACAGCCCCGAACGCCTCGCGCAGATGTATGACCTCACGTTGCTTGCGAACGATGTCACCATTCCTTCGGCCGATCAATTTTCTTGGTGGCCCTACATTTCCTATTTAGGAGTTCCATCTGAATGGGATCTGTCCGACGCACAGCTGCCGAACCAATGAAGCAACTTTCGTCGCTAGTCAGTCACGGAGTCAAGAAAGCCGCTTCAGCAGGGGGTGCTTTTTCTTGCTTGGTTCTAGCACTCACGATTCTCATCGCTCAAAGAGTTCCGATCGTAAGCGGAGACACCTATGCGTTGGCCAACAGCTCCGGCAGTCTTGTTGAGTGCCTACGCAATCATCAATGGCTGGGCTGTCCCGGTGCAACACAGTTCGGAGTCACTCAGTACTTGCCTGCTGTGCTCTTGTCGTGGCGAGGAATGAGCCCAGACGGGATTGTTATCTCCCTAGCGCTGATCAACTCAGGCAGCTTCATTTTGCTGTGCTGGATCATCTGGAAGTTCCCGCTACGCCATCTCAACAGCAGGCTGTTGATGATGCTTTGTGTTATTTGTTCGCCAATGATTGCTTACGCATCATTCAGTTTCGGCGAAGGGCTTGTAGGTTTTCTGGTAGCCGCCAGCCTCTATGCAGTCTGTACTAAGAATCAACTTCTCTACTTGATTTCGATAGTTGGTGTAGTTGCAAGCAAAGAGTCCGCCGTTGTCTCGATCGTACCAATCATAATTGCGGTATATTTGGTTACCCCAAGAGACCGTCGACTTACGCTAAAGCGCATTGCGATCGGCTGGATCATAGGTGCCGGGGTTCTAATTGGATTTAACTATTTTAAGTTCGGAACTTGGCGTAACCCTGTCTACGCGGATCCATCTCTGAGGGTAAGTGGTGTTCAACGCAGAATAGAACTCTTCTTAGGTGTGCTTTTCTCGCCAAATGGGGGGCTCTTCTGGTTCTGGCCAGTATTTCTTTTGCTTGCGGTCGTTCTGATCATCTTGGCGATTCAGACAACCAAGTCCATCGGATGGCGCGGCGCGGCGCCCCAATTCCTCGCGCTCGCGGGTGCTGCGGCCCAATGTATCGGATTGTCAAATTGGTTTGCACCATTTGGTTGGGTTGGTTGGGGCCCGAGACTAATGATTCCGACCGTCGTCGGTTTTGTTGTTGCATCCGTCGTGATTATTGACTCGCAGGTGGTATCCGCCAAGGTGAGAAAGCTCCGCTCATACAGTGTTCTCAACATCGCTGTCATTACATGTGCAATTGGATCTGTGATCGCGGCCGTTGGTTTCCTACGGGATCCCGGGTCAACGCTTGCTTGGTTCGGTCGGGTAAGCCCCACATGTCCAACTCCTGCGGTCATTCAACAAGACTCGGCCTACTATTTCAGGTGTTTGTCGTACGGCATGTGGAATTTCGACCGACCAATAATCCAGTTGTCAATTCAGACATTCTCAGGTCGTTGGTCCGTCGCGGCTCTCGCGGCTGTTTTCCTCGTTGGAAACCAACTCGTGCGTAGCAAATCGCCGGGCAGCGGGATCGGTGATATTCAGCGCGGCAAGAATCACACAGAACACCATCACACCCAGTGCTAGCGACCTTAGGAACTCATTTTCAAGCACACGCTCAACCCCAGTGCTGACAAACCTACGTTGCTCACCGTAGGCCGAGAAGTCCGCGCGGAAGCGACCTGAAGAGATTCGGGACGAATCAAAGCCATGACCTATGATGACTTGAGAGCACAAGGGTTGTAGCGATTCCGAGCTCCCCGTCGCGACGCTGTTTCCGAGTCGGAAGGTGACGTGTCGTCCATCTACGATTTGAATCAATATCTGAAATCGACCAGGAGTGACTGCGCCAGTAGCGGGTACGGCGAGGAACGTGAGTTCGGAACGGTCGGCAATGAGAACAGCGGCTGCGCCGAACTCGTCGATTTCGATGCGGATTCCAGAGTTCTGATCAGCGGTCTGAAAGAGATTTTGGTAGTTACGAAGTTCGTTCAGTCGCCCAGTCACGCGTATGACCAATCGACCCCCGTCGGTGATTGCTTCGCAGATTCTCGGTTGGTCGCCGACCTCAACAGGTTGACCATCGAATTGAGATGAGAATGCATAAACTTTTACCTGCTGTGACGGCAGTAGTTGGATGAGTCGTGGTGACATCAGAAAGAGAGCGAGGAGCACCCCCAACACCCCGCTGAGAAGCAATTCGCGACGCTCCCTCCACATGTTTTTCAAGGGGATCATTATGAAACAAGACGTTAGCCGAGAGACTGCATAGGTCGAATCAGGTAGGTATGGAGACGTATTCAAGGATTAGCCGACGCGCGCGGAGGTTATTCTTGCCTTGGTTTCAGGGGGGCCCTCTTGCGCGGCGCAACGCTCGCTCCGCATTCATGCTGGCAGTCTTTGGCTGGGCAATATGGCCTGTTACGCAGTCGGCACTTCACGGCGACGACATTCCGAACTCAATGCGCTCTGCTGCGCTTAAATACACAAACCAGTCACAGTGGCAGTACATCTCTTCTTCAATTGCACAGTGGGTTCGAAATCAAGGGCGCCTCTTCCCGGTCTCAGTAATTGAGAATGTTCTGCTGTTTTCCACAGTCCACAGCGTCACGATGTACAAATTCATCCAGTGGCTGGTGCTCCTTTGCCTTGTCGTGTTGATGGGGTGGTTTGTGCAAATCGTGGTGGGCTCAAAGAGCGCTTTGCCGGTTGTTGCTTTCGGTTTACTCGCAGCGCTTCAAACGAGAAACTGGTACGACCCCACCTTTGGTTTTGGGTTACTGCTTCAGTCAGTTGCGTTGAAGGTGTTTCTCAGCGCCATTCTCCTGTACTTCTCGATCAACGGTCGCCGGCGTCTGCTGTGGGGGTCGCTGTCAGTCATTGTTTGGGCAGGCGGTCTCCTGCAATACGAAGTTGTCATCACTCTCCTGCCAACTCTTGCGATTGTGGCGTTCCTGCCTGCGAAACATGCACCGTTACGCCGTCTCGTGGCCGTGATGCCTCATTTTGTGATTTCTGTGGTTTTTCTTGTTGTTTCGCAGCTTCTACGCCATGGGAAGGTAGTCGCACCTGCCTATACGACGAATACAGATTTCCATCAAGTGTTTCCAACGTACATTCGGCAACTATCGGCGAGCGTTCCACTGTTTGCTCACATCTGGGACATCACGCCACGATCGGTGATTGGCGCCACCTCGCTTGTTACTTTTTCGATTTTCACAGTTCTTGCGGTCGTTGGGGTGGTTGCGATGAGGGATGAGTTGTCCGACGATCCCCTACGGCGACGCAAGATCGCCGGTCTCTTTCTCATTGGGCTCAATCTGATGTTGGGGCCCAGTATCCCGACTTCACTTTCGATTCGCTGGCAGTCTGAGCTGTCTTGGGGCCTCGGGTATCTCCCCGTCTTCTTGCAGTACCTCGGAGTTGCGCTCGTCATCGCCTCAGCCCTGCTTTGGTTAGGTTCCGCTGTGGTCAGAAACCTGAGTCGTCGATGTCTCTTGGCCGGCACCCTGGCCCTCTGCACTGTGTCGGCAACAACGAACCGAACTCTCTTAGCGGAAAACGTTAGTGCACAAGAGCCGGCGCGCTGGAGTCGAGAGTTCTATGAAGATTCTGTTCGCTTAGGGTTTTTTGATGGAGTTCCCGACGGTTCAATTATCGAAAGTCCCTTTGCTGATCCGAATTCTTGGGTTAGCAACTACTTCACTACATGGCTCGGTGGACCAGAGGACTTGACATTCGTGAGGTCGGCTGAGGATCGGACAAGCTTCTGTGAGGCTGCCAATTGTCAGAACCGCACTGTGTTCTCTCTTGAGACGATGGACTTGTCGCCTGACCATCAAGGGCTCGTTCTCAAAGAAGCGATTCCGCGGTCAACTGGCCAAGGCTCAATCGGTGACTTCGGCCGTGATGCCTCAATTCGAGTAGCACAGCCAAATAATTACCAAGTTCCGTGTAGTGCCATTTCGTCAGTTATCCGCGGTCGGTCGGTATCGATCTTCGATTGCGTCGGGGGCGTAACTTCGAAGCTTCGTTTTGGTAGTGAATCGCGTAAGTAACCCCAGTCTCCGAGTACGCACAAGCGGAACTTTGTTTGGCTCAGTTTCTCTCAATAGGCTGAATTGATGGCTCTGATAGCTGTTGTCGGCACTGGTTACGTTGGCTTGACCACCGGCGCTTGCCTTGCGTCGCTCGGGCATGACGTATGTTGCGCGGATGTTGATGAGTCAAAAATTCAAAGACTTTGCAGCGGCGAGATTCCGATCGTAGAAGAAGGACTCGAACGCCTCGTGTTGGAGGGCATCGCTTCGGGTCGTCTTACGTTTGTGGTCGGTGCGGAGAACGCAGTTCGTTCGACAGAGTTCGTATTCCTTTGTGTTCCGACGCCTGAGGGTGCGGATGGGCAGGCTGATCTGTCCTACGTGGAAGCTGCTGCGGAGGAGATCAGGAGTTTGTTGCCACGAGATTCGATTGTGGTGAACAAGTCGACGGTTCCAGTCGGATCAACTCGTGTGGTCGAGCGAGTGTTGCGTCGTCCCGACGTGAATGTTGTGTCGAACCCAGAATTCCTTCGTGAAGGGACAGCGGTTCACGACTTTCTCCACCCTGATCGGGTCGTTGTCGGCGCGGATAACTTGGAAGCGGCTCAGCGTGTCGGTCAACTCTATGAGTCACTCCGCGCTCCGATTTTGGTAACTGACGCTGCTTCGGCAGAGACCATTAAGTACGCGGCCAATGCCTTTCTTGCCACAAAGATCTCTTTTGTAAATGCCATTGCGGCGATTTGCGAGGGTGTTGGGGCAGACGTACGCGACGTCATGCGCGGAATTGGGTATGACCGTCGTATTGGTAATGAATTTCTGCGGCCTGGACCCGGTTGGGGTGGAAGTTGCTTTCCGAAAGACACACTTGCGCTATTAAAAATTGCAGAACGAGCGGATTACAAGTTTGACCTACTACAGGGCGTTGTTGATGTCAACCTTCAGCAATTCGATCGCATGGCTTCGCGAATCTCTGCGGTTGCGGGCGAAGGTGGGACTGTCGCAATTTGGGGCCTGACTTTCAAAGCCCTAACAGACGATCTACGGGATTCGCCCGCGCTCGAAATCATTGATCGTCTGATCGCAACGGGCCACAAGATTCGGGCCTACGATCCGACGGTCAAGGAAGCGTTGCGTGGGTACCCCGAGGTTGTTGTGTGTGACTCAGAGATTGCGGCGTGCAAAGGATCGAATGTGCTAGCCGTCTTGACGGAGTGGGAGAATTTTCGATGGATAGATCCAGCTGATGTTCTCGATCACGTTGCATCGCGTCATGTCATTGACACGAGGAACCTTCTTGATAGATCAGCATGGCGAACAGCGGGGTTCACCTACCAAGGCGTCGGTCGCTAGTGGCAAGGGTCGTCGTTCTCGGAGCCGCAGGTTTCCTCGGCTCCCATCTCGTTGACCGACTGATTGAACGTGGGGATTCGGTTATCGGCGTTGATGATCTGTCGAGTGGTTCGCGTCGCAACTTGTCTCACCTAGCGGAAAGTCCGCAATTCGAATTTGTAGAGGGCGATATCACCGATGAGATTCGCGTCGCGGGGCCGATAGATGCGGTATTGAACTTTGCAAGTTTGGCGTCACCACCAAGATATTTCTCTCGTCAGCTTCACACGTTGCGAACCGGAAGCCAGGGGACCGATAACGCCCTGAAGTTGGCAACAAAATGTGGTGCGCGTTTGATCATGGCCTCGACAAGCGAGGTTTACGGGGACCCTGAGGTGCACCCTCAGGTTGAGTCCTACAGAGGCTCTGTAAATCCGATCGGGCCGCGGTCGTGTTATGACGAGGCGAAACGTTACGCCGAGGCACTTTGCATGGCGTACCGACACGAATTTGAGACCAACGTGGGCATCGCCCGCATCTTCAATACTTACGGCCCAAGACTCGACCGTCATGACGGTCGGGTAGTGTCGAATTTCATTTGTCAGGCATTGTCAGGCGATCCGATCACCATTTATGGCGATGGAACTCAAACTAGATCGTTTTGTTTCGTTGATGACGAAGTTGAAGGGTTACTCCGTCTGCTGGATTCCAGCGAAGTTGGCCCTGTGAACATTGGAAATCCCACCGAGTTCACCATGCTTCAACTCGCCAAATTGGTTCTAGAGATAACTGAGTCAACAAGTACTCTGGAATTCCGGCCGCTACCCGCAGACGACCCTTTGCAGAGGTGTCCTGACATCACCAAGGCCCGGCAGTTGCTGGGGTGGGAGCCACAGGTCGACCTTAGAACGGGGCTGGCGCGAACCATCACATGGTTTCGCCAGGAACTAGCACTCAGTTGACTCTTCCTGATCCGATCGCCGACTGACCGAAAGGCCGAATCCCAAGCCGATCAACAAGAGCACTCACGGGCACTACAACGTTGTCGTACAAGCGAGTCTGTCTCGAAGTTGCAGTTTTCCGCTTCAATAAGCGGTTGACCAGCAACCACAATATGGCACCTACCGCGTTGAAATAGCGGACGGTGACATCTTCAAAGCCAGCAGTTTCCAACGTCTTCTTCATCGTTGCTCGGTTGTATCGACGTACATGACCGATCGAGGCATCGAAATCTGAATAGAGGCAGTTATGCGCGGGCGAAAGAACAACCACCCGCCCTTCAGGTGCGCAGAGAGACTTCAAACTGGCTAAGAAATCGACGTCATGATCAATATGTTCGAGGACGTTGATCAGAATTACGGTGTCGAAGGGGCCCCGCTGACGGCACTCATCAAGTGATTCAACAACTTGAACATTCGCCTGATCCTGAGTGCGAACGATGAGTTGGCGTCGAGCGTCTGGTGAGGGTTCAAATGCTACGACGACCGAAGATGAGCACAGAACCGCAGTCATTGTTCCGGTGCCCGCGCCAACTTCGAGAATAAAATCTTCTGTGCCGAGCAAAACGTTACGGCCTAGCCAGCTTGCGTACCTTGGTACTGAATCGCTGAGTACCTCAAGCGTGTTTGAGAGCACAGTGCCTTCTCCGGCCAGTCCGCTTCCCCTCAGGCGTGAGCGTCGTGAGACGTTCCGCCATCCGTACCACCGTCCTTTGAGACGTTGGATCTTGAATCGAATCTTTTCGACTGGTCGTTCGAAAGTTACGGCGACCCCGAAACGTTCAAGAGTTGTAGCCACCTCTTCGATCAGACCTGGACCGGTCGGTGTCATCCATGCAGCAATCGTGCTTTCAGTACTGGTGGTCACGGAGATAGCGAAGTGCGGCCATCGACTTGAACGGACAACAGAAGATTCAGTTGACTCGTCAACTTCACTCCAAATCCCCGTGTTGTTCAGAGTTTGCATTGCAAAAATACTAGGCTTTGTTGGATGTCTCTTCCACATACATCAGCATGTCTCTCGGTCGTCATGCCGTGCTACAACGAGTTGGAGACGGTTGAAACATGTGTTGCAGCTGTTTTGGAAAGCCCGTGGGTCAACGAATTGATCATTGTTGATGATGGGTCGACGGATGGCACCCGCGAGATCTTGGCGAAGATGACTGATTCTCGTGTCCGGGTCATTTTGCAACCACAGAACGGTGGCAAAGGCTCTGCACTGAAGACCGGCTTCCAAGCAGCATCGTCCGAATTCGTGATTGTTCAGGACGCAGACCTTGAGTACGAGCCAGCCGACTACGACAAGATCATTCGACCATTGGTGGCCGGCAAAGCGGACGTGGTGTTCGGATCGCGGTTTGCAGGTGGCGAACCGCACCGGGTGGTGTATTTCTGGCACATGATGGGCAACAAGTTCCTGACACTGCTGTCGAACATGTTCACCAACTTGAACCTGACGGACATGGAGACTTGCTACAAGTGCTTTCGCAGGGAAGTGATTCAGTCGATTGACTTGAAAGAGAATCGCTTTGGTATCGAGCCCGAACTGACGGGCAAGGTGGCTGCAGGGCGCTGGCGGGTATACGAGGTGGGTATTGCCTACGACGGCCGCACATATGAAGAAGGTAAGAAAATCGGCTGGAAAGACGGTGTGCGCGCGATCGTGTGCATTATCAAGTACTCGCCGCTGTTCGAGCGTCGTCGCGCCCGCAAGGCAGCAAAGAACTAGCGAAGAGGCCGGCGCAATTGGCGGTCGAGGTGTGGCCGCATTCGACGGTTGCCGCCCTGCGCGGTGACCCTGTCGCGAAGTGCGACGAGGTTGTTGATCACCGCTTGTCGATTCGGATTCAGACCGAGGCGTTCGCATTCGTCGAGCCATTCGGCGGCTGACACGTGGCCACGCTTGCCGTTGCAACCCCGGCATGCAGCGACTTCGTTCTCGATCCATGAGGGTCCCCCCTTGACGCGTGGAATGAGATGTTCCGTAGTCGCGCGATTCAGGCCGACCTCGATGGGGCGGCGACACCAGACGCATTCGTAGCCGTCGCGTTCGAGAATCCGCACCATGCGACCTCGACGGTCGAGTTGGCGAAGGGATGGTTTTGTCGCCATGTGTCACAATTTTGCCATGGCGCGCTTTGCCGGTCTTGACCGACGTCTCGACCCGTATGCCAGTGAAT
>Ga0169931_10014976_pt1 | contig 10428 bp, 5 predicted proteins | sample Kivu_15m_20L_FD_129675 | JGI IMG/M metagenome (GOLD analysis project Ga0169931, IMG submission 129675) | Freshwater microbial communities from Lake Kivu, Western Province, Rwanda to study Microbial Dark Matter (Phase II) - Kivu_15m_20L... | ecosystem: Environmental > Aquatic > Freshwater > Lake ... | reverse complement strand
TGCCTCCCAACGCGTGCCCCGGGGCAATCGAGGAGCTTGCCCCCGACGAACCGGGCTGGTGGTCGGCGGCTCCGCGGGGGGCCGCTCCCGTGGCCGCCAGCAGCGTGCTGTTCGGCCTGGCGCACCTGGGCCACGGCGTCGATCCGGCGCCGCTCGTGCTGTTGGGCGTCTTCCTGGGTTACGTCTACCAGCGGACGGGCCGGTTGGCGCCTTGCATCGTGGCCCATGCGCTGTTCAATGGGATCACCATGATCCTGCTCGCGCTGCAGTTGCAAGGGGGGGGCGGGGGCTAGCCGGCCGATCGGGACGGTTTTTCTGCCGCCGACCCCTGGGCCAGGGCCCCGGCGCCGTCTTCCGAGGAGGGCGCGGGGCGCACCTGCGGTGAGCGTCGGGAAGGCTTCGCGGTTGACGAGGGGCGGGCGAGCGGCGGATCGCGAGCCGGCCGCGACGCGGCTCGGGGGGCGCGGCGTTCGGCGTCCCAGGGGGGCTGCGCCCAGGCGAGCGCTCGCCGGTCCGACAGTCGGCGCCGGCTTGGCGGCCGCGGCTCGGGCGACCTTTTTTTTCGAGGTGGAATCGATGCAGATCACGCGCAATCCTACGCGCTCGGTGGCGGTCGGCTCGGCGGCGATTGGTGCGGCGCATCCGATTGCCGTCCAGAGCATGACCGCGACGCACACGTCCGACGTCGATGCGACGGCGGCCCAGGTCAATGCCCTCCAGGCCGCCGGGGCCGACGTCGTGCGGATCGCGGTCGACAGCCCGCGCGACGCCGCGGCGCTGGCTGAAATACGTCGTCAGACGACGGCCAACCTGGCCGTCGATCTCCAGGAGAATTACCGGCTGGCGGTCGACGTGGCGCCCCACGTCGACAAGATTCGCTACAACCCGGGGCATTTGTACCACCACGAGCGGCAGAAGCCGTGGCGCGAGAAGGTGGAGTTTCTCGTCCGCGTCGCTCGCGACAACGACTGTGCGATCCGCGTGGGCGTGAATTGCGGAAGCGTCGACCCGGATCAGAAGCAGCGTTATCCGGCCGAGGACTCGATTTCCCCGATGCTCGAGAGCGCCTGGGAGCATTGCGAGGCGCTCGATGCGTTGGGCTTTGAGCGGTATTGCGTGTCGCTCAAGGATTCCGATCCCAGGAAGGTGATTGAGGCCAATCGGCGGTTTGCCGAACGCCGTCCCGACGTACCGCTCCATTTGGGCGTGACGGAAGCCGGCATGCCTCCCGACGGCGTAATCAAGACGCGAATTGCTTTCGAGCAGTTGATCAGCCGCGGAATCGGCGACACGATTCGCGTCTCGTTGACCGTTCCCAACGCGCGAAAACCCGAGGAGATCCAGGCGGGCCGGCAAATTCTGGCAGACATCGCGGCGGGGCGCGTCCGCTCCGTGGTCGATTACGGCCTGCAGACGCTGAACATCATCAGCTGCCCCAGTTGCTCGCGGGTCGAGAACGAGGCGTTCATCGAGCTCGCGGAGCAGGTCAAGGAGATGACGCGGTATGCCGCCGATCACGCGTTGACCATCGCCGTCATGGGCTGCCGCGTGAACGGGCCCGGCGAGACTGACGACGCCGACTTGGGTCTGTGGTGCGGGCCTCACGTCGTCCACCTCAAACGCGGCAGCGGGTCGCTCGGTCAATACGGCTACGACGAGATCCTGGCGCGGCTGAAGGCGGAACTCGACGCCCTGATCGCGGCGTCGGCTCGGCGGCCCGACTGATCGTTGCGACGGCGGTCGAGCGATCGCCCGCTCCGGCGCACCGCCGCCGCGACGGTTCGCTCGCCCCGCGGCGAGCTCAGCCGCCTTCCCAGGCGGGCGGGGCGAGTTGCCCGTTGCCCGTTGGTCGCCTGCGGCGGTATGCTGCGGCTGCGCAGGGCCCCCCAGTCGGGCGAGGCGGACGACCGCGCGTCGTCCCCTGGGGGCCGCGGAGCCGCGGCAGGGCGTAAGGAGCTTCCACCGGTGAACGAACGCTTCGATGCGGCCATCGTCGGCGGGGGCATGTGGGGCCTCAACGCGGCCTACCATCTGGTCCGTCGCGACCCGCGGCTGCGGATCGTCGTGCTGGAACGCAACGCCGCCCTGGCCGACGAGACGACGCGTCAGTCAGCCGGTCAGATCGGCCAGTTGCGGTCATGTCCCGTCATGGCTCGGGGCGTGGCCTACGCCCTGGAACTGTACGGCGCTTTCCGGGAGCGAACGGGACGCGATCCGGCGTTCGTGCGCACCGGCAGCCTGCATCTGGCCCTGGCTCCCGAGCGCCGCGAGGCGTTTCTGCGGTTGGTCGACCGGGCGGCGGCGATCGGCGTGCGGGCGTGGCCGGTCGGCCCCGACGCACTTGGGGATCTGGCTCCTGCCGTCGACGCGGGGAAAGTTCTCGCAAGCCTGTACGTGCCCGACGACGGCGTCGTGGACGCGCGCCGCTGCGCGCTGGCGCTGGCCGACGTCGCTCGCGACCTGGGGGTCGAGATCCGGTGCGGAGTCGACGTTCGAGGACTGCTCGTCGACCACGGACGCGTCAGCGGCCTGAGGCTCGCCGACGGTTCGCTGGCGGCGCCCTGCGTGCTGCTGACCGCCGGGCCTTGGACGCGGATTCTGGCCGAGGAGGTCGGACTGCGGCTGCCGACCTGGCCGATCCGCCTGCAGCAGTGCCGCACCGTGGCCGATCCGCACCTGTCGTCGCGGCACCCGGTGCTGCGCATTCCCGACCAGAGCAGCTACGTGCGGCCGGAGAAAGGGGGCTATTTGTACGGGCGGTTCGACCAGGGGGCGACGGCCGTCGATCGCCTGGACCGCGCGACGAGGACGTCGGACGTCACGCCGTGCGTCGAGCTGGTCGAGGACATGCGGCGGGGCCTGGCCGACGTGCTTCCCCTGCCGGCACGTTTGCCCGTCGACGAGTACCGGCAGGGCATGGTGACCTGCACGCCGGACGGCAGATACCTGCTTGGGCCGATTCCCCACCTGGCCGGATTGTGGTTGGCGACCGGGTGCGGAGGGATGGGCATCGCCGGCTCCGCGGCGGTGGGCAAATGGCTTGCCGACTGGGTCGTCGACGGCAGTCCCGGGGAGGATCTTGCCCAGTTCGATCCGCTCCGTTTCCACTACGCGGCGCACGAAAGCGACCGCCTGCGCGAGGACTGCCGGCGCGTGTTCGCCAACTACTACAGCCTCGCCGGCGGGGGGACGACCTACTCTTTGGGCGATCCGGCGGCAACGAACTGACGCGCCTTGCTTGGGCAGGAGTCGGCGTCGTCGACCCTGCGCAGTCGCGTCGCACGGGGATGGGCCGCGGGCAGGCGCGCCGCGACCGGCGGCGGGAAAACGTTTTCCTGGCGTTTCCTGCGTTGCGACGCGCGTCGCGTGCCGCGCGGCGGGGCGTCGCCTGCGGCGACGATGCAACTCGTTGCGCAGCGCCGGCCGTTACGCGAGGATCTGGCGAATCACGCGGCCGTGGACGTCCGTCAACCGTACGTCCCGCCCCCCGAAACGAACAGTCAGGTGCTCGTGATCGACGCCGAGTTGATGCAGCAGCGTCGCGTGCAGGTCGTGGACGTCGAGCGGATTTTCGACAGCCGCCATCCCCATTTCGTCGGTGGCGCCGAAGGTCATTCCCCCGCGGATGCCTCCCCCGGCCATCCAGACGGTGTAGCCGGCGACATGATGGTCGCGTCCGTCGGTTCCGGCGGAATGGGGGGTGCGCCCCATTTCCCCCGCCCAGACGACCAGCGTTTCGTCGAGCAGTCCGCGTTGCTTGAGATCCTTCAGGAGGGCGGCGACCGGCTGGTCCGTGATCCGTGCATTCTCGGCGTGGTACTGCCGCAGTCCGCTGTGCTGGTCCCAAGGGGCGTTGTTGGCGTGCGTGAGCGGGCAGGTGACTTCGACGAACCGCACGCCCGCCTCCACCAGCCGTCGCGCGCGGAGACATTGCAGGGCGTAATGGCGGTCGAAGTCGTGCGGACGATCGAGTCCGTACAAGGCTCGAGTGGCTGCCGTCTCCCGGGAAACGTCGCAGATCTCGGGCAGCGCGATCTGCATGCGGGCTGCCGTCTCGTAGGTTCCGATCGCCGCCTCGATCGCGTCGGCGTCGCCCCGCCGTGCGGTCGCGGCGGCGTTCTGCTGGGCGAGATAGTCCAATTTGGCCCGTTGCAGCGGCCAGGGATCGGCCGGCACGATGTTGTCGATCGGCTGCCCGGAGGGGCGCACGGTCGAGGCCTGGCACGTCGCCGGGAGGAAGCCGCTGCCGAAATTCTGCGCTCCTCCGTTCGGAACCCAATCGTTGTTCAGCAGCACATAGCCCGGCAGGTCGTCGTTTTCCGACCCCCGACCGTGGACGACCCAGGCTCCCATGCTGGGGCCGACGCCGATGCTCCGTCCGGTATGCAGCAGCAGATTCTGCTGGCCGTGCAACGGAGTCTCGCCGGTCAGCGACCGCACGATGCACAACTCGTCGATGACGGAGGCCAAGTGCGGAAACAGGCTGCTCGCCCAGAGTCCCGATTGCCCGTGGCGGGCGAAGGGCCAGAGCGGGCCCAGCCATGTGCGGCCCTGGCCGACGGCTTGCGACCGGGCGTCGGGGGTCCAATCCGCCGGCTGGCCCGACCGTTTGGCGAGTTCCGGCTTGTAGTCGAACGTGTCGACGTGCGAGACGCCGCCGTCCATGAACAAAAACACCACGCTCCGCGCCGCGGGTCTGAGCCGGCCGGCTTGCGGGCGCGGAGTCGCCGCCCGCAACTGCGAGAGACCGGCGCAGGCGGTCCAGGCGAGGCCCGCGCCGGCCGCGCGGAGGAGCTGTCGCCGGGTCGGGAGACCTCCCTCGCACGCCGCGGTGCTCCGAGGCAAGCAGGAAGCGGCGCGACGTTTCGCCCGTCGTTCAGTAGACATGTCGGAACTCCTGCAGATTGAACAGGGCGTGGGCGACGTCGCGCCAAGCCGCGGGCTCCGCCAACAGATGCTGTTCCGGCGTCCCGCGCAGTGCGGCGAAGCGTCGCGCGAACGCCGCCAACCGCTGCGTCTCTGCGGCCTCGGGACGGCGGCAGACGGCCTGCGAAAACATGCTCGCGCAGCGCTGCTCGACGGTTGCGGAACCGTCTTCGACCGCTCGGGCGGCCCACTCCCCCGCGACCGCCGCCATGAAGGGATCGTTGAGCAGGGCCAGCGCCTGCTCGGGAACCTCCGTCCGGTCGCGTTTGCCCATGGCGACGCGCGGCAGCGGCTGGTTGAACAGGGCCAGCAGCCGCGGCGGCTCCATCAGAGTCACTTTCAGGTACAGGCTGCGGCGTCCCAGGCCGTCGATCGGCCCGATCGCCAAACGCTTGGCGGCGTCCGCGCGGACGCGGTACGGGTCGACGGGGGGGCCGCCCAAGGTCCGATCGAGCCTGCCCGCCACCGCGAGCATCGAATCGCGGAGCGCTTCGGCCTCGAGGGGGCGCCGCGGATAGCGATGCCAGGCCGAATTGGTCGGATCGATCGCCTCGCTCGCCGGATGCGGCGCACTGGACTGCCGCCAGGCCGCCGAGCTGACCAGCAGGCGGAGCAGCTTCTTGGTCGACCAGCCGTCGGCTTGGAATCGCCGCGCGAGATAATCGAGCAGTTGCGGGTGGTCGGGCGGAGCGCCCAGGCGTCCGAAGTCGTCGGGCGTGCGAACGAGCCCTTCGCCGAAGGCATGCATCCAGGCCCGATTCACGAACACGCGCGCCGTGAGCGGATTGGCGTCGTCCACGAGGCTCCGTGCAAATTCGAGCCGGCCGCTCTCCCCCGCGGGAGTCGGATCGGCGCGCCCGGCGAGAAACCGCACCGTTCCCCGCGGAACGAGCGCACCGGGTCGATGGTAGTCGCCGCGCACCGCCACAGGCTCGTCGGCCCCTTCGTGCCAGTCGTCGAGCGAACCGACGGTGCTCTCCGACGGGAGCTCCCGCGCGGCGGCCCGGTAGGCGCGGACCAGTTCCGCCAAGGGAGCGTCGTCTCCCAAATTCCCCGACAGCCACCCCTCGCGGAGCGCCTCGTTGATGGTCGCCGTGTCGGACGGTTGGCAGTCGCCCCGCTCCCAGCGGGCGACGGCCGCGATCACGGCCGACGTCGCCCGATCGACGAGTTCCCTGCGACCCGCCGCGGCCGTCGGCGCGCCCTCGCCAACGAACAGCGGAGCCAAGGCAGCCAATTCGTCGACAGGTCCGCAACCCGGCGGATGGGCGTACGCCCGCGTCACGCCGAACCAGGATCGCGGGTCGGCCTCGTCCTCGGCGCCGACCCCCCCGAGGCCCGTTCGCGGGGGGAAGTTGCCGTTGAGCGCCTTCGTCACGGCTTCGAAATACACCCGCCGCGGCGCCGTATCGGGGGGGCCTGCCAGTCGCGGAAAGCGGCCGGCGGTGAAGGCGACCCAGGCGGCAGGGGCGACGTCGTCCCATTGCTGACGCTCGGAATGCAGGGCCCGATCGACGATCAACCCCCGCGCCGCCTTGCAGCCTCCGCCGTAGCCCATCGAGAACGTCAGCGGTTCAGCACGGTAGAGTTCGGGGCTCCGCACGGCCCCCGCCAGACGCATCGACCATGCGTGCGACCATCTTCCCGCCGGCAGCAGATGCGCGACGGCGCGGTCGCCGTCGTCGGCGACCGCCACTTCGCCCTCGGCGACGAGACCCGTCTCCATGCCGCGGCCTTCCCAACGCCAGCCCTGCTCGGCTGCATGCTCGGTGGCAAAGTCGGCCAGCAACGCGAGGTTCTCCCGATTGTGCCGGATCCGGCGATCGCGCTCCGCCGTGAACTCGGCGAGAGCGATCGGTCGGGTCGCCGACCGCCGCAACACGGCGGCGATCGTCTCCGGGAATTCTCCGGCCCGACCCTCGTCGCCGGTTTCCGCGGCGAGCGCTGCCGCGAGGCCGTCGCGGCTGCCGAGCCAGCGGCTGGCGAGACGGGCGCGAATTCCGCGTTTCAACTCCGCCAGTCGAGCGAACGCGGCGACCGGAAGCCCGGTCGCGTCGGTGCACCGAACCGTCCACCGGGAACTGGCGAAGACGCCTGCCAGCGCGTAGTAGTCGCTCTGCGCGATGGCATCCAGCTTGTGGTCGTGACACTGCGCGCAGGCCACCGTGGTCCCCAGGAACGCTTTGGTGACCGTATCGATCACGTTCGCCGCGGCTTCCTGGGAGACCCCCTCCGCGTCGGCGTTGTCTCCGTGGCGCCGCTCGCCCAACTGCAACCCCATCGGGCCGCACAGCGCCTCGTTGCAACCTGTCGCCGGATCGATCCGCGGAGCGATCCGATCTCCCGCCACATGTTCCAGAACGAGTTGCTTGAACGGCACGTCCGCGTTGAAAGCGCGGACCAGATAGTCGCGATAACGCCACGCATGCTTGGCCGGGATGTCCCACTCGTAGCCGTGGGTGTCGCTGTAGTGCACGACGTCCATCCAATGCCGTGCCCAATGCTCCCCGAAATGAGGGCTCGCCAGGTAGTCCTCCACCAACTGCGCATACGCGGCGGGCGTCGGGTTCGCCGCGTAGCCGCGGACCGTCTCCGCCGCGGGGGGAAGCCCCGTGAGCACCAACGCCAACCGCCGCGCCAGCGTCTCCGGATCGGCTTCCGCCGATGGACGCAAGCCGCGCTGTTCAAGACCCGCCAAGACGAATGCATCGACCGGGGTCGCGGGCCAATCGGTCGCCGCAACCTGCGGCGGATCGGCCCCGCCAAGCGGTTGAAGGCTCCACCACCGCAGCCGCTCGGCGTACGCCCGTTCCCAACTCTCCGCGGCGGTCGTCGCGCGGGAATCGGGGGCCCCGCGGCCGACCCACTCCTCGAGCACCGCCAATTCCGCGTCGTCGAGCCGCGCGTCGGGCGGCATGGCCAACTCGGGCAGGCGATGCCGAACCGCCTGGACGAGAAGGCTCGCATCGGGATCTCCCGGCACGATCGCCGGACCGCGGCTGCCTCCTTGACGCCATCCGGAAGCGACATCCAGCGCGAGCCCCCCCTCCATCCGCGAGGCATGGGCATGGCAGGCAAAGCAGCGGTCTCGCAGGAGCGGCAGCACGCGCTGCTCAAAGAATTCGCGGTCCGCCGGAGCCGACTCCGCCGGAGCCGACTCCGCCGGAGCCGACTCCGCGGAGCATGCGCGATCGGACGTCGGCGGCAGAGACTGCCCGCCTGCGATCCCCAGGACCCCGGCGACCGCCCCAATCGCCGTTCGGCGCCCCAAGCGGCGCCGCGCACCACGAACGCAACCCGCGTCCGCCGCCAGGCTCGAATTGTCTCGGGCGCGGTGAGAGCGGACTGCCAAGTAACGATTTCCCCGCGGGTGCGACGCGGCGCGGTGAGGTACCGAAGGAGCGTTTCCCGGTAGTCTACGCGGCGAGCACGCCGTTTGCACGGGCCGTCCCCTCGCGACGCGGCTGCTGGAGCCCGCCGCGCGTCGCGGCGGGCGGCGGCCTGTGCGCTCGGGGCGGGAGCATTTTCTCGGGGCGGGCAGGGGGGCGGCCGCGCGGGACGCGGTCGGCCCCCTGCCCCCCCCGCCGGGACGAACGGCGTTGAACGGTCGCGGCAATTCGGCTATCACCCCCTTGCGCCGGGTCGCTCGGGGGCGGCGTCCGCGGTTCCGCCCGGGGCGTCCGCACCGCCGTTCCGCCTCGGCGGCGGCCGCTAAGGCTCCTTCGCCCGAGATGCCATGGTCGGTCCAGCGACTTTCCGCGAGCCCCGAGCGCGTTGCCTCATGGTGCTGGCGGCGGGGATCGTCGCGTCGTCAGGCTGCCGCTGGAGTGCGCTTTCCGCTGCGGGACGATGGCCGGCCCGCGGCCTGCGGCAGGCCGCGCCGGCGACGGCGCCTCCCGCCTGGCCGCCCCACCTGGTGCTGGATCGCGCGTTGGACGCCGGCGCCGCGGCCGCGTTGCGGGCGGAGTTGGTGGTGTTGGGGGCCCATTTGGAGCGTCTTCTCGGGACGCCGCCGGGAGAACGTCCGTTGACGTTCACCGTCTTTGCAGCGGAAGCGACGTACCGTTCGTACGTGGCGCAGCGCTATCCCGATTTTCCATACCGCCGCGCGGTCTTCGTGGACGGCGGCGGGCGGATGGAGGCGGCCGGTTATTGGGGGCCCCATATCCGGGAGGACCTGCGGCACGAGTCGACGCACGCCTACCTCCATGCGTCCATGCCCGGATTGCCGCTGTGGCTCGACGAGGGGTTGGCCGAGTACTTCGAGACGGATCCAGCCCCGGGGGCCGAGCAGGCGGCCCATCGGGATGTTTTGGCCGAGGCACGGCGGTCCGAGGGGCGGCGCCCCGATCTGGAACGTCTCGAGCGGCTGACCGACGCTTCGACGATGAGCGCGGCGGACTACGCGGAGTCTTGGCTTTGGGCGCACTACCTGCTTCGCGATCCGCACCGAGCGGCGGCGTTGGCGAGTTATTTGAAAGACCTCCGCGAGGGGCGGGGGGCCGAGCCGATCAGCGTGCGGCTCGCGCGGGTGGCGCCGTCGGCGGCTGCGGAATTGGCTGCCGAGGTCGAAGGGGCCGGGCGCCGTGCGCTGGCGCCCTGAACGGAGCGCGGGAGGGGCCGGAGGCGGAAGCCCGTCGGCCGCGCGGCGCTCGGGAGCGGGCCTCGCGAGCTGCGTTTCGCGAGGCGTTGGTCGCGAGGCGTTGGTCAGGGCAGGGCGTCGCGAATGGGTCCCAGATAGGCGGCCGTGAAGATGCGAAAGATCAGCGCGACGATCAACCCGGCCACGGCGAGCCAGACGACGTAGCCGGCGGCTTGGGCCAGCAGTCCGACGGCGGCTGCCGATCGTTGTTCGTATTCGCGCGACTCCCGCTGCATGGTTTCGACCAGCGCGCCGGACTGTTCGCCGACCTCGATGGCGTCGAGGAGTTCCTGGGGAAAGACGCCCGTTTTGGCCAGTGCCTCGCCGATGGTCGACCGTTGCTCGATGCTGCGGACGACCGTCGCGGCCTGCCGCCGGTAGCGATCCGCGCCGGCGGCGTCGAGAGCCAGCGGCAGGGCCTTGCGCAGATCGATCGGGGAGTCGAGCAGAAGCTGCAGGGCCCAGGCGAACCGCGCGAGGCAGAGCGTTTGCAAAGCGGGTCCGACCAGCGGCAACCGCAGGGCAGCGTCTTGCAACGGCTGGATCCATGCGGCTCGCCGTCGAATCGACTCCACCGCGGCGACTCCCAGGAACGCAGCGACGAGCAGCGCGTTGAGGTAGACGAGCAAGCCCTTCCAGCCTGCCAGCCCGAAGCCGAGCAGATCGACCCCCGGACTGCCATCCGCCTGGCCGGGCAGCATGCCCATGACGAAGATCAGCACGCCGACCACCAGCGCGGCGACGCCCAGCTGGAACAGGGGCCAAGCGAGTCGGCCGCGGAATTCGCGTTGTGCCTGCAGGACGCGTTGGTAGTGGTCGGCCAGCCGCCGGTAGGTGCGGTCAAGCCGGCCGCTGAGTTC
>Ga0169931_10014975_pt1 | contig 10428 bp, 8 predicted proteins | sample Kivu_15m_20L_FD_129675 | JGI IMG/M metagenome (GOLD analysis project Ga0169931, IMG submission 129675) | Freshwater microbial communities from Lake Kivu, Western Province, Rwanda to study Microbial Dark Matter (Phase II) - Kivu_15m_20L... | ecosystem: Environmental > Aquatic > Freshwater > Lake ... | reverse complement strand
GGAGCGGCATCCAGCCAGTACAAGGGACTTGCTGTCGAAATCAATACGATAGGCCCTCCCCTGACCGCCCGTAGATGCGAAGAGGCGTATCGCGACAACCCCCGTATCCAGAACAATCCGCCCTGCAATGCCCTGGTCTTCCCCGTCGCGCGCCGCGTTCAGGCGAACGCGGGCGTCTGAGGCGCCAAGAAGGTTCGCCCCGTCGACCACAGCTACGATACCGGGCGGCCCGCTTATCCTGAGCGGCAGTTTTCGACCCTCGGCGCCAACCGCCAGCGCCAGACCTGGAAGACCGGCAACCGTCTCCGTGTCCAGGTCAGGCAGGAGAACAGCGTCGATATCAGGCCGCAGAAGGCCCATAGCTTTGAGGCTCTGAGCAGTTCCCTCTCCGGCGCCGAAGAGGAAAGCCATGCCTCCGGCCTCGACAAGAACACAGCCCCGCGCCTCACAGACCGTTGCGCGAAACGTCGTCGCCGCAGGCGGAGCAGGTCGGCCTGAGGCTGAACGCTGGCTGGCCTCAGCCAGGTAGCGCTCCAATGCGGCTCCGGGCCGATGCGACAGCAGCCAGTAACCGGCGGCGGCTACGGTGACACCGAACAGAACGACGAGGGCTATGATCAGGCGAGGCGGGCGCATGGGTCAGCCTATCCGCGTCTGGGCGATCTCCTGTTCGATATGCGTTTCTATGACGCCAAGTCCGCCGACCTCGACCCGCACCGTATCTCCCGCCTTCAAAAACCGCGGCGGACTGAAAGCGGCTCCCACGCCGGCAGGCGTGCCCGTAAAAATGAGATCTCCCGGCTCCAGCGCGAAGGCTTTCGTCAGGTGTTCGATCTGAGCAGGGATATCGAAAATCATGTCGCGGGTATTGCCATTCTGCCGCAGTTCGCCGTTGACCCAGCATTTCAGACTCAGATTGCTGACGTCGCCCGCCTCTTCGGGGGTTGTTATCCATGGTCCCACGGGCGCATGCGTGTCGAACCCCTTCCCCATGATCATGGTCGGCGTCGCCCGCTGCCAGTCGCGCACGGAATAGTCACATCCGGTCATGTAACCGCCTATGATTTCATGGGCGCGCTCGCGTGGCACATGCCTGCCGCGACGGGAGATGAGCACTACCAGCTCTACCTCATAATCCAGAGCAGTCGATACCGCCGGCATCAGGACCGGATCGAAGGGCCCGCTGAGGGCGCTCGCCTGCTTATTGAACCACATCTGCGTCGAGGGGGGCTCACGACCGGTTTCGGCGGCATGATCGCTGTAGTTGAGCCCAATGCCCAGGATTTTACCAGGACGCCCGACCGGCGTGCGCAGCCTCACCGAGCTGATAGGCAGACGCGGGGCTGTCCTGACCGCCGCTTCGATGGCTGCGATCCCGGTCGCCCCCGCGGCCAGAATATCTGCCGGACTGGCGGACAAATGTGGCGCGGCCGCTCGGATATCGACGACTTCGTCACCAAGGACCACTCCCGGCCCCTGACGGGTCATTGTTTCAAAAACACACAGCTTCATGGGTCACCTGATCAGAATCTGTCCTTGGAGATTGGACCGCGCAGACTTCTATGGATAGCTATGGCTAGCGCAGTTCGGGATGTCGACGCTATGTCAATCGCTGCAGAGGTACAGCGGATACGGGAGGTGTTCAGCCCGGGCGCAGATATCCGCGTCCCACCCTTTCAGAGGGCCTATTCCTGGGAGGATGAGGAAACCGAGGCAATGATCCGGGACCTGCTGGAAGCCTTCCATGCCGGAACCGTCTATTTTCTGGGGGCCATCGTTGTGATCCGCCCCCGGGGCAAGGGACCGACTGATGTTGTCGACGGACAACAGCGCCTGACAACCCTCACCATCCTTATCGCTGTCTTGCGGGATCTGGCTTCCAGGGATCAGGAGGGGCAGCTGCATGCGCTCATCGGACATGACGCCAGGAGCAAAGTGTTCGGCGGAAGCCCGCAGTGGAGGATAACTCTGAATCCATCGGACGCCTCATTCTTCCGACGCTTCGTTCAGGAACGCGGCGGCACACGGATGACCGATGCGATGAATGAGGCTGCGCGCAACGACGGATCGCCCGGGCAGATGCGGATAGCAGCCGCTGTCGCCCAGATTGTTGACTACATGTCGGGGCTGAGCGAGCAGGAAAGGCTAAGGTTTGCAACCTGGCTGCTCGACGAGGTTTCTGTGGTACGGGTCCGCGTGTCTGAATACGCACTGGCCTACAAGGTCTTCCAATCACTCAATCATCGCGGACGTCCGCTCTCCGATCACGATATCCTGAAATCAGCTCTTTTCGAGCGCGCCGGCTTTTCGGCCGCCGAAGCTGCACGGCACTCGGAACGGTGGAATCTCTACACATCCCGCCTTGGCGATCGTGGATTTGCCGATATGTGGAAGCAGATACGTACGCTCTATGATCGTGATGGCGCAGGGGAGATGGTGTCGGCGCTCATTGCCGGTATCCTCGCCCGATCATCCATAAGCGAGTTTCTGAGAGTCAGACTGCCCCATTTTGTTGAGGCCTATGACATCCTGGTCAATGGAGCCGCCGGCCAGCCGCCCCTTGGTCCTGATACATCAAGACGTATCTGCTATCTCCGGTCGATACATCACGAGAGCTGGCGCGCGCCTGCGATGCTATTTCTGGTTGAAGAGGGACATGACCCGGATACAGCCGGGCGGTTTTTCCGGATGCTGGAGCGCCTGGCCTATACGCTTCAGTATTCTGTTCGAGACAGGGAGTATCGTCACAAACGTTACCGTCGGGTGATCGAAGCAATCGGGACAGAAGCGATGCTCGGGGCCGGCTCACCGCTGGAGCTGAGCGAGCGGGAAAGAACGGATCTTGTCGAGCGCCTTCGCGGTCGTTTCCCAAATTTCAAGCAGCGCCGCGCCCTACTGATGCGTATTTCCGGAAGCATCGAAGGATCGCCAGCTCTGGCGCCGTCAACTGACTGCACGGTCGAACACATCCTGCCCCGAACGCCCCAGAGAGGATCTGACTGGCTTGAGGAGTGGTCGCGGGCGCGCGACCGTGACGAGCTGACCGAGTGCATCGGGAACTTCACGCTCCTCACCCATGCAGAAAATCAGGCAGCCGACAGGAAGCAGTTTCACGAAAAGCTTGCCATCTATTTTCGCAACGGCGAGGCGTCTTTTGCGCTTAGCCGGGACCTGCGTGGGCGAACCCGCTGGACACCGGAGGACGTCAGAAGCCGACGCGACAGCCTGATTGAAGCGTTGGCGCGCGACTGGAATCTCTAGCTCGATGGTCGCGCGACTGGCGTTGACGGGGATCGGGCAGACATGGAATTCTGCAGAAGCATGAGACGGCCTCGGGAGGCCGCAGGGGAGATCTGACTATGATCCGAGCATCGCGGCTGTATCTTACCTCCGCACTCACGGCGGCGTGCCTTTCCGGCTGCGCAGCAGTCACAGACATGGCTGGGTCAGGTTCCTTGCCGCGGGCGGCTCAGGCTTCTGCGCTGGGCATGCCGACCGCCAGTCCGGGATCACGAGGTTTTTCAGAAGCCGGACTCGAGGCGCTGAAGTCTGAGTTCAGGAGTCTTGTCGACCAGAAGAAACTGGCTGGCGTAACCACACTGATATCGCGTGGCGGCAAAGTCGTTCATTTCGACGCTTACGGCGCCGCCAATGCAGCGACTGGCGAGGCGCTCAAACCGGACTCGATTTTCCGTATAGCCTCTATGACGAAGCCGATTACGGGCGTCGCGATGATGCAGCTGTGGGAGCAGGGTAAGTGGAAGCTTTCGGATCCTGTATCGCAGTACATTCCCGAGTTCAAAGGACTGAAGGTCAAAGGGCCGGGGGGTACACTGGTCGACCAGAAAAGCGAAATGACGATGGCGCAGCTGATGAGCCATACGGCCGGATTTGGGGTGAGCGCCGTATATAACGATAATGGCCTTCAGGCGTCTGATCTTCAGGGCATGATCGACAAGTTGGCGAAGCTGCCTCTGGAAACGCAGCCTGGAACGGCGTGGGACTATGGCCCCTCCGTCAACATTCAGGGGTATCTTGTCGAAAAGCTCTCGGGAAAAACGCTCGACACGTACTTTGACGATTACATCTTCAGGCCCCTCGGGATGATCGACACCGGCTTCTGGATGCCTGAGGAGAAAGCTGGCCGCATCGTGGCGGTACATACTTATGAGAACGGCGTGATCCGGGGGCCTGAGCAGAACCGTGTGACAACCGCGAGGCCGGCCTTCCTTGCCGGTTCGGGTGGGCTGATGTCGACGGCGGAGGACTACTGGCGGTTTTCACAGGCTCTGCTCAATGGCGGCGAACTCGACGGTAGACGCATCCTGAAGCCGGAGACGGTAAGACTGATGCGTGCAAACGTCCTCAATCCCGGCGCAAAGGTCGACCTCTATGGACCCAGCCAGGACGGCATCGGTTTTGGAATGGACTTTGCTATCGTCATGGATCCGCAGCTTGCTGCGACCCCGCAGGGCAAGGATACCTTCTACTGGGGCGGCGCTTTTGGGACGTGGTTCTGGATCGACCCGACCCATGATCTTATCTTCATCGGTATGATCCAGAACCTCAATGGCTCAACGCCGACGGGTGGCACACCGCAGACGCGGCCGCTGTCCGCGCGTCTTGCCTACGCAGCGCTGAGCGATCCCGGACATCGGGGCCCATGACAAGCACCCCGACGCCGGACGCAGAACTGGCCGCCCGCCTCGCCTGGTTTTCCCGCGCCCACGCTCTGCACCGTAATAAACGACTTGTTGGCCTCGCAGTGATCGTGCTGGGCGCCTGTCTGGTCGGGGCATGGAAGCTGGACGGCGAGGCGTCCGCCCCGGTCCTCTGGGGCGGGATCGCAGCCCTCAGCGCAGGCTGGATCCTTCTCGTTTACGTCATGCTCGCCAGATGGCGCTGGGTCCGGAGCAACCCCTATCGGCCGCCGCCCTAAGGCGCGGCTTCCCTTGTCCGCACAGCGCGTTATGAATGTCTTTTTTTTGCGACACAGATCCGGGCCAGACCCCGTTGTAAGGAACCTCTTCAATGTCTCAGGCACAATCGCTCCAGGAAACCCTCTTCGATCTCAGGGGCAAAGTCGCTCTCATTACAGGGTCGACCAAGGGCATCGGTAAAGCGATCGCGGAGCAGTACGCGATTCACGGCGCTAAAGTTGTCATATCGTCACGGAAAGCGGGTCCCTGCGCGGAGGTTGCCGCCGCCATCAACGCCAAGCATGGCGATGGCGCAGCGATCGCCTGCCCGGCTAACATTTCCTCCCGGGATGATCTGAAGCATCTTGTCGATGAAACAAACGCGGCGTTCGGCAAAATCGACATCCTCGTATGCAATGCCGCCTCGAACCCTTACTATGGACCGATGTCAGGCATCACTGAGGAAGCCTTCGCGAAGATCCTGTCCAACAACATCATCGCCAACAATACCCTGACGACGCTGGTCGCTCCGCAGATGAAAGAGCGTAGAGACGGAGTGGTGATCATCATCTCATCGATCGGCGGACTGCGGGCCTCGACAGTTATCGGAGCCTATTGCGTGTCAAAGGCCGCCGATGTTCAGCTGGCCCGTAACCTCGCCGCCGAACTCGGCCCGCACAATATAAGGGTTAACTGCATTTCGCCCGGATTGGTGAAGACCGACTTCGCCAAGGCCCTGTGGGAAGATCCCGATACGCGCGAGCAGCGTGAGGAAGAAACTCCCCTGCGTCGCCTTGGCGAGCCGAATGACATAGCCGGCGCTGCCGTGTTCCTGGCGTCGCGGGCGGGAGGCTGGTTGACCGGGCAGAACATTGTGGTCGATGGCGGGGTTACGGCGGTCTGAATGTCCGGCGGACCTTCAGGGTCTATGCTCGCCTTCGGCCGGATGCCCGCAGGCGTGTGATCGCCCGCCAGTAAAGGCCGAGGCGAGTTTTACGGCCATCCTCAGCCACCCCCGGGGATGACCGGACCCGGATAGTCCGACCGGATCTCAGAACGGCGCTTGCAGCAGTGCTTTAAGGTCAGACATCCCAGTCAGACGTCCCAATACGAATGGAGGCTCCCGTGACAGGCCACACCTATCCCTTTACGCTGACGGAGGAAGAGTGGCGGCGGCGTCTGACACCACAACAGTTTACGGTCATGCGCCGCCACGGCACGGAACCGCCCGGAAGCTGCGCGCTGCTTCACGAAAAACGCGCTGGTGCGTTCACCTGCGCTGGCTGTGGGCAGACATTGTTCGAGTCTGACCTCAAATTCGACAGCGGAACCGGTTGGCCGAGCTTCACAACGCCTGTCCCCGGATCCCTCGAGGAGACCCTAGACCGGAGCCATGGCATGGTGCGCATGGAGGTTCACTGCTCGAACTGCGGCAGTCATCTCGGACATGTTTTTCCAGACGGCCCTCCACCCACCGGGTTGCGGTACTGCATCAATGGCGTCGCACTGAACTTCCACCCCTTGGGATAGCCCCTCGCTGTCTGCGCAGTCGTCATGCGTGGCGCGGAATGTACAAGCCATCCTGCTGGTTGAGACCGCAAGCGGCCCGGACGCCGAGCCGGATCCTCACCCCCATCCTGACTGAAGGGCTCGCACCCAACATCGGCTCGCCGGAAACTGACTTCCGGCGCGACCCTTTATCGGCTAGCCGACCTCGCTGATAACTGCGATGGATTCCTCGTATGCGCTTTGAAGGCTTCCCGACCCTTCCCTCTCATGTGAATGCGCGCATGAAAGCCTTTATGTCTGGCGATCTGCCGCCAGCGCACAGGAACATGGGTATAAGACCCGACCTGTGGTGCCGCGAGGCTGAGATCGGGCGCGTTCTGTTTCGCTGGCCAAACGATGGATCGCGGGACATTGCACCGGGTCGGGTTTTTGGAGGCTGGATCGCCGGGCTTTCGGATAATGTGGTTTCCATGTGCATGGTTACGGCTTTGGAGGAAGGCGAAGGCTTCACGACTCTGGACCTGCAGGTCAAAATGTTCAGACCCGTGAGCGGTCCGGAAATCATCATCGAGGCTAAGCTGATCAACCGCTCCCGGACCACGGGCTATGTCGAAGCCGAATGGCGTCTGCCCGAGGGGAAACTCGCCGCCAAGGTGTTGTCCTGGAAGGCGATCCGTCCGTCGGAGACCTTCGCAGTTCGAACCTGAGCTCGCGTCTGGCTGCAGCATAGCCACGACGCTCTCTTGACAGAGCACCGCAGGCTTCTTACCTCGCGACTGCGTCTGGCACTCACCGCAGGTGACTGCTAGTAGGCATATTCAGGGGGCGTGTCTAACTCGCTCCAGATACCGGAAAAATTGAGGAAAATCATGAGTTTTCGTCCGCTTCATGACCGCGTGCTTGTTCGCCGCGTCAAGGAAGAAGAAAAGACCAAGGGCGGGATTATCATCCCCGATACGGCCAAAGAAAAACCCCAAGAGGGCAAGGTTATAGCGGTCGGCCCGGGCGCGCGCGGCGAGGATGGCAAAGTCACTCCGCTCGACGTCAAGGTGAATGACCGGATCCTGTTTGGGAAATGGTCTGGAACCGAAGTCACGATCGATGGCGAGGAGCTCATCATCATGAAAGAGAGCGACATCCTCGGCGTCGTCGAAAAGACCCCTGCGGCTAAGAAGTAAGCCGCCTCTCCCCATCATTCAGAGAAACAGAGACAAGCCACATGGCAGCCAAACACGTACAATTCGCCGCTGAAGCCCGTGAGCGCATGATGCGCGGCGTCGACGTCCTCGCGAACGCCGTCAAGGTGACGCTGGGACCGAAAGGCCGTAACGTCATTATCGAGAAGTCGTTCGGCGCTCCGCGCACCACCAAGGACGGTGTCACCGTCGCTAAGGAAATCGAGCTTGCTGACAAGTTCGAGAACATGGGCGCCCAGATGATCCGGGAAGTCGCCTCCAAGGCCAACGATGTGGCCGGCGACGGAACAACAACCGCGACCGTTCTGGCCCAGGCGATCGTCAAGGAAGGCCTCAAGCGCGTTGCGGCAGGCATGAACCCGATGGATCTGAAGCGCGGCGTCGACAAGGCGGTTGCTGAAGTCATCGAGAATCTTCGTAAGCAGTCCAAGAAGGTCACCACCAACGAAGAAATCGCCCAGGTCGGCTCCATTTCCGCCAACGGCGAGAATGAGATCGGCGCAATGATCGCCGAAGCTATGGCCAAAGTTGGAAACGAAGGGGTCATCACTGTAGAGGAAGCCAAGGAAATCGAAACCAAACTCGACGTTGTCGAGGGAATGCAGTTCGATCGCGGCTATCTCTCGGCCTACTTCATCACCAACGCTGACAAGATGGAGGCTTCCCTCGACGACGCCCTCATCCTGCTGCATGAGAAGAAGCTCGCATCCCTCCAGCCCCTGCTTCCAGTTCTGGAAGCGGTTGTGCAGACAGCCCGTCCGCTGGTTATCATCGCCGAGGACGTCGAGGGCGAAGCCCTTGCGACACTGGTTGTCAACAAGCTGCGTGGCGGCCTGAAAGTCGCCGCCGTCAAGGCGCCAGGCTTCGGCGACCGCCGGAAGGCAATGCTTGAAGACATTGCGATCCTGACCGGCGGTACGGTGATATCCGAAGATCTGGGCATCAAGCTGGAGAGCGTTACGATCGACATGCTTGGCAAAGCTAAGCGCGTGCAGATCTCCAAAGAGAACACCACGATCGTCGACGGTGGCGGCAAGAAGAAAGAAATCGAAGGCCGTATTTCTCAGATCCGCAAGCAGATCGAAGATACGACCTCTGATTATGACAGGGAAAAGCTTCAGGAGCGTCTTGCCAAGCTTGCTGGCGGCGTAGCCGTTATCAAGGTTGGAGGCGCGACGGAAGTTGAAGTCAAGGAGCGCAAGGACCGCGTTGATGATGCTCTGAACGCGACCCGGGCGGCTGTCGAAGAAGGTATCGTTGCTGGCGGCGGCACCGCCCTCCTGCGCGCTGCTTTCGCCATTAAGGCCGAAGGCGAAAACGAAGACCAGCAGGCTGGCATTGACATCGTCCGCAAGGCGCTCGAAGCCCCGATCCGTCAGATCGCCGAAAACGCTGGTGTCGAAGGCTCCATCGTCGTTGGTCGCATCCGGTCTGAGAAGGGCGCCAAGTCGTTTGGCTTCAACGCCCAGACGGAGGAGTATGGCGATCTGGTCGAGATGGGCATCATTGACCCGGCTAAGGTTGTTCGTGTTGCGCTTCAGAACGCTGCGTCGGTTGCAGGCCTTCTGATTACCACCGAAGCCGCGATCGCGGATGCTCCGAAGAAGGACGCCGGTCACAGCCATGGTCCGGCTGGCGGCGGCATGCCTGACATGGGCGGCATGGACTTCTAAGTCTGAACTACCCGATCTGAAACGACAGTCAGGGAGGCGGCCCGCCAGGGCCGCCTCTTTTTTTGCGGACAAGCTTCAAGGCCGGCGGCCTCGGATGCGTCGTCACGATGTGTACCCCTGGGTGCAGCAGGTCCGGCGCCGTCTTCCAGGCGGAGCGCGATGCCTCAGACCGGACCTGCAGGGGCCAGAGTACGCGACAGTCCGAACACAGACAGTCCGAACACAGACACCCCGAAGACAGACACCGTCGGGCGTAGAAACGGCCAGACGGACCAAAACCACCAAAAAGAAAAGGGCGACGCGTCTAACGCGCCGCCCTGAAAGGTCTGATACGAGCGTTTCCTCCCCGAAACGCCAAACCACCGAAGCGGTTCGTTGTCACAGTCTCGCGAAGCCTTAAAAGAGTCAAGGGCGACACATGGACTGAAAGACAGGAAAAAAGGGCTGATTTACCTTATTTTTGGCAGGCTTTTCTCCGGTATTCTGCAAAACTGTCAGCGTTAGACTTCGCAGACGCAACAAAATAGCGTCACCGCCGCCAGCGCTGGCCGCCCGGAACGACCTGCTCAGCCCTCTTTGGACCCCAGCTGCGCCACAAATCCGTCAAAAGAGCTATGTGGAGCCGACTGTGAAGGATCGATGGCGCAGATAAGTGCTCGCAAAGCGTCCCGCTCGCATGCACCCCAGCGAGCGCTCAGACTGGCGGCCAGCTGGGCCTGACTGCGGAGAATAACGCCATCTCGCAGGATCTTCAGCCCATTGCTCTTCAAGGTCGCGCCAGTCGTAGTGATATCGACGACCAGATCAGCCAGTCCTGCAGCAGGAGCGCCCTCCGTAGCTCCGGCGCTTTCAACAATACGATAATGGCCCACGCCTTCGGCGGTAAAGAAGCGGCGTGTCGAACGTACATACTTGGTCGCTACGCGCAGCTTACGCCCCGTCGCCGCCTCCGCGCGTGAGGCGACATCGTCCACATCAGCCATGCTGTCGACATCCAGCCAACTCAGGGGAACGGCCACCACCAGATCAGCGCGCCCGAAGCCAAGCGGCAGGAGAAGGCGCACGACACGCCCAAGATCGCCGGCCTGCTCGCGCAGCAAGTCCTCCCCGCTTACGCCGACGTGCACATCT
>Ga0169931_10014974_pt1 | contig 10428 bp, 9 predicted proteins | sample Kivu_15m_20L_FD_129675 | JGI IMG/M metagenome (GOLD analysis project Ga0169931, IMG submission 129675) | Freshwater microbial communities from Lake Kivu, Western Province, Rwanda to study Microbial Dark Matter (Phase II) - Kivu_15m_20L... | ecosystem: Environmental > Aquatic > Freshwater > Lake ... | reverse complement strand
CTGGTGCTGGTGTTCACCGGCGACGGCAAAGGCAAGACCACCGCGGCACTTGGGCTGGTGCTGCGCACCCTGGGCCACGGCGAGTCGGTGGCTGTGCTGCAGTTCATCAAGGGCGGCTGGCAGCCAGGCGAGGCCAAGGCGCTCGAGCTGTTTGGCGAGGCGTTGCACTGGCACGCCCTGGGTGAGGGCTTCACCTGGGAGACCCAGGACCGCGAGCGCGACAAGGCCCTGGTGCAGGCCGCGTGGGAGCGCTCGCTCACCTACCTAGCCGACGGCAGCCGCAAGCTGGTGGTGCTCGATGAGGTCAATGTGGCCCTGAAGCTGGGCTACCTCGAGGTGGACCAGCTGCTCGAAGGCCTGGCCCTGCGGCCGCCGTTGACCCACGTGGCCCTGACCGGCCGCGGTGCCCCGCCAGCCCTATTGGAGCGGGCCGACCTGGTCACCGAAATGAAGCTGGTGCGGCACCCCTTCAGGGAGCAGGGGGTCAAGGCCCAGAAGGGGATTGAGTTCTAGGAGCTAGCCCAGATCAGCCTGCAGTTGGGCAAGCCCACCCACCAGCAGCGACAGGCCGCTGACCAGCAAGGCTCGATGCAGTTCAGGTTCGCGCCAGAGGCTGGCATCGGCGCTGGCACGCTCGATCGCCGAGAGGGTCAGCCGTGCCATCACCAGCGATGAGCGGGGGCACGACGGCAATCCTTGAGCCATGGGCAATCGCGCTTTGCGCCACTGAAGCGGTGCACAAGGCAGGGCGCAAGGCCGTTGCTACGCTCCAACAAATCAAGGCGTTCAATGGGTTACAAGCGCGTTCTGCTCAAGCTCAGCGGCGAGGCGCTGATGGGGGAGCAGGGCTACGGCATCGACCCAGCGATCGTGCAGTCGATCGCCCGTGACGTGGCCGCCTGCGTGGCCACCGGCACCCAGCTGGCGATCGTGGTGGGCGGCGGCAACATCTTTCGCGGGCTCAAGGGCTCTGCCGCCGGTATGGACCGGGCCACCGCCGATTACGTCGGCATGTTGGCCACCGTGATGAACGCCATCACCCTGCAGGACGGGCTGGAGCGCGCCGGCATTCCCACCCGGGTGCAGAGCGCCATCTCGATGCAGGAGGTGGCAGAGCCTTACATCCGCCGCCGCGCGATCAGGCACATGGAAAAGGGCCGGGTGGTGATCTTTGCCGCCGGCACCGGCAACCCGTTTTTCACCACCGACACCACCGCCGCCCTGCGGGCTGCCGAGATCGGCGCCGATGTCGTTTTCAAAGCGACGAAGGTGGACGGTGTCTACGACAAGGACCCCGCCCGCCATCCCGGCGCCGTGCGTTACGACACGCTCACCTTCCTCGATGTGCTGAGCAGCGAGCTGGAGGTGATGGACAGCACCGCGATCGCCTTGTGCAAGGACAACGCCATTCCGATCGTGGTGTTTGATCTGTTCGGCCCCGGCAACATCGGCCGGGCTGTGGCCGGCGAATCGATCGGCACCCGCATCACCCCCTGAGCCCCTGAGCCATGGACCTCGAAGCCAGCATGCGCAAGTCGCTGGACGCCGCCCAGCGCACCTTCAACACGATCAGAACCGGCCGCGCCAACCCGTCGCTGCTCGACAAGATCCAGGTCGAGTACTACGGCGCTGACACACCGCTCAAATCGCTGGCGAGCCTGTCAACCCCAGACGCCCAGACGATCCAGATCCAGCCGTTTGACACCAGCGCCATGGCGTTGATCGAAAAGGCGATCGCGATGAGCGATCTGGGCCTCACCTGCAACAACGACGGCAAGGTGATCCGCATCAACATTCCACCGCTCACCGAAGACCGCCGCAAGGAGCTCTGCAAGCTGGCCGCCAAGTACGCCGAAGAGGGCAAGGTGGCGCTGCGCAACATCCGCCGCGATGCGATCGAGCGGATCAAGAAGCAGGAGAAAGAGGGCGAGTTCTCGGAAGACCAGAGCCGCGACGAGCAGGACAAGGTCCAGAAACTCACCGACAAGTTCATCGCCGAGCTCGAGAAGCAATTGGCCGACAAGGAAGCCGACATCCTCAAGGTCTGAGCGATGCAGCCACCGTTCGATGTGGCGGTGGTGGGCGGCGGTGCCGCCGGGGCCAGTTGTGCCGTGCATCTGGCCCTTGCCGGCTTCAACGTGGTGGTGCTTGAGCAGGGGCCCTCGCCGCGCAGCAAACCCTGCGGCGGCGGCATGGCCGCCTCGGTGCAGCACTGGTTCCCCTTTGCCCTGAGTCCAGCGGTCGATCAGGTGATTCGGCGCGTGCGCTTCACCTGGTGCCTGGAGGATCCGGTCGTCGCCGAACTGCCTGGGGAGGCGCCGTTCTGGATCGTGCAACGGCAGCGGCTCGATGCCCACCTGCTGCAGCACGCCACCGCAGCAGGTGCCGAGCTGCGCCAAAACTGGCCCGTGCACGCCCTGCAACGGCTCGGCACGCTCTGGGAGCTGCAGGGGCCCGCAGGCAGCCTGCGCGCCAGGGCGGTGGTGATCGCCGCAGGCAGCAGTTCAACGCTGGGGGCACCGCTGGCGCTTGGATCTCCCAGACCCCGCTACGCCAGCACCATCGCCGTGGAGGTGAACGCTGCGGTTCAGGAGAGCGAGACCGCCCGGTTTGACTTTGGCCTGGTGCACCATGGCTTCTGCTGGAGCTTCCCCAGGCAGGGGGGCTACAGCATTGGCCTGGGCACCTTCATCGGCCGTGAACCAGCCGACGGCCAGACCGTGCTCGAGCAGCTGCTGCCCGATCTGGGGCTGGAGGCAGACAGCGGCGTGCGCACGAGCTGCGCGCTGCGCATCTGGGATGGTCACCACCGGCTGCACGGAGATGGCGTTGTGGTGGTAGGCGATGCCGCTTCGCTGTGTGATCCCTTCTTGGCCGAAGGGATCCGGCCGGCGCTGTTGAGCGGCACCGCAGCGGCCGAATCCGTGGGCCAATGGCTCAGAGGCGATGGCCAGGCCCTGGCGGGCTACAGCGCCCGCATGCGCCGCGAGTGGGGCGAATCGATGGCCTGGGGTAAGCGCATTGCGCAGGTGTTCTATCGGGTGCCCCGCATCGGCTACCAACTGGGGATCAAACGACCCACCGCACCCCAGCGCATCGCCCAGATTCTCTCGGGACAGATGGGCTACGGCGACATCGCCCAACGGGTGATCAAACGGCTGCTGTTTCAGCAGGGCTGAACCTCAGCCAAAACGGGTGCTGTCCTTGAGCTGGCGCAGCCGCTGATCAATCGAGCCGAGCAGCTCGATGGCAAACATCGGTGCCTCCTGCACCGCAAACAGGAACTTCTCCCGGTTCATCACCAGCACCTTGCAGGCCGTGAGAGCCTTGGCATTGCCGTAGCGGCGGTGGTCGGGGGTGACCAACGCGCCGGCGCCAAAAACATCGCCGGCCTTGATCTGCTCATGGCCGGCATCGCCGTTCCAGCTGAGCTCGATCGTGCCCTCGAGCAAGCCGAACATGCAGTCGCCGGATTCGCCAGAGCGAAAGATCAACGTGCCAGGCGCAACATCCATCACCTCGCCATGGCTGGCGAGCGCCCGCATGGTTTCGAGCGCATTGATGGTGGGTGTTGGCTTGGCATCGGCCATGGTTCAGCTTCTCGCTGCGATCGCCAGCGGGGCCCCGAGGCCGCCGCGAACGTCTTCTGGGGCCAGCTTGCCATCGTTGTCGGTGTCGAGGGCGGCAAAGACCGCATCGCTGCCCAGCCACTCCTCACGGGTGATGCAGCCATCGCCATCGAGGTCGTTGAGCAAAAAGATTTCATGAACGGCATGGTCAAAGGCCTTGCCGCCCTCGAGCTCAGCAAGGCGGTGGGCCAGCTGTTGTTCAAGGGTTTCGATCGCTTTGCAAAAACCGCGGATGCCCTCATCAAGCTTCTCGCTCGCCATGGCATCGCCGGCCAGCATCTGACGAAAGCCGGCCTCATCGAGATGGAGCTGCGGCTCGGTCGGAGCCGGGTCAAAGGCCTTGAGCTTGCGCTCCAGGTCACCATCACTGCTGCGCAGTTCATCAAGCAATGCCGGCGAGATGGTCAACAGATCGCAGCCGGCCAGTTCGATGATCTCCTCAATGTTGCGGAAGCTGGCGCCCATCACCTCGGTTTTGTAGCCGTAGGTCTTGAAGTAGTTGAAGATCTGGGTGACCGAGACAACGCCCGGATCTTCAGGTCCGGGGTAGTGGTCACGTCCGGTCGATTTTTTGTACCAATCGAGAATGCGGCCGACAAACGGCGAGATCAAGGTGACGCCCGCCTCAGCGCAGGCGACGGCCTGGGCAAAGCCAAACAACAGCGTCAGGTTGCAGTGGATGCCTTCACGCTCCAGCAGCTCTGCAGCGCGGATCCCCTCCCAGGTGGAGGCGATCTTGATCAGCACACGGTCGTTGCTGATGCCGGCTTTGTTGTAAAGGCCAATGAGCTTGCGGGCCTTGGCGATGGTGGCCTCGGTGTCAAAGCTCAGACGCGCATCCACCTCGGTCGAGACGCGGCCCGGCACGATCTTGAGGATCTCTTTGCCAAAGGTGACGCAGATCTCATCGAGTGCTTCATGCACCACAGCCTCTGCTGACGCTGCAGCCCCCATCACCGTGCGGGATTCGCGCAGCGAGCGATCGATCAACTCCTGGTACGTGGGGATCTGTGCTGCCGCCAAGATCAGCGACGGATTCGTGGTGGCGTCGCGCGGGGTGAACTGACGAATCGCGTCAATGTCGCCGGTATCGGCGACCACCACCGTCATGGCGGCGAGTTGATCGAGCAGGTTGGCCATGCGAATGCGGTGGGCAGAGCCGGTTGCGCGAACGCTAGCCAGATCTTCGGTGCTGCCCAGCCCGCACGAGCAAAGGTTGACTTAAGGCCGGCTCAAGCGGGCCTGGCTTTGCTGCGCGGGCGCGAGGGGGGAATGTTCTCGAGCACCAGCAGGGCATCAATGATCTGTTTGGCGACAGGGGCCGCAACGGTTGAGCCATAGACGCTGCCGCCCTTGGGTTCATCGATGACCACCAGCACCACATAGCGCGGATCATCCATGGGTAGATGGCCGACAAAGCTGGTGATCAGTGCACCGGAGATGTACACGCCGTTTTCGGCCTTCTGAGCGGTGCCTGTCTTGCCACCGATGCGGTACCCGGGGGTCTTGACCGGCAGCGTTCCGTTCTCGACAACGCTCTCCATCCAGCCCATGACGGTGCGCGTCACCGCCGGATCGAGCAACTGCAGGCCACTGCCCAACGGTGGGGCCGCCAGGGCATCGCCTGAGCGCAGACCGCGGGTGATGTGGGGACTCACCAAACGGCCGCCGTTGGCGAGCATGCCGTGCAATTGCAGCAGCTTCAACGGCGTCAGCGAAAAGCCCTGTCCGAAGGCCGCCACGGCCGGCTCGATCGGCTGCGAGACAAACGAGCGGCGATCTTTCAGCTGACCGGCCACCGCCCCTGGCAGATCGGTGTCAGGCCTGGTGTCAATGCCCATCGTCTGCAGCCAGCCCCAGAAGCGATCGGGCTTGACATGGGCCATGGCGCGCACCATCGCGACATTGCTGGAGACCTGCAGCACTGTGGGGAAGTCGATGACGCCGTTGGCCTTTTTGTCGTGGTTGAAGATCGGCCAACCGCCGATGCTGAGTGAACCGTTGTCGGTGATCTTGTCGGTCGGCTTGATCGCCTTTTCCTGCAACGCCAGCGCCAGATTGATCGGCTTGAAGGTGGAGCCGGGTTCGTAGAGATCCTGCACCGACCATTCGCGGAACAGTCCCGGTTTGAAAGCCCAGAAGCGGTTGGGGTCGTAGGTGGGATAGGAGGCCAGGGCGAGCATCTCGCCATTGCGCACATCCATCACCAGGGCAGCGCCGCGCTTGGCGCTCCACTGTTTGATCTGGCGCGCCAGAGCCTGCTGGGCCACCTGCTGCAGCCGTGCATCGAGGGTGAGCTGCAGGCGCAGGTCGTCGCCATAGAGAGAGCCTGCGCTGAGCCCCTCAGGAAGAGGGGTGCCGTCGGCCCCGCGGCGCATGCGCAGGGTGTCTTCGTGGCGGCGCAGGTCGCGATCGCGACTCTGCTCGAGGCCCGCCTGGGGAACCCTCTCGAGGTTCAAGAAGCCGACCACGTTGGCGAACAGGCTGCCCTGGGGATAGATGCGGTGCGGGTACGCCTCCAGATCAAGACCGCTGATGCCGAGCTGGCGCACCCGTTCGGCGGTTTCGGGATCGAGATCGGTGGCGAGCTTGATCCCGCTGGGGCGCTGCTTGAGGCTGGCGAGCAGCTTGGCCTGGGGTTGAGCAAGCACCGCTGCCAGACGCTCGGCCACATCGGCAGGGCTGCGCAGTTGGTTGGGTTCATCCCCCGGAAAATTGAAATAGCGCGGATGGGCCCACAGCGTGAAGCGCTGCTCGTCAAGAGCGACGAGCCGTCCGGTGCGATCGACAATCGTGCGGCGCTTACCGATCGGCGCGATCGACTGGGTCTGAATCGCGCGGGCCCGGGCCTGCAAAGCACGGCTGTCGGCGATCTGCAACCACGCCAGACGCAGCGCCAAACCGGCCAAGCCTGCGGCAAGCAGCAGGTACACGGCCAGCAAACGGCCGGTGGGCACGGGCTGGAGCCTGACCACACGGCGGGGCCGCGGCTGGCGCAACGCCTGGCTGACCATCAGTACCCCGACACGCTTTGGGTCCAGCGCAGGGCATCAAGCTCCAGGCGCATGGCGCTCGCGGTGGTCGCTGGCGGGGGCGGCAGGTGCACGAGCTGGTCGCTGCTGGTGGGCACCAGCAGCCCGGGTTTGCGCACCACACCCAGATGATGCTGCTCGAGCACGGCAGCCGATTCCTGCAGACGACGCTCGAGGATCTGGGTCGATTCCAGGCCGCGAAAATTGCTGCTCCACTGGTTCTGCCAATGCAGGGTGAGGGCACTCAGGCCCAGCATCGACAGCCCAAGACCGATCAGGGCCCCATCGGCAAAGCGGTGCAGGCCGGCAAGCCACGGGGCCTGACGCACCACACGGCGCGCCGAAAGAGCCCCCTCAATCAGCGAAAGCGAGCCACCCAGACGCCGCGCGGAGGCGGCTCTGGAGCCCCGGGGGCCTGGTTGCTTGAGAGGAGAGGCGACCACCAGGTCTGAGCGTCCAGGAACCGTCTGCGCAAGTGAACCACCACCGGTGGTGTCTCGCAAGGCCTCAGCCGGCCAACAGCAGCAGATTGGCAAAGGTCAGGCCATTCCAGAGGCTGTGCATCAGCGCACAACTGCCGAGCCGGCCGCTCTGCAGCCGCAGCCAGCCCAGGCCCAGGCCCAACACAAACAGCGGCACCAGCTCGCCAAGGCTGAGGTGGGCCAGGGCAAAACAGGCGGCACTGAGCACGACCCCCCAAGCCGGCCCCCAATGCTGTGCCAGCACAGGCAGCAGCACCCCACGGAACAGGGTTTCCTCAAACAGCGGAGCCAGCACCAGAGCCGTGCTGGCCAGCAGCAGCAGAGCCTGCGGACTCGAGTTGCTGAGCACCATCTCGAGCAGTGGATTGCTGCCACTGGGATCGGCCCACAGGTGCTGCAGCAGCCAACCGGCCAGGGCCACCAACGGCAGCACCATCAGCAGCTGGGCACTCGCGCGCAACAGCAACGACGGCCAGGGCCGCCAGCGCCACTGCAACCATCCGCCGGCCGGTGGCTCGCGCAGGGGGCGCAGGGCCAGAACCAGCAGCAGCAATGGGCTGATCATCAACAGTCCATAGAGCAGCAGCACCGAGGTCGCCTGCAGCAGCAGCGGCTGGGCGGCAAGGGGCTGCAGCAGCCAGCCCACCACAGGGCTCAGCAACAACGGAACCAACAGCTCACCGAGCACCACAAAGCCCCCGGCCACCACCAAGGTGACCTGCACCAACGACAGGGGCGGTCCCAGCAACGGCGGTGGGGCCGGCAGGCGGCGCCGCCACAGCAGCCACAACTGCCGCACCAGCAGAGCTGCACCCAGCAGCATCAACAGAACCGGAGCCACGGTGAGCAGCAGCAGACGGTGCAGGGCCGCCTGGGCTGCCTGCAGATCCGTGCATCTCTCGGGAGAGCCGCCCTGCAGCTGGCACAGCAGGCGCTGCTGCAGCGGGCTCAGCGGCGCTGACGGCAGCGTCAGGTCGGGCTGCTGCTCAAGCAGGCTCAGGGTGAACTGCTGGCTCTCGCTCAGGCCAGCCTCAACGCCGGCAGCCGCCTGCTTAAGCAGCTGCTGGCGCAGCGCGTCGGTCGGGTCAGCGCCCAGCAGGGCGCGGCGCCAGATCGGCGCTGCGGCAGGCTCGGCCAGCACCGCCAGCTCCTGCTGACGCAGCTCGAGGGCATGGCTCACCGAGGGGCGCTCAAGGCTGCCCAACAGGCCGTTGAGCCAAAGCAACCCACACAGCGCCAGGCTGAGCAGGGCCAGCAAGCCCTGCCAACTGCGCCACTGGTCGGCCGGTTGTGCGCTCATGCCCTGCGGCGACGGTGCTGCGATTGTCGCTGCAGGCGGGCGAAAGCGCTCCCATACAGTTAGCTCCCAGCAGCAAAGCCCTCGTGACGCTTCGGCTTGTGTTGGTCCGCCATGGGCTGAGCAGCTTCAACGTCGAGCACCGCATCCAGGGGCGCGACGACCTCTCAAGCCTGACGGAAACAGGCGTGGAGCAGGCCCGCGCGACCGGAGAGGCGCTGCGCGATGTGCCCTTTGACGCGGTGATCAGCTCACCGCTGCGGCGTGCCCGCGACACGGCCGTCGCGCTGCTCGAGGCCCAGGGTCTTGGCGCCAGCGCCAGCTTCAGCGATCTGCTGCTGGAAATCGATCTGGCCCCCTGGAGCGGCCTGCTGCGCGACGAACTCAAGTCGCGCTACGCCGCCGCAGAGCGCACCTGGCGCACCGCCCCGCAGGATCTGGAGCTGAGCCGGGCTGATGGCCAGACCTACAGGCCCCTGCTTGAGCTGATGGCCCAGGCCGCTCAGCTCAAGCAGGAGCTGCTGGGGCGCCAGGGCTCACAGACGGTGCTGCTGGTGGGCCACAACGCGATTCTGCGGGCGCTGATCCTGCAACTGCTGGACCTGCCGGCCAGCCAGTTCAGGCGGCTGCGGCTCGACAACGCCTCGATCTCGGTGCTCAACGTCAACCCTGGCGGTGATGTGCAGGTCGAGTCACTCAACGGCACCGCCCACCTGGGTGTGGATCTACCGGCAAAAGGCGCCGGCGCGCGGCTGCTGCTGGTGCGCCACGGTGAAACCGACTGGAACCGCCAGGGCCGGTTTCAGGGCCAGATCGACATACCGCTGAACAGCAATGGCCGCGCCCAGGCGGACGCTGCCTCACAAGCGCTGGCCAGGGTGCATCTCGATCGCGCCTACACCAGCGCAATGGCCCGGCCGCGCCAGACCGCCGAAGCCATCTTGAAAGCCCACCCGGGTGTGCCCTTGACCAGCACCAGGGGTCTGGTCGAGATCGGCCACGGCCTCTGGGAGGGGCGACTCGAAGCCGAGATCGCCGAAGGCTGGCCCCAGCTGCTGGCCGACTGGAAGCAAGCCCCCCAGACCGTGCAGATGCCCGAGGGGGAAACGATTCAGGAGGTCTGGGAGCGCTCGCTCGCCTGCTGGCAGACCATTGCCGCCAGCCTGACGCCCACAGAAACGGCGCTGGTGGTGGCCCACGACGCGGTCAACAAGACCATTCTGTGCGCCCTGCTGGGCCTGACACCGGCTGACATCTGGGCGATCAAGCAGGGCAATGGCGGCATCACCGTGATCGACTACCCCCACGGCGCCGGCGAGCCTCCGGTGGTGGCCGCGATGAATCTGACCCATCATCTTGGGGGAGTTCTCGATCGCACGGCCGCCGGTGCCCTCTGAGCCCCTGCTCTGGCTGCAACAGCTGACGCTGCTGAGGGGCCCTCAGCAGCCGCCCGAGCAGGGGCAGGTGCTCCTTGGTGCTGACGGCAGCCTGCTGGCGCTGGGCGACGCCGCCGCTGCACTGGCCGCCAGCGCTGGACTGACACCGAGGTCTGCAGAGGGGATGCTGCTGGCCCCCACGCTGGTGGACCCGCACAGCGTGCTGGACGACCCGCTGCTCTCGCGCGCCGAAACCCTGGACAGCCTGGCCAGGGCTGCTGCTGCAGGCGGCTATGGGCAGGTGGCCCTGCTGCCCTGGGGTGAGGCACCCCGCGACCAACCGGGGATGCTGCACTGGCAGTGGCCGCAGCCGTTGCAGCTGCACCTCTGGGGCAGCCTGAGCTGCGCAGACGAAGGCCATGAGCTGGCGCCGCATCAGGAGCTGCTGGACGCCGGAGCGGTGGGTCTGGCCAGTGGTCCTGAGCTTCCAGCGGTCCCCGTGCTGCAACGGTGCTTGCAGCTCAACGAAGCTGCTGGCCACCCGCTGCTGGTGGCACCACGGCTGCGCAGCCTCGCGGGTGGCGGACTGGTGCGCGAGCGGGTCGAAGCGTT
>Ga0169931_10014973_pt1 | contig 10429 bp, 10 predicted proteins | sample Kivu_15m_20L_FD_129675 | JGI IMG/M metagenome (GOLD analysis project Ga0169931, IMG submission 129675) | Freshwater microbial communities from Lake Kivu, Western Province, Rwanda to study Microbial Dark Matter (Phase II) - Kivu_15m_20L... | ecosystem: Environmental > Aquatic > Freshwater > Lake... | reverse complement strand
GAGGGTATAATTTTGTATGGGCGCGCAGTTAGCGTTTTTTTATTGTCCCTGTACAGGGACATTAAATTTATTGTACCTGTACAGGGACAATAAAATACGTATGGATATAACTGCTATTTTTTAAGGTTTAAGGAGACTCCCTAAAAAAATTTTAAAGATATCTGTACGCACCCATTAGATTGTTCGGAAACTGTGTGTCCTCCTCAATGCTCAACAGGTGTACATCCGTATAGCTGCAGCGTTAACTCCCTTAGTAGATCTTCAACGATGCATGACTCTTGAAACCAAATTTTGCGTAGAGACTCAAGCGGGATATTCCTATGGCCTCCAACGGGTCAAGTAAAAGATTGTAATTGGGTCTCACATAATCTTCAATACGGCACCTGCACTATATTAGTGGCAAGAATCAACTGTCCTAAGACTTGTTCGTCGTGTACCTCTCCTACAACATCGCCAACTGGTAGTCCTACGAGTGCCCCGACGGCTAATATGTCGATGAAAACGACAGTTCCAACTGTGAAACCCAGCGTGAAAGTCAGAGTCCTACTTCATACTCCTTATACTGAGGAAAGATCTAATAGTAAATCCTTATGTTATGACTCGAATGGTGTATTCTTTTGGTCGAGTGGTACCCCCGTTGACTGCCGTTGGGTCGATATCCATAAAACGTTCGGAGCCTGTTCGGTGACGGTTGCGAAGATATATTGTCCTATGACTTGTAATCGATGTCCATAGATTGTTGATCGTTATAATCTAACTGAAATAGTGCGTCTATTTTGAGTTTCATCGCTTTGATTTATTGCAGTTGATGCCTATATTCACAGCTATACGTTGGGTAACTCGAGTAGCTCTTTTAAAGTCTTTAGGCATGTTAGTAGGACAACGCAACACACATTTATAAATGCGCACCCTTGCTTTGATGAGGCAAACTTGTTGTGTCCTTATACAATTCAACTTGTGTTCCACTTTGTGTCGAGACCAACGTATCATGCATAGTCCCGTCATTCAAACAACGATATTCGAAGGTAAATGTTATTGGTAGGTTTGACATTTTGAAAGCATACTATAAATCATCATGTATGAGAGTAAAGGTAATATAAAATGATGATCCGGCTATTCGGCCTTAAGTTTGGGGAAGTTTTCAGGTGAAGATAGCTATGATTAATTCTAACAGTTTCGAACCGAATCAACTGGTTCAAACCAATACTCTGACTAAGAGCTATTAAATCTGTGAGTATCATTTAATCGTTTGATTTTCTAAAGTTCTGAATGAGAGAGCTCACTTAACCCAAACCAAAGAGTAACATTATTATGTAAGAAGCCTTTACTAGTATGGCAAACGGTGTGTATATATAGTTAAGCCTTATGATCTCTGAGTACCTTGTTTCTTAACGATGACTTCTCTCCAATTATCTGATTCAAACGTATCTGTTTCAACTTTCACACTGGATCCTTCTCCATACAATTCTTCGTCACCAAGTAAATCAAGCCATCCAAGATTATGCGGTCTCCCTGCAGCTCTATCCTCTGGAGTTTTATAAACAGACTCTTTAGTCATTTTATCTTTATCCGATGTTCCAGGTGAGGAGGATTTAATGCCAAACAAATTTGCTGCTTCCTATTTTCGTTTGTGCGTAAGGCAACCATTATGTAGCCTAAGACTAGACGTAATACAGGGGAAAACTCACATGCGCATGGTTGTAGAAATCAATTACTTACCCTTACTAATTGATCAGCTAAGTTATCTGTCGGGCCAATGGTACCCTGTTGAATTTCCTTAGCCGTATCTAAAAATCGAACCAAACTTTGACGATCGTAATCCATGGTGTATGTAGTAAAGTAACCAGGCCCATCCTTACTTAGGTTGGCTAGGTATGGAATGTACGGATCGTACTCATCCTCAGTTCCTACAGAACAAGCCTCTAGCAAACGAGAAATGACGTTTCGTAAATCACCGTAGGGATCAATTTGCATACCATCCATTTGAACTTCCAGTCGTCGTACACCCTCACGTAAAGCTTCGGGAGTAATCTCTTCGGTTGGACAAAAGTCATCGATCATAAACTTACGCAAGGCAGTACCTCCTTTGATAAACGATGCCTTTTCGATAAAGCGGACTTCTGGTGGTAAATCGTTGAATAATTCTGGTGTGTTCACAAATCGTGTCGTCATATTTTGTGCCATGAGTGCTATACGTACAACCTCATCATATCGAAAGATAATAGGAGGATCTGGTAGGTATCTCTTAGGATCTCCCATCATGAGGATATCTAAAAAGTTTTCTCGTGTTTGTGGAGTTGATTCTACATATTCTGCATCCCGAACCTTCTTTTCCCAATGAGCCACCATCCCCTTGAGAACGAGATAACATGCTGTTCTTTCATACAGTTCACCCTTGCAATAACTCTTTATATCTAAATTTCCAAAGTTGGGACCGACTTTTCCCTCTGCATCCATTAGCATTTGACGAAATGGAGCCGAGATATGATCTTGTAATGTAATAAAGTGCTTCCATAATTTTCTCATTTCTGTCGCTTCTTCTTTTTGCCTTAAACTTTGAGCTCGAAGTTTCATCCGTCCCAACGTTTTCTTCATACGATATCCTAATAAATCATAATTGGCTATAACAAAGTCCAACCCTGCATTGGAAATTTGTGGATGTGGTGGAATTTCTCGTACACCGGATGTGGAAGGGACGTAACATACCTCCTTTAAAGCTTGAATGAGTTGAGGAACTTGAATTTGATTCCAATTTTGAAATCGATATTGTTTTCGTATGGCAGGTGCAACACCTGGAAACATTTGTGCCATTCGTACCATAGGTCCCAAGTCGGATAATTTCACTGCCTTACGTGTGACGACATCCATCACATATTTACCTTGTTGGATACGTTCAATACCTGTTTCCTCATCCACAATAATCGTTGATACATCAGGACGTGCATTCATCCTCGCTATGGATGCATCAGATATCGAGGCTCCAGATACTACCGATTCACCTTCTCCACCCAACTTGGAGGCTATTCGTTGACCCGATTCTTCTAATTCTACGTTTGATTTAGGTTGTGGCATATCTTGACTTAGTTTTCCAACAGGTACATTGGTCGAGGTTGATTCATTTTCCTTTGTTGTTTGTTGTCCCTGAGCCTCCTTGACAGCATCATAAAAGGATGATGGACGTGACTGACCTTGTTCTTTCTTCTGATTTCGCCGACTTTGTCGGTTCGTTCCCATAGCTAAAGCTGTTGAGGATTCATAAGATATAGGATGAATACAGGGAAAAGTTTTTATGGAAAAGATTCTCTGCATGTTTGGATTTCTAAAGGATGAAGTTGATGAAGATGAAAGCATCTGAAAGGACGTTGTTGGTTGTGTGGATAGTAGCACTGCGCTGAAAACGAGTGTGACAAATAGTTGAAACGAATTGTTATCACTCATCATTTATGGTTATGATTTAGATGGTGCGATGACAGCTGATTTGCGATCTGACGGAGGTCGGTTAAGTTTTCAGCAATTTTATTTTATGTCGGATTCTCTCTCAACATACATGTATTCATCTCATTCTCATCGATCATGAAATAAAGGCTTGAACCAGGTTGAGAAGATAGACCACTGTTTATTGACAACCATCAGATAACCCGGAGTCCTGTCTCTCAACTCTCAAATGGTACAATACTACTAGGATACTGTACGCGGTACGCGGTGACGTTTTTTGTTTTAAACTCTTATTATGCACGGCTAAGGAAAAAACGACGGTCTGGTATTCTGTACGTACGGTAGGTAGAAGCACGATCTAACCTAATTGAGGCTGGGGATTGAACTTCAACTTGATGTTTACAACTTTTTAATTGTGGTATTAATTGTCATAACTCAGAACACTATAAATGCTCTTATGTCTTCGAGAGTAAAATCACCATATCATTCATTGCAAGTACTTTCACGATAGGTTCTTAACAATGATGCCATCTTTGCCTAGACTTTTCTTCTACAAATTTTTCATCTCCACAACTTTGTTATCACAATCGTCTTCGTTTTCTTTGAATCAACATTTCAGATTCTCTGTCAGAAATCATCTTCCCAGTAGCAGCATCTCTACCTATTCTTCAACCTTGAGACAAGCTACAACATCAACAGCTGAATCAGAGGTCAATCGAAATGTTTTACAAACAGAGGATACGTCTCGTGATAGAATCATGACTTTTTCATATGACATGTCTTTAGAGCCCACTTATGAAAAACCTACTTATCCTGGTACAGGGAATGGTTTATCTGGTGATTCCGGTGAATATGACGTTGTAGTCATTGGCAGTGGCATGGGAGGATTAGCATGTGGGGCACTAAGTGCAAAATATGGGGATAAGGTGTTAGTATTGGAATCACATATCAAAGTTGGTGGTAGTGCACATACCTTTTCTAGAATGCACAAGGGAGAAAAATATAGTTTTGAAGTCGGACCCTCCATCTTTGAGGGTCTAGATCGACCTAGTTTGAATCCTCTTCGTATTATATTTGATATTCTGGATGAAAAAATGCCCGTTTTAACCTATAGTGGATTAGGATATTGGACCCCCGAGGGATATTGGAGATTCCCTATTGGGAGTAAACAAGCCTTTGAAGATCTACTCATGGCCAAAGCTGAAGATGGACCCTTGGCCGTTCAGGTACGGTGTGATTGCATATGCATATTTTGTTTGATACAGTCATCGTAACCTAACATATATTTTAACGTTTAGCAATGGAATGCCCTTCGAGATCGTCTTAAGACCTTGGGCGGTTCGACAACTGCTGTCTCCTTACTAAATCTACGTCAAGATGCGGGATTCCTAGCAACTACGGCTGGATCACTCCCATTTGTTCTGACTCATCCGGATGTGTTTTTAGATTTACCACTGACATTCGATTCTCTGCACAAGACAGTCGATCAAATTGTGACTGTACCCTTTTTACGAAATTTTATTGATACCATGTGCATCTTTTGTGGTTTCCCCGCGAAAGGTGCAATGACAGCCCATATGTTATATATTCTAGAACGTTTCTTTGAGGAAAGTGCAAGATATTCGGTTCCGATTGGAGGTACATGTGCCATGGGGGAAACGCTACAGCGAGGCTTGGAGAAATTTGGTGGTAAATTACAATTGAATGCTCATGTTCAAGAAATTCTTGTGGACAATGGACGTGCAGTAGGAGTGAAGTTGAAGAATGGGAATCTTATCAAAGCAAAGAAGGCTGTTGTTAGCAATGCTACTCCATTCGACACTGTGAAAATGTTGGGTACGTTCCTGAAATAGAAAAGTGTCGTTTCCACCTGATATTTTCTGTGCTATACATACACGAAATTATGCTCATCATGGTATTTTCTTGATTGCTATCTTAGGAACAAATAAGGACCTCCCAGTAGGTGTCCAACAATGGAAAGATCAACTTGGTAAACTTCCTCGTCATGGAGCAATTATGCACCTTTTTATTGCCATTGATGCGAAAGGATTAGATTTATCTCATATCCAAGACCCAGCTCATCTTGTGATACAAGATTGGGGACGATCAATGCAAGATTCACAAAATCTGTGTAGCTTTTTCATTCCTAGTCTTCTTGATAAATCTCTTTGTCCTGAAGGAAAACATGTCATTCATGTCTACTCTAGTGGTGGTGAGCCTTACGAACCATGGGAAAAATTAAAACCAGGATCGGAAGAATATGAGAAATATAAAGAAGAAAGAGCTGAAGTGTTATGGAAAGCAGTTGAAAAGTGTATCCCTGATGTTCGTAATCGCGTTGAATTTTCTATAATTGGATCTCCACTTGCACATGAGGCTTTTCTCCGAAGAGATCGGGGAACCTATGGTATGGCATGGGCAGCGGGGACATCTGCACCCCAAGCTGGTTTATTAAGTTCTATATTACCTTTCCCTTTTCCAAATTTGAAAACACCCGTCGATGGATTACTAAGATGCGGTGACTCGTGCTTCCCAGGAATAGGTAAAGCTTTGAATAATGTTCCTCTTATTGACTGCAGATCGTATGATCTACGGGCCATTTCTCATAATGATATTCATTCATCGTCTCCGTTTTGAAATAGGCACGCCATCAGCTGCAGCTAGTGGTGCTATATGTGCTAATACCATGACATCTGTGGATAAGCATTTATCAATGTTGCATGAGGCCAGTAAACGTGATCCGTTATATAAGTTTTTGGATCCTGGAGTCATGGGACAAATTTATAAACCTCTGGTCCAAAGTTTTACACCAAGTCCAGAATTAAGAATTGAGATAAACAGTGAATCATAGAAAATAAATTTTACAACCGTAAATGAAGTACAATGATTTTCATATACAACATATTTTACATATTTTGTTCTTGATTTTCTATCGAATCATAATAATAATATACTATACATTCAACTGATTTGTCTACGTCTGTAGATTGTGGTGCCTGTAACGTTATATGTGGATTTAGTTCCATTAATGGAACAGTACCCGTAACAACATGCCCTGCACTTTCTAATAACACATGACTCTTTTCAACTCCTACGATATCTATAAACCGTTGTAGCCATGGTACTAAATCATAATTTCGACCTTGATCAACGGATGCAAATTTATCATAAACCTCCCTACTCCGCCGTACATCGGATCGAGCTGAATATTGTTCCCAGGATCCAATATAGTGATGTATCTTTAAAATGCTTGTAGGGAAAGGTCGTACAGGTTCTAAACATGTACATGGTAATGGACGATGTATACTTGACATAATACGTGTAATTTCAGAAGGATTTATTTTGGACAAGTCAATCATAACCTTTCCATAATTATTAAAAGCGAATGTCATTTCATTCGCATGATGAAAGTATCGTAGGGTGCTAAAGTCTTGTACATCGAATCCTTCTTTCTGTAACATAGCTCTTGTGGATGTAAGTTCTGTATCAACATCATCATCATGATCTTCTATAGAAGAAAAGAATAATCTAGATATTAAATGACACGCTGATTCTGAATACCAAGGTTCAATCGTTGACTGATTTTGTAGATAATCCCATAGAGTACGATATTGATCCTGAGTATGAGTTAATTCACGTCTTGTTTGGGCCATGGTCAAAATATAGGATGATGTTAAATACTTTTCAGGACAAGAAAATTGTCGAAAATATTCCACATCTATTTCTTGTATCATGGTTGATTTCTCTTCCTTCTCATCGTTATCAAAAGCCATCTCGACCTCTTTTGTTACTTCATCACCATCGTTGTCATCATTAGAAAGAAGATTATAAGTAATAAACTCATCCGCATCAATTAAAATCACAAATGTCCGATTACGATCTTTATAATATTTCATACATGCGGAATATAAATGTTTTTGTCGTGATCGATGTCTATGTAATTCATCCAAAGTCCTATTAATCCAATGATGATAGTCGACATCATTCCAGAGTATAATTTCTATACCCATATGAGACGTATTCCATAATTCTAAAATAGGTTGTGGGTTTGTAGTACTCGTTGGATCAATACCCACAATCAGATATTTGAGAGGTAAGGTCAACCAATGATATGCTAACCACTCACTTAATTTCGATGTATCATCTTTCAGTAATAAACAAGCAGCAAACCCATCGGTTGGTTTCCAGTGCGCTGTTGTTGCTTCTATGGATGAAAATAAGGACGTGGGTGTTTTTCCCTTTTCTTCATCAGGTACGTTTGATGAAAGCAAAAGTTGTTTTATATGATTATTGGAATCAATAGGAATCCAGGTTATTAACAATATATTGAATAAAGCAATACTTGTAACCAAGAGAATAATGATACATATTTGGTTTTGGTTTCTTGTATTTTTGTTTTTATTATAATTGAGGAATTTCATGATTGCGTGTTTTGTTCTTACATGTCCATGTTCACCAAAATAAACAATAAAATTCAAAGTACGTTTCATTTAGGAAACCTTGTTTCTATGTTTGCTTCTTTCAAGGCATGTGTCATCTCTTAAAGAGATGACATGAAAGGAGCGAATAAGCCTGAGATAACTAGTAGAAATGTTTACAATGACATGCAGGCTATAGGCTACAGTATGTATGCAGAAGGAGTAATTACTTAGGGTTAGGGCCGTTTGTTGTTGTCTGATAGATACATACATACAAAACAAATCATTATTACAGTTTGGGGAAAAAATGAATATCGATGTTTGTATTCGTACAAAAATTTAGTTCAAAGTTGTTTCTACGGGTTATGGGATGAATTATATGTTTATCGTTGACTGCTTGAAGTAAACGTTGAAGAAATCTGAATATGGTTGATAATGATTTGTCTGAGAATATTGAAGATGGTGTCATCGCATTGAGCATATTAAACTACTAGAACTGCATGGGATCCATAACACTCTCTTCCATAGAAACCACGCCATATCCACGTATACCTTCCTTAGCACGATGTAAAATATCATGATCGCAATGCGATGCTAACCATGGATGATGCAACGATTGCTCCGCTGTACACCGATAACTCACATCGTATGATAATAAAGTTTCTACAAACTCTGTTGCTTCACGTGACACATCTCGAAAAAGTTCCGTGGGGAATGAATATACACCCTGTATAATAGATGCTTTGATGGCTTCATCATTCTTTCCATAAAATGGAGGAGCACCACTCAGTAACATGTAAACTATGACACCTAGACTCCAAAGGTCACAAGCCTCGGTGTATGATTTCTTCAATACCTCTGGAGCGACGTAATAGGAGGAGCCCACGACGCGACTTAGGCGGTGACCTTGTGTGAAATGAGTCGACAATCCAAAGTCAATCAGTTTCAGAGGACTCCATACATCCTTGCCTGATTCAAGAACCCAATTCTCTAGCTTAAGATCCCGATGACAAATATTCTTCGAGTGGAGAAATGCTACTGCTGAAAGCATTTGGGCTACCGTTTTTGCTGATGTATTAGATAAAGCATAAACAGCCATAATAAATGTTGATATCGAAATTGTTTAGAAAAAATAAAAGCTTGCATCACACACGAATATATACATACCGGCATAAGCTTCTGTAACTCCATGTTTTGGGTGTGTTGTTAATAAGTGAAACAAATCACCACCACGACCTAGTTCAGTAATTATAAAAAGTTCATTGTCTACGCAGAATACATCGTAAAGACGAATGATATTTTCATGCCCTCGAACTTCACGGAGAACATTTACCTCCTCTTGAAGTTTTGCGATATATTTGGCATCATTCCGTAAAACGACACATTTGCAGGCATACTTCTTACGTTTACCACGAACACCCGTATGATAGCCTTCCGCTTCTCCACGAGACGCGATGCATACTTGACCATAAGAGCCCTTACCAATGACCAGGTCTCGATGTAAGAGATATGCTGGACGTCTATGCGACGAGGATGACTGTGATTGTGAAATAGATACTTGTGGCGTATAAAGGGAATAAGGATCGTTTTGCATCGTCGTGGTTGTTAAGGATACAGAGGCGACACTCGGTTTCGCAGGATATGTTGGCTGAGGTTGAGGCTGTTGCTGGGTTTGATAATAATAGTTGTTCATCATCGCATCTCGAGTGGGAACTGAAGTAGGCCCCATGGCAGACGATTGCGAGTAATGTGGATTACCCTGTGAATGTCCTACATAATTTGCAGAGGGTGTTGTTTGATAAGGCGATTGTGCGCCTCTAGGTCTAGAGGTGTTTGACGTTGTCATAGGTCGACCTCGGTTATAATCACCACCAATATTATTGTCATTTGTCGTCATTTGTGGACGAGCCCTTGACGCAGATGGTGTTCGCTCTTGTTGATAGAGTGTCTTAGGTGTCGTGGTGGTTGGACTTGGAGCATGCCGACCAGCACCCATAGAGTAATTAGAAACATTACTAGTATAACCTCGTGTCCCGGAATATCCCATCATATCCACGGGACTTGGAGACGGGGCTTGTGATGGGAAAGCTGAATTCATATATGATGATTCCCCTCGAATACCAAAGTTTTCTCGATCACCTTGAGTTGCCTCTCCCGGTGTGGATTCTTTCCCCCGGCGCATCCACATGGCTGTAAAGAAGGAATAATAGTAGACGGTATTCTAATAAAGGTATTTAGTATCGATCAGAGAGTGTCATAAATAGTCACTACTCGCCGTCAGCATGAATCCCTGCCTGAACTATGCGTAAAGGGAAAGATTCGAGCCCTATTGCACTAATGAGGTGATTGAAGTGAAAAAAAGGAGTCCCTCTGGTAGAGAGAGCAAACAATGTTCCTTTGCACAGCAGTCTTTGCTCGATTGCGAATAAGTAGGATCCACAATGGGGGCAGGGCCAGGGGCAAAAATAGCGGTATGTATGTCTGTAAAGTCCTGCAATCGCTATTTTCAGAGGAAAAATGCCAAATTAGACCTAGTTTCGTATTGTTCCCACATACATGCGGTGCATAGTGGAAGT
>Ga0169931_10014972_pt1 | contig 10429 bp, 7 predicted proteins | sample Kivu_15m_20L_FD_129675 | JGI IMG/M metagenome (GOLD analysis project Ga0169931, IMG submission 129675) | Freshwater microbial communities from Lake Kivu, Western Province, Rwanda to study Microbial Dark Matter (Phase II) - Kivu_15m_20L... | ecosystem: Environmental > Aquatic > Freshwater > Lake ... | reverse complement strand
GCTGGATGCGGCACGGCTTGGCCGCTTCGGGCGCTGGTTTCGGGCCAGCGGGCTCGATGAATTGCCGCAATTGGTCAATGTCCTGCACGGTGAGATGAGCCTGGTGGGGCCGCGCCCCTTGCCTTGCGACTATACGCCGCTGTTCAGCGCCGCCGAGGCTGAGCGGCTCAGGGTCATGCCCGGCCTGTTTGGCCTGGCCCAGGCGCGCGGGCGCAATGCCCTGCCTTGGGCGCATCGGCTGGCTTGCGATGTGCAATATGCTCGGCAAGATGCGGATTTTACGACAGACCTCAAGCTCATTTCGGCCTGTTGCGCCCTGCTGCTGCGCGGCCAGGGGGCGACCATGCCGGGCCATGCGACCTCGGCGCGGCTTGATGAAAGCCTGATCCTGGACGCGGCGCCGGTCATGGTCGGCGGCAAGGGGTAATGGCCATGCTCTCCTCTGCTGCCCCAACTGCCCGCCTGCTGCCCCCGCCCCTCAGGCCAGTGCGGGATCTGGCGGCCCCGATCCTGCTTTCGCCGCCGCATCTGACCGGGCGGGAGATAGCCGTGCTGGAAGCGAGCCTTGCCTCGGGCTGGCTGGCCCCGGCTGGTCCCGCACCGCGCGCCTTTGAGGCCGCCTTTGCCGAGGCTACCGGCTTTGCCCATGTGCTGGCCGTGGCCTCCGGCACTGCGGCGCTCACGCTCGCCTTCCGGGTATTGGATGTCGGGCCGGGGGATGAGGTGTGGGCGCCAAGCTTCACCTTCATCGCTTCCGTGGCACCGGCAGTGCAGATCGGCGCGAGACCTCGCTTTTTGGATGCCTGCCCCGAGAGCTGGACGCTTGACCCGACGTTACTCGCAGCGGAGCTTTGGAAGGCCGCGCGGCAAGGCAGGCTGCCCAAGGCGGTGGTGGCGGTGGATATCTATGGCCAATGTGCCGCTTTGCGGGCCATTGCCTCGCTTTGTGCTGGATATGGCGTGGCGCTGATCTCCGACAGCGCCGAGGGGTTGGGCGCCTTTCAATCAGGGCTGCCTGCCGGGCGCGGCGCGCGGCTCGCGGCGTTTTCCTTCAATGGCAATAAGATCATCACTGCGGGCGGCGGCGGGGCCTTGGCTTCCGATGATCAAGGACTGATCGCGCATGCCCGCAGCCTTGCCGATCAGGCGAAACGCCCGGCGCCGCATTATGAGCATGTCAGCACCGGCTATTCCTTTGGCATGTCGTCCTTGATGGCGGCGGTGGGGTTCGCGCAACTGGCGAAACTCGGCGATCGCGTGGCGCAGCGTCGGGCGATTTTTGCGCGTTATCAGGAAGCGCTTGAGGATGTGCCGGGCATTGCCTTCATGCCGGAAGCGCCCTGGGGCCAGTCCTCACGCTGGTTGACCGCCATGTTGATAGACGCGGAAGCCTTCGGCTTGGACGCCGATGCGCTGCGCCGCCTGCTGGCCGCTGAGGGGATCGAAACCCGCCCGGCCTTCAAGCCCTTGCATATGCAGCCGGTGTTTCGCGATGCGCCACGCGTGGGTGGCGCTGTGGCGGAAGCGCTATTTGCGCGGGGGCTATGCCTGCCATCCGGCAGCGGCATGGCGCCTGCCATGCAGGATCGGGTGATCCGCGCCATTTGCGCCGCGGCGCGCGGCTGACGCCCATGCATATCCTGTATCTGCATCAGCATTTCAGCACGCCGGCCGGCAGCACGGCCACACGAAGCTTCGCCTTCGCCCGTGCCCTTGCCGCGCGCGGCCATCGCGTGACTTTGGCAACCGGGCGCTACCAGGGGGCGGAGACGGGGCTTTCCGGCCCCTTCCGCAAGGGAAGGCGGGACGGGCGCGTTGCGGGATTTCAGGTGGTGCAATGGGATATCCCTTACGCCAATGCCATGGGGATCGCGGCCCGCAGCGCGGCGTTCTTGCGCTATGCGGCGGCAGCGGCGCGGCTTGCGCTGCGGGAAAAGCCCGATCTGGTGATTGCTTCGTCAACCCCGCTCACGGTCGCGCTGCCGGCTTTATGCACCAAGGCGCTACGCGGCATTCCCTTCCTTTTCGAGATTCGCGACCCCTGGCCGGAATTGCCGCGCGCCATGGGGGTGCTGCCCGCGCCGCTCGCGCCCTTGATGGAGGGGCTCGCCAATCTCGCCTGTCGCCGCGCCGCCGCGGTGGTCCCCCTGGCTGAAGGCATGGCGGAAACCGCCCGTGCGCGGGGCGCCGATCCGGCGCGGGTGCAGGTGATCGGCAATGGCTGTGATCTTGATCTTTTCGGCCCCCATATCGCCCCCTGGCGCCCGGCAGAGGCCGCCCCCTGGGAGGTGTTGGCGCTTTATGCCGGCGCCCATGGGCGCGCGAATGGGCTTGGTGTTGTGGTGGAAGCGGCACGGCTTTTGGCGGCCCGGGGCGAAACCCGGCTCCGCATTCTGCTGGTGGGTGAGGGGGCGGAGAAAACCGCCCTGATGCGCGCTGCGGCGGACCTACGGAATATCACCTTCCTGCCGCCCATGCCCAAGCGCGAAATCGCTCGGCTTTTCGCCGGCAGCCAGATTGCGCTGCATATCCTGGCGGATTGCCCTGCCTTCGCCGCCTGGACTGCGCCCAATAAGCTGATGGATGGCCTCGCGGCCGGCCGACCCGTGATTAGCAATGCCCCTGGCGATGCTGAAAGGCTTTTGACCGAAGGTGGTGCGGGCATGGCTGTGGCGCCTGACGATGCGGCTGGCCTGGCAGCGGCGTTGGTCAGCCTGGTGGAAGACCCGGCGCGCCGCGCTGCCATGGGGGAAGCGGCACGCAGCCTAGCGGTGCGTCAGCATGATCGGCGCCTGCTCGCCGCGCGTTTTGCCGCGCTGGTGGAGGCCATCCCAATCGCACAAACCGCGCTGCGCAAGCCAACGCATTTCGCCATGTCGGGAAGGGGCTGATCATGCTGCCCGAGCTCCATCTTGTTGCCGCCGCCAGGCCCAATCTGCCGAAACTCGCCGCGCTTTGGCATGCGCTGGCCGAGGGGCAGGAATTCTGCAAACCCGTGCTGCTGCATACCGGTCAGCATGAGGACCCGGCCATGTTCGGCGTGCATTTCGCCGATCTGGGCCTGCCCGCGCCCGATATTGCGCTCGGCATTTCAGGCGGCAGCCATGCGGTGCTGACGGGGCGTTCCATGATCGCCTGCGAAACCGTCTGGAAAGCGCGCCGCCCTGCCGCGGTGGTGGTGGCGGGCGATGTGGATGGCGCGCTGGCGGCGGCTCTTGCGGCACGCAAGCTCGGTATCCGGTTGATCCATCTGGAAGCCGGGCTGCGGTCTGGTGAGCGTGATTTGCCGGAAGAAATCAATCGCCGCGCCATTGATGCCATCGCCGATATCCTCTGGGCGCCGGATGAGGCGACGGCGGCGCGACTCCGGCAGGAAGGCCATGCGGCGGCGGCAGTGCGCGCGGTGGGCAATGCCATGGTGGATACGCAGCTGCGCCACTTGGCGGCGGCGCGCGCGAAGCGCCTGCCGCGCGGGCTCACGCGCGGGGGGTATGGGATGGTGACGCTGCATCGCGCCGGCAATGTGGACAAGCCAGAGCGGCTGATTGCGCTGCTGGATGGGTTGACGGCCGCTGCGCGGCATCTGCCGCTGGTTTGGCCCATTCATCCGCGCGCTGCCGCGCAGATGAAATCCTTTGGCTTCGTGCCGCCCGCCGGTGTGCGCATCACGCCCCCGCTTGGGTATCTTGAGTTTTTGTCCTTGCTTTGCCGGGCACGGCTGGTCGCGACCGATAGTGGCGGCGTGCAGGAGGAAGCGACCGCACTTGGCCTGCCTTGCCTGACTCTGCGCGGGGCCACTGAACGCCCGGTGACCATCGCTGCCGGCATGAATAGGCTGACCTCGCCCGAGGAATTGCCGCAATGTGTTGCCGAGATTCTGAAGACTGCGGCGCGGCCCATGCGCCCCATCCCGCTTTGGGATGGGCGAGCGGGGTTGCGCATGCGGGAGCATTTGCAGGCATTGCTGGAAGGTGAGGAATGCCGCGCGATGGTGGCCTGACGCCGGTTTGGTTGGCGCCGCCGAAGGTTCTGTTGCTTTCCGCCGCGCATCCGCCTGCCGATATTCGTGTGGTGTTGAAGGAAGGTGCCTGCCTGGCTGAGGCGGGCTATGCGGTCACGCATCTATGCCCCGCCCCTGCTTCGGGCGTAACGTCCGCGCTTGTGGCCGGCGTTGCGATCAGCACCTTCCCCGCACGGCGCGGCGCCTGGCGCCGGGTGTTTGGCATTCCAAGCCTTGCGCTGCTGGCAGCGAAGCAGCGGGCGGAGGTGATTCACGCCTCGGAGCCTGATGCCTGGGCGGCGGCGTTGCTGGCGGGCTGGTGGTCCGGCGCGCGTGTTATTCTGGACGTGCATGAACATTACCCTTCGCGATTGGATGCGAAGGTGCCTGCCTTGCTGCGGCCCGTATTGCGCCGCCTGTTGCATGGCGCCTGCTGGGCGATGGGGCGCGCCGCTGATGCGGTGGTGGTGGCAAAGGATGGCCTTGGCGCCCCCTTTGGCGGGGAAGGGCGCGTGGTAAAGTCACGCAATTACGCGCTTGGCGATGTCCTGCCGCGCAGCCACATATCGGGTCCGGTGACACTGGTGCATTTGGGGGCGCTCAGTCGCGCGCGTGGCGCGCTGCATATGCTGGAAGCGCTGGCACTTTGCCCGACTGAGACGCGGCTTTGCCTGATTGGCCGCTTCACCGATGACAGTGAGGCCGCCTTTTGGGCGCGGGCCGTTGTGCTTGGCCTCACCGCGCGGATCACCTTCCTGGGCTGGTTGCCGCATGAGGCCGCCTTGCAGGCCGCTGCGCGCTGCGACATTGCGCTGATCCTGTTCCAGCCGGGGGCAGAAAATCACCGGCTTGCCCTGCCGCATAAGCTGTTCGACGCCATGCTGGCCGGCCTGCCGGTGATTGCGCCCGCCGAAGCCGAGGAGGTGGCGGCCGTGATCGAAAATACTGCCTGCGGCGCCTTGGTGGATGCGACTGATCCCAGTGCAATTGCTGCCGAGGTGGCGCGCATGGCGGACCCGGTGCGGCGCAGCGCCTTGGGTCAGGCGGGGCGAAGGGCGGCGCTGGCGCGTTTCTCCTGGGCAGCGGAGGCAGCGCGGCTTGTGGCGCTTTACGGGCGCCTGACGGGCTTCATGCCGCGCCCAATCGCCGGGGTGAAGTGAAGCGATTCCACCCTGGACCATTCTGGGCTAGGAAGAGCTTGTGACGCGCGGCCCTTCCCATCGGATTCTGCTGAATCTGGCCCTTGATGGCCTGATTGCGCTGCTGGCGCTGCTGCTGGCGGTTTGGGCCATTGCGCCGCGCAACTGGCCATCCGGCGCCTGGTGGGCGATGGCCGCACCCGGTGCCGTGCTGGCCTTACTCGCAGCCGGGGCAGTGTTGCGGCTGCCGCAGCAATATTGGCGCTTTGTCGGCTTGCGCGATCTGCTTGCGGTGGCGGGCGCGGCTTTGGGAGGCGCGCTGCTATTCTGGCTCGGAGGGCAAATGCTCGGCGGTTGGCAGCCAGCCAATCCGGCCTTTCCGCTGATCCATGCCTTGCTCCTGGGCGTGCTGCTGATTGGCGCGCGCGTGCTGGCCCTGGTGCAGGCCACGCGCCATGCCGGCGAGGCCGCTGCCGATGCACAAGCGGTGCTGCTGGTGGGCGCGGCTGAAGGCACGGATCTTTTCATTCGCGCGCTCGAGAGGGATCGCCGCGCGCCGTATCGCGTAATTGGCATTCTTTCTCTACGCGCGCGTCAGGCTGGGCGGCGCATGCAGGGGCATTTGATTCTCGGCACGGTCGAAGAGGCGGAGGCCGTTTTGGATCGGCTACGCGCGGAAGGGCGGCTGCCTGGGCTGATTGTGCTCTCAGGCCCCGATATTGAAGGCCCGGCGCTGGAGGCTTTGCTGGATGCTGCCGATCGCCATGGCGTGCCGCTGCGCCGCGCGCCAGCACCAACCAGGCTTGATCCGGCGGGCAGTGAAACCGCGCGCCGTGTCGAACTGCGCCCGGTTTCGATTGAGGATTTGTTGGATCGCCCACAAGTGCCGCTGGATCGCGAAGGCATGGCGCGGCTGGTGCAAGGCCGGCGCGTGCTGGTGACGGGTGCAGGCGGGACGATTGGCGGCGAATTGGCGCGGCAAGTCGCAGCGCTTGGTCCGGCGCTGCTGGTCTTGCTCGATCACGGTGAATTCCTGCTTTACGAGATTGAACTGGAATTGCGCGAAAAACACCCGGATGTGCCGCGCCGCGCCGTGCTGGCGGATGTGCGTGATGAGGCACGCATCAGGCGCTTGTTTGAGGATATCAAGCCCGAATTGGTGTTCCATGCAGCGGCGCTGAAGCATGTGCCGATGGTGGAAAATGATCCGCTGGAAGGTGTTTTGACCAATGCGTTTGGCACGCGCGTGGTGGCGGAAGCAGCGCGTTCTGTCGGCTCTGCCGCGATGGTGTTCATTTCAACCGACAAGGCAGTCAACCCGACATCGGTGATGGGTGCATCGAAACGTTTGGCGGAGATGTATTGTCAGGCTTTGGATCGCGAAGCACGCCATGGCCGCGCTGGCATGCGCTGCATCACGGTGCGTTTTGGCAATGTGCTGGGCTCGACCGGCAGCGTGGTGCCGCTGTTTCGCCGGCAATTGGAACGCGGCGGGCCGCTGACCGTCACGCATCCCGATATGCGGCGCTACTTCATGACCGTGCGTGAAGCCGTGGGCCTGGTGTTGCAGGCGAGTGTGGTTGGCACCACCGATCCGCAAGATCAGCCGCCGGAATTGGCCGAAGGCGGCATCTTTGTTCTGGATATGGGCCAGCCGGTGAAGATTGTGGATCTGGCGCGGCGCATGATCCGCTTGGCGGGGCTGCGGCCGGATGAGGATGTGGAAATCCGCTTCACGGGGCTGCGCCCTGGTGAGCGGCTTTATGAGGAATTGTTCCACGGCCAGGAACCACCACGCCCGACCGCCTTTCCGGGGCTTTTGGTGGCAACACCGCGCACGGCGGATAGCGCCTTGGTGGGGCGGGCGATTGATGAAATGGCGGCGGCCGGGCGGGCGGGGAATGCGCGGCTTGCGCTGCAGCAATTGGCGCGGCTGGTGCCGGAATTTGCCCATGCGCCGGAAGGCACGGCAGCGGCGGGGCCGCGATAAGGCAACCCCACTGCTCCGCGGACTTCAATTTGCTTGCCGCAAGCCGCTATCCCTGATCAGCCCAGCATATTTCTCGGCCTCTGCCTTCACATAAGCCGTGAAAGCCTGATGGTTCAGATAGCGGATCGGGTGGCCGGCGCGCGTCATGCCCTCAATGACCGATGGTGTGCGCAGGGTGCGTGCGCAGGCCTCATCCATGCGCGCCACCATGGCTTCCGGCGTGCCGGGCGCGGTGAAAATGCCGGTCCAGAGCGGATAGACCAGATCAAGCCCCTGTTCGCGCATGGTGGGCGTGTCAGGGAAATCGGGTGAGCGTTGTTCGGCAAAGACCGCCACCGCATGCAGGCCGTATTGCTTCACCAAATTCGCCTCCGCGGTCAGCATGGGCACGGTGCCCGAAAGCATCGCCTGCACGCTATCGCCCGAACCTCGGAAGGGGATGTGGTTCATCTCGATTCCAAAGGCGCGCGATAGCCCTGTCATCGCCAGATGACCAAGCCCGCCCACACCGCCCGAGGCATAGGGCAATTGCCCTGGATTGGCCCTGGCGCGCGCCACGATATCGGCGACCGTGCGAATGCCCGTTGTATTTGGCGTCATCAGCGTGGCTGGCGCTTCGGCGACCAGACAGACCGCGGTGAGTTGATCCGCGCGATAAGGCGCGCGCGCCATGAAGCTTGGTTGAATGGCGATCGGCGCCATGGAGGTGAGCAGGATGGTCTGCCCATCCGGCTTGGCGCGAACCACTTCCGATGTGCCGATGGTGCCTGTGGCGCCGCCGACATTGCGAATGACCACCTGCGTGCCCATGGCTTCGGTAAATACCGGCTGGATCAGGCGGCCAATGATGTCGGTGCCACCGCCCGCCGGCCAGGGGATGATCATTTGCACCTGTGCCGAGGCAGGGGCGCTGCCAGCCCATAGCGCAGCCAGGGCCAGCGCGGCCCGCGACAAGAATTTCATAGCCGTGTTTCCTTCCCAAAGCGGCGCTTTGCGCGCCTTGGTGGGAAGCTTGGACCTGCCTTGATTTCCGAGGCAAGAAAAATCGGGTTTTTGTGCGCTTAAACCGCCCCCTCATCCCGCAACAGCCTCTCCACCATCTCGGCCGGCACATCGCTGCTGGTGAAGCAATCACCTGGGGCCCGCAGCAGCACAAAGCGCATCTTGCCATCGCGGTTTTTCTTGTCCTTAGCCATGCGTCCGAGCAGCGCATCAACCGTGAAGCGGCGCGGCAGATCGGCGATGCGCGCGGGCAGGCCACATGCCGTCAAATGCGCGATCACGCGCGAAGGCCATTCCTGGCTGCAATGACCAAGCCGTGCGGAAAGCGAAGCCGCCAGGCCAAGCCCGACCGCGACAGCTTCACCATGCAGCACGGAACCATCAAAGCGCGCTTCCGCTTCCAAGGCGTGGCCAAAGGTATGGCCAAGATTGAGCAAGGCGCGCCCGCCCTCCGAACTTTCCTCACGCTCGTCTGCCGCGACGACTGCCGCTTTCAGCTTGCAGGATTCAATGACGGCAACAGCAAGTGCGCCCGCATCACCGGCGACAACGGCGGCACCATGGGCTTCGCACCAATGCCAGAACTTGCCTTGCAACAAGCCGTGTTTCGCCACCTCCGCATAGCCTGCGCGCAATTCGCGCGGTGGCAGGGTGCTAAGCGTATCCGTATCGGCCAGCACGATCCTCGGCTGATGAAAGGCACCGGCGAGGTTCTTTCCGGCCTTCAAATTCACTCCGGTTTTGCCGCCAACACTGCTATCAACCTGGGCCAAAAGCGTTGTCGGGATTTGCACAAAGGGCAGGCCGCGCATGGCAATCGCCGCCGCGAAGCCCGCCAAATCCCCCACCACGCCACCGCCAAGCGCGATCACCGATGTGCGCCGATCAACACCGGCCGAGAGCAGATCATCCAATAGCCCATGCAGCCGGCCGAAATCCTTGCTCGCTTCGCCGGGGGGCACGGTCAGTTCGGCGGCAATCGCAAATCCCGCTTCCTGCAAACCAGCGCGCAACGCCGGCAGATGCAGGGGCGTCACTGTCGCGTCTGAAATGATCGCCACGCGCTTCGCTGGCAGCACCGGGGCCAGCAAGCCGCCGGCACGCGCCAGCAAACCCTGCCCGACCAGCACTTCATAAGCGCGCTCCCCAAGGCCGACAGGCACGCGTTCGGGCGGGTGATGGGTCTTCAAGGCATGCTCCAGGCGGCGAGTGGTGTGATCAAGGCTCTCATCATTGCAGGCGAGTGTGATGTCAGCCTCGGCATAAAGCGGGTGGCGGGTATTCATCAGGCGCTGCAGCACCTCGGCCGGGTCGGCATTCAGGAACATCGGGCGATGTTCGCGCCCGGCGACACGGCGGATCAGCACCGAAAGCGGGCATTTCAGCCAGATGGAAACGGCGCCGCTGGCGCGAATCGCGGCCCGCGTGGCGGCATCGGCAAAGGCGCCGCCGCCGGTTGCCAGCACCAAAGGTGGGCCGGCCAGCAGGCGGGAAATCACGCGCCGCTCACCATCGCGGAAATGCGGCTCCCCATAGCGGGCGAAGATTTCCGTGATCGGCATGCCGGCGGCGTTTTCGATTTCCGTGTCGGCGTCTCGAAAAGGGAGGCCCAGAAGCCCAGCCAGCCGCCGGCCAAGCGCGGATTTCCCCGCCCCCGGCAGCCCCACCAGCACAATGCTGGGCCGCGACGGATCGCGCCCGGCGGCGGGTTCAGGCAGGGCCGGCAGGGCATCATCAAAGAGAGAGTTGCGCATCTTGGGGCTGAGCGTTAGCACGATTTCAGGAAAGCGAGAGGGAGCCCGGCCGCCAGCATGTTCCGTAACCCGATTCTGCTGGTTGTTACCGTGGTGCTTGGCCTTTTTGCCCTGGGCCTGATCCTGATTGGCGCCTTTCCGCCCAGCGTGACGCCCCAGGCCGTGGAGCGCACCATCCCCAATGACCGTTTCCGCGGGCGTTAAGCCCGTCACCGCTCGGCCGGGGCTATCCCGCCATGCCGAGGCGTTTTTGGAAATGTTGGCCGCCGAACGTGGCGCGGCGCGCAATACGCTCGCGGCCTATCAGGCTGATTTGCAGGATTTCGCCGGTTTTGCCGCCACCAAGGGCGTGGCGCTGCATGGGTCGGATAGTGCCTTGCTCCGCGCCTGGCTGGCCGGCCTTGCGGCGCAGGGCTTGGCCGCGCGCACCCAGGCAAGGCGGCTTTCCGCCATCCGCCAATTCCATCAATTCCTGCTGCGAGAGGGGGTTCGCGCCGATGACCCCTCAGAATTGCTGGAAGCGCCCCGCCTGCCGCAAAGCCTG
>Ga0169931_10014970_pt1 | contig 10430 bp, 7 predicted proteins | sample Kivu_15m_20L_FD_129675 | JGI IMG/M metagenome (GOLD analysis project Ga0169931, IMG submission 129675) | Freshwater microbial communities from Lake Kivu, Western Province, Rwanda to study Microbial Dark Matter (Phase II) - Kivu_15m_20L... | ecosystem: Environmental > Aquatic > Freshwater > Lake ... | reverse complement strand
TTTGTTGCGCCAGAACTTGAGCCGTTCCGTCAACGACTCCATCGTGTATTCGCCCGCGTACAGTTCGCCGAGAACCATGCCGTCATCGATGATGACCGATCGGGTTCCCGGTTCGATGACGAGGGATCTCGATTTGGGCAACCCGGAGATCAGCGGGATACGATCGAAGAATCCCTTCAAGTCCGGGATGATGATCCGGCGAGCGAACCCCGAGTCAGCAACTTTCCAGCGGTTTTCGACGATGGTTTGGGACATATTCGACAAGTTCCTCAATCGGGGTGGGAGAAATCGTATTTCGTTCGCGACGTGCCAGGGAAACGCCTCGTTTTAGAGACCATTGAATGTATCGAGCGAGTGAGTAGCTAGCGATTGAAGGGGTATTTTCCTGCCAGAAAAATTGTGATTTTTGCAAATGCTGAGTGACGGCGAGCGGGGGCATAGCCCCCTGCACACCCGGGAACCAATACATGAACAATTGAGGACAATTGTTCTACTTTCTCGCTCCGCCTGCGGTCTACGGTACCTCCGGTCGCCGCTCCGCGCTCCCTCCATACCTGCGACCCCAGGCTCCGCTCTCCTGACTGAGCTAGACCTTACTTGGGGATTCCGGATGGGGAACTCAGGGCAACGCGGAAGCCGAAGAAGTCGTTGATGCGGAACGACGGGTAGAACCAGGACCGGGACGCCGATTGACAACCCGCGGCCTCGAGGCTCCAACTGCCGCCACGGTACACGCGGAGCGAGCCCTCACGTGGTCCAACAGGATCGCTGACTGCACCGTTGGGATACTCACGGTACCAGTCGCTGCACCATTCCCACACGTTCCCGTGCATATCGTACAGACCCCAAGCGTTCGGCTTCTTTCGTCCGACTGGATGCGTCGGATCGTTGCTGTTAAAGCAAGACTAGTCACCCATGATTTCACGATTGCTTATCATTGCTCACTCCCAATTCAGAAATTTTCGAGCGATCAAAGCCATATTCATGCAAGGTTAACGAAAGCAAGCGAACAACTCTTCCAGTACGCGCCATTGACTGGCTGTTGAAGTCTTCGGGCGTGATCCATCCTAGGAATCTGCATGGATACCTAAGCCAAGCCTTGGGGGTACGCCAAACAATGAAGCCCACAATACCACCGATTATTCCGAGTGGAGTTAGTAAGTGCATTAACGAGCCCTTCGGATCCGATCGTAGCAGTGTGAAGTAACTGATTGGGGGATGGTGCGTGGTTGACCTTTCCACAATATTTATAACGCCATCAAAGCCCTCGAAAAAACCAAACAATTCTACACTTTCTAGCCAAGTTGTTGAAAGCAAGTGTTGACGAGCCAAGTCTTCGTACAAGAAAGGGTTCATGTTGCGTTCAGTCCCTCGCTCATACCATGTCGCAGTTTCATCATCGCGGAAATTTTTTAATCTAAGTTCAGCAATTAATTCGGGTCCACCTGCTTCCTGCTGAATCGCACCATTAAGGATCAAACCCTTGCCCACAGAATTCATTGCTTGTAACATACTAGAAAGATCATCAGCAGCTTCCCTCCTAAATACCCCGGCGGGATCGTATTCTTGCGCTTCTTCGCGTAACATCGAGATAAATTGATTTAGGGCATTTTTATCCTGTTCTAAAAGCGACCGTACTCTACTCCAATCGGTTTCGTAGTAACCTTCTAAGAAACAGCGTGTTACGAAGGCTGAGCGATCACCGAAGACTCCAATCGGCCAACGAAGTGGAGCCTCCCGTTGAGCATAGTCTTGTACCCAGTTCTGCTTGGCACCTGAAATTGCGAGGTAGATTGCTAATATAACCAGTGAGCCTACCAGAAACATCCCGGCAAACCAAATGTACTTCAGATATGCAAGCGGCGTCTTCGATTTCTCCATTACCCTTACGTAAAGGTCACGCCCTTCAGAACTCAGAATCACGTCCGTAGAAGTTATATGCTTCTTTTGAAATCTATGAATAAATCGAAGCGGACGCGTTACTTTGGGAGTATTTTGCAATTCACCTGCGGTTGCAACTTCCGTTCCAGGAGCCATTTCCGCGGAAACGCATGCTATCATTGCGGATGCCAAAGATTCCATTTCTGGTCCCGCATCATGAATCAACCAATGCGGCAATTTTGAAGTAGGAAGCGTCCAATTTGGATTGAGTGTTATAGAGGCGAGCGAATCCACCGTAGATTTTTCGATATTTTCCATTTTCATTATTCATTTAGATTTTTAGAACGCGGGAGTTTTCGAGTAATGAGAAAAGCAGGGTTTAGCTTTGCGATTCATGGTATCTGTACTAGTTTGGAAGCATCTCGTAGCTCAACCAGAGCAACAGGAAATCACGCCTTGTAGTATCGACCCTCTTTATCCAAGTCCCCAGGAAGGAGCTTATCGTCAACCGGGGGCCTTCCGTCAACTAAAGGCTTGTCTGTAAAGTGCCTATGGTCTTTTGCCGTATCCAGTGTTTCTCGTTCCGTTTGCTTATAGACGCTCTGCTCTCTCGCATGTTCTACATATGCGATGCTACTTTCATTTTTCTTCGCGGAATCCGCAAATCTTTCGGAAGCATCGTTCCAGAGCGTGCCCATCCGCTGATTCAATGCTTCACGGTCGGATGGATTAATAGTGTCTGAATCGATCCAAGATTGGATTTTTTCGAGTTCTTTTCCCCCAACCGTTTGCCCTAGCGTGATGTGTGAATCCGGATTCTTTGATGCGTGATTTTCTGCAAGATCCTTTGAATACAGTGGTCCGTCGCTGCCAGTCGATTCCTTTCGGTGTTCGGAGGAACTCGCATAACCACTCCACAGAATCGCGCTCTTTCCTTCAGTGTCAAAACGTCCCGATGATTCGCGATTCTCCCATGCCTTATCGATCATTGCATTGATCTTGCCAGAGTCTGGAACCTCCAGTTTCCTTAAATCGGAACCTGATTGATCCATAAATCTGTCAGAAGATTTCTCGCGGGATTGCTCGGTAGAAGGCGTTTTTCCAGCTGTCCAAAGCTCGGTGTTCCTTGTCTGCTCTTTCGCTACTTTATCCTCGGATATGGAACATGTTGAATCAAGTAGCTTTTTCTCATCGTTCTCTTTCACGATACTCCTCCTATTTAAAGCGATTCACGAAAAGTCGTTTTATTTTTTGTACAAATCTCGATTTCTTTGCTGCTCAGTCGCTTGGTTAGCCGAAGCGTTTTCCTTGGCTTCTTTTACCACATCTTTTTTCTCCGAATTGGCTGCGGCTTTATCTGCAATTTGTTTACGCATTTCAGTAGGTTGCGTCGGTGGGGTTAGTGAGTCTCCCTCTTTCTTTCCGCCTTGCGAGTCCGTTGCGGGCTTGGTTTCAGACTTTATTGTTTCTTTGTTTCGTCGATCGTATTCCATTGACATAGTTAAAACCCTTTTCTAAACCAAAAAAAAATCGTTGAAAAATCCCATGAAACAAGGCAATTAGCGACATAAATCCAAAAACATAGCGTTTAAATCATCTCTAGTTCTCCTATTCGTTCTTGATGTCTATGTTTGAAATTGCATGGTGAATGAGATCGCGGGAATCTTCGGGAAACGCCTCCCCCCAATTGTACGCATCAGCATGCCAAAGATGCACAAAAGAGCACCATACGGCATGGCGATCCGCACTTTCAACCGCCGCTGTCGCAATTCTGGTACACAATTCAGCGACTTGAGAGATTGTTTTTGTCTTATCGTCATGCTCACCGCTTCGATATTTTGTGACCACGGAAGTGTATTCTAACTGGTGCCCCTTAAGGACAATCTCGCGAAGAATTGGTTTTCGATAGTCGCATGTAATTTTAACCGGGCACTCGCGACACGCGATATCGAATGGTCCCGAAACATAGTTTTGAATCACTGGCAGCATCCAGTTCCTTACTTCGTGGTCACTAAAGCCGCGATAACCAAATCCAGGAAATTTAGCTAGTGAGTCTGCCGGTAATGTTTTGTAGTCTAAATCGTCTGGATAATATTTCGGGATTTGGATAAATGTCGCCTTTTGAAGGCCAGTGACAAAAAGCGCGGCGTATCCGGGTGACAACTTACCCAGAAAGTCTTTCTGTTCTGAATCCATAATCATCGCTCTAGCTATCGCCTCGCGATCTGATGCATCACGAAGTTGGTGAGCAATTTGGACATTCGTATTCCTCATCGCATCCGGTGCTAGTTTTTCGGGACTTTGGTCAGCAATAATTAAGCCCTCACCCAAGGCGCGAATTTCCGTTAGCAGATTTGCAAAGGCCTGCACTGCTTTGTGACGCGTATCCGCCGCCCCACCATCGGACACGCCGGTGGATTTTACATTCTCGAGAACATTATGGGCTTCCTCAACAACAGTTACATGCACCAAATCCCCATCTTTCGAAGGATTTCGTTCGCGATGTTCACGGAGAAATGTTAGCAGGAACATGACCATCAGCGCTTTATCTTCGATATTGAGGTCGTTCAGTTCCACTATAGTTGGACGTGAAAAAAGCTCTGTCGCGAGAGAAGCGACACGCTCTTTTCCCGGTATGTGCTGTTGTGCGTCCCTGAAAATCAAACCTTTAGAACCAATTGTGAGAGGCTTTATTCGGCCAAGCACAGCAGCTGTGACGTTACTGCGGACATCGCCTTCATAACCGCGTTCCTCTACAATTCTTTCCATCCTTCTGAAGAAGTCATTCATGGTTGGAAAAGTGAGGTACATCGGTTCGCCAACATCAGGAGCGAGATCCGTCAAACGCCAGCCAGCTCTTTCATAAATTTCAACAAGCGCTTGTCCAATCATTGATGAGAGTGGGCCGATTGGCGGCAGGGCTGCTTCAAAACAAGTTTGCAGTCTACTGATATGAGCTTCAACCCGTATGCCAGGTAGCAATTCAAAGGGATTCAGTCTTAAAGGCGCTCCGGCTTCATTTCCAACAGTGAAAACCCAAAGCGATGGCGAGTTTTTCGAGAAAAGTGGAACCCCAAGTAGCCCACGGTATTCCTGTTTTGCTGATTCAATCGCAAGAACTGGAACTTTTAGCTCCAGTAGTCTGTGTATCAAGCCAAGAACGGTTACTGTTTTACCGCTTCCTGTAAAGCCTGTGATTAAAGCATGTTTTGTGAATTGCTTGCGCGTGACCTTCGCCACGCCGCCTTGGTGGAGAACCCCCAACACAACCTCCTCTAGACTGGTCTGGCTTTCTCTTGGTCCAGGATGAAAGTCTGGGGGACGTTGCTCTACCGATACTCCTGGCACCCCCCCTCTCACATTGATGGGCAACCTAAACGCGGTTGAAGCTCCGCGGGCATCAGCTAGATATGCGAGCCGATGAAGGGGATCAGTGTCAGGTGTGAGTGGGAATCGAAGCGTTCGATATTGCTCAAACGAATTGCTACTAAACGTCGATCCGTCACCAGTTTCCGTTCCGACTACTTCTGCGGCAGAAGGAAGACGGCTATCGTCCTGCTGCGGTCTATCGAAAGGCGGTTCGTAAACAATAGACTCGATAGTTCCCGCGATGCTGCGCGCAACTTGAGGAGAAGACTTGGGAGCCGCGCACTGCACGGTTACAAGAAAAGGTTTGTCTGACAACCGACGGTAATTTGCCATAAACAAGCGGCCAACAAGATTTGCAGCTGGATCGACTTTTCGTTGACCAACGGATGCGTCGGCGGCATGTTCTTGCTGCTCACTGCTTGACTGAGCGATTCTCGAAATGAACTCTAGCCACTCGGATTCGCCATTCGTAAGAACAGTGGGCTGAAGATAAGCGGTTAAACTAGCCGGTACATTCTGAGAAATTAGTTTTTCCATGGGTAGTAAGAAAGGCCCGCCCGGTGCCCACCAAGGAAAAGGAACTCTGCAGTTTTTCCATTCGGATTCGGGTACCCATGCAAGTTTCCTACGCGCCTCAGAGGACTGCCGTGAGTAGCGTTCAGGCAGTTGCCAGATACCTCGATGGGAAAATTGACGGACCTCAATAATTGTCGGATCACGGAGTTCAACTGGCTCTACCCATCCCCTTCGTGCTTGACCATCGATTAAGCGATGGGCCCGAAGTAAGACAGCTATATCATTTTCAAGTTCTTGAACATTGCAAGGTTTATGTGATCCTGCTAGAAAACCGATTTTTATCTTGCGACCGTCTGACACGGATCTGATGGCAAAGCTCGCTTGATCTCGCCATCGCCAGAGTGCACCCACAAATTGAACCCATCGCGAAACAACTTCATGCAGCCGTTCAGCGGGGCTCTCAGAAGCTAGAGTATGGTCCAGGATAAAGTCGGGTAACGGATCAAGTTGCCAGGATGAGGGTTGGAATTCATCCGACATTGTTGGACCCTTCAAACTTCATATGATTGCAGGTTGAATTACAAGGACTCGCCTTGCCTAGCTATCAGGCATCTGACACAAATTCATCGGTTGCGGTTCAGAAGTAATGACTTTTTATCATAAGCTGGTTTATGGTTGAGATCCAAACGAATGGCCTCATCGTAGTCCTTGATGGCACCTTCGTAGTCCTCGAATATCTCCTTACATACTCCTCGACAGAAGTAGGCATTTGCATCTTTTGGATCCAATCGAATTGCTTCATCAAAGTCCTTGAATGATCCTTCGTGGTCGTTTTTTCCTAGGCTCTTGGCGAGCCCCCGATTTGTGTACGCTGTCGCAAGCTTTGGATCCAACCGGATCGCTTCGTCGCAGTCCTTGATGGCACCTTCGTAGTCCTCCGTTGTACACTTGCAAAGTCCCCGTTCGCTGTAGGCTACCGCTAATTTCGAGTCCAGTCCGATCCGGATCGCTGTATCGAGGTCCTTGATCGCACCCTGAAAGTCCTCTTTTGTTCTCCTTGCGAGGCCGCGGTTCGCGTACGCAAGTGCATAGTTGGGATCCAACCTGATGGCTTCGTCGTAGTCCTTAATCGCACCTGCGTAGTCCTTCTGTTCGCTTTTTACAAAGCCCCGGTCGTTGTATGCAAAAGCAAACTTCGGATCCAACCTGATGGCTTCGTCGTAGTCCTTGATGGCACCTGCGTAGTCCTTCTGAACGCTTTTTAATGAGCCCCGTTGCAGGTATGCGGAAGCAGACTTCGGATCCAACCTGATGGCTTCGTCGTAGTCCTTGATGGCACCTGCGTAGTCCTTCAAACTAGCCTTTGCGAGGCCTCTGCCGAAGTAGTAACCAGACTTTGGATCCAATCGAATAGCTTCATCAAAGTCCTTGATCGCACCTTCGAGGTCGTTTTTACTTGCGCCCTTGGCAACCCCCCGGCGGCCGTACGCGAATGCCGACTTTGGATCCAACCTGATGGATTCGTCGTAGTCCTTAATCGCACCTTCGTAGTCCTCCTGATCGAATTTTACTAAGCCCCGGTCGTGATATGCCAAAGCAAACTTCGGATCCAACCTGATGGCTTCGTCGTGGTCCTTAGTCGCACCTTCGTAGTTCGACAGCTTTCGTTTGGCGTTACCACGGCGGTTGAACGCCCTCGCATACTTTGGATCCAACCTGATGGCTTCGTCGCAGTCCTTAATCGCACCTGCGTAGTCCTCCTGATCGAATTTTACTAAGCCCCGGTCGTGATATGCCAAAGCAGACTTCGGATCCAACCTGATCGCTTCATCGTAGTCCTTGATCGCACCTTCGTAGTTCGACAGCTTTCGTTTGGCGTTACCACGGCGGTTGAACGCCCTCGCAAGCTTTGGATCCAACCTGATGGCTTCGTCGTAGTCCTTAATCGCACCTGCGTAGTCCTTCTGATCGCTTTTTACTAAGCCCCGGTCGTTGTATGCAAAAGCAGACTTCGGATCCAACCTGATCGCTTCATCGTAGTCCTTGATCGCACCTTCGTAGTTCGACAGAGCTCGTTTGGCAACCCCCCGGTGGCCGTACGCCAATGCCGACTTTGGATCCAACCTGATGGCTTCGTCGTAGTCCTTGATGGCACCTGCGTAGTCCTCCTGATCGCTTTTTACTAAGCCCCGGTCGTTGTATGCCAAAGCAAACTTTGGATCCAACCTGATGGCTTCGTCATAGTCCTTGATGGCGTTGTTTGCTTCGCCTTTTTCGCGCCAGCATGCAGCTCGGCGGCTCCACGCCCGCGCTGACGTCGGATTGCTTTGGACTTGCTCTACGTAGTAGTCGAATGCCTCGTCGAGAGTCATCACTTCAGATCGCTGAACCCAAGCCCTACCTAGCCAAAGCCATTCACCGTTGATGTCCTTGACTGTCGCCGGGAAAGACAAAACCTTATAGGCGTCAACCACCTCGTCATCTTCCTTGGCGACAGCCGTATCTTTCCAGAAGACCTTGGTATGCAGAATGGGGTCTCGATGCTTTGTTTCCATACCTGCCGAATCTTGGCCGAGCAAGTAGGGAGCAAAAACTGCAAATGCCAAGGAAGTTATTCCAGAAACAACAGCACGAACAATCATGACACGGACGCTTTCAATACGATGAGCGAAGATTCTTCTCGCCACGCGACCGCATTATACCAATCTGAAACCGCGGTCAAGGCTTTTGCCGCAGAAAAGATGTGACTTGCCGGGGCTTGAGCCGAAACGTTAGGACGGATGTGAAACAATGCCTAATTTATCACCCCCAGGGTTCGTATTTTCCCTGTCTTCCCTCCCCAGAAAGTGGAATTCCCGCTGATTAGGTTAACATAACCTGATTCCTGGAGGATTCCGATGGCAAAAACACATAGAAAATTCACCGCTGAGCAGAAGGCGGCCATCGTCGGCGGCACCTCAAAGGCCAAGAACCCATCTCTTCGATCGCCGAGGAACTATCGATCCAACCGACTTAGATCCTTCAATGGGTCGCCATGGTGTTTGGATCGCAAGAACGTCACCAAAACAGCTCGGGGACAAAGGAATAATTTTCATGGCGGATGTTCAACTCAAACGCAACAACTCGACATCCGCCCCGAGCAGTTTTTAGGAAATTGGTATAGGTGAAAACATCGTTGAGAGGTTCGGATGGCTTTGTCACAAGGTCGTTCGAACGGAGTCTCAACGATGCCCTGTCAGCTTACCTTCCAGGAACGGGAAATGATATCTCAGATGGTGTTTTCGAGAGCTTCGGATGCAGAGATCGCCGCCGCACTGGGACGATCTCGATCTACGGTTTATCGAGAACGTACTCGGAATGCTTGCAACAACGAATACTCAGCCGTGAGAGCCCAGTTGATCGCTGAGGAGCGTCGATCCAAGCGACCGTTGACAAGAAAAATGGATGTTCCTGAAATCAATGAACGAGTGCGTGCTGGCATTACGAAATATTGGTCTCCGGAACAAGTAGCTGGCCGGATGAGGCGTGACTCGCTGGAGGCCAAGAAACGAGTATCGCGTAGCACGATTGAAAGGTGGATTCGAAACAACCTTCATCGCAAGCACTGGGAATCATTTCTTCGTCGACGAGGAAAGCGAAGACCCAAGAACGACAGGCGGGGGCAATTGCCTTCTACCATTTCGATCGCTGGTCGCCCTGCGGCCGCAGAGGCTCGTAGTAGGTGTGGTGACTGAGAAGGCGACACGATCGTCAGTCCCGGCAAGCGAAGTGGCCTAGTTTGCAGTACGGACCGACGCAGCGGGCTCCTAAAGCTCAATAAAGTATCGAACCTGAGGTCAAAAACGGTCATCGGAAAGATGCGAAAGCAGCTGATCGAACTCCCGAAGGCGATGCGTCGAACCATGACTCTCGACAACGGCAAAGAGTTTGCGCAACACTCACGGTTGGTAGACTCGGTTCCGGAAGGTGCGTTTTTCGCAAGACCAAGCCATCGATGGGAACGCGGAACAAACGAGAATACTAATGGCCTCATCCGACAGTTCATTCCGACAAGGACGAACATTGCGGAGATAAGCCACAAGCGTGTGAAAGAAATCGAAAATCTTTTAAACGAACGGCCTCGCAAGAGACTCGGCTACGAAACTCCAAACGAAGTATTCTCCGAAGCAAAAGCAAAAGCTGGTTGCATTTGAGATGAACATCCGCCCCTAAAAAAATAGCTGTTTTCCGGATGCGTGCCTTGAGCTCTCCCTTTATTCCGAGATTCCGGAGGAAGTTAGTGCTAGGCGGAAGCCGAGGTAGTCGAGCCGGACGGTCGGTCCGAGCCATCGCCGAAATGCCGACCGACAAGCCTCGGCCCGAAAGTACCAATTGCCGCCACGAATGATGCGGTCCGAGCCCGAGTTCGGACCAAAGGGATCCTTTACGGCCCTCTTTGGATAAGCACCATACCAATCATTGCAAAACTCCCAAACATTTCCATGCATATCATACAAGCCCCAAAAATTTGGCTTCTTCTCACCAACAGGGTGCACCGTACCTCCACTGTACTTTCCAAACCACGCATACTCCTGCAGTTTATCTACCGAGTCTCCAAAGCAGTAACTCGTAGTCGTTCCCGCGCGGCACGCATATTCCCATTCCGCCTCCGTCGGTAAGCGATA
>Ga0169931_10014968_pt1 | contig 10433 bp, 8 predicted proteins | sample Kivu_15m_20L_FD_129675 | JGI IMG/M metagenome (GOLD analysis project Ga0169931, IMG submission 129675) | Freshwater microbial communities from Lake Kivu, Western Province, Rwanda to study Microbial Dark Matter (Phase II) - Kivu_15m_20L... | ecosystem: Environmental > Aquatic > Freshwater > Lake ... | reverse complement strand
GGCCCTGTTTGTTTCACGTCCTGGTCGTCAGAAGTCGGATGTACGCTTCACGCGACCTTGTAGCGGTACGCCCAGACCGTGGTGCCGTCGATTACGATGGCAGCGTTCAGTGCGGGATCGAGGTACGCGAGCCGCTTGCCGCCGGTCGGCATCGGGTCCCCTTCCGGGGCGAGCTTCGTCCAGGCGGTCTTGTCCGGGTCGTAGGCCCAGACGGTGTTCGTCTGGAACTGCACGAGCAACCCGTGCCCGCTCGCGGAATCGTGGTACATGACCGACCGGGCGTCGTGCCCGTACGGCGATTTGCCGTCGTCCTTGTCGCCGGTCAGCACCTTCCTCCATTCGTTCTTCTTGGGGTCGAAGTGGTGCGTGTCGTGGTGCCGCTGCACCACCACGATCTTCCGCTTCGGGTCGTGGTAGCCGATCTGTTCGGGCTCCGCGGCTTCCTTCTCGAACGCCTTCCCGCCGCCGTTAGACTTGAGATCCTTCCACGTGTCCTTGTCGAAGTCGTGCAGCCAGGTGCCGTGCATCTGCCAGTTGTTCGCGTGCCACACGCTGCCGCCCAACTCCGGGACGAACTCCAGCATCCCGCCGAAGATGGCCACCGGGTACGGCTTCGCGGCCTTGAAGTATTTCCACTTCCTCTCGGCCGGGAAGAAGGCCCACAGCGGCGGGCCATCGTACACCTCGTCGGGATTTCCGCCGAGCCCGGCTGCCATCTTCTTCTTGTCCCCGACCCACGTGTTCATGAACAGGAGAGCCTTCTTCCGCGGGTCGTACGTCAGCCCCCACCACGTGTGGGCGATGACCGCCGGGCCGCCCCTCTTGGTAACGAGAACGCCGTCCTTGAACTCGCAGTCCGACGTGTCCTTGCCGAGGTCGCCGTACCCGCGGGGCAGGTCCGGGGCGTACAGCATGGCCCAGGTGAGCGACGGCAGGTCGAACTCCCACACGTCATTCAGTCGGTGCGGGACGCCGTGGTTGGCCCCGCAGAACAAGGCACGCCTCCGCTCCGGTGCCCAGCACATCTTGATGGTGAAGTCGCGGCCCTTCGGCCCCGTCTTGTGCAGGTCGTACTTCTTGGCCGTGTCGTTGAACTCGCCCACCACGTCGGCCTTGCCGAGCAACACCGCCTGGTTCGGCTTGAGGGCCGCGAGCCTCTCCAACACCGCCGGCTTCGGGTCGAGCTTCGGCTCCACGTTCGCCGTTGGGGTTTCGGCAGCGACGCGGCCGATCATCAGATCAAGGCCCCCGGCAAGGGCCAGCGGGGCGAGTTTCAGGACGGTGCGGCGGTCGGGGCCTGGGGAGTGGGAGTGGTTCATGGCTCGTCACCGGGAGAGTTCGGGCGGGGTCTGCGATTGTACCGACGCCGATGCGTGCACACCACCTGCTGTGAAGCACTCGGCCACCCCGTGCGGCGGCAGCGGGGCTGGTGTATAGTCGTGGCACTTCCCCGGTCCTTCCCCGCGGTGCACCGTGCCCCGATCCCTCCTCGCCGTGCTGCTCCTCCTCTCGCTCGCCGGCCCGGCCCCGGCACTGGAGCCGATCCCGGACCGGCTCGTGGTGCTGACGTTCGACGACGCGAGTAAGTCGCACCACGACGTCGCCCGGCCGCTCCTGCTCAAGTACAAGTTCGGGGCCACGTTCTTCGTGTGCGAGGGGTGGGACTTCGCGACCAACAAGAAGGACTACATGACCTGGGAGGAGATCGCCCGATTGCACAAGGACGGGTTCGAGGTCGGCAACCACACGATCGACCACAAGGGCGTGACCGACAAGACGCTCCGCGACCTGCCGGCCCAGATCAAGGCCCTCAACGCCCGGTGCAAGGAGCACGGCATCCCCCAGCCGGTGAGCTTCGCATACCCCGGCAACGCCATCACGAAGGACGCACTCCCGGTACTCAAGGACCTGGGCATCAAGTTCGCCCGCCGCGGCGGCAGCCCGGAGCACCCGTACAAGGACGGCCGCGGGTTCGCCTACGAGCCCGGCCTCGACCACCCGCTGCTCGTCCCGACGGCCGGCGACGCCCGCCCGACCTGGATGCTCGACGACCTCAAGGCCGCGGTGGCGCAGGCCCGCGGCGGGAAGATCGTCGTGCTCCAGTTCCACGGCGTCCCGGACACGGCGCACGACTGGGTGAGCACCAAGAAGGAGCAATTCGAGGCGTTCCTCAAGTTCCTCGCCGACGAGAAGTGCGCCGTCATCGCCATGCGCGACCTGGCGAAGTACGTCGACCCCGACGTGGTGCCGAGCGACCCGTTCGGGGTGATCGAGGACCGCAAGAAGCTGGTCGAGGCGAAGAAGGACGGGTCGAACGCCCGGCCGGCGAAGGGCGACGAGGAGCTGCGGTACTGGCTGGACAACGCCCTGGTGTACCACCGCCTCACGCCGGCCGAGGCCGGGGCCGCGTTGGGCTTATCCGCCGACGAGGTGACTGCGGCGGCGAAGCGACTCGGCATCGACGCGACGAAGCGGCCCGAACGGAAGGCCGGAGACTCGCTCGTCGTGCTACCGTACCCCGGCGGGCGGCACCCGCGGGTCGGGTTCCGTGACGGGGCCATCCGCCCGCAGCGGGAGACAAAGGCGAGCGTGTTCGCCCCGTGGGCCGGGGGCGGGTACGCGGTGGCCGACGTGCCGGAGGCGGTGTGGTTCGAGCCGGCCCCGAAGAAGCCGGAGCTGCTCTACCTCGCACACACTCACGTGCCGACGATGTGGGACCGGCAGAGGCTGCCGCTGGACCCTCTGGAGTGGACCCGCGGCAAGGACGGGTCGCTCGCCCTGGAGCGGACGCTGCCGAACAAGGTGACGCTGACCTCGAAGGTCGTGCCCGGCAAGGACGGCGTGCGGATGGAGTTCACCGTGACCAACGGCACATCCGAGAAGCTGACGGGGCTGCGGGTGCAGATGTGCGTGATGCTCGCCGGCCTGACTGGGTTCGACAAGCTCACCAACGACAACAAGGTGTTCGCGTCGCCGTTCGCTGCGTGCAAGGACGGGACGGGCAAGCGGTGGGTGGTCACCGGCTGGGAGCGGTGCGGGAGGGCGTGGGGGAACCCGCCGTGCCCGTGCCTGCATGCCGACCAGGTGGTCGAGGACTGCCCGCCCGGAGAGTCGCGGTCGGTCCGCGGGTGGCTCTCGTTCTATGAGGGGGCCGACATCGACGCCGAGCTGAAACGACTGAAGGCAGTCGCGTTCCCGTGACCCTGGATCGCGTCGCGGCCGGGGGTGCGTTCGCCCCGTAGGCCAGGTGTCGCGGCGGTGCCGGTCGTCGCTGAAGGAGGCCGGTGTTGTGGTGGTGTATAGACGGATTTTATTCGTCTAGTTATCTACAGATCCAGACACGCCAGGCGACTCCTCACGTCGCCGCCTGGGTACAGTGGTGTATGAAGAAGAGGTCGTGCCCGACCCGAAACTGCGACCGGACGTCCCTTTCCATCAGCAATGGTGCGACGGCCGGCTCGAACGTAGGCTCCCCCGCGACGACTAGGGTGACTGCTCGCCGATCTCAAATCCACTTTTTGGATCGGTGGTGAATCGCGGTCGCGTCGGTCGAACTGAACCGGAGGCACCCGCGTGCGACTGCTGTTCGTGTGCGCCCGGAACCGCCTGCGGAGCCCGACCGCCGAGCGGGTGTTCGCCGCCGTGCCCGGTGTGGAGGCCGAGTCCGCGGGCGTCGCCCCCGACGCCGAGAACCCCGTCACGCCCGAACTGATCGCCTGGGCCGACGTGATCTTGGTCATGGAGCCGGCGCACCGGGCCAAGCTCACCCGCCTGTTCCCGGCCGCACTGCGAGGCAAGCGGGTCGTGTGCCTCGACATCCCGGACGAGTACGACTTCATGGACCCCGAACTCGTGCGGCTTCTCCGAGATCGCGTCGGCCGGGCCATTCCCGCACTGGCGACCGATGCCGCGGAGTGATCGCCACGCCGCTCTCGACCGGACGCGGCCGACATGGGATGATCCGTGCACCCCGGAGCCCCGACCTACCTGTTCAGCCTGTCCCCGTTCACAGGCCCCCAATCGCCCAGGGACCCGAAGGCACCGACCGAGGACGCCCATGCGGAACTGTTTCACGGTGACATCATTCCTGGTGGCGACCACGCTCCTCGTGCCGGCGGCCCAGACCTCTGCTGCCCCCGGCTACGGCGTGGCCGTTGCGGACACCATGGTGAGGGTCCGCATCGACGAGCCGTTCGCGGGCGAACCGCCGAAGGCCGGGGCATTGACGGTCCGCCCCCACGCGGGATCGCTTCCCAAACCGCCCGTTGACGTCAAGCGGCCACAGGGGGCGGAACTTCCACGCGAGGCCCGGCTCTCGGCCGCTCCGGGAGAGTCCGAGGGGTTCCAGGTCGTCGTCACGGCGACGGACGCCGACCTCACGGACGTCGCCGTGTCCGCCACGCCCCTGAAACTCACGGGCGGCAACGCCAGCATCGCCCCCGAACAGATCAGCTTCCGGCAGGTGGGATTCGTGAAGACCACAAAGCCCGCCTACGCGGTCGAGCGGATCGGCTGGTTCGCCGACCTCTTGCTGAACCCGACGCGGTTCGGTGTCAAGAAGGGCGATGTGCAACCCGTCTGGGTCACCGTCCGCGTGCCAGCGGGCACGCCGCCGGGGCTATACACCGGCACGGTTACCGTGAAGCCCAGGGACGCCGAGGCGACCGCCGTGCCCGTCACGCTGCGGGTGTGGGGCTTCGAGATCCCGGAGAAGGGAAGTCACCTGAAAACGGCGTTCAGCTGGGACGAAGCCGGGTCGGCGGCGATCCACGGCGACGCCGACTGGAAGGCCAAGGGGCTCAAGCGCAAGTACATGGACTGCCTCCTCGAACACCGCATGGGTGTGGACCAGATCTACCGCGGCACGCCGCCGAGCGTCGAGGACGTGACGTACGCCGTGCAGAACGGTGCTGGGAACTTCAACCTGTTCAACGTCGGCTGGCCGGCGAAGTTCACCGACGAGCAGGTGAGGGCGAGGCTCAAGCAGATCGAGGCCGTCTGGAAGCGGTACGAGGAGGCCGGGGTCGCCGACAAGGCGTACGTCTACGGCTTCGACGAGCACTACCAGGAGGTCGCGATCCCGCAGATCTACGGGGCGATCGGCAAGGAGTTCCCCAAGCTGAAGCGGGCCGTCTCGACGGGGCCTCGCGGCAAGCCCGCGGACGACTTCGTGGACATCTGGACGATGAGCCTCGGCACGTACTTCGCCGCCATGCAGGCGGGGCACATCGAGCGGCTGCAACCCAAGGGCGTTCAATTCTGGCTCTACCTGAGCACCTCGGCGGCACCGCCCCGGCCGAACTGGTGGGTCGAGAGCCCGCTGATCGAGTCGCGGAGCCTGTTCTGGCTGGCGTACCAGGTCGACGCCGACGGCTGCCTGTACTACTTCATCAACCACGCCATCAAGAGGCCGTCACCCATCGACGAGGAGGCGGGGCCGTACACGAAGTGGGACCCGCACAGCTTTCCGGGCCACAACGGCGACGGGCACCTGATCTACGCCGGCAAGAACGGGCCGGTGCCCTCGGTCCGCATGGCCAACATCCGCGACGGGATCGAGGACTACGAGTACCTCAAGGCCCTCGAACGGCTCCTCCTCAAGAAGGGTGTCGTGAAGAACCAGGCCGAGGCCCGGAAGCACGTCAAGGAGCAGTACGTGCGGTACGTGGGCACCAACTTCTGGATTCACACGCACGAGGCGGAACTGCTGCGGGCGATGCGGGACCGGGTCGCGGAGGCGGTCGAGAAGCTCAACAAGACCCCCTGACACGGGTGTGTTGTCGCCGGTCATCCCTCTTCGTGTTCAGTGGAGGACACAATGCAGTTGGGACAGCAATTTCAAGCGGATGCTGTGCGTTCCACCGGAGCTTCAGCAAAGACCCGCATCGTCTTGATCGTCGCCGTCCTGCTGGTCCCGACGCCCGCATCGGCTGCTGATCCGCCCGTCGTGTCGCGCATCGCGTTCGGCTCGTGTGCGAAACAGGACAAGCCGCAGCCGATCTGGGATGCGGTCGTGGAGACCAAGCCGCAGCACTTCGTCTTCCTGGGCGACAACATCTACGCCGACACCGAGGACATGGAGGTGATGAAGGCCAAGTACGCCCTCCTCGGCAAGCAGCCCGGCTACATCAAGTTGAAGGCGACGTGTCCGGTGCACGCGACGTGGGACGACCACGACTACGGCGGCAATGACGCCGGGGCCGAATACACCAAGAAGAAGGAGTCGCAGCAGGTATTCCTCGACTTCTTCGAGGTTCCCAAAGACGACCCGCGGCGCACCCGCGAGGGCGTATACTCGTCAACGGTGTTCGGCCCGCCGGGCAAGCGAGTGCAACTGATCCTGCTCGACGCCCGGTACTTCCGCAGCCCGCTCAAGACCGGCTTCAAGCCGGGCGAGCCGGGCGAGGGCCGCCGCGGCAAGTACGCCCCGAACACCGACAAGGACGCGACCGTGCTGGGCGAGGCGCAGTGGAAGTGGCTCGAAGAGCAGCTCAAGGTGCCGGCCGAACTGCGGCTCATCGGCTCCGGCGTCCAGGTGGTGCCCGACGAGCACGGGTCCGAGATGTGGGGCAACTTCCCGCTGGAGCGGAAGCGGCTCTTCAAGCTGATCAGGGACACCGGGGCCAGCGGCGTGGTGTTCCTCACCGGCGACCGGCACCTGGCCGAGATCTCCAGGCTGTCGGCCGACCACAAGGAAGGCGTCGGCTACCCGCTGTTCGACGTGTGCTCCAGCAGCCTGAACACGCCGAGCGGGAACTTCACCAAGACGAAGGTGCGGTTTTCCAACGAGATCAACTCGTACCGCGTCGGGCTGACCTACTTCGACATCAACTTCGGCACGGTGCTCATCGACTGGGAACCGGCCGATCCTGTGGTGCGGCTTCAGGTCCGCGAGGAGTCGGGCGACGTCGTCCTGCAACAGCGTCTGACGCTCAGCCAACTGCGGGCAACGCCGAAACCGTAACGCATCCCGTCACCGGAGTGTCGACCATGCACCGGCTCTCGTTCCTCGCGACCGCACTCGCGTCCCTCCTCGTCGCGGTGAGCCCCGCGGTCGCCGCCGAACGGCCCAACGTGCTGGTCGTCCTGACCGACGACATGCGGTGGGACACGATCGGCGTCGTGCAGAAGGAGCAGGGCAAGGCCGCCCTGTTCCCGTGGCTCAAGACGCCGAACCTTGACCGGCTCGCGTCCGAAGGCGCACGCTTCACAAACGCGTTCTGCACCACGTCGCTCTGCTCGCCGAGCCGGGCGTCGTTCCTGAGCGGCGAGTACGCCCACCGGCACAAGGTCTTGAGCAACTTCACCGACTACCCGAACGACCTGCCGTCGTACCCCAAGGGGCTTCAAGCGGCGGGCTACGAGACGGCCTACATCGGCAAGTGGCACATGGGCGAGGACGACGACCGCAAGCGGCCCGGCTTCGACTTCTGGATGAGCCACAGGGGCCAGGGCAACTATTTCGACACCGAGTTCAACGTCGACGGCACGCGGAAGGTCATCAAGGGCTACTACACGACCGTGGTGACCGACGCGGCGGTGGACTGGATCAAGAAGAAGCACGCCAAGCCGTGGATGCTGGTCCTCGGCCACAAGGCCCCGCACGGCGGGCCGATCACGCCCGAACCGAAGTACGAGAAGGTGTTCGACGCCGAGGCGGTCACCAAGCCCGCGAACGCCGAGGCTTACAAGGGCGGCGGCAAGCCGAAGTGGCTGGAGGAGCAGTACCCGACGTGGCACGGGCTCGGCGGCCCGCTGTACGGCCAGAAGGAGTACGGCAAGTTCGTGCGGGCCTACCTGGGCACCATCGCCTCGGTCGACGACAGCGTCGGGCGGCTGTACCAGACGCTCAAGGACGCGGGCCAGCTCGACAACACGCTGATCGTGTTCACCACCGACAACGGGTTCGCGATCGGCGAGCACGGCCGCGTCGACAAGCGCACGGCCTACGAGGAGAGCCTGCGCCTGCCGCTCCTGGTCCGCTACCCGCCGCTGGCGAAGGCGGGCACAGTCGTGAAGGAGATGGTGCTGTCGCTCGATCTGGCCCCGACGGTCCTCGACGTGTGCGGGGCCAAACCGCTGCCGAAGGCGGACGGCCGTTCGTGGAAGCCGCTGCTGGAGGGCAAGGCCGAGGGGTGGCGGTCGGCGTTCTTCTACCAGTACGACTACGAGGCGCAGTTCCCGTACACGCCGAACGTGCGGGCCGTTCGCACAGCGGACTGGAAGTACATCCGCTACCCGCACGGCGACGGCAAGCCCGATCGGCACGCGAGCGAGCTGTACGACCTGAAGGCCGACCCGCTGGAGACGAACAACCTCGCCGCCGACCCGGCGCATGCCGCGAGGGTGAAGGAACTCGCCGAACTGCTCGACAAGCTGATGAAGGAGCACGACGCCTTGCCGGACAAGATGCCGCTCGACGACGGCATCAAGAACGTGCTCCCCAAGTTCTGACCGCGTGCGTGCAACGACCTGCGGAATCACCGCCCTGGAGTTCGGAGTGCCCATGCGGATCGGCCTAGACCTGGACGGGCTGCTCGACGAGCGGCCGGACTTCTTCGCGTTTCTGACCGCGGCCCTGCGCGGGGGCGGCCAATACGTCGCCGTGCTCACCTACCGCGACCCCTCCTCGCGGGAGAAGACCGAGGGTCTATTGCGTGGCTGGGGGATCGCGTTCGATGAGCTGCACTTCGCCCGGTCGCTGTCGGACAAGGGCAGGCTGTGCCGGGAGCTGAACATCGACGTGTACTTCGACGACCAGGACGAGTGCGTGGTCGGGGTGGGCGAGAAGACGACGGTGTTCAAGATCCGCAACGGCGGCAACTTCGACTTCGGCGAGCAGAAGTGGCTGAGCACGGTCAAACTGACGCGGCTGCTGTGAAGCGTGCACCGGCCGGATCAACCCACCAACCGTGCCTCGATCCGACTCGCCGTCGGTCGGTCGGATTTTTCGACCCGCGTGCTTGATTCCTCCGCGAGGCCGGCGTACTATCCAATCGAACCGCTATTTGGGCGGTGCCGTGGAGCAGACGTTGCCCGCGGTCGAGACGGTTTCGGTGTCCGTCCTTCGCAAGAAGTAAACGGACGGTGCATTGTCTCACGCCACCAGCCGGCAAGATGCCGAGTCGGGTGAACGTGGACTGGCTGTCGGTGACGGCAGCTAACTACTGGCGGCGGTAGCTCAGCTACAAGCCGCGGTAGCTCGGAGACTCACATTCGCAGGGCGCAAGGCCCAGCTACGCGTGTCCCTGGTGGGACATCGTGGCCGCTTGAAGAAGCCGGGCCAGCCATCGGCCCGGATTAGCACTTACCAGTTAAATCGAGTCGGTTGCCGCACTCACCCCAAATGGGCGTGTGGCGTTACGCCGTCGTCTCTGCTTTTGACGATGGCGAGCAGAAGCCGGACCAGGGGATCCCCAGTGGGAGGATCGTCCAGGTTCCGGCAACGACACCAGTACCCGAAACAGGAATCAACCATGAGCAAGATCAAAGGTGCGACCAACAAGATGGCGAAGCGGATCGCGGGCATGCTGAAGGACATCGATCGGAAGCCGCCGGTCGAGCAACTTGTCACGTACCTCGCCGTCGGGGAGAAGCTCAGGGGCATGTTAGAGTGCGAGGCTGAGTACGGCTCGACCGCGATGGCTGACGTGGCGGCGTGCGTGCCGCATCTGGGGACCGAACAGTACGCCTACCGGGTCCTGCGGTTCTCCGACTTGGACGACGAGGTCCGCGAGTTCATTCTGAAGGAGACGGCCACCCCGATGGACAACGGGGCGTCCCTCACCCTGGCGCACTGGTACTGGCTCTTCTGCCACCGCCCGGACGGGAGCGAGGCCGAACGGGTCGCGTGGCTCGGCCGGGAACTGGCGTGGCTGCGCAAGGAGTCGCCGTCCGCTGAGGTGCTGGAGCATGTGGAAGCCGTTCTGAAGGCCGAGTACCAGCGAGACATGGAGGAGATCCGTGAGAGCGCACGGGAAGCGATCGGCGTGCTCGAAATGATCTGACGGGTTCGCGAGGCATTTACCTGCCTCGGTAAGTAGAAGGACGCCCGGCAAGGCCGCCAACACCGCCAACACAACCAATGGCGGTCTTGGCGGCCTTCACCCGGCGTTATTGACCGACCAGAAACGACACTGAGATGAGCAATGACAGACGGCTGGTGCGACTGACGGAAGTGAAGGAGAAGACGCAGGAGTGGGTGTGGGTCGGGCGCATCCCGGCCGGTGCGATCACCGACCTGTCCGGCGACCCGGCCCAGGCCAAGAGCCGCATCACGTACGACCTGGCGGCCCGCCTCACCCGCGGGCGGCCGATGCCGGGCGAGACCGCGGGCAAGCCGGCGGCAGGGGTTGTTCTGTTGCAGGCCGAAGACGACGCCGCGGCGACGGTCCGGCCGACCCTCCAGGCAATGGACGCCGACCTCGGCAAGG
>Ga0169931_10014967_pt1 | contig 10433 bp, 12 predicted proteins | sample Kivu_15m_20L_FD_129675 | JGI IMG/M metagenome (GOLD analysis project Ga0169931, IMG submission 129675) | Freshwater microbial communities from Lake Kivu, Western Province, Rwanda to study Microbial Dark Matter (Phase II) - Kivu_15m_20L... | ecosystem: Environmental > Aquatic > Freshwater > Lake... | reverse complement strand
CTGTGAGATAAGAACAAGTAGTGTGTTTTTGTTTGCATAATTTAACATTTTGACTGCGTGAGTCATATCCTTTGCTTCAGCGCCAATCTGCTTAGTGTCTTGCAGATCTTTTAATTCATTTCCATCTTTTTCAAAATAAATAGCTGGAAGCAGAGCAGATATTGAATCAACAACAATTAAGTCTACTTCAGCCTCCATTAATTTAGTCGCTACATCAACCATATCATTAACTGTTTTGGCTGGAGAGTAAATTAATTTTTCAGAATCTACTCCTAGTTGTTTTGCCCATGTTGGATCGTAAGAAGCTTCTGCGTCAATCCAAGCACATGTCTTACCTTCTTTTTGAGCCAAGGCAATCATTTGTAGACAGAAAGAGGATTTACCAGAAGACTTATTACCCCAAACTAAAACTTGACGTCCATACGGAAGTCCACCCTTTAACGCCATATTCAAACCAATGCTTGGCGTTTGCTGCTTATACACTTGAACTTCTTGTGCTGATTGAACTCTTGCTCTAGTCTTTGGATCTAATCTTGCTAATACGTCATCTAACTCTACTGTCATTATCATCTTTCTCTCTCTAGTATTATATCATTTAAAATAGGTTGCCGTGAAGCTTTGGTCTATAAGAATTTGTTTTCATTTTTTTTGCCATGATTTCATCTAAAGAATCGTCTATCATTCCAGCGTTCATCATCGCTGCATATAGATCTAAAATTCTAATAATAGAATCTGCAATCTCTTCTACAACTAATTCTTTTGGTTTACTTTTTCTTACTGCTTCTAAGACTTCTGTTAATTCGGAATGGCAAAGCGCTATCTTATTTCCAATTTTGTCATAATTAGTCTCTCCATCCCAAAATCCTTTTTCAATTGCAGTCTCGTGCAAAACTGCAGCAAGGGCGTCAAGTCCATATTCAGAGACTATATTATTGGTTTCCATCTATAATTTCTTCGTTAATTTCACCTGGATAGGTCATCTCTTCTTCCTTTGGAAGTCTGAATACGAATGCTGGAACAGACTCATCATAATCGACGAGAAGTTCTTTCTTTTTGTTTGTGGCCTCAAACACAGTCTTTGTTGGCACCTTTACTTCGCCAAGAGTTTCTAGTATTGCAACTAAAACTCTACTTGCCGTAAGCGCAGCCTGAACTTCGTTTACATCAAATTGAGGCTCTTGACTAATTGTTATTTCTTGTTCGCTCATTTTATCTCCTTAACGCAAATTGTCCCATCATCTAATTTAGATAATGTTAATTTACAAGTCATTCCCTCTCGCATTTTAGCAAGAGAAATCTTATACAAAGAAGGGAAAACAATAACACGCTTGAGCTCCTTGTCTTTATTAGACAGGATAATGTGGCTCATGGTCTTCCCAGCTTTTGTTACATATGGGGTAAAGTTTACCACAATGTACTCGTCTTCCGCAAGATCATATTCTTTTCTATATAAATAATCTACAAACAAATCTGGTTTTTGTGGATCTATATCAGACACCTTTATATATCTTGCAATTCTATTGTCTCCAACTAAAATAAAATACATTTGATTTGTTTCAATTTGAGTCTGCTCGTTATGAAACAAACCGACAGAACCAGTTTCATCTACAAGCTCTACACGAGCCCAACCTGTTCCTCTTTTTATATTCTTAACCATTCCAAACATAATAAAAGAGCCAAGGTCTTCAAACTCTTCTATTGGTCTGGCCTGGGCTTTGATGCGTGGCGGAATTCCTTCTAGATTAAAAGACGGTATGCCTAGGTACTCGTAGTAGTTTTCTTTTTCGTTTCCCTGCCTTGGATTATCATTAAAAGCAGCACCACCAATGGCATTGAGAGCAGTGATAGCCCTACTGTTAATACCGCTACCTTTTTTAGACGAGACTTCAATAAACTCTGCATAATTTTTAAAAGGCCTCTTTTCAATAATCTTGTTAGCTATGCCATCGGAAATAAATTTTATTTCTGCCAAGCCGAATATAATCTTATCATTTTTCAAAGAAAAGTAAACATCTGAATCGTTGATATGGGGCAAGGATATCCTAAGACCTAATCTTTTTGCTTCAATCAAGTATTCTGTTCTTGCGTTTTTGTCACCTTCGTTTTTAAGAATTGAAAACATAAATTCAAGAGGGTAATACTTCTTAAGCCAAGCTGTATAGTAAGACAAAAGAGAATAAGCAACGGCATGAGAACGATTAAAAGAATAGCCTGCGTGAGCCTCAAACATATGCCAAAGCGTTTCTGCTTGCTTCTTAGAAATGTGCTTTGAAGCCCCATTAATAAATTTATCCTTGAACTGGTCGAATTCTTTTGCATCTTTCTTCTTACCAATAATCTTGCGGACCTTGTCAGCCTCAGACCAAGACATCCCTCCCAAGTGTACGCAGGCCTGCATAACCTGCTCTTGATATATGATAACACCATATGTATTACGAGTAAAGGGCTGAACGATTGGATGTACATAAGAGACTGCCTCTTCCCCATTCTTTCTTGCAATGTAAGATGCACCTACAGTATTCATAGCACCAGGTCTTACCAAAGCATTTGAGGCAGCGAGATCTTCAAAAGAATTTACCCCCATCTTAATAAGAAGATTTGTATACGGCGTAGCTTCAGCCTGAAATACTCCTTTGGTATAACCATCACTTAAAACTTTATAAACTTCAGCATCGTCCAACGGTATGCTTGATAGATCTATTTTTTCTTTGTGTCTTTCTTTTATAGAAGATAAAGTATCAGAGATTACCGAAAGGGTTTTAAGACCTAAAGCATCTAGCTTAATAAGCCCAATATCTGCAACTGTATCCATATCGTATGCAACTACAGGTATCCTTCCTGACACTTTGTCCTGAGAGTCTTCTCTTGACTCCATTGGCGCATACTTTCTGATATCGTCCTTAGCAACAACAACGCCAGCAGCATGTACGCCGACAGACCTGATTCTGCCTCTTAGCTTTTCTGCTAGCCAAGTAACTTCTGGATATTTAATCCTGAATTCTTTTGTGTTTGGAGAATCTAGGTAGTCTTCAAATGTATCCACAGACTTAAGGGCACGATTAACATCAGTTAATGGAACCATAAACACACGAGCAGCATCACGAACTACGCCCTTGTCTTTAAAATAAGTAAATGTAGAAATAGAAGCAACGTGCTTAAACTTCTTCTTTAAATAATCTTTAACTTCTTTACGACGACGGTCTTCAAAGTCTGTATCAATATCGGGGAAGTCATTACGCTCAGGATTAATAAATCGGAAGAACAGCAAATCATATTTAATTGGGTCCACATCTGTGATGCCCAGCGCATAGCAGACTAGGGAACCTGCTGCAGATCCACGACCTGGACCCACGACTATGTCCTGAGATTTAGCCCAATTAATCATATCTGCCACAACTAGGAAATACGAGGCAAATTTCTTATCTTTAATTACAGATAACTCTTCTTCAAGCCTGTCAACATAGACCTGATCCTTGTCCAGATTTAGCCTTTTAAGGCCTTCAGAGGCCATCTGGGCGAGTTTCTGGTCAGCATTGGTCTTAGGGACTGGCAGGAGGTCTAGACCCCTGTGAAACTCGTATTCTTCAATTTTAGAGGCTACCTCCATTGTATTATCAAATATATCAGTTCTATTTATTCCAGCATTATTAAAGTCTGCTTCTATTTCTTGGCGGGTCTGAATAAATAGATTGAAGTCCTGAAAGGATATTCTTCTGTCGGGATATAGATAATTAAATCTTGCTAGCATATCTTTTATCTGTCGTGACATTTCAAAGTCAGCATCCTTATCTGATTTAGGGGATGTTGACAATATAAGCATTGCTTCTTCTAGTATTTTATCTTCGCCTTTAGCAAAATGAGCATCGCCTGTCGCCACCGCCTTTATTTTTAATTCATCTGCCAACTCTAAAAGCTTTTGATTTATTTCTTGCGGATTGTGAGACTGTACCTCAACGTAAAAATCATCATGAAAAGTTTTCTTAAAATCTTGGAGTAATAATTTTGCTTCTGAAAATTCACCTTTTTCGATAGCCTTACTAACAATACCATTGAGGCATCCAGACAATACAATAATACCTTCTGCATATTCTTTTAATATCTCCCTATCAATACGTGGCTTATGATAAAAACCTTCATTCCATGCAATCTCTTGTAAAGCATGTATATTGTCTAATCCCCTTTTATTTTTTGCTAATAATATTATGTGGTTATACGCCTGTATACTTTTATCAGTTTTAGAAGATCTATCGAATCTATCAGTAGGAGATATGTAGGCCTCTACGCCTAATATAGGTTTGACTCCTTGATCTTTGCATGCTATTTGAAATTCTCTATGTGAAGACAATGTTCCATGGTCAGTTATAGCAATAGCATTTTGTCCTGCATCTTTTGCAGCCTTTACTAATTCTGCTGGGGAATTTAATCCGTCCATCAGTGAGTAGTAGGAGTGAACATGCAGGTGTGTAAATGACATCAGTATCCTCCCAAGCAAATATTACGACTATGATATAGTCTGGTTGTTTTTAATGTTTTACGTGTTGGAGCATAAATATCTTCACCACAACAAAGACATTTTAAATGCCATTCACGAGTCTTAAAATTATAAGTTATGTATTTTTTTCTTTTGGACACAAATGTTCCAAAAGGGTCTGGTATTTCTAAATCGTATAACATATCCGCCATTCTACTAAATCTTAAAAGGGGTGGCAATGCCACCCCCTAAGACTATGACTACCAATCCATGCTGCTTGATGCAGATGAATCTTCTTGCGTTGCTCCTTCTCCCGTATAGAAAGCTTCTTGCTCTGCATACGGTACGTGACGAACTGCTGTTTTTTCTAGGTCATACAACTCTAGTGCTGAGAAATCAAATGGTGTTTCATCTTTCGCTAGTGGAATAATTGTATAACTGGTATCTGTCTTTGTTCCATTACGCTTAATTCTCCACATTAAGTTTGTAATGCTTCCCATCTCACCAGCATATTCAATTAACGTAGGGGTAATAGTCTTTCCGCTAGTGCCTTGTGATAGAATTGCAACGTATGGATCATTCTTTCCGTCATCAACCAATACGTTAATATAAAGGCGTGTTCTCGCCTTCCAGCCAGCTTTTGGATCCTTACGATGTTGTTCATTTGCCCAATCACGTCCCTCTGTCTCCATTGTGTCTAGAGCTTTGCGACGATAATCTTTTGGGTTAGTGTGCTCTAATGCGATAAATCCGCAACCGAGCTTGTTATTATAATTAGGTGAATCTGGATCTAGTTCCTGAAGGAATCTAATCTTTACGCTTTCGCCGTCTTCAATCTTTAGCCAACGACCCTTGTTTTCATCCCCACCGCTGTAGGTAGGCTTATCTAGTGCCTTGTTGAGGTCTTTTAGACCCTTTACTATACTCATATATTTCTCCTTTGTAGTTGACGGTATATATCCGTCTGTATCTTTATTATATCATTTATTCCAGGATCTGTATTCTATTTCGGATACAGCATTTTTTATACAAGAAACAATTTCTTTATCAGTCATGTCTCCAACATCTTTTGCATCATTAGGATATATCTTACCATATTCATACGAAGCCCACAAGATGTTTTTCATTCTAAGTTTATTAGATATGTGTCTACCAAGGTCCCGCCCCGCAACATCAGAATCTGTCATAATGGTTATTGTTCCAAAATATCTATTTAATAAGTTTATGTTGTCTGGGGATATGTGTCCGCCTAGGGTAGCAACTACATTCGGAAATCCTGCCTGGTGTACCCTTATAGCATCGAAACAGGACTCAACAATGATTACTTGATTACCTATTTTTTTTGCCCTATGTATATTAAACAAAGTTTTACTTCTTGGAAGATTAGTACTATTCTTAAATCTTTTTTCTTTAATAGATCTTCCAACTAATCCGACTGGCAATCCATCTGGACTATGCACTGGGACTATAACCATATCTTGTTTTTGAGAATATCCCAAATTAAAATAATGCATTGAGTCCTCATTGATTCCACGAGATATAAAATAGGACTTGCCAACTTCGGACTTGCCTAACTCATTATATAAATTATCTAGGGTTTCTTGTGGGAACTCTTCAAATTCTGGCTTATCTTCCAATATATCAGCCATCATCTCGTCAAAATTGTCTAGGGCGTCTGCCATTTTAAGACCTATAAATCTCATTGCTTCAAAGTCGTTTTTATGACCAACTTTTTTTACAAGCTCTAATAGATTACCAGATTCTCCGCATGAAGGATTAAAACATAGCCATGCCCCAGTTGATTTGTTTATACTACAACTGGCGCTGTGCGTGTTAGAATGAAATGGACAATAAAAAGAAAACTCAGTAGAAGTTTCACCAGCAATATGCAGACCAATTTCTTTTATAATTGATTTAGTTTGAGCTTCTGAATATTGCGTGGAATTAACTTCCCTTGTGTTACTCCCTCTATCTCGCATGCCTTCTTCTTTCCCACATAAACTCCATGGATAGTCATTAGGAACTTCCATGTCTCGCCCGTAAATTCTATCGAAAACATAGGGTCTATGTCAAGCATTCTGACATACCCTTTTGATCTCATGTCGTGTACTAATAAGGATTCGTACTGAGCTCTTACTCTGATTATATCTGAGTCGTCCTTAAATTCTACATTTATTTGAAATCTTTTAATTCGTCTGTGTGTCATTTTGGAATGGGTTCTCGTATATTTCTTTTATGACACCTCTATTTATATCCCAGTCTAAATAAAAATTAAAATCATGGCCATGTCTATTTTTTCTGGACACAACTTCTATCATGTTTGTATTTGGGTATCTGTGAATAGCCATAGCCATATCAGCATCATATTCAATTGCCTTAGACCAGGCAACCTGACTCATCATTGGTGGATTATCTTGGTCCGATATATCGTCTGCCGTTGCAGCGGTGATATCGATAATCGGAATATTATTTGAAACAGCAAGAAGCTTGAATTCACGAGATATATTTCGGTTACGCTCTACTTCCGAATGGCTTCTCTTTGTGTCATTAAACAACTGGTGGTAATCAAGAATTACTAGGTCAGGCTTGTGCTGATCTATCTTACCTTGAACAGTTGCTGGAGTTACCTCCTTATTACCTTCATTAGATACTAAAATAAAACTATTTTTATTTTCAAACTTCTTTGTACTCCAAGACCTAAAGTCATCAATACTTATATCTCCTTTTGAAAGGTCGCTGGCCTTAAATAAGCCAGACCCAAGCATTGTATAAATACGGTCACGCATATTTTCAGGAGACATTTCAAGAGATACAATCATGGGCTTAAAGCCCTGTTCCCAGGCCTTGCATGCAAGATATGAGGAAAACCATGTCTTACCTTTCCCTGGCCATCCTATGGCCACTATAAGGTGTCCTGGAGCCATCCCTGTGGGGTATGCCTTATCAATAGCCTTGAAGCCAGTAATGATTCCTGGAGATCCTCCCATTACGGCAGACCTGGCCTTTACAGACTCAAAATGTCTAATTGCTGAATCAGCGTCTGTGATATCTAGGTCTCTTACATTATTTGTGTATCTGGTTAGGTCAGCCAATTCAGACTGCATTGTGGCCAAGACTCGTGAAGCACCGTCTTCCTTAAGCATAGATCCAGCCTTAAGCAAAACATTTTTTATTCTTGCAGTAATATATTCGTTCTTTAATTTATCTAAATAATATCCTGTCTCCGCATTTGTATCTTGGGGCTGAAAGTCTTTATGTCTTTCCATAATAACGCCAACCTCTGGTACGGCTTTAAACTTATAATAATAAGTCTTTAAGCTTTCCCAAACATCTCTGTGAGATGTAAAAAGATCGTCAACATTATCTGCAAGCAGAGTGCTAATATCCTTATTCTTACATACCGCTGAAATTAATATAGCCTCAGTGTTCATCATTCTCCTCTACCATCTTTTTGGTCTCTTGCAGCAACGTGTTCCTATTTAGCCTATCACGGGCTATTTCTTTTTTGACCTGGTCCATCTTGTCAAAATTATAATAAAAAAATTGAATGGGGTGTCCAACTTTTGATGTAGAAAAGTAATATAGTAAAAGTTCTTTAGCACGTTCAAATCCTACACTATCTATTACGTCTTGCATAGCCCATTTCTCACGAAACTTATTTAAAGATATAGACTTGTTGTATCTATCTTTATAAAGCGCTTGATATAATCCTATCAACACGTAAGGCTCTTTTTTATTTTCCACGCCCAGATAGCTCTTCCTCTATTTCACGAGTCTTATCAATCAGCTTTGACTCTACAAATTTATAAACTCTTTCGGTAGCAGAATCAACGTTCTCCCCATCCCTTACCCAATCCTCCACGCCTAGACCTATTCTGATACTTTCATAGTTTCCCAAATTCCTAGTAAACGATAAATCTATTTTTACCTTTGTCTCTGACATTACTTGTGCTCCTTCATATGTCTACTTAAAGTTTCGTGTGCAAAAACATTATTTCTAACTTCTATTTCTTTATTACAGATTGGACAAATAGCTACTCTGCCTGTCATTATTCCGCCTTCCATACTGGTACGAACGAACCGTCGTTGGTCTTAGTATACAATATTAAATTGTGTTTGAGAAGACCCATTAATTCTGCTTTTGAAGGAACATCTTTTGAATGTCCTGAATCTAATATATGTTCATGAATATCTAATATATTAGATTCGCTAAGCATGTACTTGGACCACCTTGTATTGTCTGGATTACTAATTGGATATATCTTTTGTGGAACTTTTACCTTGCCCTCCCAAATATAATCCTCAATGGTTATCCTATGCTTATTTAATAACACAGCGGCTTCTGAGATAGAATAAGCTTTGCCCATATTCTTTGTAACTTGAGAATATGAATACAAAACTCTTTTTTTGTCTGGGTAACACCAGGCAACCATCTCATCTTTAGCACGAGAAGATCTTAAAACTTTATGTATTTTATCATTTAAGAAAAAATAACGAAAGCCTTTTGATATTCTTTTTCTTGTTTGTCTAGCCATTTTCCAAACCTATGGGTCTCCTTATTTAGCATCCATCTTTTACCACACATAATACAAAATAGTTCTATGTGTTGTTTTTGTGAAAAGACACGATCAATAAAAACTCTGCCTCCACAATTTCTGCAGGACATCATATCTTAAATTTCTTTCCATCCACCACGCATGAGTAATCATTAGATACCTCAATTAGTTGTACGTGTGGCCACTTGCCATTTTCAATATGAGCAACTGCAAATCCCTTTTGCCAATCGTGGTGCTGAGAATACTTCATGCCTGAAGATCTTGGGTCACACATGTGTCCAATCTCATATCCACGAATTGTTTCGCCTTTGCCCTTATTTCTAAGTTCATAGGTTTGGAAATGCGCTGCCATTCTATGCGAGTGTCCACGAATTATGGATACCTGTAGGTTATTCATATCTGCACGAACCGCACCTGTATCTGCTACAGATATTCCGTGATGTACGTGGATATCGCCATATCGCTTCTTTGGTAGTTCATCGTAATAGATATAATCAAATCCAAGGGAATCTAAATTCCACAAAGACTCTGGGGTTACTATATTTAAATAGTCTGGAATCTTAGCATCAATATACTTGAATACTCTGATGTCATGATTACCTAGAGCAGTAAATAGCTCTGCATTCTTTCCCGCCACTTCTCTGTTCTTTGCATAAAATTCTCTTGCGCCTTTTGCTTCATGCTGCATCAAAGGCACAATTGCTGCGCCATTTTGATCTTTGTACATGCGTAGGAATTCCGCAGAACGGCCTTCGGTAAATCTGCTGTAGCATGCTTGGTCGTCGGTATCGCCAAGAATATCTACTACATCTGGCTTCCACCATTTCATTACCTCAAACCAAAGCTTAATCATCTTATCATCTTGATAAGGGAATTGCTGATCTGATGATAACATCCATTTAAGATCGTTTGTCATTTAAATCCTTAATAAATAAAAAAACCACAGGTATGTGGCTTTAATGCTACAGGGAATTGTAGCATATGATTTTAGATTGTCAATACTAAATGTCCAGCTTTGCTAAAGCTAAATAATGAATTTTAACATTTTGAATTGTGGTTGTGCCTGCGGTAGTTGATCCTTTAGCAGTGGCCCCAGCAATTCTATTAACCATTATGGTAAATCCTCTTTGATTAGTAGACTTTAAATAACAGGTTACATCTGCTGTTGCTGAACTTGTTTCTAGGGTTGTCAGAACAGCCGAAGGCTCGGTAATTAAAGTTCTCCCATTTTCAAAAGTAACTTCTACAGGAACAGCGCTTCCAGCCAAAGTTAAAGTGCCTGCAGTATAGGTTCCAGATATTAATCTTAGAGCAACATTTTTATTTGCAAGGCTACCCACCTCAGAAGTTAATTTAAATGTTTGTGAGTCCAACTCATTTAAATATGTAACTAATTGCTGAAGCTT
>Ga0169931_10014966_pt1 | contig 10433 bp, 7 predicted proteins | sample Kivu_15m_20L_FD_129675 | JGI IMG/M metagenome (GOLD analysis project Ga0169931, IMG submission 129675) | Freshwater microbial communities from Lake Kivu, Western Province, Rwanda to study Microbial Dark Matter (Phase II) - Kivu_15m_20L... | ecosystem: Environmental > Aquatic > Freshwater > Lake ... | reverse complement strand
GAACCACGCGTTCACATCCGCGTCGCCGATCGTGCCCACCTGCCAGCCGCCTTCGACTTCCCAGTCGCCGCGCTCGGCGAAGGTGCCCCAGCTGCGGCCGCCGATCGTGTGGCGACGCTCGTCTGCTGGGGGCGTGCCAGTCGGGGGCGTGTCGTTGATGGCAACGTTGGCGCGCGTAGTGCCGAGCACATACAGGTCGAGGCCCGTGCCGCCGGGCTGCGGCGCCCGCGTGGCGTAGATTCCGTACAGCGCGCGATCCTTATCGACCTCGTTCGGCTCGGTCTTGTCGACGGGCACGTACCACGTCAGCAGGCCGTTGACCGCCCAGCCGCCGTGGTTCCACAGCGCCGTGAAGCCGTCCCAGCGGTTCAGGGTGTTGGCCCACGGCAGGGAGCTCACGAGGCGCTGGTTGCCGAAGCCGAAGCTCTGGCGCCCGGTGCGCAGGCGGAGCTTGTCGTCGCCGACCGTCGTCTTGAGGTCGAACCACGCCTGCTGGGCGTCGAGCGTGTCCATGTCCGTGATGCGCCGACCGTCCTGCAGGTCGCGATCGGTGCTCTGCGCGCTCATGCCCTCGATGTAGGCGCGCAGGTGCTCGCCCGCATGCAGGTCCGCGTGCAGCAGCATGCGCGAGAGCGTGAAGATGTCGCTGTTCTTGCGGCTCGCACCCGTCGGCGCGGTCCCACCGAACCCGAACCCGTCCCAGCTCTCCGTGCGCGCCTCGATGCGGCCGCCCATGGAGAGCCAGCTCGCGTCGCCGAGCTTCACATGCTTCACCGGGTCGAAGAAATCCCCGCCCGGCGTCTCGACGAACTTCGACCAGTCCTCGTCCTGCCGCAGCAGCTTGTAGCCCGGCAGCTCGGGCGTGGAGGGCATCGGCTGGGCCTGTCCGAAGGCGACCGGGGTGAGGGCGACCGGGGCAAGGGCGAGGAGCGACAGGGGGGCTGTGAGGGGCTTCATCGAGGGGGCTTTCGAGGCAGGGGAGCGCTGCGCTGGGCAAGTCCCGTTCCAGCCTAGTGGGTCAGGCGCGGGGGTCACGCTCGGGGCGGCCGCGCGCAGGATCTACGACCCCAGTCGCAGGGATCACGCGCTCCGCCCCCGGCGACGCCGTGCGCTCGCCCTCGCTCGTCCCGAGCGTGCCGGTCCTCATCGGACGCGCGCCGTGCCCTTCCAGAAGGCCTCGTAGCGCGGCCACGACCAGACGGCGAGCTCGCGCCCGACGCGGAGGCCCACGTCGTTGTCGATCGGGATGTGGTAGCCGCCCATGGCCCGCGAGCGCGCGGCCATCTCCGCCGTGGCCGAGAAGGTCGGCAGGTCGAGTTCGACGGCGCCGCCGGGATCTGTCTCCGTGAGCGCGCAGCACGCGCGGCGCTCGACGGCGCCGAAGCGGTCGCTGCCCGTGAAGAGCTCGAGGATCTTGGCGCAGGCGGCGCTCACCGTCGCGTGCCCGCTGGTGTAGCCCGGGAACGGCGGCGTGATGAACACGTAGGGCGAGTAGGGGTGCCACTCTTGCGCGGGCACCGTGACGAGCCCGCCCTGCGGCCCGGCCCAGCTCGTGACGCTCTGGCCCTTGTAGTAGTGGCGCACCAGCGTCCACGGCCGCGACGTGTCGTAGGTGCGCTTCGTCTCCCAGCAGGAGATGAACGCGTCGAAGGCCGTGTTCGCGACGGCGAAGTAGAGCTTCACGTCGGCGTCGAGCCCGTGGCCGTCGCGCCGCGAGACATCCTGCGCGAAGCGCAGCCAGTGACCGCTCTGCCCCGTCGAGCGCGGGCCATCGCGCATGAACTCGACCACGGCTTTTTCCTCGGGCGTGAGCTCGCGTTGCAGCGCGAGCACCGCATCGACCTGCGCGCGCAGGAGCGCGTCGTCGCTCTTCGTGCTCGGCGGGGGCTCGGGTCGGAACTGTGCGGCGCTCTCGAGCAGGAAGGGCTGCACCTTGAACCAGTGCGGCGTGAGGAAGCCCGGCGTGAAGCGCGTGCCGTCGGGGCGCGTGAACGTGATCGGCTGCCAGCGATCGGGGTCGACGATCTCGTTCGCCGTGTTGACCGGCGCGTAGCCCGTGGAATCCGAGTAGGGCTTGCCGCTCGAGCCGGGCGCATCGCCAAACTGGTTGGCGCCGTCGTTGCGTCGATACGCGAGCACTGCGTGCGCCGCGAGGTTGCCCACGCCGCGCGGCGTCGAGGGGTCGATCGATTCGTCCGCCGGGTCCGCTCCGAGCGCGCAGGCCTGCTCGGCGAGCCACGCCGCGTCCTCGGGATACACGCCGACGAGCGCGCGAAAACTCGCCTGCGCGATCGCGCTCTCGCGATGGGCGAGCGTGCGCTCCGCAGGCGGCCGGCGCAGGCTGGCGCCGAGGCGCGAACCCACCGCCACGTCGTCATAGGCCGCCCACGCGTCGAACATCGCCGTGGCCCAGATCGCCATTTGGCGCGAGAGGATCGTCGGCCGCGCGCCGTAGCGCTCGACGTCGCGCCCCGCCGCCTCCTGCACGACGAGCAGCCAGCGCGTGGCGAGCGTCTGCTCGGCCTCCGGAGTTGGGGCCTGATGCAGGAGTCGCGTGTCGCGGGGCGCGGCGCAGCCGGCGAGGGCCACGAGCGCGGCGAGCAGCAGCGCGAGGGAGTAGCGAGCCTTCATGGACGAGCAGGGCCCGCCGACGCGACGTGCGTCCGCGGGCCCTAGAAGGCTAGCAAGCGCTGTGCCGGACTCGCGCCGGACCGCGCGCTCTCAGTAGTTCCACTGCAGCTGGAAGGCGAGGCGGTCAGCGTCCTCGGTGCGCTCGTAGAAAGCGGGGCCCGAGGTGTCGGTGGTGTTCGTGCGCTCGAAGGTGTGCGTGTACATGACAGAAAGCTCGAGTTCCGGCCATGGCGCCCACTCGACGCCGAAGTCGAGCTCGTTGATCTCGTTCGAGGGCGCGTTGGCGCGGAACTTGCGCGCGCCGTCGAAGTAGTTCCAGCGCACGAACGGGAACAGCGGGCCCTTCGAGGTCTCGATCAGCGCGTTGACCTGCAGGTAGCCGCCGTGGAGCGACTCGACCTCGACCGCCGTGAGCGCGCTGTTGAGCTCCGGCCCCTCGCCCCAAGTCCACTCGGCCTCGAAGCCGAAGGGCTGGGGATAGAGCGTCGCGGAGAGGGCCACGCGCTCGTCGTCGAGGCCGTCGGCCTTGGCGGTCGGGGTCACGGCGCCAGCGCCGGAGCCCAGCTGCTGCGTGCTCACCACGAAGTCGCCGGCGTAGGCCTGCGCGCCGAGCTCGAGGATCTGGCCGTTGTCGAACTGGAAGGGGTAGGACGCGCGGCCGATCCAGTGGAACTCGCCATTCTGGTCCGAGCGGTTCAGGCCCTGGCCCGAGTAGGCGCCGAAGCCGAGTACGCCGTAGTCGCCCGAGCCTTTCAGGCCCTTGCGCACGAGGTCGCGGAACAGCGCTCGGATCTCCTTGGGTGCCCAGTAGAAGAACACGCCGATGTCGCGCTCGCCCTCGACGGCGGAGTTGAGCGCGTCGGGGCGCTCCATGGGCGCGCGGTTCTGGCTCGATTGCAGGTTGACGAAGCCGTAGGGCACCTTCGACTGGCCAACGCGGAAGCGATACTCCTTGTCCGCGTCGAGCGCGACGTCCGCGTACAGGTCGCGCGTCTGCAGACCCTTGTCACCCGAGCCGCCGACCGAGCCGAAGGCGTCGAACTGCGCGTAGAGAAACACGTGCTCGCTGACGTCGCCGGAGAAGATGAACCGGCCCCGGCGGATCATGAAGGTCTCCTTCTCGCTCACCGAGCTGTCCGCCGGCACGACGAGGTCCGGGGTCAGGTCCTCGTTGAAGAGCGAGGTGGTGCGGAACTGGGTGTAGCCCCGCAGGCTGATCGTCTCGTACCACTTCGACTTGGCGGCCTTCTCGGCGGCCTCGCGGGCAGTCTTCTGCTCGGCGACCTGCGCCTCGAGCGCCGCCAAGCGCGCCTCGAAGTCCTGCTTGAGGGCGCTGATCGAGGCTTCGGAGGAGCCGGCCGTCGGGGCGTTGGCCTCGACGGGCGCCGCGGACTGGGCCCGAGCAGCGGCGGAGAGTGCGACGGGGGAGAGGCAGAGCGCGACGGCGAACGTGCGGTGGGACATGGCGTGGGCTGCCGGTGGGTCGTCCCGGGGAGTCAAGGGCCGGGCGGCGGCAGAAACACGAACATCAAGGCTCTTTGTAAAGCAACGTGAAAGCGGCCCCTCCAAAGTCAGGATTCGGCCAAGAAATGGCCTTGCTTGCGTGAAGGCTGGCCCGCTTCGTGCCTCGAATGTGAAGAAAAGGCCTCGGCGGGCCTGTTTCTTGATCTGGCCTTGAGCTGTTCATCGCTAGGGCCCGGCGCTTTCTGGGGGCCTGCCGAGGGAGGTCCCAGGGCTCCCCTCCCCACCCGCTAGTCTCCGACCGAGCGCCGCGTCGTCTCGAGCAGCTCGGAGACGCGCTCGTTGCCGTCGACCTGCAGCACGAGCTCCTTCAGGAGTCCGTCGTGGATGTCGTAGACCATGCCATGGAGCATCGGTCGCCGGCCGCGCTTCCACGCGTTCTGCACGATCGGGGTGCGCGCGAGGTTGTAGACCTGCCGCAGCACGTTGAGGTCGACCACGCGCTGGAAGCGGCGCTTGTCGTCGCCGATGCGCTGCAGTTCCTGCTCGTGCCGGTTGCACGTGTCGCGGATGCCCGCCAGCCAGTGGTCGACGAGGCCGTAGCTCTGGTCACCCATGGCCGCCTTCACGCCGCCGCACTCGTAGTGCCCGCACACGATCACGTGCTCCACGTCGAGGACCTCGACCGCGTACTGCAGCACCGAGAGCAGGTTGAGATCGACGCTGCGAACCTGGTTGGCGATGTTGCGGTGCACGAACATCTCGCCTAGCGCGACGCCCGTGAGAGTCTCGGCCGGCACGCGGCTGTCGGCGCAGCCGATGAACAGGAAGTGGGGCACCTGCTTGCCAGCGCGCTTCGCGAAGAACTCGGGGTCGTTCTTGGTGATGTCGGCGACGAGCTCGCGATTCTGGGTGAACAGTCGGCGGATGTTTTCCATGGCGGTCTTTCGGGCAGGTCAGTGGGCGGGCGGCGGGGGCGGCAAGTCGATGCCGACGAGGCGCAGGTCGATGCCGCGCTCGAGCGCCTGTAGCCGGAAGTCGGCCATGTGCTCGAGGACGTCGCGATGGATCACGCGGCAGCGCGAGCCGTCGATCTCAAGGCGATCGCCGGTCTTCAGGCTCGCGAGCAGCTTGGCCAGCGAGGCCTTGTTGAGGAACGACACCTGCTCCTGAAGCTGCACGCGCTTGAGCACGGCGCCGGGCGGGCTCGTCACCGTGTAGCAGTCGAAGCGCACCTCATCGAAGAGGATGAAGGCGAAGGCCACCGCGAGGCCGAGCGCGATGCCGACGAGCAGGTCGGTGAGGAGGATCGCGACGATCGTCGCCGCGAAGGGCACGAACTGCTTTCAGCCTTGGCCCCACATCGCATGCAGGATGCGCGGGTGCGCGAGCTTGAAGCCCGTGTAGAGGAGGATCGCCGCGAGCGAGGCGAGCGGGATCGAGTTCAGCAGCGCGGGGATCGTGACGGCGGCGACGAGCAGCAGCACCCGTGCAGGATCGCGGCGAGCTTGGTTTGCCCGCCGGCGTCGACGTTCGCGGCGCTGCGAACGATCACGCCCGTCACCGGCAGGCCGCCGATCAGGCCCGAGAGCGCGTTGCCGGCGCCCTGCGCGAACAGCTCGCGATTCGGCGGCGATCCGCGCTTGTGCGTGTCCATGCGGTCGGTCGCTTCGAGGCTGAGCAGCGTCTCGAGGCTCGCCACGACGCCGAGTGTCACGGCCACGCGCCACGTGTCCGCGCGCAGCGCCGCCGAGAAGTCCGGCAGAGTGAAGAAGGAGAAAAACTCGCCCGCGCTGCTCGCGATCGGCAGTTGCAAGTGGTGCTCGGCGAACAGGGTCCAGCTCGAGCCCGACTGCTGCAGTGCGACGTTGATGCCGACGCCGGCGAGCACTGCCATGAGCGGCCCCGGCAGGCGCTTCAGGCGCTTCAGGCCCGTCTTGTCCCACACGACGAGCAGCGCGAGCGATACGGCCGCGATCAAGAATGCACCCGGTTGGATGGCGTGCAGCGCGTGGTCGATGGCCGTGAAGGTTGTGTCGCCGTCCGGCTGCACGAACGACTCGTCGCCCTCGAAGTCGTGGTCCCAGCCGACCGCGTGGGGCAGCTGCTTCAGGATCAGGATCAGGCCGATCGCCGCGAGCATTCCGCGGATCACCGACGCTGGGAAGTAGTAGCCGATCACGCCCGCGCGCAGGGCGCCGAGCCCGATCTGCACGCCGCCCGCGAGCACGACCGCCATCAGGAACGCCGGGAACGAGCCCAGCGTCGCGATCGCGCTCACCACGATCGCCGTCAGGCCCGCGGCCGGTCCGCTCACCATCAGCTGCGACCCGCTCAGGATGCCGACGACGATGCCGGAGATGACGCCCGAGAAGAGCGGCGCGCCGGAGGCCAGCGCGATGCCGAGGCACAGCGGCAGGGCGACCAGAAACACGACCAGCGCGGCGGGGGCATCCTCGCGCACGCTGCCCGCGATCGTCGGAACCCGCACGCTGCTCGGCGCCGGAGCCGCCTGCCTGCGCGGCGCCAGCGAGAGACGCTTCACCACGGAGTCGAGCCAGTTCAAGGGGCGTACGACCTAGGGGTGGAGGGAGGCAGGCGGGAGGAGCGCCGCCGCGAGCTTACGACGGCGAGGGAAGCGTCCGAAGCGCGGCGGCGCATCGGGATTCTGCACCGAGTGGGCGTGGAGTCCACCACTCGAAGCGAACGTGTGCACGGTAGGACGCGCGCCGAACCCGAACTCAGCGGCCCAAGCTGGCGGGGAAGTAGAGGCGGAACTCGGTGCCTTCGCCGGGGCGGGTCGCGACCGCGATGCGGCCGCCTTGGCCGTGGACGATGGCAAACACGGTCGAGAGGCCGAGGCCGGTGCCGCGGTCGGCGGACTTGGTGGTGAAGAAGGGCTCGAAGATGCGCTTGCGCACCTCGGCGCTCATGCCGCAGCCGGTGTCCCGCACGAACACGCGCACCCAGCGGCCGGGGGCGAGTCCGTCGGGGCCGCCGTCGTCCTCGGTCGCCTCGAAGCTGCCCACCTCGATGGTGAGCTTCCCGTCGGATGCCATCGCGTCACGGGCGTTGACCACGAGGTTGAGCATCACCTGCTCGAGGTCGACGGGATCGATGTGGATCGGCGGCAGGCCGGTGCTTCCGCGCAGCTCGAGCGTGATCGCGTGGCCGAGAATCTGACGCAGCAGCGGTGTCGCGGCGCGCAGGGTCTCGAACACCTCGACGTCGCGCGGCTGACCCTGCCGTTGGCGGCTGAATTGCAGCAGTCGGCGCGTCAGGCCCGCGCCCTGCGCGAGCGCCTGCTGGAGCGCCTCGATCAGCTCCTGCGAGTCCTTGTCGAGCACGCCGCGCGCGCCGAGCTCTCCCGCGAGCATCTCGGTGGCTCCCGAGGCCACGGCCAGCACATTGTTGAAGTCGTGGGCGACGCCGCCGGCCATGCGGCCGAGAGCTTCGAGGCGCTGCAGCTGCTGGAGCTGGGCCTCGCGCTCCTCGCGCTGCACGGCGGCACCGAAGGCGACCGCCGCGATGCGCAGGGCGTCGACTTCGACGCGCTCCCAGCGCTGGGGCCGCGCGCAGGCGTCGAAGCCGATCATGCCCCACAGGTGGCGGCCGGCGCGGATCGGCTGCACGAGGAGCGACAGGATCTGCTGGGACTCGAGGATCGGCTGTTCCTCGGGCGGGAAGTCCGCGATGTCACCGAAGATGGGCTCGCCGCGCTCGAAGGCGGCGATCCAGCGCCCGAAACCGGCGGCCTCGAACGGGATCCCCTGCAGGTCGGGGTTGTCGATCTGGGGCGAGACGCCCGGGGCGGCCCACTCGAAGGTCTGGTAGCCACTCAAGACGCCCGCCGCATCCCGCCGGATCTCGAAGATGTAGACGCGGCTCACGCCGGTCGCCTCGCCGGTGATGTGCAGCAGCTCCTGCGCGCACTCGCGCCAGTGGGAGGTCTGCGAGATGAGCTCGGTGGCGCGCGCCACGCCGCCCAAGATGGCATCGCGACGCCGCAGCAGTTCCTGCGCCGAATAGGCGGCGGACGAGCTCGGTTGCGGCGTATCGGACGAAGCGCTCATCGCTCCCTTGAGTGTAGCCGCTCGAAGCGGGATTCTGGGCCGCGCCGTTTCGCTCGCAGCGCGGGAGTCGGCGAGCTCGTCCTCCATGAAACAAGTCATTCTCGGCGCAGGCGTCGTGGCGTTGGTGGCGGTGCTCGCCTTCGTGCTCTGGTTCAGCGGCTCTCGTACCGAGCCCGAGGTTGGGGCGCAGATCGCCGAGCGCGGTGCGCGCGCGGATGCAGCGCGTGAGGCCGAAGTCTCCGCGGATCGCAGCGAGAGCGGACTCTCGAGCGCTGCGCCCGACCTAGGCGAGGAGTCGAGCGCGGCCGAGCCTTCGAGCGCGGGGCCGCGCCGCGAGCTCGCCGGGACCTTCGCGGTCGAGCGCGCCAACGGTCGCCTCGACTCCGCGGCGAGCGGCGAATTCGCGCTGCTCCTGCTCGGCGCAGGCGAGGAGCTCCTCGCGGACGTGCGCGTGCGCGCGGAAGGCGGGCGCTGGCGCGTGGCGTGTCCCGCGGCGCACGCCGCGCGCGTGGCGTTCCTTCAGGTTTCCGACGTCCAGAGCGGGGGGCGCGGCCTCGCGTTGCTCGCGCCGGCGCGCTCGATGCCGGCGAACGCTGCGCTGGACGTTCGCGCGCGCGAAGCTCGCCCGACCTTGCTGCACGTCGTCGATGCGCGCACGGGGGTCGAGCTCGCGGGCATCGAGCTGCTGCATTCGCAGGGGAAGTCGCGGCCCGGCGACCTGAGTGACCCGCGCTCCCGTGCGTCGGCCCGGATCGCCGAGGGCCTCGCGTCGCCGATCGATCTGGCCGCGCTGGCCGGGCTCGCTCCGGGCAGTGCCTCCCTGCTCGTCGGTGTTCCGGGCTACGCGTGGACCTCGATCGCGGTCGAGGTCGGGGCGGGGACCGAGCGCACGGTCGAGCTCGAGCCCGGCGGCGAGCTGAGGCTGCGCGTCGAGGGCGACCTGCGACCGGATGCGCCGGTCGCCGTGGTGCTGCGCCGCTCCCAGCCGCCCAACGGCCGACCGCTCCAGTCCGCATCGGTCTCCGCCCCGACCTTGCTCGTCTTCGACGGGCTCGCGGTCGGGGAGTACACGCTCGCGGCCGAGCTGGGGCGGGGCAGCGGCGCCATCGTGGAGCTCGGGAGAGTCACGGTCGCCGTGGCGGCGGAGGGGGTGAGCGACGCGACGCTCGTCGTGGCTCCGCGGCCGACGGTCGCGCAGGCACCCCTGTCGGGCCTGCTGCTCGTGCCCGTCGAGTGGGAACTCGAGAGCCCGCAGGTCGAGGCGCAGGCGCTCGCGCCGCTCGTCTCTGGCCAGCGGCCGCGGGTCGAGCTCGAGGTCGACCCCGCCGACGGCGAGAGCGGCTTCGACGCCTTCCGCGTGTCTCACGCCGGGCTCGAGGTGGGGCGCTACCAGCTCACCGTCCGCACGCCGCCTCTGCAGGTCGAGTTCGACCTGCCTCCGGGCGGCCTCGCGGACCTGCGCCTCGTGGCACCGAACCCGGCGCTGCTCCTCGTGCGCTTGCACGAGGCCGAGACCGGGGCTCCGGTGCGACCGGCGCAGCTCTTCTGGCTTCCCAGCCGCGACGGGAAGCCCTTCGGCCAGATGGAGGTCGTGTCCTACTCGGCGGAGCTCGACGGCTACCGCATCGTGACCTCGCCCGGCGAGGTCGTGCTCATGCCGGACTCCGAGGACGGCATCGAGCTGCCCGAGCCGAGCGTGCCCGTCCCCGCAGGTTCGAGCGAGGCCGCGGTCCCTGCGGCGCGCCAGACCGAGCTCGACATCGCGCTGCTCGACGCCGGGGTGCCCCAGCCCTTCCCCGACGGCTGGCGGGTCAAGCTCTTCCGAGCCGACGAGGACGAGCCCCTCGAGGTGATCCTCATGGCGTCGACGAGCCTGCGGCGGGCGCAGCTGCCCGCTGGGGGGCGCTATCGGATCGAGTTCGACCCCTTCCCCGGCTACAAGCCGCTGCCGACGCTCGAGTTCGAGGCCTTGCACCGCCAGCGTTCGCGCATCGAAGTGCGTCTAGAGCGGTAGCGAGTTCATTTCAAAGTCTCATTCCGTCCGGAACGAACTGGCGCCTGAAGGAGACCGCTCGAAAGCCCGGCGAGCGCCTCAGGAACGCAATTTGAATAGTATTTGAAGATCAGATGATGCCCTTTTGGTGTAATCCGGTGCAGATCGCCACCTCGTCCGGCATGGCCTGCTCTGGGTGGGCGAAGCGCACGGCGTCGGCGTCCTCCGTGAGCTCGGCGGCGACCTCCCGGAGGCACACGAGGTCGAGCACGCGG
>Ga0169931_10014965_pt1 | contig 10433 bp, 9 predicted proteins | sample Kivu_15m_20L_FD_129675 | JGI IMG/M metagenome (GOLD analysis project Ga0169931, IMG submission 129675) | Freshwater microbial communities from Lake Kivu, Western Province, Rwanda to study Microbial Dark Matter (Phase II) - Kivu_15m_20L... | ecosystem: Environmental > Aquatic > Freshwater > Lake ... | reverse complement strand
CTTCTGGCTCAACCAAAGTATTTCCGGTGAGACCACCAGTCAAATGGTCAGTCGCTTGCATTACTTCTCCCAGACTCGGCCCCAGACGATTCACATCATGGCGGGCATTAATGATCTAAAGAATGGTGCCAGTGATGTTCAGGTTCTGGACAATTTTCAACAGATCCTAATCCGCCTCCACCAGCAACATCCCCAGACAGAGATCGTGGTCTATTCAATTTTGCCCACCCGCTTAGATAATCTACCCAGCGATCGCATTAGTCACCTCAACCAAGCCCTGGAGCACCTGGTCCGCTATCAAGGGGCTCAGTTTGTGGATTTGCAGCCAAGCTTCGCCGATGGCCAGGGGCAACTGCGGCGGGAGTTGACCACCGATGGCTTACATTTAACCATCGCCGGTTATGACCTTTGGCGGATGGCTCTGATAAGCTACTCAAGAGAGTCAGCACAACAGCCGTTACTTTACTCTACCCCCGTCATGGTTAGGCCATGGATATCCTCGTCCTAATTCTTACCACCTTGACTGCCCTGCTTTCGCCGGTGGGTCTAGTGGTAGACAGTCTGGCGGAACAGGCGATCCGCCAGCAAACCGCTGCCATCGAAGCTATTCAGGTGCGGGTTGATAATGCGCCTAACCATCAAATTCTCATGGGGCGTATTGATCAGCTGCAGATCTCAGCCCAGGGGTTGCGGCTGCGCCAGTTACCCGACTTACGGGTAGAGGCGATTGATTTAGAAACCGATCCCCTGGATGTGGATGTAGCTCATCTACGCCAAGGTCAACTACAACTAGACAAACCCGCCCAGGCAGCTTTGCGACTTCGGCTTAGGGCCGATGATCTAAATGCTTTTCTGGCGTCCCAGCGGGTGCAGGAGTGGCTAGATAGTTTGCAAGTCAGCCTCCCCGGACCAGGGCTGGGCCGCCAACGGCAGCGCTATGGATTAGCTAACCCAAACCTGGAGTTTTTGCCTGGCGATCGTCTCCGCATTGTAGTGGATTTCCAGGACCGGATCACCCAGGAAAGTATTCCCGTTTGGCTCGAACTCGGGTTAGCCGTGGTAGAAGGCACTCGCCTAGAGTTGGTCGATCCTCAAATTAAGATTGACGGTGCCGAAGCTCCACCCCAGCTAATCACGGCCCTAGCCGCTGGAGCCAGTCAGGAGTTTACCCTAAAACGTCTGGAGGAATTTGGCCTGACAGCCCGTATTCTAACCCTAACCCTGACGGACCAGCAGCTTGATCTGGCGGTTTTTGCCCGGCTTGAGCCCAGTTCTCCTTTCTTAGGTAAGTAAGCCTGTCGCGACCCCAAATCCTCTCCCCACCATGTCAACTCCAGCATTCTGATCTACCCTGACAGTGGCACCGTCTCGGAAAGAAAACCATGGACTATAAAGAAAAACTCCGACAAATTCCCCTGGCGATTTTGGTGGGGTTAGCGACTCTCACCCTGGCTTCTGGAGGTTCGGTGGCCTGGTTTACCTGGCGAGCCCTTAACCCCAAGCCGCCAGTAGCAGAATTTCCGACGGTTGGTGCCAAACCCGTTCAACCCCCGACCACCGCTCCCCAAGGCTTAGCACCTCAGCCCTCAGCCCAGGTGGAGTCCCCAGTACCAAAACCACCGACAACCCCCGTAGCCAAACTGACGGGACAGATCTACTGGTTGCAGGATAGGGCTGGGCAACTTGACTTGGTTGCCGAACCGATCCAGGTCGCTGCCAATGTCTCAACCGATCAACAGGTAGCTACCTTAGTAACGGCATTGTTAGCCAAGAGTGGCAACCCTGGGCAAAATGCCTTCACCACCATTCCCGCTGGCACCACCCTGTTAGCAGCATCGGTGGAGCCGGATGGGATTCACCTGGATCTTTCTGGTAGCTTTGACGCTGGTGGTGGCAGCGCTAGTATGGTTGGTCGTCTAGGTCAGGTAATTTACACCGCTAGTAGCCTTGACCCCGCCCTTCCAGTCTGGATTGATATTCAGGGTAAACCCCTAACCTTACTGGGGGGAGAGGGGCTAGAGGTATCCCAGCCCATGACCCGCGCTGACTTTGATCAGAGTTTTGGCCTTTAGCTAACTAACCCCAGGGTTATGGAAGAACCGCTATCATTGCAGCTGGCCCTGGCTCAGCGGCTTAGTCGGATACTCCAGACTATCCCTGCTCAGCACTGCTTGACTCCGCCTACAGTCCCCTATCGGCTTCGTTGGGGAAGAAGTCCAGAGGCGATTAGCTACGTCTGCGATTTTGATCCTGATTTACCCCCTCACCATTGTCAGTCTTTGGCCAGCATGATCCTGGCTGGCTGGCATAATTGCTGCATTGGGGCTTCGGTTTCATGGCCACAGATTACGGGCAGCCATTGTCGCCTAGAAATCTTACCCTCCGGCCAAATCCTATTTACCCCTGCTCCCTTACTCCTGGGGGTCTGGTTATGGCAGCTAGCCACAACAAGCAAAGACCTTCAGGTCTTTCCCCAGGTAGGTCTGAAGGTCAGTCCCCCTTCGCCAGATCCAGGCCTGGCAGAATGCCTACAGCTGTCTCTCGAGGCCGTAGTGTATTACACCCATGGCCGGTGTCGTCAGTTGCTTGCTATCCCTGCAGCTAGGATATCGCCACAGCCTCCATCAAGCCAAGTGGGGCAGAGCACCTACCCAGCCTTCGTCTGGACCGCCCAGTCCTCTCCTCAGCCTGTTGACCAAGGCTATGGGTTAGAGCTTAATCTCAAGCGCAAGGGCCGTGGTGATGGCTCTAGAGCCATGGATCTTTGCCATCATCTCTATCCCATTGGTTATGATCAGGCGGTGCTACAGGGCTTAGTTAAGTTGGTAGATTGCCTGACCCTAGCCCCTCTAGTTCAGGGAGGTTCTCTGGAACCCCATCGCCTGAATGCCGCCTACGGTTTATCGGTGGCAATAGATAGGTGGTTAGGACATCGGAAGGTAAGCCATGGCGTTGCATCGACTATTTTCTTACTGAGGGGAATAGATCGGGCCTTAGCGGCGGCTTTGTCGGCTATGTTTGGGAGCGAAGGCCACCCCTAGCTGAGTTGTAACTACAGATCTGGGCAACGGGATAGACTTCCTCAAAGGCACGGAGGCGAGCTAGAACACTCTCCATGTATAGCTTTGACCAATTCGCCCTATTCTAAGAGTTTTGGCCGAAACCATACCCGTCTGTCCTAACCAGGAACCACCCATCCAAAAATCTGTATAGCGTTAGGCTAACTGATAAGAAAAACTAGTCCTATGAAGACAAGTTAAAGCGTGACATTTTTTCGATCTAACTTTATAATTTCAAACGTGTGAGGAGCGAACCAGAGGAGATGCCGAGACGAAACACGGCCAGTCGTCGGCATCTCTTTTGTTTTAAACAAGTCCATGTTGAGAACCGTAATTCTACCCCCTCACCCCTGGCTCCTCTCCCAGACTGTGTAGCTTGCTTCCCGCAGGGCGGGAAACTCCAGGTTACAAATTAAACAAGGTTTAACAAGAAAAAATCAATAGTTTCAGCCTGATCTGGCATGGTGTCCTGATCGAAGAATTTGATTCGGGGTGCCTTTCTTAGATAGGATGCAACTCAGTATATAAACCATCATTGGCCCTAGAGCACCGTGCGCAACATTATTATTGCTGGCAACTGGAAAATGTATAAAACCCAGGCGGAAACCCTGGACTTCGTGAATCGCTTCCTGGCCCACCTGAAGGACACCCCCAGGAATCGGGAGGTGGTTCTCTGTGTTCCTTTTACGGACCTCAACGCCCTCTCCCAAGGGCTACACGGTGCTCCGGTGAAGGTGGGGGCCCAGAATATTCACTGGGAGTCAGAGGGCGCCTACACGGGGGAAATATCTGGGCAGATGCTGCGGGAACTGGGGGTGAGCTACGTGATTGTGGGCCACAGTGAGCGCCGGCAGTACTTTGGTGACACCGATCAAACCGTCAACCTGCGATTGCTTCAGGCCCAGCGCTGTGGCTTAACCCCCATCCTCTGCGTGGGGGAAACCAAGCAGCAGCGGGACGCCGGGGAAACCGAGACAGTGATTACCCACCAGGTTGAAAAGGGTTTGGCGGGGGTGGATCAAACCCACCTGGTGATTGCCTACGAGCCCATCTGGGCGATCGGCACCGGTGACACCTGCGAAGCCGAGGAGGCCAATCGGGTGATTGGGGTTATCCGTGGATTACTTAAAAACCCCGAAGTCACCATTCAGTACGGTGGGTCCGTTAAGCCTGGCAATGTGGATGAGTTGATGGCCCAATCGGAGATTGACGGTGCCCTAGTGGGGGGGGCCAGCTTAGATCCCGAGGACTTTGGCCGGATTGTCAACTTCCAGGCCTAGTCACTCCCGCCAGCCTTTTTCCTGGGTAGCCAAGGTCCTCCAGGAAAAGCCCCTACCCCAGGTACTGGCTGAGGTCCTCCTGGAGCTGGGAGAGACTGGCTTCGGTGGTGAGCCGGATGCGATCGTCCCGCAGGGTGATCAGAACCTTAGCAGCGAAGGCGTTGGGCCAGATGTTGGGGTTACAGAAAATCTCTAAAAATATATCGCCGGTATGTCGATACTCCAGGGGTTGCCGTTGGCCAGCGGCGGCGGGCCCCTGCCATTGACTGCGAAGTTGAGTAAGGGCCGCCTGGAGATCCTGGGCAGCGGCGATGGAGAAATTGAACCGCACCGATCCCTCCGAGAGGTTCAGGGTAATGGCCTGGGTCATGGTGTTAAGGTCTCGAAAGAAGAGCCTTCGCTATTGTGCCATCTAGAGGGCTAGGCAAGGATGCCGCAGCGGGGACGTTCTATCCTGCAGGGCTGGGGCTGGGCTAGATAAGTTGTTACTATGAATACTAGTGAACTTTGGTAAAAGATTGGGGGAGAAGGGGCGTGCAAGAAATTTTGATTAGTCTGGTAGTGCTGGCAACCTGCTGTTTAGTCCTGCTAGTGGCTCAGTTTACCGGCTCCCATGCGGCGACGGCGGTCAACCTGGCGGAGGCGGAGGAGGTTAGCACCACGGTGACTTCAACTAGCCTGGCGGCCACGGGAACGGCGGCGGATCTATTGCCAGAGACCGCTGGAGAGGCTCCGAGCGGGGCACCAGCTGCTGCGGTGACCACCGACTCGGGCCTACAGTATACCGATTTGGTGGAGGGTACCGGTGCCATGCCCAAGCCGGGTCAGCGGGTGACGGTGCACTACACCGGTACCCTGGAGGATGGCACCCAGTTTGACAGTTCCCGCGATCGCGGTCGCCCTTTTACCTTCCAGATTGGCGTGGGCCAGGTGATTAAGGGCTGGGATGAGGGGGTCGGTACCATGCGGGTGGGGGGGCGGCGCCAGTTGGTAATCCCCCCCGATTTGGGCTACGGTAGCCGGGGGGCGGGCGGGGTTATTCCTGCCAATGCCACCCTACTGTTTGACGTGGAACTGTTGCGGATCGGCTAGCATCGCTCCCAACTCAGTATCCCCCTAAGCAGAACCGGCCTCCAATGGGGGCCGGTTCTGATCTTCTCTGCCGAAGCAGCCCAGGGGTTAGTGGTTACGACTACCGCTGGATTCCTCTAGCTGGCGCATCACCACATCCAGGTTAAAGGCAGCGGGTTTTTGCCGCGGCGGAAACTTCTGGAAGGCCTCGATCTGTTGGGCCACTAGCCCCTGCATGCCGTAGATCAGGTAGGCATGAGTGATCACCCAATCCCAGTAGGTATTGGAGTTTTCATCGGCCCGCTCAAAGGGGTCCCGGCGCAGGTTGAAGATCTTGGGAGCACGGAGGGACACAAAGGGCTCAAACCAGCACTGCAGGGTCTTGGCCCGCTGCTCCATCAGCACCACCTTCCAGTCCTCGTAGCGAATGGCCAGGATATCGCCATCGTCACTGATGTAGAAGAAGGACTTGCGGGGGCTTTCCTGGGTTTCGCCACTGAAGTAGGGCAGCATGTTGAAGCCATCCAGGTGGACCCGGTAGCTGCGATCGCCAGCGGCATAGCCGTTCAACAACTGCTCCTTCACATCCGACACACCGGCGGCGGCCAGTAGGGTGGGCAACCAATCCTGGTGAGTCACCAGGCCATTTAGCACCGAACCCGCCGGGAACTTGCCGGGCCAGCGCACGAAGGCCGGCACCCGCCAACCGCCTTCCCAGTTGGTGTTCTTCTCACTGCGGAAGGGAGTGATACCGGCGTCAGGCCAGGTATTGTAGTGGGGGCCATTGTCAGTGGAGTACATGACGATGGTGTCTTCGGTAATCCCCAACTCGTCTAGCTTATTGAGCATTTCACCGATGTGCTCATCGTGGGCCACCATGACATCATTGTAGTCGCCCTGGCCGCTCTTGCCCTTGTGCTTGTCGGCACAGTGGGTGCGGAAGTGCATGGCGGTGGTGTTATACCACAGGAAAAACGGCTTACCCTCCTGGTGACTCTTATCAATGAAATTGAGGGCATGGTGGGTGGCTTCATCGTCAACGGTTTCCATCCGTTTTTTGGTCAGGGGACCGGTGTCTTCGATCCGCTGACCGCCCTGGCCATCGGCCCAGCAGTGCAACACCCCCCGGGGGCCAAAGCGTTCCTTAAAGGCAGGATCCTTCGGATAGTCTGCATCCTCAGGCTCCTCCTCCGCGTTGAGGTGGTACAGGTTGCCAAAGAATTCATCAAAACCGTGCATGGTGGGGAGGAATTCGTCCTTATCCCCCAGGTGGTTTTTGCCAAACTGGCCGGTGGTGTAGCCCAGAGGCTTCAGCAGTTCAGCAATGGTGGGGTCTTCCTTTTGTAGGCCGACATCGGCACCGGGCATGCCCACCTTGGTGAGGCCAGTACGAATCGGGTTTTGGCCGCAGATAAAAGCGGCTCGTCCAGCGGTACAGCTTTGCTGGGCGTAATAATCGGTAAAGGCCACCCCTTCATTGGCCACCCGGTCAATATTGGGGGTGCGATAGCCCATCTGGCCACGACTGTTGTAGCTGATATTCCACCAGCCGACGTCGTCGCCCCAGAGAATGAGAATGTTTGGCTTACCATTTGGCATGGGAGTATCTCCTGATCGAGGGAAGGGTTGTCCTGCCCATAGTAGCTTTCCGCCGAGGGGGTATATCTTCAGCCCTGAAAACCTTTCCAGCAGTTGGCCGACCAACCCTCACCCGCCCAAAGTCCGCTACGGACAAATTTATTATCTGCTCCACACGGGCATAGGGATGCTTCAAAAACCGCTTATTTAGGTTTGGGCCAGGGAATTCGCTTAAGATTTTCTCCACAATCCCCCAGGTTGTCCCAAAGCCATGCCATTAAATGCCTGACTTCAACCATCGAAGACTCCCGTACTCTGGCGCCAGCTTGGGGCAACTTGAATCAGTTCCCGGTTGGGCGTCAGGCTTATCCATGCCTATAGCTATTCCGCATAAATGCCAAGGGGGGTGGTACATCCCATTGAATTACGGTTAAAATTAGACAAAGTTGAAGGGTGGTAATCATCCATTGATGGGTAGTGAAGTCCATCCGTGGTGGTCTATTTCCCTTAAACCATCACAGATTGGGGATTTTCCCAGAGTTTTAACTGATGAGCGGAGAGAGCTGAGATGATCAACGATTAGGAATAGGCCCTACCTCAGGGTGATCTGTTCCACCGCCTTTTGGTCCTAGCTTGGGCCCTGGGCTTGGTATTTATTTATGTATCTTTTGCAATCGTTAGTCTGCTCATCACAGTTTTGTTTTGAATTTAAGGAGCATGAGGATCGCGGCATGACCCAAGCAAACCATTTGCTCGAAACCATGGATCCCGAGGTTGATCTCGAGTTATTGATGGATACCGATGGGGACGAGAACTTTATTGCTCAGGAAGACGATGACGAAGCTGACGCCAAAGCATCCAAGGGGAAAACCACTCGCCGTCGAGCTCAAACTAAAAAACGTCACTACACTGAAGACTCGATTCGACTCTATTTACAGGAAATTGGCCGTATTCGCTTACTAAGAGCAGAGGAAGAAATCGAGCTCGCTCGTAAGATTGCTGATCTACTGAAGCTAGAGCGCATCCGAGAAGACCTGATAGATGCCCTGCAGCGAGCTCCCCAAGACCGAGAATGGGCCGATGCGGTTGGCCAAGACGAGGGTGCTGACTTTACCCTGGCCAGTTTTCGTCGTCGCCTCTACATTGGCCGACGGGCTAAGGATAGGATGGTTCAATCTAACCTTCGCCTGGTGGTATCCATCGCCAAGAAGTACATGAACCGTGGTCTATCCTTCCAGGATTTGATTCAAGAGGGTAGTCTGGGGTTGATCCGCGCCGCCGAGAAATTTGATCACGAGAAGGGCTACAAGTTTTCTACCTACGCCACCTGGTGGATTCGCCAGGCCATTACCCGGGCGATCGCCGATCAGTCCCGCACCATTCGCCTGCCAGTTCACCTCTACGAGACCATCTCTCGCATTAAAAAAACCACCAAGCTGCTCTCCCAAGAGTTAGGTCGGAAGCCAACGGAGGAGGAAATCGCCACCCGCATGGAGATGACCATCGAAAAACTTCGTTTTATTGCCAAATCGGCCCAACTCCCCATTTCCCTAGAAACTCCCATTGGTAAGGAAGAGGACTCTCGCCTCGGTGACTTCATTGAGTCTGACGGTGAAACCCCTGAAGATCAGGTCTCCAAGAGCTTACTGCGGGAGGATTTGGAAAGTGTGCTGGGTAGCCTCAGCCCCCGGGAACGGGACGTTCTGCGACTACGCTACGGTCTAGATGATGGCCGGATGAAGACCCTAGAGGAAATTGGCCAAATTTTCAATGTTACCCGCGAGCGTATCCGCCAGATTGAGGCCAAGGCCCTGCGGAAGCTGCGCCACCCTAATCGGAATAGTATCCTCAAGGAATACATCCGTTAATTAACTTAGGGATCTGCGATCGATGACTGGCCATTGGTCGGCTAGACCAGTAGGGGGGGAGGTTTAGAGTGGGAATTAACCAACCTAAATTTTTACCTCTCCCCCCGCTGCTGCTCGATCTGAGTAATCACCTGGCGAATCTCCAGCCCATCGCTGGCCTCAGGGTACTGGTAGAGATAGCGCTCTAGGTTGAGACGGGCCGACTCCAGGTCACCATCCTGGTAGTAGATCAGGCCCCGATCGCGCCACTCCGATACCGCCGTGGGCTGAATCAACAAAATTCGGTCGATGGCGGCCAGGGCCTTAGACCGCTGGTGCTGGTTCAGGTAGATCATCTTCAGGTTACTCAGCATCCGCAGGATCCAGGCGATGGGGCGGACGGGCTCCAGGTGGCGGGGGTCGAGGGGGGCCTTGTCCCCAAACAGCTGGTGCAGCAGCGCCTGGCAATCCTGCTCAAACAAAATCTCCCCCTGGTGGAAAGGGTCAACGAAAACCCCTAGATCCTGGCCGGTGGGCCGGATCAAAAAATGCCCCGGCAGCCCCACCCCCGCCATGGCCAACCCCACCCGCTGGGCCAGCTCCAGGTAGACCAGGGAGAGGGTAAGGGGAATGCCCAGTCGCCGACGCAATACCTCGTTGAGAAAGCTATTGCGGGGGTCGTAGTAGTCCCCATCGTTGCCGGCAAAGCCCAGGTGATCAAACAGGTAATCATTGATGCCGCGGATCAGGCGCAGGGGGTAGCGATCGCTGGGCAGACGCCGGCCCAGATTCCGGGCCAGGGTATCCAACTGGCTGAGGTAAAAGGGCACCGATAGATCGGGGTACTCCTCCTGGGCCAGGTAGAGGGCGGCCCGGGCCAGGTTCACCTGGTCGGCGGGCTGCTGCAATTCCTGGTAGAGGTGGCGGTGGTGGAGGGGTGGGTAGGTCATAGCCTTACCAACTTACCAAGGGGTGGGGTCGGAAGCAATGGCCAGGGCTCCAAAGTCCGCCCGGCTAGCCAGGGCTAGGGCTATACTGAAAATTGGTTCCTACATTTGCCGTTTTCTACCATGACCCTGCCCCAAGTTGAGCAACCCGCGGACGTCATTACCCTGCTATCCAGCCGGGAGTTGGAGAAAATGCGCAAGGTCGGTCAGCTGGCGGCCCAGCTCCTAGACTACCTCACCCCCTTTGTGCAGCCAGGGGTCAGCACCCTGGAGCTCAACGACCTGGCGGAGGACTGGACCCGACAGCGGGGAGCTAAAAGCGCCCCCCTGGGCTACGCCGGGGCGGTGATGCCCTTCCCTAAGTCGATCTGTACCAGTGTTAACGAGGTGATCTGCCACGGCATTCCCCGGGCGGAGCAGATCCTCAGGGATGGAGACATCATCAACATCGATGTCACCCCCATCGTGGAGGGCTACCACGGCGACACCTCCCGTACCTTCCTGGTGGGGGAGGTATCACCCCGGGTGCGGCGCCTGGTGGAGGTAACCGAGCAGTGCCTGTGGCGGGGTATCGAGGTGGTTAGGCCCGACGCCCGGGTGGGGGATATTGGCGCCGCCATCCAGGAGTACGCCGAGGCGGAGGGCTTTTCG
>Ga0169931_10014964_pt1 | contig 10434 bp, 8 predicted proteins | sample Kivu_15m_20L_FD_129675 | JGI IMG/M metagenome (GOLD analysis project Ga0169931, IMG submission 129675) | Freshwater microbial communities from Lake Kivu, Western Province, Rwanda to study Microbial Dark Matter (Phase II) - Kivu_15m_20L... | ecosystem: Environmental > Aquatic > Freshwater > Lake ... | reverse complement strand
TTTATCAATATTAAAATCCTTGATAGTGATTCTTGATTAGATGAATCCCTTTTTACTCATTTGATTGTATGATAGTTTGATTATTTTATTTAAGAGTTGAATGTTAGGCCTAATGATAAAATATTTGAAAAAATAAGTATTTTTTAAGAGCCGACTATACAAGAAATTAACCGTAGATATATATAAAATATTATAATATTTTGTATATTACTAAATACAATATCTAAATTAAACTTTTAGATTTGAGTTTTCATTTTAACGGATCGAGTTACTTTTCTTAATATATTTCCTTTATAATATTTATGAATTAATATAAATTACTATTTAAAGAAATCGTAAATTAAACAGAAAATTATATTTTAATGGAATCCCAAATACTTGAATTAGCACAATACCTATCTAATCAAGCAAAAGAAAACCCAGAATTTGTAAAAAATATTCTGACAATATACAATTTAAAGAAGAGGATAGTGAAAGACGTCGATGAGGCTGTAAATTTGGATGAAATTGAACGAATGGCATTTTCAAAAATGAATATGAATGGATTATCATATTTCATGTCAGGGGCAAATGATGAATTGACATTAGACAGAAATATCCGCTACTTCAAGAAAATTCTTTTATATCCTAAAATATTAAAGAACGTTTCATCAGTAGATATCAGTACTACTGTCCTAGGTTCCAAGATTTCTCTTCCTGTAATGATCGCACCAACTGCGTTACATAGGCTCACACACGATGATGGAGAACTCGCTACAGCAAGAGCTGCAAAAAATGCAAACACTATACTTATTCTATCTGCTCTTTCGAGTAAAAGCATTGCTGATGTTGCAAAAGTAAGTGGAGACACTCCAAGATGGTTCCAATTGTATGTTCTAAAAAATGAGCAGATGACTTTGGAAGTTGTCAAGACCGCTGAAAGAAATGGATACACTGGTCTTGTTGTTACTGTCGATGCTCCCATATTAGGAGTAAGAGAAAGAGATTTTCAAGTAAAATTCAAGGTCCCACCTGGAATAAAGTATGAAAATTTGCAATTCGCTATCCCTAAAACAAAGAAGGATAACAACATGGACAAAATGATTAAAGAAACAGGAGGTAAGTCAGAGATTTTTGAATTCTTCGCAAAAAATATGGATACAACTATGACTTGGGAAATAGTGAGATGGCTTAAGTTAAACACCTCTCTAAAGATAATTCTGAAAGGAGTACACAGAGTAGATGATGCTTTAATTGCTCAGTCATTAGGGGTAGATGCTATAATTGTTTCAAATCATGGTGCAAGACAACTTGATGGAGTACCTTCGGGAATAGAAATGTTGTACCCTATTGCTAAGGCAGTTAAGAAAATACCAGAAAATAAAATGGAAATTTATGTAGATGGAGGGATCAGAAGAGGAACTGATATTTTCAAAGCTATTGCATTAGGTGCAGATTGCGTACTTCTCGGCAGACCGATTTTATGGGGATTAGCATGTAGCGGTGAAAAAGGAGCAACTAAAGTTCTTGATATGCTTAAAAATGAATTGATAGTTGCTATGAAATTATCTGGGGTGACTTCTTTAAAAGAAATTAATGAAGACTATGTTAGAATTAAAGACAGCTTTGGTAAATTTTAAATTATGAAATACATAATCAAATTTTAATTTATTCATAAAATTATTTCCTAAGAATTTTATAGATGATGCTATCGATATTTAATATATAATGTACCTTTTATAATTCTACATATATTTTTTAATTTTATTCTATTTAAAATTACATCATAAATCGTTTTATCTCATATAAATCCGCTTTTTAAGCCACTTGTTCTTAATCTAAAAATTTCGATGAACCCTTTCTTCTCTAACAGGAAAATCAAAATTGTGTTGATTCCGAGCACCAATATTGAAATAATCATAATGAATATCTGATTCTCATCCTCATAAAATACATCTTTGGCTAAGCTAATGAAGAGGAGACAGACAATAGTGGCGAATAGAGCAGAAACTTTTATGAATGATTTCGAGAAGAACTTTATAAATTCCTGAAAAATTTGAGTGTATTTTATACATTGTGCAGATAGGACGAGTTTCAACCGCTTTTGATCCTGATGTGAAACACATTTTTCGACTCCTTGATTTTTATCTTCGTAGGATTCTGAAATTTGGGAAATATAATTGTCTTGAGCAAATTCTATTATTCCTCCTTCTGTATTATGATTATCTAAATTAAATTGAAATTCTAACTCAGTAGAAATAATTTGATACGTATTATAGAAAAATCTCAATATCATAACGATAGAATTGGCAATAATTAGACCTGTCGTATCATATCGTCCCATCGTCATAGATAAAAAAACCAAAAGAATTGAATTGAATGTCATAAAACTATGTGCTTTGTGTATTCTCTCTGTACTGCAAATTGCGTTTGCATAAGATTCTACAATTCCACTTATAGCGATAATAGCAACATATATTGAATAAATTTTAAATATAACTATCGTATGATATGTCCCCCATTTTTCTGTATATACTGTCAAAATTAACTCCTTTCCGATGACATATATGTATCCAGATAACAAAATTCCAAAAGCAAAAAATAATTTCAACCACAATTTTAGCAATTTATAAGAATAGCTTTCTTTGTCCATCTTCTTATTTTTGAAACTTGAATATAATTTGATCAAAATTTCATTTTCGGAGTGTGAAAAATCACCCATAAACTCGTCACTATCAGATGGGACTACAGTTAGGCCTTTGTAATGCTTGATTTTATTTATAAGATTGTAAAAATTTTCTTCTGCAGGTTCAATCAAATACTTGATAAAAGTAGAATAGTTTTCTAAAACAAAAGTATATTCTGCCTTGTCATTATCACTTGTATCGAGGATAAAACTTAAAACGATTCGTTCGGAATAGCTAAATACAAGTTTAAGAGCAGTCCCATGCATGCTGCTAAAAAGGATTCCTTTTAGGTGATTGTTCTGATAGACGATACCCATTTCTAAAAAATTAGGAAGTAGAGTTCTGAATTTCAGCTGGTAATGGCATAATCCTACATAAAGCATAAATAAAAGATAAAGCAGACTCGAAAAAACCCTTGACAATGTGAAAGACCATAAATCAAAGCCATAAGCCCAAGCGAAAAAATAATTTAGGATTAATCTTGCGTAATGAGAGAAGGCTAAAGCTAAAAGACGATTTGTTTTATCAATTTTAATATTTAAATAAATGACAACAGGCTCAGAGATAAGCTCCATAAATGCCGAAAGTTTGTAGAGTACTAAGTGTATAGCAAATTCTAGTGATGTGATTGTATCTCCGTTTCCTCCTCCGAATTTTATAAAAATAAATAAAACTGGAAAAGACAGTAACAAAATAAAGAAATTAATAATCCAAGACAACTGACATGCCTCTCTAAATTTTTCGTTTTCTCTTTCCTCTCTCTCATCTGGACAATACTTCAAACAGGTTTTTCTAAGTAGCTCTCTGGGAAAGTGCAAAATTAACATATAAATAAAAATAAAATAGACAGTAGCCAAGCCATAACTCTCTTTAGAAATTATTCTAGCAATTAAAACATTAAAGAACAAATTTAAAATTTTTGTAACAATAGACATGATGACGAAAAGAGAAGTATTTTGGATTGTAGACATGATATAACTTTGTGTTTTCATGGTAATGCTCTCATTTCGATTAAAATTCTTAGTGTTTTCTAAACTCATAAAATTTATTAATAAAATAAATAAATTTTTATAAAAAGAATGAATGATAACGAAAAAGTAAGTTATAACCTTCATTTATTTGAAAAGAATTTTCTTTCTAAATCACTCGAAGGAAAAGACTTCATAGACAGAAGCGGAAATCTTCTATTAAATGCAAACTTCCAAACCAACCCCAATTCTGGTAATTACAAGGGAACACCGACTGTCAACAAAAGTCCATTTGGAATGACGTTTGAAAATGAAAATGTTATTCGTCAACATGAAAAGAGAAAGTATAAAGAAGATTTGGATTATTTGCTAAATCTTAAAAAGCAGATGAGTGAAGATGAATTTGAAAAAAGATATGGAGAAGAATTCAGAAGAAAAATTCAGCTGATGAATGAAGTAATTATAATGACTATTATATTGATAGAGGTTTAATTCAAATAGATATGAGCAAAAGAATTTAATGAAGGGATTAAAGAGAGATTATGAATCTGAAATTTTACATCATAGAGAAGACATGATTCACAAAGTAAATTTTAATTTATCTAATTAATTAAGAAACAAAATGAATTAGAGGTAGAAAAGAAATATCTTGATTACGTAAATTACCAAAATTACCTCGAAAATCAAAGAAAACTTGAACTGAGATTGAAAGCCAAAAATGAAACTTTGACAGATTTGGATCATTTCTATCAAAAGAAACAGGTAAGCCTTTAGTTATATAATTTTAGATGGAAGAACAAATGAGGAAGGCAGACATGGAACTATCTCAAAAACTTTTTGAAGAGGAGAGTAAGAAAATGACAGTCAGAGAATTAGAACACAGGAATAAAATAAATTCGATGAATGAAAAAATTTACAGAAACGGGCAGAAGTTTACTGATCTTGTCAAAATAAATAATTCAAATCAGCTAAATGAGCTATTTACAGTTCGTGATGATTATATGTTTAATAAAAAGTTGGCGGAGATGAAAGCCAATGAAAAGGAAAATGCAAAGAGGGATCTTACAAAAATTCAAGAAAGGTTAAACGAGCTTCAAAAAGATAGGGAAATAGATGGTAAAATGAAGACAGAAAAATTAGATCATCAAAAACTTTACAAAGAATACTTAGATTATCAAAACAATCTCGGAAATGATAAAAACCAAACTTCTTTGAATGACAATTTTTCTGAACGTAATCGTCTTATCATGCCTTCCTATGATTACCCTAACAGACCGATACCAACTGCTAAAAAGGCAAATGATTCAATAGATTGGGTTAAGCACAATCATACTGAAACATTGAGGAGCGGAAAGCATTACTATCTAGGTGATACTATCCTTAGACATAATCCCATAACCCAGCCTATAGAAGATATATGCTATAATAAATATTTAAACAAGCAAAGAAATTTCTATGGAAACAATAAAAGTCCTACAAATGCGAGTAGTAACACTTTAGCTATGGCCGGTAATAAAGTGTTGATGTAGTCGTAAAATTTATTTTAGGCTATCTTGAATATAATTTAGATACGATGAGTATGCTTTATAATTTTCTAATTTTCATTTTATTTTTCAATGCTTTATCACAAATTAAATCATCTATTGATTATTTTTCTAATATCAACATAATTAATTTATGTTAAAATAATTTTAAAAATATATTAATAAATTAATGTCTACACTCCCAGGTCAATGGTCAGATATTTTTTATTCTATTAATCCTTATACATGGGCTAATCTTGGAATAGGATTTGCATTGGGATTATCTATCATCGGTGCAGCATGGTAAAAATATTTATTTTGTTATAAATTTCTAGGGGAATATTTTTAACCGGAAGTTCGCTCCTTGCAGCATCAGTCAAAACTCCTAGAATAACTTCGAAAAATTTAGTCAGTGTTATCTTCTGTGAAGCTGTTGCTATTTATGGAGTTATCATGGGGATAATCATGGTAGGAAAATTATCAAATCAAGAATTCAACGATGAAAGTGCATATAATAAAGCCTTATTTGCCGCATATAATCTCTTCTTTGTTGGATTATCAGTGGGGCTGTCTAATCTTTTCTGTGGGTAAGAGTATCATAATAAAAGAAAATAATTTCATTTAGTATATGCGTTGGTGTTACTGGATCTGGTTGCGCTATAGCTGATGCTCAAACTCCCGAAACATTCGTCAAAATTCTAATTATTGAAATATTTGGTAGTGCCTTGGGATTATTTGGAATAATTGTAGGAATCATTCAAAGTGGAGGAGCTAACGGATTATAACTAGAAAAATTTTATAAAAATAGAAATGATTAAAATATTTCATTTATATGAATATTTCTTTACTTATTTTAATTATATACGAATCAATAAATTGTGTTTAATTATAACATCATGAAAAATAAAATAAATTTAATTTATCGAATAATTTTTATATTGTATGACAATTACTATAATTTATCATTAGAGGAAATATAAATGGTTAAATTTAATATGAAATCTAATAGTATATATTTCAATAAATCTATCCCATAATTAAATTGGTTTTAATTTCAATTATATAGCATTTATTAATAATAAAAGAAAATAAAATGAAAGAAATCAGATATTTTATGAACGAATACATTTTCATGGCAAACTCAATATTGCTATTTTGTTACTTACAAACTAACTTATTAATGTTCAGATTACTTTTTATTGCTGCTTGCATATTCTTCACAATAAACGCTTTATCTCTTCCAACCATAAGTATAGATATTGTGATCTTCAACATTCTATTTACTTTCATCAATATATTCTTGGTGACTCCACTTATAAAAAATTTGGCACCTCCAAATTTCACGAAGGAGCAAAAAGAAATCTACGAAAATCATTTCAGGAATTATTTGACACCAATGGAACTCAGCAAACTACTTTTTTACCATAGAAGGAGAATATACAGGGTGACGACCCCTATAGTCAAAGCAGGAAACGAATTCTCTTCGCTATTTTTCATAACCAAAATCGGTAAAAATTGCACTGTAACACTAAAAACAAAGAAAAATAAACTAGATCTAAATCAATATTCGTGGTTAGGTATACCTGAGTATCTAGATTTAATATCCAGAAAAGAAACTTTAGCAATGGCCTTGAAAGAATCTTCAATTTGTGAGTGGAATATCTCTTTACTAGTGAATGTCGAGAATCCAATGGAAAATCTGCAATTACTCTCCGATATGGCTGAAGATGACGAAATACATATAGACACTAATCTCCTTAATGACCCTTTGAAAGAAGAAGAGAATGAGGTCATTCTATATGAATTTGAATTAAGTTGCATCGAGAAAATTTTTTCTGATCCTGTGTATGGTGTGAAAATCATGAGAGGACTATATAGTATCTGGCTGAAATATTGTGCAGATGTAGTTAAAAAAGTTGATCAAGCTGCAACAGGTGTAGTAAGTATGATGAATACAACATATAAAAAGAGCAGCACAATCGATGATATTAATAAATTGAAGAAACCATTTACTCAGAATTCGATGAAAAAATCCGATTTAAAATTACTTGATAATTTTTAAAAGATGATATAAGATATACTTATTAAATTTTATTTGTAAATTACAGAGATTATTTCAAAATTACACACCCTTTTTAATTTTTCCTTCTTCCTCCTTTTTTTCCAATTCTCTTGTAATTTCCTCTATGAAGAGATCGTCTAACTCTTCTTCTTCTTTTAATAATTTCTCAACAAGTGTCTTCCTTTCTTTTTGTATCTTTTTCTTTTGTGTTATTGAATCTCTGAATTCTTCGATTTCTTTTTGAATGAAAAGAATTCTTTTATGATTCGGTATGTAATATTTAGCCCTTTAAAGTTTTATTTAATATGATACAGAATTCTTGACTCCTGGCCATAATGTGTCTTAGAAAAGATGATTTTATTTAAAATGCTTTCCTTCATTTGTAATGTGGTGATATAATTCCCTCCTGTCAGAATTACTATTAGGTGATTGAATTGATTAAATGTAAATTTACTTCCTGAGAAGAAAATTCTATTCAGCCAAGAAAAACTTGATAGTTTCAAGAGAATTATTCCGGATACAAATAGAATCCCGAAATTTTTCATCATCATTTTCCTTCTCTCTTGTATTATTTCATGTTGAAATTCAGTCACCTGTGATAATTTTCTTTTTGCATTTTAAAATTAGAAATTTTACGTTTTTCCAAGTTCTTCAAATATTTTGTTCAGGCCATGAGAATAATTCGAGAAATTCTCAAAAGGTGTTTTCACAATAAAAATTTTGAAATACTTCAGGAAGAATGACGAAGAATGATCGAAATCAAATTGATCTCCTTTATTTTCATGAGGCATCTATTATTAAATAATTATATAAATTAAGAAAATATAAAATTGAAAATGAGTTCATTCTTTGACTTTTTCTCTTACAATAAAGTACTCAATTAAATAAAACTTTTTTTAATTTTTCACAATTTTAGTCAGTTCTCAGTGGGGCAATGGACATAATAGTAGTAAAACAATCAGATGAAACTTACAAGCATATACCATTCAGGATTAGATTCGGTTCTTTCAAAGTTTTGCGAGCGAAAGAAAAAATCGTCAACATAATGATAAACGGGCAGAAAAGCGATATAACTATGAGACTTTCTGAATGTGGTGAAGCTTATTTCATGACAGAAGTAAAGAAGATCATATTTGAAGAAAGTAATCTCTCAGATGGATACAGCAGTCCTGTTGAATTAGAAAACTCTGCACCCTCATCTCCAGCTAAAAAGAAAAATCCCTTAGAAGCAAATGGAATTCTTGATAGCATACCTTCTATCGTTAGAGAAAATCACAACAACCAAAATAATGAAGAGAAATTTAATCTAAATCAAACTACAGCTTCAAATTCAGAATCTCTTACTAAAATAAATGAACACGAATCAGAAAGATTAGAATATGAATATGAAAAATTTTCTGAAATTACCGATGAAACTCTCATTATCAAAGAACACAGACAAAGAAAATTAAGCTATGATGTATTCTCAAGGAATGAAACTAATTCCTCTAAATTGAAATTATGCAAAGCAAACGAATTTACAATAGATTCGACTAAAAAATCATTTAATAGCATAGAACTATCAAACTGTTGGAATCAAATTTCAAAAATTGGTAAAGGAGATATCGAGGAGTTATTCTCAAAGCACAATATTTCAAAAGATGAATTCTTTAAGGATCCATGGAAGATACTAAACAATAACAATTTAGCGATAAAAAACGGTGATTATCTCTATACTTGGAAAGTGATAGCACCTTTGATTGTTTCTCAATTGGCTTACAACGATGAACTTCCAATAAATGTGATGAACAATTTAACACAACAACAGCAAGGATTTTTACTATGGAAGACAGTTAATTTAGAAGCGTTTAAAATAGATTTGAAAAAGATTAAAGAATCGAAAAACGAATCGAACCTTGAAAAAGAAGCCAAATTAGACTCAGTTAATATTAATAACAAACCTAAAATAGAAGCACTTTCAAGTAGTGATGTAAAAGTACATATATCTCCTAACTCTCTAACTAATCAAGAGGTAACCAAGAGAATTGAAATTGCAAGAAGGCAATCATTCCAGTACAAGAAGACTTATACACTTTCTTCAGATCAAATCAAGTCATTGAAGCTGAATCCCGGAAAAAATGAAATTTCCTTTATAGTTTCTTCGAGATATCAAGGAACACATGTTCTAACAACTGATATTTATCTTTGGGATTCTGAGGATAAAGTTTTCATTTCTGATTTGGATGGGACGATAACAAGATCTGATGTGTTAGGGCATATATTCCCTCTTTTTGGGAAGGACTGGTCTCATAAGGGGGTAGTAAAATTGTACAATGACATCGTTAAAAATGGTTACAAGGTTATATATCTAACAGCAAGGGCAATTTGCCAATCTGATCAAACCAAGAACTATCTGCGTAATAAATTAGTTCAAAGTAAAATAGATAATCTTAATCTCTATTTTAGATAATCTAAAATTACCCCATGGACCTCTTCTGATGTCACCCGATGGCCTTGTTTCATCTTTCAAAAGGGAAGTTATTGATAGAACTCCTCAAAGCTTTAAAATTGCATGCCTGACTCAAGTTCTGAATTTATTTCCTCCAGACGCTAAACCACTTTTTGCAGGATTTGGAAATAAACTTACTGATGCTATCGCCTATGAGTCTGTCGGAATAAATAAATCCAAAATTTTTATAATTAACGAGAAAGGAGAAATATCCCAATACAACAATTTTTATAAGACCTCTTACATTCAAATCAACGAAATGTTCCTTGAAATGTTTCCTCCTCTAAATGGAAATAATACTTTCTTCGGAAATCTTAATCACTTTAAACCAGTTCAGCCTACCTATGATATAAAAATGTTGTTTTCATGATAAATTGGGAACTTAATTTTATAATCAGAAGAAATTCATACATACACTAATTTTTATTTATAATATGTGATATAAAACTTCATTAAATTATATAGTCATTATGCATATAAATAAAGCTAAGCAAATATTAAATGTAATATTGTTTCTTCTTTAAATAAGGAAATAATTGTACATTTAAGCAAGTAATAGGATTTTTTAAATTTGAATTAAAAATTACATTTATTTATTTAAGGGGGTACTGGGGATTGGGGATTGGGGATTGGGGATTGGGGATTGGGGATTGGGGATTGGGGATTGGCCCAATCCCCAATCCCCAATCCCCAATCCCCAATCCCCATATAAATTCTGATCTGCTAA
>Ga0169931_10014962_pt1 | contig 10435 bp, 12 predicted proteins | sample Kivu_15m_20L_FD_129675 | JGI IMG/M metagenome (GOLD analysis project Ga0169931, IMG submission 129675) | Freshwater microbial communities from Lake Kivu, Western Province, Rwanda to study Microbial Dark Matter (Phase II) - Kivu_15m_20L... | ecosystem: Environmental > Aquatic > Freshwater > Lake... | reverse complement strand
GGCGTCAACAATAACTGTAAGAGCACCATCGTCTACAGCAAATTTAGGACCAGGTTTTGATGTATTTGGATTAGCGGTTGACGCTTTTTTTGACGAAATCACATTAACAAAAAAAAATAGCGGTGTTACCATAGTTACTAAAGACAACATTCCAACAAATCCCGACAACAATACTGCAGGATTGGTTGTTAAAAACATGTTAAAAAAATTTAAAATTAAAGACGGTGTAGAAATTAAAATCAAAAAAGGTGTACCAGCTGGATTTGGGATGGGAAGTAGCGCAGCTTCAGCAGCAGCAGCAGTAATTGCATTTAATCAGATGTTTGAATTAAAATTAGATGACAATGCACTTGTAGAATTTGCGGGGTTTGGAGAAAAAGCTAGTGCAGGTTCTGTTCATTATGATAATGTAGCAGCATCAGTATTGGGAGGATTTGTAATAGTCAGGACAAATCCTCTAAATGTAATCAAGATTGAACCTCCAATGAATCTAAGAATGTGTATTGCAGTTCCAACACTAGAAGTTCCAAAAAAGAAAACAAAAGTATCACGAGGTGTAATACCTAAGAAAGTTAGATTAGATGACAGTATTGCAAATTTGTCAAATGCTGCAGCAATTGTTGCAGGATTTATGAGAAAAGATACTGATCTGATAGGTAATTCGATTAAAGATGTAATTGTAGAGCCTGCAAGACAACACATGATCCCAGGATTTATCAAGGTAAAAGAAAATGCACTAAAAGCAGGAGCACTTGGTGTAACAATAAGTGGAGCAGGCCCTTCAGTGATTGCATTTTCAAAAAATAATGCCAATTTAAAAAAAATTGCTCTAGCTATGTCAAAAGGATTTGCATCTGCAAATACAAAATGTCAAACTGTAATTTGTAAACCAAGTAAGGGTGCAATAGTGATAAAAAAATAATCTGGAAAATTATGAAAAAAGCTGTTATTGTATTTAGTGGTGGAATAGATTCAGTTTGCGTTACCAGTTATCTAAAATCAAAGTATGAACTTTATGGAATTACATTTTCATATGGTCAAAAAGCTAATAGAGAGATTAATGCTGCAAAGACTTTTGCTAAAAAATTTGGATTAAAACAACATAAAATTATCGACATTGGATTTATGAAAGAATTGTATGGAGATTCTAATGTTTTAACTAGTTCGAAAAGGAAAATTCCAAGTAAGTTTGATTATTCTATTGTTGTTCCAATTAGAAATGCAGTCTTTCTCTCAATAGCTTCTGCATGGGCATTTACTCTAAATGCATCATTTGTGGCATACGGTGCACATATTGGTGATAATCATTATCCTGATTGCAGACCAATATTTGCCAAAAAATTAGAGTCTGCATTTAATCAAGGAGAGATTGATGGAATAAACTTGGGACTACGAAAAAGTATCAAAATATGGTCACCATACAAAGAAGGTCTTTCAAAAAGTGATTTAATACAAAATGGCATGAAAACTTTGGGAGATTCAATTTTTAAAACATGGAGTTGTTATTCTAGTAAAAATAATCACTGTGGTATTTGTGAATCTTGTAATAATAGAAAAATAGCATTTCAAAAAGCAGGAATTATAGATAAAACAAAATATCTAAAATAGTCTAGTATTTGTTATCAAGAATTTTCTTTTTGAAGACAAAGTTTCTAATAATTAGATACCAAATAAAGAATATTCCACCAACAATTCCCATAAATACATAATTTTGGATTTCTGGAATTAATCCTTCTATAGAATTGGTAATTTCTCTTGAAACTAACATTGAAATTGCAATTACAATTCCAAACTCAATTGCATACCACGTCCAATTAGGCCATGATTCTTTTGGAACGTGAACATTAGGATGTGCTCCCATGAGTTTTATCTAAAAGATTGATTATTTAATTTTTCAGAATCTACAGAGATGTCTCAGGAGTACGTCGTCTAATCATAGCCATAATACTCTCTTTTTCTTCTTTATTTTCATAAATTCCTCTATATGCTGATGATGTGAGAGTTGCATCGTTTCTAACACCACGCATTTTCATACAAAAGTGCTCTGCATCAGCTAAAACTACTACTCCTTTTACACCTTGAGCAAATAGCTCATCAGCTATATTCTTGGTTAATCGTTCTTGAATTTGTAATCTTTTTGAGTATTTTTCAACTAAACGTACCAGTTTTGAAATTCCAAAGACTCTACCGTTGGGAGAATATGCTATGTGAATTTTTCCAAAAAATGGTAACATATGGTGCTCACACATTGAATAAAACTGAATATTACGTGCAACGACTACATCAGAATCTTCAGAGAATTGTACTGATAATTCAGAATCAGATTCATATCCATCAAAAATTTCTTCATACATATTTGCAATTCTTTCTGGAGTATCTTTAAGACCTTCACGAGTAGGATCCTCTCCAATTTCAATAATTAATTCCCGAACAAGTTTTTTTACACGTTCTTTATCCATTTGATATTTTGAATAATTTTTTCTAGTATTTGAACCTAATCTAGTTTTTAGGCAGGTGCTATGATTATGGTGCTCCAATAAATTTGTGAAGTTGTGGTACAACTTTCACATCAATATAATATGGATAAACTATATCATACAAATTTAGCAATAATTCTAAAGAAGGCTCTGCAATACCATATGTAGGTTGTATGATAAATCCATCAACATCATGTTTTGAAATGTTTTGAAATATTTTATTAACTAAATCTTTAAAATCTTCTAATTTGGTTTTAGAGCTTACAACTATTTTGACATATGTAGTTTTTTTAGATGCTACTGATGATTTAAGACATTTCATTGCATTTTCAATTAATCTTTCATAGTGTTTAGAATCTACAAAATCTGAATCCTTTGTTTTAAATTCTATTTTAATAATGTCAAAAAACGGTAATACATGATTAAATCTATCAGAATCAAAGCATGATGATTCTAGATATGTCGGAATTTTTTTAGTTTGAATATATTTTGCAATCTCAGCTACTGCACTATGCTGAATTAATGGATCACCTCCTGTAAAATTCACTTTATATGTTTGATTTTTAAGATTAGAATCAATTAATTTGCATGCTTCCTCAATTGAATATTCATTACCTGAATCTAGTGGAAGAGATTCTTTTGTATCACAATAAAAACAAGTAAATGGACAACCAGCTAATCTAACAAAAAGTGTTTTTGTACCATAAAGAATTCCTTCTCCTTCAACTGACGTAAATATTTCAAATAATCTAACTTTCAAGTAATAATGGTGTATTTTTTCATTATTTATTCAATGAGTTTTGATTAGTGCATTACAGGTTCTTTTGTATAAAATAAACCAGAAATAAAGAAAACTACACCTAAAATTCCTATCAGACTTCCTACAAATTCTACTGTGTTTTGCATGCCATTTTGAAACGGAGCCCATAACCATGCCATCAAAGCGCCTACTATGATCATTGGAATCCCTACTCCAACAGTAATTGTTTTAGAAGCCATTATAATTTCTGTTTGCAAAATGTATATGAAGTTTATGATAAGAATGATTAATTTTGAGTCATATTCAATAAAGCTGCTAATGAACGAAGTAATTCATTTGCTTTTTCAAATTCACCTGTAGCTAAATTACGTTTAATTATTTGAATTGTTTTTTTTGCTTCATCAATTTTAGATTTACTTATTTTATCGGAGTTAGATAGATTAAGTAGTGTTTTTTCAATTTGCATGACTCGAGATTCTAATCGATCATTTTTTGTTAATTCAAATTGTTCTTTAATTGATATAATTTCTCTTATTTGTTTGATTATTTCTTGTGGATCGGTTGTTGATGAAAGATTTTCTTTAGCAGTTTCAAGTTTTTCGATGATATTTTCAGATAATCCTTGACTCTTGGCATTTTCAATCAATCTGTCAAGTTGTTCTAGATATGTTTGGGCATATGCTTTTGCACGTGATTGTTCTTGTTGGGAAGCATATTCACGGATTTTATTATTCAAATCTACAGTAATTTGTTTAATTTTACCAATTGTTTCTATTGCATCATCAAATTGTTTATCAGAAATTTGTTTTCTTGCAGAGACAAATAGATTGTCTAATTCAGAAAAGTCAATTGATGTACTATACTTTTTAGCAATTATCTTGAGATTATTAGCATAATCTTGCATTCTTTTAAGATCAATTGAAGGATCTTTAGTTGGAGCTTTAAGAGCAACCATTTCGGGTTGTGTAGATTTAACGTTTGATAGTTGTTGAGAGATTTCTTTGAAAATTCTCATTGCAGAAAGAAATTGGGTTTTGGCTGAATCTACATCATTGTTTTTAATAGATTCTTCTAAATTCCTAATTTCTTGTGTACCTTCTTTGAAAAGTTGTTTTGTTTTATCTGATACGTCTTTATTCATTTGATTTTCAAGTTGTCTTTGTGCTTGTTTTGCAATTTTTAGTAGAATTGCTGGATCAGTTTCTGCTTGAGCGGTATGGGTTATGCCACCTAAAACTAAACTAGATACTAAAATCAATAATGCAAATGAGGTTATTTTGTTCATTTTTCTTCCTCCAGATCTTTTTTCAGTTTTACTAAATTTTGTAGATCTTTTTTATCAATTTCGATTACACCTAGTCGCTCTAATCTTTTTACAGCTCTCCACATAGTAGTTCTTGGTTGAAGAAATTTCTTTCTTAATTCACTTTCCAACGCTTGGCCTCCATTATCAGAAATAAATTTTATAATTTCTTTATCATCTTCTCGCATTTCAGGTCTAAAATTGAATATAGTTTCAGTATCAACTGATGTAGTTTCGGCTTGTTTTTCAGGAATAAATTCTGATTGTGTTATGAATGTAGAAGATTTTGATTGTTTTCTTTTTAGTATGATTATAACGCCAATAATTGCTGCTATGATTGGACCAGCAATAATTGTAACGGTAGAATAACTAAATGATGATTCATTTGGAATTGTTGGATTAGTAGGAGTTATGGATGAAAAGATATAGTTTATTTCTGATAATCCTGCAGAAAGTTCAAGTTTTGGTTGGTCATCTACTATTTCCATATTGGTTGGTAAACCACTCATTCCAACTATAACGGAATTTTTTGGCATTAGTAAAGTGTAATCAGATGGAGAATTAAATGAGAATGTCCAAACTCGACCCTCTTTGGAAATTAAATCATGAACGTCATAATCAATTGTTATACTTGCAGATCCAAATTTGTCTATGATTGCTTTATTTTCGATTATTTCTTCAGATAGTAAAAATCCAGTATCACCAATCGCAACAAAATTATCTATTGATTTACCAAACAGATCAAGCTCAAAGTCAGGCTCTAATGGATCTACGTCAATTTGTCTTGATACATGTGTAGAACCGTCTGAATAAATGATAAGTTCGAGAGTTCGAGTAGAGCTGAATGAGGTCTGAATAGGCATCACGATTATAGCAATAATTAAGCCAGCAATTATCAAAGGCATCTTAACCATTGTTTCGAAGATACTATCAGTCCTTACAAAAAGCATTCCATCTTCTCGAATAGACTCTTCTATGGGAGTCAGCTCCAATTCTGGGTTCATGGCTAGTACCTCAAATTCATACTTTCGACAAGTCCCTGAAATCTCTTGAATTCCTGGAAGAATTGAAGTCCCTTTTCGGTAATTAGGAAGACTCTATTCCTGTCGTTTTTGACTGACTCGACTAAGCCTGCTTCTACCAGTTTCTCACATTTGTCTAGTACTGCGTAGTGAGATAGGTTGGCTTTGCGAGATATTGCAGATACAATGACTCCAGAACGACCACCATCGGCAGTAACGTCAAGGATATCACCCATTATGCCCATTTCGGACCTGTATTGTTGTTTTGACATGGATTAGTATAGAGTTACTTGGTTAATGAGGAACATTTTGAAACTTTGAAGCGGAACACAAAGCGGAACAGGTAATTCATCCCATAAAATGAGTATTTTCTGGCAAAATCACTGAAATCAGAAAAAATTTCAATTTTTCTCATGCCTAATAATTTAATGTAAAAAAAATTTTTTAAAAAAAATTCCAGAAAAAATTCTTTTTACCAAAGTTTTCAATTATTTTAAGGGTTTTTGGTGATTTTTGGCTAATTTTAATATATAAAGAACAGCACTGAAACATGTTTTTGGCCCAGATTAATCATAAAAATAAGAATTATTGACTTTTTTGAGATAAACTATCATTAAAAATCACATTTGTGATTAAAAAATGAAAGATAGAGTATTGGTTAATCTCGTTTTAAATAAAAACATGCTAAAAATTATCCATAGGATTAGATTAAACCCAATAAAACAACATCTACATTTCTTTGATATATCTAGATAATACGATTCATCGAATAATTACGGATCTTTGTATCATAATTCTCAAACCATGTATCTTATTCTATTAAAAAATTACATAAGGAAAATACAGAAATTTGATTTTAAGAGAATCGGCATAATTTTTTAAATGAACAAAAAATCAGTCACTAGGTCAGCTTTGAGATTCATAGTAACTTTTTATTCCCATTTTGAAAATAGATGGTAAAATGTTTGATAAATTCAAAAAAGATGAGGGTGGGGAAGCTACTGAAGAGAGAATTGTAGAACATGCAAGTATGAAATCTAATGAAAGTTCATCTAATGAAACAGTAGGAGAGATCGGTATTGTAGAACTAATGGATAAGCGTGTCAAATTGGAAGAAGCTATTGATTATGTAGGTCTAATGATTAAAAATTTGAAAGATAAACGAACTGTTTTAGAGAAAGATATTGAAGAAGAATCAGTTGATATTAAAAATTTGAAGGAAAAACTACAGAAAGTAAGTCAATACATTGAAGAGGAAAATAAAGGAATTAAAGAATTAGCTCATAAAAGACAGCAAGTTGAAAACGAAGCAGATGAAGTAGGCTCAATTATCAATAATCTAAGAGATAGATTGGCAGGAATTGACAGGATAATCGATAATGAAGGTAGTAGAGTTAAGAAAATTAAAGAATCCAGAGAATCTATAGAAAGTTAATAGAAATTACTTTTTGAAGCCATAGTATTTGTAGGTGTTGAAGGCAATCTAGTTCCAACAGAACTTTCAGCTACTGCTGCAGCTTCTTGTAGAATTTTTTCAGATTCAGAATTAGTTGTTTCATCCATTCCAAATGTAGCATCACTTGAAAAACTATCTGTCATAAATCCACCTAACATTTGAGCCATCTGGGTGATTTCTTTATCGGCACTTGGCATGAATTTTACAAGAGAAGATTTTAGATTTTTCATCAAACCTATTGTAGGCATGATAGTAACTACTGTGTCACCAAGATCATGATAAGTTGTTAATCTTAATTCGATTTGTTCTAATGCTATTCTGGCATTGCTTAGAATTTTTGTAGTTTTTCTTACCTCAACTAATTCTTTTGATAAAACTCTACTAGTATTCACATCATGTGATTGAGTTGCTTCAACAATTCTTTTGAAAAGTTTACTATCTCTTTCATTTAATTTGACAAGCATTGAATCAAGTTTGGCAATTTGTGCTTGTAATTTTTTAATTCCGTTTTGAATTTTTGGTTTTAAAGCTCCTTTAGGATTAATGGCATCACTAATTTTATCTGTAATTCCAGGTTTTTGTTGTCTATTCCATTTATTTTGTAAGTTTGACAATAGTTTTGATCATATAGTTTGTACTTAATTTCAGGTGTAAATATTGCTTAACAGTAAATAAAATATAACTAACAAGAGTATGCTATACCTAAAGATTTAGGACAGATACTCTTTGTGGATGAATTTTTTGTATGTGATTTTGAATCACAGAATTGCTGTTTAGCGATTCTCCGCATAGAGGACATTTTACCATTATATGCTTGTGTGGATAAAAAAATTGTATTTAAATATTTTTTTTCGGCTAAATTAACAAAAAATACCCAATTTTTCAAATCTTTTTAAGCATAGAATGAAGATGAATTTCTGAATTTATGACTAAAAGTGTTGGTTCTGGAGTCAGATGTCAACGTTGTAACAAGGGAGTTTTTTTAACAGATTCTAATACAGGTGAAATGTTTTGCTCAAAATGTGGCTTTGTTGCTACAGATAGAATTGAGCAAGAAGGACCTGAATGGAGAGCTTTTTCCAAAGATGAAGGAGATAACAGAACCAGAACAGGTACACCTACTTCTTTGGCTATGCATGATATGGGTCTTGCAACAATCATTAATCCTTTAAATAAAGATGCTACAGGAAAACCGCTTTCTGCTTCTATGAAGAGTACTATTGAAAGACTTAGGACATGGGATAATAGAAGTCAGGTTCATGAGCCAGCTGATAGAAATTTCAGACAAGCATTTAGCGAATTAGATAGATTAAAAACAAAACTTGCATTATCTGATGCTGTTATTGAAAAAACTGCATATATTTACAGAAAAGCTCTAGACAAAGGTCTAGTTAGAGGACGTTCAATTCCAGGTCTAATAGCAGCATCTCTTTATGCAGCATGTAGAAATACGGAAACTCCTAGAACACTAACTGATGTTTCAAACGGAATTAATATCAAAAGAAAAGATATTGCAAGATGTTACAGATTATTACTAAGAGAATTAGATTTGAAAATGCCAGTTGTAAATCCTGTTAAATGTGTATCAAGAATATCTAGCATTGCAGGTTTGTCTGAAAAAACAAAAAGAAAAGCAGTTGAAATTTTAGATCAAGCTGCAAAAATTGAACTTTCTGCAGGAAAAGATCCGATGGGATTAGCTGCTGCTGCATTGTATTTGTCCTGTGTCATAAATGGTGAAAATAAAACTCAAAAAGATATTGCAGTTTCTGCAGGTGTAACAGAGGTAACAATCAGAAATAGATATAAAGGTTTGAAAGAAGCGTTAGAGTTATAATTTATTTTTATAATGGATTTGATTATTGAAATTAAATGAATAAAATATTAATTATAATTCCAATAATTTTTATCATAATTGTTATAGGATTATCTTTTAATTCCTCTGATAAGATTAGTAATAATACAGTTTTTCATGTAACTTTAGCGGATCCTAGTTTATACAAAAATGGAATTTATTCTAATACATTTACAATAAATGAAGGAAATTATGTTTTAAAATTTATTCCAAATGGTGATAGTCCTCAATCTCTAAATATTTTATTAAAAGGAGAAAATTATGACTTTTCGGAAAATTTCAAGTTAAATGGAACTTTACATCAAACGGGAATATCTGAATATTATACATGGGATTATGATGGCCAAAAAGAAATTACAATTCCTACGTCTCAAAAAATACAAATTGAAATTAACCCAAATGGAAATGAATTAGGTTCGGTATCAGTCTATATTATTGAAAAGTAAAGGCGTTTACCCCTTTACTGCAGAACTCTGAGAGATTTCCTCTCGTGGTCAGGTCGTTAAAACGCCTGAATGCCTTTTCTGTTCTGCGGGGCAACGCAGTTTTAGTCGATAGGAATTATATCCTTCGGCATTAATTCTTATAGTTACTTTAACTATTTAAGATTTAACACAAAAAAATTATAATAATTTATAGACTTTATAAGATTTTTATCTATATAAGAATGATTTTTTAGAAATTCAGATATAAAAAATAATTTTAACATTCAGATTTTAAAAAATACAAGACAAATTAACTCTTGAAATAAAATTTGGTATGATTAATAATTAACAAATTTTAAAATTTATAAAAAATTTTTTCAAAGTTTATACTGCTATAAATTATGAAATTTATTGAATAAAATATTGAAATTATCTGGAAAAGTTGCTATTGTTACTGGCGGAAGTAGAGGTATTGGTTTTGCTACTGCAAAAATTTTTGTGGAAAATGGTGCAAAAGTAGTAATAACAGCAAAGGATTCAAAACGATTAGAAAAAGCTACTAGTCAACTTGCAAATACAATAGGAATAGCAGCAGATATTAGAAATGAAAATGATATCAAAAAAGTTGTAGAACAAACGATTAAAAAATTTGGCAAGTTAGATATTTTGATAAATAATGCAGGAATATTTCCAAAAATAAAACAATTGCATGAAATTAATGAATCAGAGTGGAATGAAGTATTAGATGTGAATCTCACAGGACAGTTTAGATTCACAAAAGAAGCTATACCTTATCTACGAAAAACAGCAGGATCAGTAATTAATATTTCATCTGATGCGGGATTAAAAGCCTATCAAGGATTTAATGCTGATGCATATTCTGCATCAAAAGCTGGAATAATTATTCTTACAAAATGTTGGGCATTAGAGTATGCAAAAGACAAAATTCGAGTTAATTGTATTTGTCCCGGTGTTGTAGATACTGATATGACAAAACCATTTTTAAAAACTCAAAAAGATAGAGAGTTTATGGATAATGAGCACCCGATAGGTAGAATAGGTAAGCCAGAAGAAGTAGCTAAAGCAATTTTATATTTTGCATCTGATGATGCTGCATGGACTACAGGTGCAATTCTT
>Ga0169931_10014961_pt1 | contig 10437 bp, 10 predicted proteins | sample Kivu_15m_20L_FD_129675 | JGI IMG/M metagenome (GOLD analysis project Ga0169931, IMG submission 129675) | Freshwater microbial communities from Lake Kivu, Western Province, Rwanda to study Microbial Dark Matter (Phase II) - Kivu_15m_20L... | ecosystem: Environmental > Aquatic > Freshwater > Lake... | reverse complement strand
TTTTTTATGCTTGTCTCTATTTGGCTGTAAGCAACCAGCTCCTCCCTTAGCCGGAGAGCTGGCATATCAGCAGGCACAATCCGCGTTAGCACAGCAATTGCCGTTAAAAGCGACTGAACTGTTGGAGTTATCTATCCGCCAGGGTAACCCGGCTGCAGTGTTGTTGTGGTTAGAGCAGACCCGTTCACAGCTGGGGCCGTTGTCGCAATGGCAACGGCTGCAGCAGCTGGGTGTTAACAACTTACCTGCACAAGCTTATCAGCAGCTTGGTATATGGCGGCAAGTGAACACCGTGCAACCGCAACTGCCAGCGATCGAAAGTGCCGATTGTCAGCTGCAGATCCAGCCGGTGTTGGCCTCTGAACTGGCCATGCAAAACTGGTTGCAGCTCAGCAAAGCCTGGCCGAGCTCTGCTTTTGGTCAGTTACCGATTTGTTTTACCGCACCTGTGTTGTTCGACAGCGAGCAACTGGCTTGCTCAGAACAGCTTGGGCAGCGTTTGCAGTGTAACGAACAACAGCTATGGCCGCTGGCCAGCCAAAGCGCGGCATCTTTGTTGTTAGTGTTGGCAGGGCGGGGCGGTGCCAGTTATAACAATGGGCTGATATTGTTGCCAGAAAATGGCAGTTTGGCTTTATTACAGCATGAGTTAAGCCATGCATTTGGTTTTATTGATGAATATGCTTATTCAGCCAAGCGTGCCGAACGTGAATGTCAGCCGGGACGGTTAACAGCGAATGTGCTATTCAGCCGTGACGATGTGCCGGCTTACTTGCAGAAATGGCAGTTATCGCCAGAAGAGGTGTCACTGACAGCAGTGGCAACCTGTGGCGAGCAGCAAGCATATAAGGTGGTTGCCACAACTACCCATATGCAACATTACGAATTGGCGGTGCCGGCGTTATACATCCGTATAATTCGCCTGGCACTCAAAACGCCAGCGGACATTTTACCGGTGAGTTATTACTTTGCTGTCAAAGCACGTCAGGTTGGCGCTATGCAGCAATGGGAACTATTGATGCGTCAGGCGGCGGCGCAAGGTTATGCGCCGGCACAAGCAGCGTTAGCACAGTCAGCTAGTTCGACAACTCGCTAAGTTCACGACTCAACAGCTCGGCATCACCCAGATTCAGTTCGATCAGCCGGCGCAGGTGGCTAGCGCTTTCGATGTCGATGCGGTCACAGCGCAGGCCTAGCGTGCTGTCGTGCAGATGGGCAATGCTAACGGCCATTTCCAGCACCAGCTCTGACTGGTCCAGTTGAAAAATCAGTTCTGCCGTTTCGTCAGGCTGAGCGCTAAAGTGAGCTGGCCGCTCGATTAAAGCGCCTTTTAACGACAAATCCAGAATTTGCGTGGGCAGAGCCTGTCCCTGAAAACGCAGGGTGGCCTGATGATTAAACAGGATACGGCTAAACTTGCGGTTATCCATGGTGGCTCCTTGGCATGACGCTTATCAGCATAAGCCTTTTTTTTAAAAAAAAACAGGCTGTTGTGAGCAGCCTGTTTTCGAAGACATCGGGAGTGGTTACTTCACTTCTTCACCGGCCGCCTGTCTGTCGGCATGGTAGCTGGAGCGAACAAATGGCCCTGCCGCCACGTGTTTAAAGCCAATTTCATAACCAATGCGGGCGATTTCATCGAACTCAGCCGGCGAGACATAACGGCGTACCGGCAAATGGTGTTTACTCGGTTGCAGATACTGCCCAACAGTTAACATATCGACATTGTGGGCGCGTAAGTCTTTCATCACTTCAATGATTTCTTCCGTGGTTTCACCGAGGCCAACCATTAAACCCGATTTAGTCGAAACTTCCGGATGCGCTTCTTTGTAACGGCGCAGTAATTCCAGTGACCATTTATAATCAGCGCCCGGCCGTGCCAGTTTGTACAAACGTGGTGCGGTTTCCAGGTTATGGTTAAATACATCTGGTGGTGTTTGCGTCAGAATATTCAACGCGGTATCCATGCGGCCGCGGAAATCCGGCACCAGCACTTCAATTTTAATCGTCGGCGTTTCGCGGCGGATAGCGGTGATACAGTCGGCAAAATGCTGGGCACCACCGTCACGTAGATCATCGCGATCAACCGAAGTGATCACCACATACTTCAGTTTCATATCTTTGATAGTGGCGGCCAGTTTTTCTGGCTCTTCTGCACTGGGTGGCAGTGGGCGGCCGTGTGCCACATCACAAAACGGACAGCGGCGGGTACAGATGGCCCCGAGGATCATAAAAGTGGCGGTACCGTGATTAAAGCACTCGGTTAAATTCGGGCAGGATGCTTCTTCACAGACCGAATGCAGACCATGTTTACGCAAGGCACCTTTGATTTCATCAATCCGTTCGCTGCTTTTTGGTAATTTGATTTTCAGCCACTCGGGCTTGCGTAACATCTCAGCAGGTTCAGTTGGCAACACTTTTACCGGGATCAGCGCCATTTTTTCTGCATCACGCAATTTAACGCCGGGTTCCATAAGAGCGGTTTTAGTCATCTGTGGTCAAACCCTGTTGTTGTCTGATAATCAGTGACATTCAGCAGCTGCAGCAGCTGGTGAGTCAGTTGTTGTTTGGCATCGGCGATTGACGCTGGCCCACCGATATCTTTAGTTTGGATCATTTGCATGCCGGCGTAGCCGCAGGGATTGATGCGCTGAAAAGGGGACAGATCCATATCGACATTCAGCGCCAGCCCATGAAAGCTGCAGCCTTTACGAATACGCAGCCCAAGTGATGCTACTTTCTTTTCATCGACATATACACCGGGTGCATCAGCTTTGGCATAGGCATTCAGCTGATAGATAGCTAATGTATCTACGATGCTCTGTTCAATCAGGTTCACCAGCTGGCGCACGCCGAGATTACGTCGTTTGATATTCAGCAGCACATAAACCACCAGTTGGCCGGGACCGTGGTACGTCACTTGGCCGCCGCGGTCAACCTGCACCACAGGTATTTCGCCCGGGAACAGCAGGTGTTCAGCTTTACCGGCCTGGCCTTGGGTAAACACCGGGTCATGTTCAAGTAACCACAACTCGTCTGGCGTTTGTTCATCACGCGAGTCGGTAAATTGCTGCATCCGTTGCCAGGTGTCGACATAATCAACCCGGCCTAAATCGCGGATAATCAGCTGATCTGTTAGCGCCAACGGGGTCTCCTTATTCGATCTGCCCGGCATTATAACGATCTGCCGTGGCCGGTCGATAGTTACATGACATAACGGACCAGTTCGAGTTTACCCAGCTCGGTGTATAACAGCTCGATATGGGTTTTGCTGGTGACCGTCACTTTGACACTCACCGAATGGTAGTTGCCTTTGGCAGATGGTTTGATCGCCGGGGCGTAGTCGTTGGGGCCGGCGTGTTGATGCAGGGTTGCGATCACCATAGGCACCAAATCATCATGGGCAACACCAACGACTTTAAAAGTAAACTGGCAGGGGAACTCCAGATAAGCATCAAAATTGGTATCTTTCACAACTGTGACCATTGGGGTGCTCCTACAGCAAAAAAGGTGGGCTATTCTAACAAAAAGTCCCGGACTGTGCCGGGACTTTGCGGGAAATTCTGCTGATTATTGCAGCTTCATTTTTACCATGTCGACTAAACGGCCAAAAATACCTGCCTGTTCAATATCTTCCAGTGCAACCAACGGATATTCAGCAATATCTTCATCTTTAAGCTTCAGATAGACTTTACCGACGACATCGCCTTTTTTCACCGGCGCAATCAGTTCATGCGTTAACTTAAAGTCAGCGGTCAGGTTCTTACGTTGACCGCGCGCCAGCGTGATTGGCGTTTCAGCCAGTACGCCCAGGCTGATATTCTCTTTGGTGCCTTGCCAAATGCGTTGTTGCGCAAACTCTTCCCCAGCTTTGTATGGTGAAAAGGTTTCAAAGAAACGGAAACCATAAGTCAGTAACTTTTTATTTTCGGCTTCACGTGCTTTTGCGCTTTCTGTGCCCATCACCACCGAAATCAGCCGCATGCCGTCTTTGGTGGCCGAAGTAACCAGGCTATAGCCAGCTTCTGAAGTGTGACCAGTTTTGATGCCGTCAACATTCAGGCTTTTATCCCACAACAAACCATTGCGGTTGTATTGTTTGATACCATTAAAGACGTACTCTTTCTCTGAGTAAATTTTGTACTCTTCCGGCACGTCGCGGATTAATGCCACCGACAATTTCGCCATATCACGTGCGGTGGTTTTCAGATCCGGATCCGGGTAACCGTGCGAGTTGGTAAAATGAGTACCATCCATACCCAAGCGCTTGGCATGCGCATTCATCAACTCGGCAAACGCACCTTCAGTGCCGGCAATATGTTCTGCCAGTGCGATACAGGCATCATTACCTGACTGGATAATCACGCCACGGTTTAACTCTTCAACCGAAACAGATTTACCGACTTCGATAAACATTTTGCTGGAATCACCATGCTTTTTTGACCAGGCGTTTTCACTGATGGTCACCTGGTCAGCTGGCTTGATGTTGCCGTTTTTAATCTCAGTGCCGATGATATAGCTGGTCATCATCTTGGTCAGGCTGGCTGGCGCCAGCTGGGTATCGGCATTGCCTTCAGCCAGCACTTTGCCGGTATGAAAGTCGATCAGAATATGCCCTTTGGCATTGACTTCCGGTGGTTGTGGCGTGACTTGTAATTCTTGTTGGGCCTGGGCATACAGGCTAAGGCTGCAAAAACTGGTGGCCAATAAAAAACGACGATAGTGGTTCATAACTCTCTTTCTTATGTTGGGCGGTGAAACAACAAGGCTGACCGTTCAGCCACACAAATTTTTATTGGCAAAATATGCATTCGGGTACTGTCCGGCGCGGACGGTATCTAATACATGTTGCGCGTTGTCCGGTTGAAGTGGACCAGCCAGCAAGCGGAATAGTCCGTTGGCCGGCTCAACTGCTACAGGAACTGACAGCTGCGCGCTGATTTCGTTCCCTAATCGCTGAACTTTTGTCTGGTCGCTACTGGCGATTAGCTGAATATAACAACCATTGCCAAGCGTCGAGCCGGCCGGACGGGCTGGCACACTGGCAGGCGTTGTTTCAGTTCTGGCGGCAATTGCTGGTGCACTAACGCTGGCTGCACCCGGCGTATATGGCCGCTCGACAAATTGTTCAGGCCGGCTTGGCCGGGTCTCGGTGGCCGGTAAATCGCCGTTACGGGCGATCGGCGTGGCAAAACTATTTTGGCCGTACATCGCTGGCGATGCGATTAACTCCACCCGTACCCGACCGGTTCCGCCCGGGTATACACCAAGTTTGTAAGCGGCGGAATACGATAAATCGATAATACGGTTGTCGTGAAACGGGCCACGATCGTTCACCCGCACAATGGCGGTCCGTAGGTTATCCAGGTTAGTTACCCGCACATAAGACGGCAATGGTAAGGTTTTATGGGCGGCGGTCATGGCATAAACGTCATAAACTTCGCCATTTGACGTCAGATGGCCATGAAATTTATTGCCATACCAAGACGCTGTACCGGTTTGGTCGTAAGAGGTGATACCGGTTTCCGGGTTATAGGGCACACCATAGATATTGTAAGGTTTATTGCCACCGCGGCTTAACGGTTCAACTACTGGTTCCGGGTCTTGCATTTCTTCAGCGGTTGGCTGGCGCAGCGGGATACTGTCCTTGTCCTGAGCATACCGCCCGGCATTTGGCTCCGGATAAGCGGCTTGCCCGGAGTCTGGTGCGCTGGAACAGGCACTGAGTCCGATGGCAACAGTCAGTAACGCGCCTGGTTTAACCAGCACAGACCATTGTTGGCGCAGATTTTTTTTCATGAGGTCGCTAACATCCGTTTGTGGGTACTGATTGACATTAAAATGCCAAATCCAGCTAAAAGAGTCACTAGCGAGGTGCCGCCGTAACTAACCAGTGGTAACGGCACACCGACCACCGGCAGAATACCAGATACCATGCCGATGTTGACAAACACATAGACAAAAAAGGTCAGGGTTATACTGCCGGCGAGGAATTTGCTGAAATTATCTTCCGCCCGGCTGGCGATAATCATGCCGCGCGCCAGGATATAAAGATATAACGCCAGTAAACAGAGTACACCTAACAAACCAAACTCTTCTGAGTACACGGCAAAGATAAAGTCGGTATGACGCTCGGGCAAAAACTCCAGCTGAGACTGCGTGCCATGCATCCAGCCTTTGCCTTCAAAGCCACCAGAGCCGATAGCGATTTTCGACTGGATGATATGATAGCCTTTACCGAGTGGATCCCGCTCTTCGTCCAGCAAGGTCAGCACCCGCTGACGCTGATAGTCGTGCATCAGAAAGTTCCACAAAATTGGAATAAACGCCGCCACCATACCGGCCAGCACGGCGATGATGCGCCAGCTCATGCCACTTAAGAACACCACAAAGACGCCCGCCAGGCAGACCAGAATGGAAGTACCAAGGTCAGGTTGTTTGGCGATAAGCAGGGTAGGGACCAGGCAAATTACAAAGCCAATCACCACTTCTTTTAAACGTGGCGGGATCGCTTGGTTCGCCATATACCAACACACGGCCATCGGCACCGCCAGTTTCATAATTTCTGACGGTTGAAACTTGGTAAAGCCAAGGTCCAGCCAGCGCGTGGCGCCTTTGGCGGTGTAGCCGAATAACTCCACCAGCACCAGCAAAAATACCCCAGCCAGATAAAGTGGCACTGACCAGAACAGCATGGTTTTTGGATGGATTTGTGCAATCAAAAACATTACCAGCGCGGCAAACGACAGCCGCGCCGCTTGCGCTTCCAGCATGGCAAGATCCTGCCCATCAGCGCTGTACAAAGTAAACAAACCTAATACGATCAGCGCCAGAATCCCCAATAACAGCGGGCCATCCAAATGCCAACGCTGCAACAGTGTACGGCCTTCGTTTGGCAACGTGGTCATGCTGATACTCCTTGCTGAGTCGTTACCGGCTGTGACCTGTTGTTTACCGGCTGACGCTGTAGTGTCAGGTTTTGTTGGTTAGCAGGTTGTGGCCGCGGCGGTTCAGTAATTGGTGTTTCGTCTTCCACCTGTGGCGCTGGCACATCTTGTGGCTCTGGTGTTGGGATGACCGGGGCTGAGTTTTGTGGTTGGCTGCGCGCCGGCAAATTGTCTTCAGCGGTCGCAGCTGGCGGCACCGAGACTGCTGTTGTTGATTTTGCTGCAGCGGCTTTATCTTTTTCTGCTTTTAGTGCCGCCGCTTCGGCTGCATAGCGCTCTTCACGAGCCAGCTGTGCTGCAGCCCGTTGTTGTTGCATCGCCTGGATTGTGGCTAAGTCTGGCAATTGCGGGGTGTTATATTGCTCGGAGAAGTAATAATCCATCAGCTGACGCGCCACCGGCGCCGCATTACTACCGCCACCGCCGGCATTTTCGACGATCACTGACACCACAATTTCCGGGTTTTCGTGCGGCGCATAGCCAATATACAAGGCATTATCACGATGGCGTTCGTGAATAGCTTTAGCATTATATTTTTGGCCGGCTGCGATGTTGATAACCTGGGCCGTGCCGGTTTTACCGCCAGAACTGTAACTGGCGCCGAGGAAAGCGCCGCGCGCGGTACCGCCTTCCTGATGCACAGTCCGATGCATGGCTTCACGGGCAATCGCCCAGTTGTTTGGATTTTTTACTTCGACCATCGGCTCCAGCGGCACCAACAAATCTGTGCTGAGCTGGCCTTGCTGCGTGCGGCCGGCCAATCTTGGCGTGATCCGTTTACCGTCGTTAAGCAAAGTGGCGGTGGTTAACGCCAGTTGGATAGGCGTGGCCTGCCAGTAGCCCTGGCCAATGCCGATGTTAATAGTATCGCCCGGTCCCCAGTTTTGTTTCCAGCGGCGTTTTTTCCACTCGCGGCTTGGCATTAGGCCGGCGGTTTCTTCATGAATATCAATGCCACTTTTATGGCCGTAGCCTACTTTCTGCATAAAATCGGCAATCCGATCAATACCGGTTTTATAGGCCAAATCGTAAAAATAAGTATCACAGCTTTTCACAACGCCTGTGTAGACGTCTACATAACCGTGGCCCCATTTAATATGGTCGCGCCAGGGGCGGCTGACATTTGGTAGACGGTAAAAACCCGGATCCGGAATGCGGGTTTGCTCGGTCACAATCCCTTCTTCCAGACCAAGCACCGCCATCAAAGGCTTGACGGTAGACGCTGGTGGGTAGACGCCTTGCGTCATTCGATTGACTAACGGCCGATCTGGCGAATTGAGCAGCATGCGATAGTCTTTGCCGCTAATACCATGCACAAACAGGTTGGGGTTGTAGGATGGGTTAGAATAAAACGCCAGTACAGCACCGGTGCGTGGGTCAAGCGCCACAATAGCTCCGCGGTTTTCACCTAAGGCTTCCTGTGCTTTCAACTGCAGTCCCAAATCCAGCGTAAGATACAAATTAACGCCGGATATAGCCGGTTGTTCGCGCAAGGTACGGATCACCCTGCCACGGTTATTGACTTCCACTTCCTGATAACCAGACGTGCCGTGCAACTGCGCTTCGTAATACTTTTCAACACCAATTTTACCAATGTCACGGCTGGCGGCGTAGTTGGCAGACAGGCCCATCTCATCAAGCTGTTTAAATTCTTTTTCGTTGATTTTGCCGATATAACCCAGCGCATGGGTGAGTAAATCACCATAAGGGTAATGACGGGTTAACCGGGCTTCCAGCGTGACGCCTTTTAAGCGGTGTAAATGCACGGCAAGCCGCGCCACTTCGCTATCGGTCAGTTGCTCTTTCAGCGCAATACTTTTAAAGCGGCGTTGTGCTTTGACTTCTTTAAAAAAGTCTTCCTGCTGTTCGCTACTAATATCAATGATGCCAGCGATTTGTTGCACCGTCGCAACCAAATCATCGACTTGCTCTGGTACCAGCTCGACCGAGTGCACTGGCGAGTTCTCTGCCAATAGCGTGCCGCGCCGGTCAAAAATTAACCCGCGGTTCGGAGATAGTGGCACTAGCTTAATGCGGTTATCATCAGCGCGGGTAGAGTATTCTTCATGCCGAACAACCTGTAATTGGTACAGATTCAACACCAGCAAGCTAAAACAGAGCAGCACAAAGACAAAAGCAACCAGCGCGCGACGGTTAAACAACATCGCTTCGAAGGCTTGGTCGGCAATAGCTACCCGGCGTTTTAGCATCGTTTACTCACGGTGATAAGGGTGATTGGTGCTGATGCTCCAGGCTCTATACAAGCTTTCGGCCAGCACAACCCGCACCAGTGGGTGCGGCAGGGTTAACGCGGATAACGACCATTTGCCTTCGCTGGCAGCAATACAAGCCGGTGCCAACCCCTCCGGGCCACCGACCAGTAAACACACATCGCGGCCATCGAGTTGCCACTGCTGTAGTTTTTGCGCCAATTGCGGGCTGCTCCAGTTACCGCCTTCCACTTCGAGCGTGATGATGCGGGCGCCTCTGGGGACGGCAGCCAGCATTTTTTCACCTTCTTGTTCTAAAATCCGTTTGATATCAGCATTTTTACCGCGTTTGCCGGCCGCAATCTCGATCAGTTCCAGCGGCAGATCGCGCGGAAAACGGCGGGCATATTCTTCATAGGCAGTGGTGACCCAGCCCGGCATTTTCTGACCGACCGCAATTAAAATCAGTTTCATGCTCAGGCCGCCCAGAGTTTTTCCAGTTGATAGAAATCGCGATGTTCCTGCTGCATCACATGCACCACGATATCGCCTAAATCAATTAACACCCACTCACCGTAGCGCTCGCCTTCAATGCCGAGCACAGGAAGTTCGCGTTTACGCAGTTCGGCAATCAAATAACTGGCAATCGAGCGCGCATGGCGGTTTGAAGTACCGCTGCACACCACCATAAAATCGGTTTCGGATGATTTACCGCGTACATCCAGCGTCTGGACGTCACGGCTTTTGATATCGTCGAGTTTATCCAGCACCAGGCTGAGTAATTGGCTGTTTTCCACGAGGCGGGTCCAGAAATAAAAACCTGATAATGTTAACAGTTTTACCCGGCAGATCCCAGCAATTGCAAGGTGTGCAGCGGGTTTTTCAACGCTGGTACAACTGATGTTGGCGGATGTAGGCGCTGACCGCCGCAATTTCGCCTGCAGCACCTTGCTGCCCGCAGCGGATCGCAGTGGCGGAAACCGGCCATAATGGATTATCCAGCAGCAAAATACCCCCAGCCGGACTGGCACGTAATTGGTCGACACTGTGCAGACCATAGGCTGACAACAGTGCCGGTGCATCACCTTCACTAGCGCTATAGCCGGGCCGTTGCAGCACAATCAGATGGCACAGAGTCAGAATTTGCTGCCACTGATGCCACTGGGTAAAGTACTGCAGCGAATCCATGCCAATAACAAAACATAAAGTATCGTGAGAAAACCGCGCTTTAAGCAGCTTTAGTGTATCGACGGTATAAGACGGCGTACTTTTTTCCAGTT
>Ga0169931_10014959_pt1 | contig 10438 bp, 7 predicted proteins | sample Kivu_15m_20L_FD_129675 | JGI IMG/M metagenome (GOLD analysis project Ga0169931, IMG submission 129675) | Freshwater microbial communities from Lake Kivu, Western Province, Rwanda to study Microbial Dark Matter (Phase II) - Kivu_15m_20L... | ecosystem: Environmental > Aquatic > Freshwater > Lake ... | reverse complement strand
GATTGCCACTGCGCCTGAAGGCTCTCGCCGCTAAAGTCTACGTATGGCTGTGGCTACGGGAACTATACATACAGAACAAGGGGTAGCGCCAGCAGTAGCGCCGGAGAAAATCGCCCTATCATCAATATAAATTAGCCCTCTAATTTGCTTGTATTTAAACGATCAGCGACGAGATCCCATCAGAGCTCAGTCGCAGAGTGATTTGTTTGAAGTACGTAAAATTTGAGGTCATTCTGTATTTCTTCATTTATTAAAAGATATGAAGACGGAAATACATGAAATGAGGCATGAAATTTTATCTCACCCTTTCAAATCATTGAATCCCGATGTAAAGTTGCGAAGCGATTCATGTAAAGATTCATCCAAAGAGATCAGGAAACATGATGACGACGTATGTCACAAACAGGATAGCCTTATACACTCTGATAAGATCAGGCACATGAATGAATCGCCGAGAGAGGCTAACATCGAGTATCGTGAGCCAACGACAACTATGAAACGATTGCTTTGTCTGTCTATGAGAGAAGTAGAAACGAATCAAGACAAGAATATAGGATTGCGTTTAGCACTTCCTGACAAAATTGATGTAATGAGAGGACTACAAGCTCCAACAGCTTTTCAAGAGCATGGGATAGCAGAATCGCCATTTTCAAAGAAATTGATGATTGTCCCGGACTATAATATACCCTCACAATTAGCTTCATTTCGTCGGATCAGCCTTGGAACACCAATTCACTTGCACGTGCCTTCGGTGAAGCATGATGATGATAATATTGACAATGATGAATTCGAAAGGAAAAAAGAAGAAATTGTTATAAGAACCTCAGAGCTAGAGCCCAGTGTGCATCAACTTGTCATTCCATCGGCAACTGATTTGCTTATTCACGCTAGAATATGTAGCCTTCTTGAAGGATATGATCACCTACTAGAATCAAGAGCTAAAGCTAGAAAAACCTGGTTTGACTTTAGCTCATTGGTTGGATTGGATCGGTAAGTTTTACTAATTTATCTTTAAAACAGCGTAACTTTACAATCATGTTTATGCTAAGCGACCGTTATAAAGGTCTGAACTTGAGACTATGTACCTGCAAGCAATTGGCAAGAAACCAATAGTTCCATTGTCTATAGGAAATGAAGAAAGTGCCGGCCCTCCACCATTACCTAAAACACCCCTTGGAAATCCTTTTGCAACTATTCTATCTGAAAAACCTTTAGCATCACTAGACAGCCTCAGTTTAGATGCGTCATCAAAGTCTAAAGAAATGAACTCTATATCATCGATGAAAAGTTCGAAGCCTCATCCGTCGATCATTCGATCGTTGCTAGAGTGCGCAGATGACCTTATAGTCGAAGGATATTTTACTGAGACTATTGGACATGACTATTTTCTTGAACATAGTAATCACACCTCTTGCATCCAAGCGTCGGTCTTTAGCTCCCAGCGACAGCGTCAGTTTGTTGTATGCTTCCGCGGTTCGCGTCTACAACATGCTGAGCCAGTTAAAAAGCGAGAGACACAAACATATGCTAATGGTGAACCATGTCTGTTCCATCAACGAACTCCTTTTCCAGTTTGTCCGAACTTCAAAATTGCCTATTTTGAGGCCAACGTAGAAAGAAAAGTATTTGATCTACTCGATAAATTATCAACTGCGAATCCATTTTGTGATGTGGTGTTTACTGGGCACTCATTCGGCGGGGTCTTAGCAATATTCGGTGCAATGCGTTACGCTGAGAAATATCCTATGATGACTGTCTCGTGTCACGTATTTGGCACACCTAAAATTGGTGGCAGCCCTATGAGGCATTTTATACACTCACTACCGAATTTAAACGGTGAGACAGCATGAATCTCCGTGTCGTGTTTTTCAATCTGTAAATATTGATTTAATTTTTTATTTCCCTGTTTATTTTCATAGTAATCAGAGTCGAGTATGGTCTTGATCATTATGTTGACTTACCAATCGGCCCTAAATGGGAACATGTGGGACATACCATTAAAATCACACCATATTCGTCATCATCTAACTCTAAGTCCCTTGCTTTCCAGAAGGTTGCACTACCAAACTCACCTGAGGGTAACACCTCATATCTGACGACCACTGTAGCTGCGTTTAAATTCGGAAAATTGTGCAATGGATCTGTTGCTGAGCAAAAGGATAAGAAACGTATTAGTAGAGTGCTTGAGAAAGACGATCATGAAATGCGTAGCTACTTACATGCGCTGGAACAATTTACTCATCTCTGCTTTCCGTGGGTAAACCATTTCGTTGGAGAATATGGAGATGGTATCGTATCGCGCGATAATGAGGAGAGGTTTGTGTCTTAGCCTAGAAAATCTACGATTAACAATAAGATTCTAATAATCATCGATTACCTAAACGAGGATGGTTGTAATGCGTCGTGTATATCTTCCATCCTCATGTCGATACACTCGTTTAGTAGTGGTCCTGCTTTTCCTAGAGAACCGAAATACTTCGAAACATCCATTTTCATTCCAGCACGGGCACGTAAAAGCACAGGGGCACTGTAGCGCTTTGCTCCATTTGTTACAGTAACGACCCGATGAACCGAAGCTGGTATCTCATTCCTAGAACACAATTGTAGCAGTTCCCCGGGTAAGACAACAACATAACGGCAATGCCACGGGAGAGTAACTCTATTCTGCTCGCCTCCGTCCGTAGTGAATACTGACTCGAAATCTGAATCGACATTATCATTCTGTCGTAATTCGTTCTTCCAAGCATCTCGAGATCTCAGTTCCGGGCGAAACCATCTATTAGCAGTTTCATCAAATATTTCAAGTCCACTTACTTTTGCAACAGGACTTCGGATTCAACAACAAAGAACGTATATGCGATAAATCAGACATACTAAATTGCACAGAAAAATTAATAAAATTGAAAACATACACTATTGTAACAAAGCTTGTATCGGTATGTGCCCCAAAAGTCTCTGAGAGGCCGGTTTTAGACTGCTTATCAGAATAGGAACATATTCGATGGGGGCTAAGGGAACGTTTAGTTCGACGATTACATATACAACGAAAGTGTATGTTCGATAAAGGACATCGTACCTCATACAAACACTCCCCTCGCCTCGGTTGGAGGGAAGAATAAGACCATCGTCTATTAATTCGTCACAAAGTCGCGCTGCACTTTCAGAGGCGTCAACTTTGGCAAGACGCTGCATTTCTCTTTCAACTCGCTCATCTGATACTTCTAAATGAGGTTCGTCGTCTTCTTCTTCTGGTTCAACATCATCCTCATGCAAATATGTACCCCCATCTTGAACTTTCACATCTTTTAAGAAGGCCTTTGCCTCTACACTTGCTGCTGCGACAGCTATTCTTGTGCAGTCTTTTCCGACATTATACATAATTCTGAACGCTTCCGTGAAAGCCTTAACTCCTTCCATTCCTATAATGCTTTCAATTTCATCGGGCACGATATTTTTGCCGTTACTTGATCTCTTGAGACGTGTCTCTAGAAATCGCATATTCCCATCTTCATAACTCGCAAAACCGACTGTTGCATGCTTAGAACCTGCATCTTTTGTCGCACTCAAGGGCGATAAGGATTTCAATATTGCTTCGTCGTGGTCTAATCTTTCAAAGAATGAATCAATCATTTTCCACATGTTTGCAAGTTTGACTGCAGCGTCGTAGGTTTTACCCCCATCGGTAATATCCACGATCAAGCAACCATGATTCGCGAAAGCATCCATCACGTGTAACGTGGCTGAAGTTTATAATGTCGTTTGGTGAGAGTGAAGATAATCTATTTATTTCGAGAGAAATCGGTACTTCGCACTTACTTGTAAGATTTTCGGTCCCATCAACATTTTTATTTTCCTCCAACAAATCTTTGCACAACATGATATTATAACCCATTGAATCTTCACCCCTAAATACCACGTCTTCGGACTCCGTTTCTCTTGGGCTCACTTCCGCTCTTCGTTCATTATCGTTACCTAAGTCTTTTAGTGTCACAATTTCTTCGTCTGGCATAACAATTCCTCTGTCTTTGGCTTCTGATCTATATTTTCCCGACGGATCTAGAGCTTTTAACAAGTCAGATATTTCCATTTCTTTGAATCTAACAGGGACATTACGAACTACAAAGTGAAATGGTTGTCCTGGATACCAAAGACCCAAGTCAATGGCATCTTCCAGTGAATCGAAGCTAGCTATTGTATCACCCTTGGGATTCAGTGAATTATCTAGAAGTTGAATAGAATCAATGTCACCCCATAAGCCTGAATCTTGACTACTAGCATCGTCTTTGTCAATAGCCAAATCCAGACCATTCTGATTCAAAGCTGCTTTTACAGCTTCCTTGGCAGTTATATCCATAGTATAAGTTCTATAAATCTTTTCCAAATCAGAAGGGAGAGACTCTGTTCCAGGCGGGAAACGTTTCAATGCAACAGACTGTAGAGCATCGTACATTCTCTTTGATAGTGGTCCGATGGAAAAGGACATACCGTCGATTCCTAAGTCATAAAATCCATCTGGACCCTTGGAGGTCTTTTTTCCTTTCGTAGATGGAATTTCATCGGATAAGTTACCTATACCACTTGGTGAGGACTTTTCTATCCAATTCAAACCAATTTTTCTTCCTTCAGCTTCACTCGATCCAGTGTTCATTTCGTCGCTTCCTCCTCCTCCATGACTACGTCGTGAATGATATGTATATAGAGGTCGGTGGCGTGTTGATGATGGTCGAAGTGTAACACGTCGACTGCTTGGCCATAAGACTAGACACGTACAGGAATGAAGCCAGTAGCATAGACATACGAGTGATGAAAGGAGGCAAGATTTCATTTCACAAAGATCCAACAGGGAGAGACGCAAGCATAATAGCCAACAGAAATCAGAATTTTATGGCCTGTAGTGGGCAATGTATTTATAATTGTACGCCCTAAATTAACAATCCTCGTACACATAGTAAGGACTAGGAGTTTGCTCGTACAGAGTACATAGGAATAGCCGACCGACGAAGTCAGAAGAATAACACAGACTTACAGCATAAAACGAGGTACGAATTGTATTGTAAAACGGATCACTTAACATGTGTTTTCGACTTAATAGGGAGACGCAGAAGTTAACAATGGAGCGCGGTTGAAATTTTCTAAGAGTCGATGATGATGAAAATTGAAGCTTATGTACTGCATACAACACCGCTCACTGACAATCTTAAGATCCTGAAGTAATCACGACATGGTATGAACTAAGATTTCAGAGCCGAGTACCGAGAATTCCACAGAGGGATAACTTCATGATTAGTTAACATGCGTGTTTGGAAGTCAGTGTTCTTAAATTTGGATCAGTAAGCAATTTGATCTATAACTAACACATTTGCACCTTCGTCGAAGTTAGAAAATTTATGACCCACATGAACTTGAAACAAACATAAGCAATTTTTATCTCCTTCAAAGCATAAAGTCGGGATCCGGAACGTTGTTGTAAAATGAATTAGATTTCAGAGATCAATACTACGACGAGAAGAATGAATAACTCTCCCAATATCATGACTTCGACTCGTAACTCCTTGCTTCGTAGCTATACAGTCGGTTCAATAATTCAGCTTTAACACCTGTGACTTTCAACCCATAAGTTCTAAGCTTTTCTTTTAGCTCCGGGACTGTTAATTTCACATAATATAATTTAGTCGAAGGTTCGTCACTAAAGTTTGCTTGGGTACCCTTAGTTCTGTCTATCATTCTATCGATTCCGTCAGACGCTCTTTTTGGTTTTCCTTCTCTTTTACGTTTCTTTTTCGGCTCAACAGCCATTACAGAGACAATTTTCTTGACTATTTCTGGCTTCTGTATATTGAGATCGCCTCTACTTGTACCTTTTTTCTGAAGTTTCATAGAAATTTCAAATGAATCTGATTCTTCAATCCTTGGAGACGTTGATGAATCTATCATTTGCTCCTGAGTTATCACCACCGTATCCGTCGAAGATAATTTTTCATATGCTGATGACGAGACTTCTGCTGGCATCAGTTCGGGAGAATCGGTCAAGTTCTCTCTAGTGTCTACCTTATCTGGACGTAGTTCCAGATTGATTTTTTCACCACTTGGTTCTTTGTTTTCAATATTCCGTGAAGAAATCCGAACCTGGTCATCCATTAATCCTGATTCTTGAAGTTGGATTCCTTTTGATAAATCATCAAGCAAATGCACTCCATTGGCTGTGATCGTTTCTAGCTTTTCATCTTGAAGAATATCCCTAGAATCCTCGCCAAGACTTGCATCAGGTATTTTGGGTTGGTCATTTTTGAGTGCTAGCTGTTTTTCATCAAGGTCATTGATGACAACAGTCGCTTGCACTTTCGATTTTGATGTCTTTTTCTTCGGCTTCTTTTTGTCAACTGCGGTGATGGCGCCTTTCTCAGTGTCTTTGGATGTCGTAATATGATTATTTGTCGTGTAATCTGTCGATGGGAAAACAGCTGAGCTAATAATAGCAGATGATGAGATGGAGTCGTCAGTCGATATGGATTCCTGTGTCGACGACGGTGATGGAAGATCACTTGATATCATTCTATTATACAAAGTTTCTGAATTTTGTTTAACGATGTAAGTAAAAAACACTTCACCACTTGATTCTTTGTCTTTGGTATTACGACTGTAGTCAGAAATCCTAACGTTATCATCGAGTATAGGTGCATCATGACGATATTTTTCGTCAAGAGAAAGCCCTGATTCATCGGCTTCAACCTTTTTGGACCATTGATTATTAACAAGAATACTTTGGTTCAATTCTACAACTGTTGTAATAGATCTCTCTACGTGAGCATTTTGGAGTAGTATGTCATTCTCTTGGGCTAATGATTCCATAGCTCGGATAACATCGGACTCTACTTTTGATTTGGCTATCTTCCTTTTCGGCTTCTTTTTTGCAGCCACTGTAGTTTTATAAAATTTCCCTGTATCTTTGAATGTCGTGTCGTCTTCGTTGATGGATATACTAGACGATGCCGTTTCTGTATTGTTTTTCAAGATCGAAGGTATATTATGTTGAGTCGTTTTCTCAGAGTCTACCAATGACACATTAGAAGAGATAATAAATATAATAAATCGTGAGTAGATAAAGTTGTCAGAAGATCATGTTTACTCGACAGCATTCGAGTTTCTAACGCACCTAGACGTTGTTCAACAGTGGGTGTAACAAACTCTACACTCATTGCTACTTCATCTTCAATAGCTTTATCATTCGTTCTGAATCCGCTCAATGAATCAACAGCAGACTGATCTGTATGATCGTATTTCAACTCCATTGACACTTGATTATTAAGAAAATTACTATCACTTTTCCCTATAATTGGCGAGTGTTGCTCAGTATGAACAGTAGGGAATGGTACGTTTGTTATTCCTTGAATCCTCTCCAAAAATTCTTCTTCAAGTTGTTGTTTTGATGCATCCTTTAATTGTTGTTGACTAGCTATAGGCTCATGGTTTGTTACATCCTCAACAAGAGTCACATTCACAGCTATGTCAGTTGCATTCTTTGATTGTATACGATTTGCTGCACGTTCCTTGGTATATGTAGTATAAAGATGCATTAAATATTCCGTAGAATTCCATGTAGCTGCTCCAACAGTACGTAGCAAATCACCCGCTTTCCCAGGTGTAATAGCAATATACATGGCTCCGATACTCATGATACCACATGCTGTAGGATTCTTTCCGACGACAGCCGATATTCCAAGGCCCACGAGAGCCGCGCCCATGAGAGTTTCTACGGGTACACCTTTCTCTACATTTCTATCAAAAATGGGAAACTGAAGTGAAAAGAATATGTAAACGAATGAAACCAAAATCATCCACTCCGTAAAAATATAAAAATACCAACATACCAAAGTCTCTGTGAGCCAGTCTCCAACTTGTTGAGGTAAGAGTGAAGTTAAGTTGGAATCTTCTTCATGTACAGTACGATTTGAAATATTATCGGTCATTGTCTCCGAATCTTTGAGGCTCATACTTGGAGGTTGTAGGAGAAAGTATGGAACTGTAAATTCAGTACTTTGTAATTTCTCATCATGACTCGGAATTTCAATGTCTGTCTTCGATATGATAGGATTTGATTGATGAGATGATGGATTAGACTCTAATGAACTAGTTTGAGATTGAAGCGCTCGAATCATAGAAGTAGCAGTAATGAAAGGTAGATTATTATATCGCTTTCTTGAGTATGAATGTATTTTTGTAATAACATGAGTGGCAAAAGTTGATGTTGACGAAAAGGCTAAGGTCGTGCCGAGTAACAACTGCAGATAGGTCAAAAAGAATGTAGTGTAAACCATCATGTCTTCTTGAAGGTATGGATAGTTTAGTTTATATTCTACACGTTCATATGCTAATTCCGCAAGTTTCCAAGAGCAGGCCAAAAGGGCACCCCTACCTCCTACCTCGGTCTTATATAAATTACCCCATAGAAATGCAAGTTGAAGTAAGTGTTCTCATGAAAAGATGCTTGCTATGTAGCCTCGTCCTTATCCGCTTGCTGCTACTCTATGTAGAGATGTAGAGCTGCCTGAAGAGCGCCTGTACCGTAGCCACATGTACCCAAACTTGTACATACACATGAAGTGTATGTAGCACTTTAATAAAACGACTACCTACTGTAGTACCAAACCATCACTGGGTTCAACAACAGTAGGACTACAGTACAAATGACATTGGGGTGCAATATGTCTCTATTACGTAATCGCATCTGGTTGAGTTGAATGTCTGGTAGCTACATTCTGGCTGATGAAAGCCTAGATACGGTTACCAAAACAATACGTCTTCGACTTTACGCTAGTGAATCAATGGTCAAACCCTTGCATGAAGCTAACTCCAAAGAAGATCCTAACGTTTGAAAAAGTTGTATCAAGAATAGTACATGTGAATGACTCGGTTTCCTCGGAAAATTGGTACCGCTCCTTTGGATTGAAAAATGTCTTCAATCCTACTAGTAGGACCTTGTCAACAAGAATACTTTTATCGAATCTACCGAATGAAGATAAATATGCTCATCTGTCCTACTGCTTCATTCAATAGCATTATTCAGTATTCTATAGGAAAACAAGATATTAAATCATGTACCACTCATATTTGCATTGATGCATTGACTTTGCATTCGAACGTTAAAAGTAAAGAAACCATTTAATCATGCCTTACGAAATTGTAGACGCCAATAACCTGAGGTAAACTTTTGTCGCATACAAAAGGAATACAGTACTCTAACATTCAAAGATGAGAACACTGTAAACACGGTTCAGATGATACATGGGCGCAACCATTGATCAACGAATATCCGTCGTAATACTCTATCTATGAATGATCATTCATTGTAGAAATATAAAAAAACAAACAAAGGTATTAGGAAACGAAAGAAACAATCAGCAGTCACTAATGCGATACGATTAATCTCGTAGTAACAGTTAATTTATAACATGCCTGTAAACAAAAATCTTTAACACTTAACGAACGGATAGTCCTTACACCCCTAACTATTTAAGACATCTACACTAATTGAGGATAAACAGCAATTTAATTTGCACCCCAAATATTACTCAGTCACGAGGCAACAGCAACATCTATCACGTTTCATTCACATGATGATGACTATATCCTAACAGCTTTTGGTCCTACCAAGACATCCTTCGAAGTTGGACCTGACTTGGATGATCCAGTGGGCGGTGGACCTGACTTGGATGGTCCAGTGGGCGGTGGACCTGACTTGGATGGTCCTGTAGGTGGTGGTACGTCTGGTGATCCCTTTCCGCCTGAGGGTCCATCAGGAGATCCCTTACCGCCAGAGGGTCCATCAGGAGATCCCTTACCACCAGAGGGACCATCAGGAGATCCCTTACCGCCAGAGGGTCCATCAGGAGATCCTTTTGAAGGCCCCGATGGACCTCCTTTTGATGGACCGTCCATGCAATCATCATCGTCACAGTCCGAGTAGCCTTTTCCGCCCTTGGATGGTCCCGATGGACCTCCTTTCGATGGTCCAGATGGCCCCCCTTTTGATGGGCCATCCATGCAATCATCATCGTCACAGTCCGAGTAGCCTTTTCCGCCCTTGGATGGTCCCGATGGACCTCCTTTCGATGGTCCAGATGGTCCCCCTTTCGATGGACCATCCATGCAATCATCATCGTCACAGTCCGAGTAACCTTTTCCACCCTTTTTACTCTTGCCCTTTTTACTCTTGTTTATGTCCTTTGCATCCTTGCTTTTACCCTTTTTGCCTTTAGATTTAGACCCTTTACCACCCTTGGATGAGCCTCCTTTTGATGGACCGTCCATACAATCGTCGTCGTCACAGTCCGAGTAGCCTTTTCCGCCCTTGGATGGTCCAGATGGTCCTCCTTTTGATGGGCCATCCATGCAGTCATCGTCGTCACAGTCCGAGTAGCCTTTTCCGCCCTTGGATGGT
>Ga0169931_10014958_pt1 | contig 10438 bp, 10 predicted proteins | sample Kivu_15m_20L_FD_129675 | JGI IMG/M metagenome (GOLD analysis project Ga0169931, IMG submission 129675) | Freshwater microbial communities from Lake Kivu, Western Province, Rwanda to study Microbial Dark Matter (Phase II) - Kivu_15m_20L... | ecosystem: Environmental > Aquatic > Freshwater > Lake... | reverse complement strand
CTGTTCCTGGTAATCACATTTCTATAATGCGTGAGCCTCATGTTCAGGTTCTGGCTCAACACCTGAGAGCATCTCTCCACCAAGCACAGGGGGGTTAAATAGGGTTAAGCTGTTAATGCCGGAGTGCGACTCGTTCTCTCTAAATGAGTAGAAATACTCAGGGATGGGAGTTAAGGCTGGGTAAAACCAGACTCTTATAACTATGTGTTCATGGTGCGATTCGTTCTCTCGAAAGGAGCATTAACGCTCAGGGATGAGAGGTAAGACTGGTAAAAACCAGATTCTTATAACCGTTCGTGTTCATGTGGGTGAAAATCTCACCCCCTAGATGCAAGGGTGACAGCATCTCGCTTACGGTAGCGACTAGCCATCAATCCGTAAAGCAGAAAGAAAAATTATGTGAAAGCCTCAAGTAAGGTTTTGAAGACGAGTCGGTCAGGTGACTGACCAGCTTAGTTTAATCAGTAAAAGTCTTGCCCCCAACGGTAGCAGTATACAACTATAAATAAATTTTGTAAACTCTTCTTCACAAAACGTTAAAAACTTAATTTAATGAAAAAAATCAACACATAAGTTAACAACTTTCCCAGAATAACTGATCAAATTCTTGATATATTGTGAAACAAGCTACAAATTAAGTGCTGTGCAACTTCTTTTTCTTTCGCTTACCACACTGATGGATTTCTGTCAACCACATTCTCTGTTGGTCTGTTCACAATTATTAGGCGCTATCAGGAATGGGGCAAGAGAAAGAAATAAAAGAGAATTTTTATTCACAGGATGAGGAAACAGCAGAAGTGCAGATTCACGCGCCCCAATTTTGGGAGAACATTTGTTGCAAAATGTTAACAAATGTACGTTGGCCACCTCTAACAAAAAATTTTTCCTAATTTTTCCCCAATTAGTGAGGGTAAAAAGCTGGAGTGAGAGAAAATTGCACAAAACGTGATTTGATTAAGTAATTAAAGAGTGACTTCTTGGAAGGGAATTTATGTCTTACGCTCAAACGAAGCCCCAGAGTAAATCAGGGTATCAAGCCGGGGTTAAAGATTACAGACTAACCTATTACACCCCAGATTACACACCTAAAGATACAGACCTTCTTGCCGCATTCCGGATGACTCCCCAACCTGGAGTTCCCCCCGAAGAAGCTGGTGCTGCTGTGGCTGCTGAGTCTTCTACTGGTACTTGGACAACTGTGTGGACAGACTTACTCACAGATCTAGACCGCTACAAAGGTCGTTGCTACGACATCGAACCAGTTCCGGGTGAAGACAACCAGTACATTGCTTATGTGGCCTATCCTCTGGATTTGTTCGAGGAAGGATCTGTGACCAATATGTTTACCTCTATCGTTGGTAACGTATTTGGTTTTAAAGCCCTGCGGGCGCTACGTCTAGAAGACTTGCGGATTCCTGTAGCTTACCTGAAAACCTTCCAAGGACCTCCTCACGGTATCCAGGTAGAACGGGACAAATTAAACAAATATGGTCGTCCTTTGCTGGGTTGTACTATTAAGCCCAAATTAGGTTTGTCCGCTAAAAACTACGGACGGGCTGTATACGAATGTTTACGCGGTGGCTTGGACTTCACCAAAGACGACGAAAACATCAACTCTGCGCCATTCCAAAGATGGCGCGATCGCTTCTTGTTTGTAGCAGAAGCTATCCATAAAGCACAAGCAGAAACCGGTGAAATCAAAGGTCACTACCTCAACGTCACCGCCCCCACCTGTGAAGAAATGCTGAAGCGGGCTGAATTCGCCAAAGAACTGAAAATGCCCATCATCATGCACGACTACCTCACAGCAGGTTTCACCGCTAACACCACCCTGGCTCGTTGGTGTCGTGATAACGGTTTATTGCTGCACATTCACCGGGCAATGCACGCTGTAATCGACCGTCAAAGAAACCACGGTATTCACTTCCGCGTATTAGCTAAAGCTCTGCGTATGTCTGGTGGTGACCACATCCACACTGGTACTGTGGTTGGTAAATTAGAAGGTGAACGTGGCATTACTATGGGCTTCGTTGACCTATTGCGGGAAAACTACGTTGAGCAAGACAAATCTCGCGGTATTTACTTCACCCAGGATTGGGCTTCTATGCCTGGTGTAATGGCAGTGGCTTCTGGTGGTATTCACGTATGGCATATGCCAGCACTAGTAGAAATCTTTGGTGATGACTCCGTACTACAATTTGGTGGTGGTACTCTTGGACACCCCTGGGGTAATGCACCTGGTGCAACTGCTAACCGTGTAGCTTTGGAAGCTTGTATCCAAGCCCGTAACGAAGGTCGCAACTTGGCTCGCGAAGGTAACGACGTTATCCGCGAAGCTGCTAGATGGAGTCCTGAATTGGCCGTTGCTTGCGAACTGTGGAAAGAAATTAAATTCGAGTTCGAGGCCATGGATACTGTCTGATCCTTTTACTTTTATGGGCTGGGGTCAAACATGAATCTAAAGCAAATTGCGAAAGAAACAGCCAAAACTCTCCAAAGCTACCTCACCTATCAGGCGCTGCGGACTGTGTTGGCACAACTAGGTGAAACAAACCCGCCTTTAGCGCATTGGTTGCAAAACTTTTCATCGGGGAAAATCCAAGATGGAGAAGCATATATTGAGCAACTTTTCCGAAAACAGCCAGATTTGGCACTGAGGATCATGACCGTTAGAGAATATATAGCGGTGGAAATCGCCGAGTTCCTCCCAGAAATGGTTTGTACTGGCATTCAGCAAGCCAATATGGAACAGCGTCGCCAGCACCTAGAGCGCATCACACGAATAGATACATCTCACCCCAGTCCACCATGGGACAACCAGACCAGTTCAGACCCCAATAGTGAACAGTCATAATTTGACTGTTCATCAACAACTAATACCCATCGCAATCCATTATCAAAAGCCATGCAAACTTTACCAAAAGAGCGTCGTTACGAAACCCTTTCCTACTTACCCCCCCTTTCTGATGCTCAAATTACCAAGCAAGTTCAGTACATTCTGAATCAAGGTTACATCCCAGCTGTAGAGTTCAACGAAACCTCAGAACCCACAGAATTTTTCTGGACAATGTGGAAACTACCTTTATTCAACGCCACATCCACTCAAGATGTATTGAGCGAAGTACAAGCTTGCCGTTCTCAATACAGTAACTGCTATATCCGTGTTGTAGGTTTTGACAACATCAAGCAGTGCCAAGTTCTCAGCTTTATTGTTCACAAACCCAGCAGATACTAAAACTCAACCAGCTGAATTAATTTGGGGAAACTTGAGTTAATTTTGCCCCATTAGAGAGGTAGAAAAATCTACCTCTTCTATTTATTTTGTATTGCGGGCATTTTGCCCGCTAAGGATGTACCCCACTGGGGCAAAATTTGCTATGAAGTCTAGGTAGTTTTTTCAAAAATCAAATAGTCCCATATAAGAATTGTCTATACTAAATGCAGCAACATTGCTATGAAGAAGCTACTAATGTCATCATCAATTGAAACAATTTTTGATAAAAATATACAAATTCCCCCGTTAGAAAGTGGCGATCGCCTCACACGTCCAGAATTTGAGCGCCGCTACACAGCCATGTCAAATATTAAGAAAGCTGAACTTATAGAAGGAATTGTATACTTGGCCTCACCGTTACGTTTTAGAAGTCATGGACAACCTCATGGAAATATGATTGGCTGGTTGTGGACTTACAAAGTGGCTACCCCTGGTGTGGAGTTAGGTGACAATGTTACAGTCCGCCTAGACCTAGATAATGAACCACAGCCTGATGTGATTTTGTTCATTGACGAACAACTAGGGGGACAAGCACATATTAGTCATGATGACTACATAGAAGGCGCGCCAGAATTAGTGGCGGAAGTTGCTGCTAGTAGTGCCGCAAATGATTTGTATGATAAAAAACGAGTATATCGCCGTAATGGAGTGCAAGAATATCTGGTTTGGCAGATTTTTGAGAACAAACTGGATTGGTTTTATTTAGACAATGGTGAATATATGTTGTTAAATACTGATGCTAACGGCATCATCAAAAGTCGTGCTTTTCCGGGTCTCTGGTTAGATGTACCTGCATTATTAACAGGAGAAATGACAAAAGTTTTAACAGTCCTGCAACAAGGCTTGAACTCTCCAGAACATCAAGAATTTTTGCAACGTCTATCATAAATATAGCCCATTTCAGGTAAATCTCACAATCCTAAAATCAATCGAGCTAAATTGAGATAAATTAACACTCCCAACACATCAACAGCAGTGGTAATAAACGGGGCTGACATCAAAGCCGGATCTAACCCCATAGCACGAAATATAAATGGTAAAGCGGAACCAGAAACAGAAGCTAAAACGCAGATAGAAAGTAAACTTAATCCTACAGCCAGGGCTACAAAGAAATTACCTTGTAAAAAGTATGCCCACAGGATCACTACAGTACCTAACATAGCTCCTAACAATATGCCAGCGATCGCCTCTCGTCTGACTATATCTAACGCTTGATGAGGGCGGACATCTTCTGTATTCAAACCCCTAATCACCACTGTAGAAGACTGCGCTCCCACATTCCCCCCAGTACCAATCAACAAGGGTATAAAGGCCGTTAAAGCAACTACTTTTTGTAAAACATTCTCTTGATTAGTAATCACCGCAGCAGTGGCACTATTGGTAATTAACAGAATCAACAACCATACTACCCGCCTACGGGCAACAGTAAACAAGTTAGTTTGAAAATAATTATCACCGCCAGATTCTACACCACCCAGTTTATAGATGTCTTCTGTGGTTTCTTGCTCTAAAATATCAAGAACATCATCCACAGTGACAATACCCACTAAACGCTGTTCTGCATCCACTACAGGTATAGCCACAAAGTCATAGTGTTGAATTGTCCGGGCTACTTCCTCTTGGTCTGTATCTGTATGTACAAATACCACATCACGGGTCATAATACTGCCAATAGTTTGGTGTGGTTGAGCCAATATTAAGTCCCGCAGAGAGAGAATACCAGTTAGGCGACGAGCATCATCTGTCACATAAATATAGTAAATTGTCTCTCTCAAGTTAGCCAAAGAACGAATTTGCTCCAGGGCTTGAGTAGTGGTAATATTTTCCTTAAGTGACAAATACTCAGGGGTCATAATTCGCCCAGCAGTGTTGGGTGCATAACCTAACAGCAAAGCAGTTGCATCCCGTTCAGCCGGACTTAGTTGCTGCAACAGTCGCCGGACGACTTTAGCAGGAAGTTCATCAAAAAGACGCGCACGATCATCAGGTGACATATTCTCGACAATTTCTTGTACATCCTGACGCTTAAAGTCTTCGATTAGTGTTTGTTGGACACTTGGATCCAGGTATTCAAAAACTTCTATAGCCTCTTCTTTAGAAAGTAACCGAAAAGCGATCGCTTGGGTAGCTTCTGGCAAACCTCCAATTGACTCGGCAATATCTGCAAGCTGAACCGGAACTAACAAGGCTTTGGCACCTTGATAGTTCTTTTGTTCCATTAGCACTTGTAGCTGCTGGCGTACTAAGTCTTGTAACTCTTGTCTGGTTCTGCTTTGCATATGTGAAATCAAACGTGGCTGATGCAGGGAATGTTCTCTAAGTGCTGGCGGTATTGCCCGAAATGTGTCAGTTTACCATTACCTCTAAGCTGTAAGGGCAAAAAAATTGTATCACCTCAGCGGCCATTCCATCGGCCACAGGTAACCTTTGCCTAGTCCACAGACTCAGCAATATTCAGTACTGCTAAACATCCCAAATTCTCATCAGTAGATGTTCTGTTGAGACTCCCACAAACATTAACTTGACTTACTTGAATTTAACGAAACAAGCGATCGCTTGTTGACTTCTGGCCAGTTAACTACTTGCCACCAATTGTTTAAATACTCACCCCGACGGTTGCGATATCTCAAATAATATGCGTGTTCCCACACATCGTTACCCATAATCGGGTATGCACCATCCATAATGGGGTTATCTTGATTAGCTGTGCTGACAATTTGTAATTTACCTGCGGGGTTACGCACTAACCACACCCAACCACTACCAAAGCGATCGCTTCCTGCTTTGTTAAACTGTTGTTTAAATTCCTCAAAACTGCCAAAAGTTTCCTTAATCTCTGCGGCAATTTCGTCTTGTGGTTCTCCACCACCTTCCGGACTCATGATTTGCCAAAAAATGGTGTGGTTGAGATGTCCACCACCGTTATTACGAACCTTTATGCGGATGTTCTCGGGAACATCGTTTAAGTTCCGTAGCAAAGCTTCCACACTGCTTTTTTGCAAATCTGGTTCATCTTTGAGAGCATCATTAAGGTTTTTCACATAGCTGGCGTGATGTCCGTCATGATGTAGTTTCATAGTTTCTGCATCAATGGCTTTTCCTAATGCCGCATAATCATAAGGTAAAAGAGGTAGCCTTGCCGGTCCTGCGCTAAGTTCCTCGTCAGGAGAAGCTACAGGGGGAAATGTTGCAGCAGTGGTAATTGCTTGAGGGGGTTGTGATTCAGCTATGGGTACTGTTGTTTGACCCGTCGTTTGACAAGACATTACTAGAATCGACACCAGCAGACTTGTGAGGAAAAGGGCAATTTTTGCTCTGATAAATTTTGACATAATCATTCACACTACTAATCTAGAAAGATTATATTTTTCATACCCCTGTTCTGACAATAGCCAAGAGAATAGAATTAACAATTGCTAAAGCCAGAGAACCAATTAATGCACTCCAAAAGCCCCATCTGAGACTGAAACCCGGAACTAAAGCGGCAGCTAGACCAAAAATAATGGCATTTAACACGAAGAAAAATAATCCAAAACTCAAAATAATGACAGGTAATGTCAATAAACTCAGGATTGGCAGCAAAATCGCATTTAATATGCCGAACACAGCCGCAGCGATCGCAGCCTTAGCAAAACTATCAATTTCAATTCCTAAAGGCAGTCTAGAAATAATTAAAAAGCTAATTGTCGTCACAAACCAAGTTAGAATTATGTTTAACATTGATTCTTCCTCACAGATAATTAATTACTACTTTTCCTAATTTCATGAGCATAAAAAATACTTGCTCTGGTTGATTTTAACATGAAATATTTATCTTTTAATTCAGATGTTTAATCTATTTCTTTAGATATATAACTAAAACTCATAAACAAAACTATCGGCAGATATAAGATATTATTACCTTTGCTAAATATATAATATTGATATAAATATAATATAACCATTTAGAGGAATAGCAGACATAATATGCTAACAATATGCTAACACAGTTTAATAACAAATTAATTTTTATGTTTTATGTCAAATAAAAAGACAAAAATATGGCGTAAGATAAAAGCGGATTAACAAGAGTTAATATTATGTCTATTATCAAATCACCAATTAACTTTGTATCGCCAACCAACTTATATATAGCTGAGGTTTAAAAATATGTCTGTTGAGCAAATTTTGCTAAAAAAAATAGCTGAAGATATAAATTTTTACCAAGTCACTCGTAGTGAAGTTCAACAAGAGCAAATGCCACAAGACAGCTTAGATATACCTGATATAGTCTTAACTTTATCTCCTGTAGCCCTGCTATTCAGTTGGGTGATGTTTTTCTTGATATTGCAAAAAATTCGCACATTTTTGGACAACAAAATGGTTTTTACTGCCAAAGGTTCACATAAAGTCCCCTGTAAAAACTGTAGGTTTTATTCAAATAATCATTACCTAAAATGTGCTGTACAACCTTCCATTGTCTTGACTGAAGAAGCAAAAGATTGCTCAGAATACTCACCGAAAAATGGTAAATTTTCGCGAAATGGCTTCTTTAAATAGTCAGTTAACTTTAACTAACCTGACCTAAATCTCGTTGTCGCTGTAACCAACTAGCCAAATCATTGGCGGTAATGATACCCCTGAGTAAACCGTTTTGAATTACCAGTACACGGCGGATTTGTGAGTCTTGCATTTTTTGCAAAACTTTAGACATTTCCTCGTCGGGACGAGCGGTAACACCGTTTTCTGTAGGAATCATTGTATCTTTGACAGTCCGATATTGCCATTCTTCTCTGGGAATATCTTTGACTTGATTTAAAGTGATAATGCCTACAGGTTGATTATCTTCTGTGACGGGAAAGGAATGATAACGACGATTGAGAAAATAATTATCTACTAATTCTTGGAGTTTTATATCAGGACTAACAGTTTCTGGATAAGGGGTCATAATTTCTCGGGCTTGTATCCCTTCTAAAGTAGTGCGAAGCAAAAGTTCTTCATAGCTAGTCTCAGCAGCATTATACAAAAACCAACCAATGAGAATTAGCCATAGTCCGCCTAAGATTACCCCAGAAAACATATCCAAAATACCAAAGGCAATCAACAAATAACTTAACCATTTTCCTGCTGTAGAAGCGATTTTTGTGGCTTTTTTCAGATTCCCAGTATATTTCCAGAGTAAAGAACGAAAAACACGACCACCATCTAAAGGAAAGCCTGGCAGCATATTAAAAATAGCTAGGGCTAAATTAATGGCTGCTAGGTAAGCAAAAACACCTGTAAATACTACACTCCAACTAAAACTGATACCCACATACCAAATCAAAGCAAAAAAGCCAGACAGCAGCAAACTAACTAACGGGCCGACTCCAGCTATTTGCAATTCATCCCCTGGAGTTTCCGCGTCCATACGGGTTCGGGAAACTCCACCAAAAATAAATAGGGTGATACCTTCGACGGGAATTCCTTTAGTTCTAGCTACGAAGGAGTGAGAAAGTTCATGTGCTAGCAGTGATGCAAAAAATAATAAGGTTGCTACTATGCCCATGCCAAAGTAAGTGGCATTGTCAAATCCAGGATAGTTGGCAGGAAATACACCAGCGCTTAAAGTCCATAGGACAAGAAAGAAAATCAACAACCAAGATAAGTCTACTCGGATTTCAAATCCTAAAATAGAACCAAGACGAAAACCTTCCATAGTAATTCTTGATTAAGACAGTTTGTTTTTCTGTCTCAAAAACTTTGTAAATATCACCGCAAGTGTAGAAAAAGGTAATTTATTTTGCTTCTAACAAATGATAGAAAGATAAGATATATCTTTTGACGGTTGCTATTTCGTCGGTAAAGCTTCTGCTTGCACTGTTATTTCTTTTCTGTTAGCATTGCGAGTAATAGTAATTGCCATGGTATCGCCAATTTTAGTACTTTCTACTTGTTCCTGTACTTGTTTAATATTTTCAATAGCAAGATTGTTAATACTTTCAATAATGTCTCCAGGACGCATTCCGGCACGGAATGCGGGGGAGTTGCGGAGGACTCCAAGGACAACTACACCTGTATCCTGAGTAATTATAATACCAATATCACTTTGATTAATTTTTTCACGCAATTCAGGACTTAACTGAGCCATTTGTACACCGATGTAGGGGTGATCAACTCGTCCTTTTTCGATTAATTGTGCTGCAATTCTTTGGGCGGTGTTGATGGGAATGGCAAAACCTAGCCCTTGAGCGCCTTGGATGATAGCGGTGTTCATACCAATTACTTCTCCCTGGGCATTTAGTAAAGGTCCGCCGGAGTTACCTGGATTAATGGCTGCATCCGTTTGGATAAAGTCAACTCGTTCTGCTGGTACACCCAGGGCAGCGACGGAACGCTGTGTGGCGCTAATAATTCCTTGGGTGACCGTGTTATCTAATCCTAAAGGATTACCAATGGCGATCGCTGATTCTCCTGGCTGTAAGTTATCTGAGTTACCTAATTTTACCGTGGGTAATTCAGTAGCTTCAATTTTGACCACAGCAACATCTGTTACAGAGTCTACGCCGATGACATCGCCTTGAAAACGGCGACCATCTTTTAATAAAACTGTGACATTATCTGCATCTGCTACTACATGGGCATTGGTAAAAATTATTCCATCAGCAGTAGTAATAAATCCTGATCCAAGACCTTGTTGCACTTCTTCCCTAGTGGGCAATTGTCGCTGAAAAAATCTTTCCATTAGAGGATCAGGGGATATTTCAACAGTGCGGGTAGAGTCAATTCGCACTACAGCCGGACCTACCTCTTGTACAACACGAGTTATATAGTTTAGGTCTGAGTTGGCGCTTTTGTTGGCTGGGACTTTTGGCGCTATGGGTTGTTGAACATTGGTGACATCTTTGGTAGGGATACACCCAGTCATGAGTAAAACCAAGCAAAGAGCAGGTTGCTTTAAAAGTTGTTTCATAGGTTAAGATTGGGACTGGGGGATGAATACCCAATCAGTGTCAGGGAAGAAAATCATTTCATCCTAGCCTGGCACTGTGGTAAGTAGATAAACCTATTGTGCATCATAACAGTATCAAGTGAAAATTACGGCAGATGTTAAGCGATAATTAAACTATATGTGTTAAAGGATGGAGGAAGTCATGATGAGTGCTGTAACTATACAATTACCCCCTCCTATGCAATTTACTGATG
>Ga0169931_10014957_pt1 | contig 10439 bp, 10 predicted proteins | sample Kivu_15m_20L_FD_129675 | JGI IMG/M metagenome (GOLD analysis project Ga0169931, IMG submission 129675) | Freshwater microbial communities from Lake Kivu, Western Province, Rwanda to study Microbial Dark Matter (Phase II) - Kivu_15m_20L... | ecosystem: Environmental > Aquatic > Freshwater > Lake... | reverse complement strand
TCACGGCAATGCCGCGCATTTGCAGCTTTTCCTGCAAGCGCGCGACATCCATGCCGGTGCCGCTGATATCGAAGAACACCAGATTGGTTTCCGGGTCTTCCACCTTGACGCCTTCAATCTGCGCCAGGCCGCGGGCCAGCGCCTTGGCATTGGTGTGGTCTTCGGCCAACCGATCAATATTGTGATCCAGCGCATAAATGCAGGCGGCGGCGCAAATGCCGCCCTGGCGCATGGACCCACCCAGGCGCTGCTTCCAACGCCAGGCGCGGCCAATGAATTCATGGCTACCGCAAAGCACCGCACCAAGCGGCGCGCCGAGCCCCTTGGTGAAATCCAGCCACACACTGTCATAGGACGCGACCATATCCCTGGGCGCCACACCGGCGGCGACACAGGCATTCATCAGCCGCGCACCATCCATATGCGTGGCCCAGCCTTCACCATGCGCAACGGCGGCTACCGTGTTGAGTTGTTCCAGCGGCCAAACCGCACCACCGCCGATATTGGCGGTTTGTTCCACTTCCAGCAGGCGCTGCGGCGGGGTGTAGCGGGTTTTGGGGCGAATGGCGCCGCGGAGGTCATCTGCCGTGAACATGCCCTTCGGCCCGCGCATCGGCATGATCTGCACGCCGGTCAGCGCGGCATGGGTGCCGCCTTCGCTATGCAGGATGTGGCTGGTTTCATGCGCCACCACCTCATCACCCTTTTGGCAATGCGTCAGGATCGCGACCACATTGCACATGGTGCCGGATGGCAAATACATTGCCGCTTCCTTGCCCATCACCGCGGCCATGCGGTCACAGAGCTCATGCACCGTCGGGTCATCGCCATGCTGCTCATCGCCCACTTCGGCGCGCATCATGGCTTCCTTCATGGCCGGCGTCGGGCGGGTTTGCGTATCGGAGTAGAGGTTGATGCGCACAGGCGGCGCACCTGGCGGCGGACGGTTCGGAGCATGGACCATGGCGGTATTCCTTTAATTCTGAGCATTTTCAAGCCAGGTGGACTCACTTGGCGACTCGGAAAATGCGGGCAAACAAAATTTTTAGGGCGTATCCGGGGAGCGGATGCGAACCGGAGACGCTCTAATTGCGCAGGATGCAACGTGCTGAGGCTTTCTGCCAGGGGGTGGTCCCGGGTTCCTATGGCGGGGCAAAACTGCAAGGCTTCGCACTGGAAGATTCCAGGGGAGAACCGCCATGCCCGATATCCGCAAACTCGTTTACCTGCGTGAGGAAAGTTTTGCGGAGGCCGGGCGCATCGCCCCGCGCCCCATCATCCGCGCCGTGGCGCTCATCCTGATCGGCAATCCCTATGCCGGGCGCTATCAGGCGGATTTGTTGCCGCTGGTGGAGATTGGCCCCGAGCTTTCCGCCCAAGTAGCGCCGGAATTGGTGAAGCTGCTAGGCGGGCCGGCGGTTTCCTATGGCAAGGGTGCCATTGTGGGCGCGGCGGGGGAATTGGAACATGCCGCGGCGATTTTGCACCCGGCCCTTGGCCGGCCATTGCGGGAAGCGATTGGCGGCGGTGCGGCGATTATTCCATCCTCGGCCAAGATGGGCGGGCCTGGCAGCGCGCTCGACCTACCGCTTGGGCATAAGGATGATGTCTGGTCTCGCGGGCATTTTGACGCGATCACGGTCAGCCTAGGCGATGGCCCGCGCCCGGATGAAATTCTGGTGGTGATTGGGCTCGCGGATGGCGGTCGGTTGTTGCATCGGATTGGGGAAGGGGCGCCGCGGTAGGGTGGCGCCCTTGCTACTTTCTCATCGTAGCCCATCACACGCGTGATGAGCTGCACCTTGGGAAGGCTAGTGCCTTACGAGCGAGCGCCCCGCGAAGGTTGCGCCGCCGGCTGTGGCGCGCATCTCTGGCGTGCAAGCGTTGCGAGATAATCGTTACGCGATTTCAGCGCTGCTTCTTCCTTGCCCGCCGCATTTTGGAAGTCCATCAAGAAGAACGGCAAAATCAGGAAGGCACCGGCCACGCCGGCGGCGACGTTTTGAGCAACCTTGGCGCCCTGTTCTGACCCCAATTCCGCGATTCGCTGCGTGTTTGCATTGACCTCGGCTTGGATGGCCTCGCAGTTCATCGTTTCATCCACAGGCTGAACCACGGCTACAGGAGCGGGTGCGCGACCCGCGCACGCGGACAAAAATACAACGGCAGCCAGAGCGATTGCCGTCACAGAATTTGATTTCATAAAGTCCCCCAAGAGTTGCAACCGGTAAAACGCTAGAAAATCAAAAAGCCTTAATCAAGAGCTTATTTCATATTTTGAAAAAATCTTTCTCTTTCCACGCGCAGTGACTTATCAAGACACGTCTTTGTCGGAATTTTGTTCGTTTGGCGGCAAGCGTCACGAACTCAAGACAGTCACATTTGGGCCAGTGTAAGATGCCAGCGCTGCGCGCCGGCCCCTTGGGGGGTCCGCGAAGGGGCCTTGCGTCAAATACACTTCATACCGCCAAGCGATGCCCTGGAACCCAGAGAACCGGCAAGAGGGCAAATGGCGAAGCTTACGCCGCCTCACTCTCCGCCCGACGCGCATGGCGCTTGCGCTCATGCGGATCAAGGTGGCGCTTGCGGAGCCGAATGGCGCCCGGCGTCACCTCAACCAATTCATCATCTTCAATATAGGCAATCGCCTGTTCCAGGCTCATTTTGCGCGGCGGGATCAGCAGCAAAGCCTCATCCTTGCCGGCGGCGCGGATATTGGTCAGCTTCTTTTCCTTGATCGGGTTCACTTCCAGATCATTGTCGCGCGAATGCTCGCCCAGGATCATGCCGACATAAACCTTCACGCCGGGGTCAACAAAAAGCGTGCCGCGTTCCTGCAAATAGAACAGCGCGTATTGAATGGCTTCCCCATCCGAATTTGAAATCAGGGACCCATTGCGCCGGCCCTCAATCGGCCCGGCCCAGGGGCGATAGCCCAGGAACAGCCGGTTCATCATGCCCGTGCCGCGCGTATCGGTCAGGAATTCGCCGTGATACCCAATCAGGCCACGCGACGGGATGTGGAAGGTCAACCGCACCTTGCCGCCGCCCGAAGGCCGCATATCCTGCATCTGGCCCTTGCGGAGCGACATTTTCTCCACCACCACGCCGGAATAGCTTTCATCCACGTCAATCAAGGCTTCTTCGAAGGGTTCCTCACGCTCACCGGTTTCGGGATTGTCGCGCGTCAGCACGCGCGGGCGCCCGATCGTGAGTTCAAACCCCTCACGCCGCATGGTCTCGATCAAAACACCCAGCTGCAATTCACCGCGGCCGGCGACTTCGAAAGCGTCAACTTCCTCGCTCACCTTCACCTTGATCGCGACATTGCCTTCGGTTTCCTTGAACAGCCTTTCGCGAATCTGCCGCGACGTGACCTTCTTACCCTGACGCCCGCCAAGCGGCCCGTCATTGATGCGGAAGGTCATGGCGAGTGTCGGCGGGTCCACCGGCAGCGCGGGCAGCGGTTCGGTCACTTCCGGCGCTGCGATGGTGTCGGGGATTGTCGCATCCGAAAGCCCGGCAATGGCGATGATATCGCCCGCCTGCACTTCATCCACCGGCACACGATCAAGGCCTGAGAAGGTCATGAGCTTCGTGAGCCGCCCGCTCTCCACCACCGTTCCATCCTGGCGCAGCACGCGCACCGGCATATTCAGCCGCGCAACACCTTGTTCCACACGCCCGGTCAGGATGCGGCCCAGGAAATTGTCGCTCTCCAGGATGGAGGCATTCATCGCAAACGGCTTTTCAAGATCCACCTTCGGTGCCGGCACATGGGACAGGATCAGGTCAAACAGCGGCGACAAATCCTTGCGCGCGCCTTCCAGTTCCAAATCCGCCCAGCCCTGCCGGCCGGAAGCAAATAGCGTGTGGAAATCAAGCTGTTCATCACTCGCGCCCAAAGCCGCGAAAAGGTCGAAGACTTCGTTATGCACTTCATCAGGCCGGGCATCCTGGCGGTCCACCTTATTGATGACCACAATCGGCTTCAGCCCGCGCGCGAGCGCCTTGGTGAGCACAAACTTGGTCTGCGGCAGCGGGCCTTCGGCGGCGTCACACAGCACAATGGCGCCATCCACCATGGATAGGATGCGTTCCACCTCACCGCCGAAATCGGCGTGGCCAGGCGTGTCAACGATATTGATCTTCACACCCTTCCATTCCACGGCGGTGGATTTGGCAAGGATGGTGATGCCGCGTTCGCGTTCCAGATCGTTGCGGTCAAGCGCGCGTTCGGCAACCTGCTGATTGGCACGGAAGGCACCGGCCTGGCTCAGCAGCTTGTCCACCAGCGTGGTCTTGCCGTGGTCAACATGGGCGATAATGGCGACGTTACGAATCTGCATGGAACACCTGAGAGATAGAAAACCGGGAGGTCGGAGCCTGGCAAAACGCCACCAGCCCGGCTCCCAAGGCTTGGGGGCGAGCGGTGGTTTCCATCCAGGCGTTTCGTTATGGCGGGGAGATAGGGGGTCGCGCCGGAAAAAGCCAGAGAAAAGCGTATGACAGCTAAAAGCCTATCCGAGCGCCGCGGCCACCCCTCCGGACGTGGCGCCCACCAGCGCCGCCATGAACCCGGCGGCATAGGCATCCCCGGCGCCGGTGCTGTCCACCAGCTTGGTTGGCTGGGCGCGGACAGCTTGGGTCTCGGTCCTCGCAATGATGCGGCTGCCCTTTTCGCTGCGGGTCAGCGCGGCAATGGCCACTTCGGCGCGCACCGCCCTCGCCGCCCTGTCGAAATCCTTGGTTTCATAAAGGGCGCAAATCCTGGCTTCATTGACGAAGACGATGTCGGCCTCTTTGCGGATGAGGGCGCGGAAGGCAGCGCGGGGGCGGCCCACGCAGAAAGGCTCGGATAGCGCGGTCGCCACTTGCCGCCCGGCCCGATGCGCACGGCAGTGGGGTACCGCTGGCGGATTTCTGCCCCGAAAATGGCTCTGGGGACGATCAAAAATAGCTGAAATCACACCGGGATCGCCGTTATCACGAAAAAATGATACAAAGGCTCGGGTTATCAGAGGTTCCTTGGGACACGCCCGGGAATTGTTCAAACAGACCGAGCCGGCTCTGATAGGCGCGCGGGTTGCCGCAAGAAAGAAATCTCACCATGACCTGGTCCATCCATCATGTTTCCCTGCTAGCGAATGATCTGGATAGGGCTGCGCATTTCTTCGGCCCGCTGATTGGGCTTGGCGTGGCGGCGGCACCCGATGCGCGCACGCGCTTCATTGGGCAGGGCGGGCGAGGCTTGCGGCTGCATCGCCCCGATGCGGCGCTAGCACGGTCTGGCGCGGCGCTGCTTGGCCCGATTGGCGCGCGCTATGTGGCGCTTGAAGTGGCTTCTCTGGACGCTGTGATCGCGCGGCTGGATCAGGCTGGGCTTGCCTATGCGCCCGCCTTGCCGGGGGAATTTTCCCAGCCGGCGATCTATACGCTGGACCCGGCGCTCAATCTTTTGGTGTTGCTGCAAGCGGACGGCGCTGCGCCATCAGCGCCCCCGCCCTGGCATATCCATCACGTCAATCTTCAAGCCGAAAAAGTGCGAGAAGCCGTGGCGTTTTACACTGGCGTCATTGGCCTCAAGGAAGGGCGCTGGCAATCAGCGGCCAAGCGGGGGGATTTCAGCATAGACCCTGCCGAATTGGCCGTGCTGACCAATGCGGATGACAATAGCGGGCTGCATATCATCCGCCCGGATGCTGGCTTCGCGTATCGCAATCGCTTCGCGCATAACCCTTCCATCGGCGGGCATCCGGCCTTTTGTGTGCCGGATGTGCAGGCGGTGAAGGCGCGGCTGGAAGCGGCGGGTGTTTTGGTCTCGGATGCTGGGGTCTACGCCATGGCGGGGATGCATCAGCTTTATGTGCTAGACTTTGCAGCGAATATGATTGAGGTGAACCAGCATGTCTGAAACCCAAACCCGCACCCTGATCACGGCGGCCGAGGCCGCTGCGACACTGCCTTCCCCCGGCCGGCTTTCCGCGCTGCTGCTGGAACACGGCACCATGCAACTGCGGTGGTTCGCGCCAAAGGGAGAGGATACGCAAACACCCCATGACCAGGATGAGCTTTACATCATCGCATCCGGCACCGGCTGGTTTCGCCGCGGGGCGGAACGTGTGCCCTTCGGCCCGCATGACGCGCTTTTCGTGCGCGCGGGGGAGGCGCATCGGTTTGAAGAAACCTCCGCCGATTTCGCGACTTGGGTGATTTTCTATGGTGCGAAGGGTGGGGAGGGGTAGGGCGCTCAACGTCAAAAGCAATTGTTCAAGTGACTTGCTTGTGAGATGTCTTTAGAAAAACTTGCTCGGATGGCATTCTCCAATTTCCATTAGTTCCGGCAGTTACGATCAGCCCGCGCGCCTTCATGCGGTGCAAATAGGTCCGAAACGTCGAGCTCTTCAGATCGGCATCAATCGCCTTTGCTTCACGGTAGAGCTGCGGATTTGACAACGATCTCTTCGCCCCCCTTAGCGCGTCGAGTATTTTTTCCTCCACAAGGATTCGCGTGAGGCTATTTTTACGGCTAACGTCAGACAGCACAGTTGAGGCTCTGCGCGCCTTAAGAAGCTGGCGCTCAAGGGCCCGCTTCTCAAGCGTGAGCTCTCTGATTTGACGCTCAACCTCTTCGATTTCCCGCCGCAGGCGATCTTCAAAGCCCAGCAGAGCTGCGTTTGACATGCATTTCACTTCCTTTTTTGCAACAAATACTATCTCAAATAGCACCGAAATTAGCAAGCCAAACAGTGTCTTATATACCTATTGACAAGCCAGTAAAAATATGATAACAACAAAACTTATTGTTTTGTTGTTATCATATTTCTTGAAGTCCCATAAATGCGTTGTTGCATTTCTGTGCGGCTTCAAGTAGCGATTTCTATGACATGGCCGGCCCCTCTGCAACTCGGTGTACGGGTCGGCCTTCTTTTGTTAAAATGCCCCATGGGTCGATTCGAAAAACCCTTCCTGCCTGTTGCGCAACAGGTTTCTCTTCTTTGCTCTCGCGGGATGGTTACTACCGATATTGCGAAAGCCGAGTCTTGCCTAGCAAGAATCGGGTATTATCGCCTTAGCGCCTATTGGTACCCCTTCCGTAAATCTGAGCCCTTCAGCGATCCTGTGACAGGTCAGAAAAAGACACGCATCTTGGATGCGTTCAGGCCTGGCACTAATTTCTCCGATATCCTGGAACTTTACGTTTTCGACAAAAAGATGCGCCTGCTTGTACTCGACGCTCTCGAGCGCGTCGAAATTGCTGTGCGCACGGATATTGCCCTTTTGCTTGGGCAGCACAGCCCAACCGCACATCGTGATCCTAGCCTTTTGCATGGAAATTTTGCAAGACGAGTTGATCCAAAAATCAGACTTACACTTCACCGAGATTGGCTCACTCGAGTTGATCATTCATTTGCGCGCTCAAAAGAGGACTTCGTTGTCCACTTCAAAAATAAATATGCCGGCTCGGATTTACCGATTTGGATGTCTGTCGAGTTATGGGATTTCGGGGCGCTCTCCCATTTCTATGCCGGGCTCACGATCAAGGATCGCGCCACCATTTCCCAGCGGTACGGCGTCATATCGCCGGGCGTCCTTGAGACCTGGCTGCGCTGTTTGAACGACATTCGAAACATTTGCGCACACCATGCCCGCCTCTGGAATCGCCCGCGGCCATCTCAGCCCAAATTGCCAGCCCTCGGAGAGCTGCCTGCGCTGGACCATTTACACAAACTTCCCTCCGGCGCACTAGCGCGCCTCTATCCTGGTCTGGCGATTCTTCAAGTTTTGTTGAAGGTCATAAATCCAGCCAGCAGCTGGAGTAAGCGGCTTGGCGAGCACGTTGCTACCCTCCCAAGGACACCCGTCGTCAATCTTGCGAGTGCCGGCTTTCCGGCGAACTGGCAGGCTCTTCCGCTCTGGAAGTAACCATTCAGCAGCCTGCCCATGTCTCTCCGCAAGGGTGCGAATGCCTCTCCCGCTACGTTCTATCGTCAGCCCACGAAACCTGTCAGAGCGGCGTGAACCCCCCACCCTGGCCCGCCCGCCCCGCGTTGCTATAAGCGCTCCCTTGATTGAAGGAACACCCCATGGAACTCCGTGCCCGTTTTACCGATGCCTTGAAGACCGCGATGCTGGCCAAGGATGCCGCCACCACCTCCACCATGCGCATGATCATGGCGAAGCTGAAGGATACCGATATCGCCGCGCGCAAGACGCCGCAGGACCCGGGCGTGCCCGATGATCAGGTGATTGCCATGCTGCGCGGCATGGCGAAATCCAGGCGTGAGAGTGTGGAGCTATACCGCCAGGGCAATCGCCCCGAATTGGCGGCGAAGGAAGAAGCGGAAATCGCGGTGATTGAAAGCTTCCTGCCGCAGCAGATGGATGATGCCGCCATGGCAGCGGCGATTGATGCGGCGGTGGCGGAAGCGGGGGCGGCTTCCATCAAGGATATGGGCAAGGTGATGGCGGTGCTGAAATCCCGCCACGCGGCAGCGCTCGATATGGCCAAGGCCGGGCCGATGGTGAAGGCGCGGCTGGGGGGCTGAGCATTTTCAAGCTAAGTGGTATCGCTTGGCGGCTCGGAAAACGCTATCAAACAAACGGATAGTGCATGTCCCTGGCGCGCTGGCGACGGGGACATGCACGCGCGCCCTCGGCCGCTTCAGTCACTATCCTGCAAATCTTCCGCCAGCACCACGATCTGCACGGCATAGGAAACATCGCCATCTTCCGCATCGCGGTGGACGGTGCCGATAAATTCATTCCCGATCTTGAGCTCCACACTGCCCTTGGGGCGGTCCGGCGCGGTTACCTGAATGCGGGGGTTGCTGAAAAGCTTGCGCAGATGCGCCTACACGGCGGCGCGTTCGGCGGGGGTCATGGTGTGGTTCCTTCAAAATTCGGTTGCGCGGGGGATAGCCGCCTTGGTGTCGGGGTGCAAACCAACCGCCGCGCGAAAACAACTCCCCTATTTATAGGGGGGTATTTTTTCGCGCCCCCCGCCCGAGTCCACTTTTCCGATGAAAGGTATAGCTTAGCCGCTCGCCATGGCCCTGCCCCCCGGTTTCCTTGATGAGCTTCGTGCCCGCACGCCTCTGCCCGGTCTGATCGGGCGGAAGACGCGGCTGCTCAAATCCGGGCGCAATTGGAAGGGATGCTGCCCCTTTCATGGGGAAAAGACGCCGTCTTTCTACGTCTATGACGATCATTTCCACTGCTTCGGCTGCGGCGCGCATGGGGATGCCGTTACCTTCGTCATGCGGGCCGAAGGCGCGCAATTCATGGAAGCGGTGGAACGGCTCGCCGGCGAAGCGGGGCTTGAAGTCCCCAAACTCGCCCCGCGTGATGCCGAACGCGCCCGCCAGGCGCGGGACCTTCACACCGTCATGGAAGCGGCCAGCGCCGCGTTTCAGCGCCGGCTCCGCTTGCCGGAAGGCCGCCCGGCCTTGGAATATCTCCGCCGCCGCGGCCTGACCGAGGATACCATCCAGGGCTTCGGCCTCGGCTGGGCAGGCGCGGGGCGCGGCGCCTTGCAGGCGGATTTGAAGCAGGATGCGTTTGAACCTGATCAATTGATCGAAGCCGGCCTGCTGAAGGCGCCCGAAGGCGATGAAGCGCCGCGCGATTTCTTCTTCAACCGCGTCATGTTCCCCATCCGGGACCGGCGCGGGCGCGTGATTGCCTTTGGCGGGCGCATCCTGGGCGATGGCCAGCCTAAATACATCAACAGCCCGGAAACGCCGCTCTTTCGCAAACGCTATGCGCTGTACGGGCTGGACCGCGCGCGGGAGGGTGTGTTTCGCGGCGCTGCCCTGGTAGCCGTTGAAGGCTATATGGATGTGATCGCGCTGCATCAGGCGGGCTTCACCGGGGCGATGGCGCCGCTTGGCACGGCGCTTACGGAAGATCAGTTGCAAGAATTATGGCGCCTGTCGCCGGAGCCGGTGCTGTGTTTTGATGGCGATGCCGCCGGCGCCCGGGCCGCTGCCCGTGTCGCGGAAGCCGCCCTGCCGCTGATCAGCGCCGAACGCAGCCTGAAGCTGGCGACGCTGCCGGCGGGGGAAGACCCGGACACGCTGATCGCCAAGGGCGGGAAATCCGCCTTCCAGGCCGTCTTGGATGGCGCGCGCCCGCTGTCTGAGGCGCTGTACGGCCTGCTATTGGAAGGCCAAGCCTTGGCGAGCCCGGAACAGCGCGCTGCCGCCCGCAACCGCCTGGTCGCGGCCGCCGCCACGATTTCGGACCGCGCCTTGGCCAGCGAATATCGCCAGGCTTTGCTCGATCGCTTCTTTGCCGCCACACGCCGCCAGCCCGGCCGCGCCGCGCCCGCCCAGCGCATCACCCGCCCGGCCCTGGTTGCGCCCGCCATCCGCACTGCCCAGGCGCGCATCCTGATCGCCATTCTGCTCCGCCACCCCTGGCTGCTGCCGCAGATT
>Ga0169931_10014956_pt1 | contig 10440 bp, 11 predicted proteins | sample Kivu_15m_20L_FD_129675 | JGI IMG/M metagenome (GOLD analysis project Ga0169931, IMG submission 129675) | Freshwater microbial communities from Lake Kivu, Western Province, Rwanda to study Microbial Dark Matter (Phase II) - Kivu_15m_20L... | ecosystem: Environmental > Aquatic > Freshwater > Lake... | reverse complement strand
TCGTCAATGTTACAGAAGATAAGCGTGCTATTGCAGATTCTTATGAAATTCGAAGATACGCGTTACAAAATAAAGTGACATATTACACAACTATTGCAGGCGCTAAAGCGGCATGCATTGGAATGAATTTTGTCGAAGAGATTACTGTCACCTCTATCCAAAGCTTGCATAAAGAACTTACTTAAAATACACTCAATTTTTATAAACCACACTCCATTTATAGAGCGTGGTTTTTGTTTTAATAGGAATGAATATGCTTAAACAAATACCCATGACCACTAAAGGCGCTGAGCTTCTCAAGGAAGAGCTTCACCGTTTAAAAAGTGTTGATCGTCCGAATATTATCCAAGCTATTTCAGAAGCAAGAGCACAAGGTGACTTATCTGAGAATGCTGAATATGAGTCAGCAAAAGAACGCCAAAGTTTTATCGAAGGCCGTATTGCAGAAATTGAAGCAAAATTATCAAATGCAATGGTGATTGACCCCTCTACTATTGTTGGTGAAAATCAATGTGTATTTGGTTCAACTGTTGAAGCTCAGGATCTTGATAGCGAAGATATTTTTACCTACCAAATTGTAGGAGATGATGAGGCTGATATTAAACAGAAAAAGATTTCAATCAATTCGCCGATTGCAAAAGCATTTATCGGAAAAGCTGTTGGGGATGTGGCCGAAGTGAATACGCCAGGTGGTGCCAAATCTTATGAGCTACTCGATATCAAGTATCTATAAATGAAAACCCATTTTTGTATTAAACTAAAAACATCATGAAACAATGGTTAGAAAATTTAGCAATCATTACCGCAACCTTTTGGATAGGCGGCTTGTGGGTTGTAGGTATTGTGGCTTATGAGTTATTCAAACTGATGCCTGAGGCACAACTTGCAGGCAATATTGCAGGACAGCTTTTTCGAATGATGGCTTATGTGGGTATGGCCACTAGTATTTATCTCCTGATTCAACGTATATATCAGTATGGTACAAACGCATTAAAACAAGGTTTCTTTTGGATTATTGTTCTCATGCTTGTTCTTATTTTGATTAGTCATTTAGGCATTAATCCATTGTTAGAAAAATTCAAATTAGACGCAATGCCAAAAGATGTCATGGAGAGTGTCTTTGCAGATCGATTTGCAACTTGGCATGGCATCTCAAGTATTGCGTATTTACTTGAGTGTTTCTTAGGTGTTTTTGCTATCTTAAAAATTAGATAATTATTTGGGCAATACTATCTTGGGCTCTGACGCCGCACGATAAACAATAATTTGTAAGCCGATATGATGGACAGCAGTGGCTTGAAGTGCCTCACATATTTCATTTAACATGGATTCACGCACTGACTTTTCGTCATTTTGGATTTTAATTTTAATCAACTCATGCGCTTGAAGACTAAGATCGATTTCTTTAATGACGGATGATGTTAAGCCTTTATTGCCAATTCTGACCACTGGATTTAATGTGTGCGCTAAGCTTCGAAGGTATGCAATGGCTTTTGAATTCAAGGTAGAAACTTCTAAAGATCTAAAGAATCGATTTTAACAGATGAAAAGAACAAGAACTAGCAAGGCCTGGATGCAAGAGCATGTGAATGACGCCTTCGTCAAACAAGCTCAGAGAGATGGCTTTCGATCGAGAGCTGCATATAAGCTCATGGAGATTCACGAGAAATATAAGCTTATTAAGCCCGGGATGAATATTGTGGATTTGGGCTCAACCCCAGGAAGTTGGTCTCAGGTGGCCGCCAAGCTTCTCCGAGGAAAAGGCCACATTTTCGCTATGGATTTGTTGCCTATGGACCCTATTCCTGGAGTTGATTTTATTCAAGGGGATTTTAGAGAAGAGGCCTCTCTTGGAGAGCTTGAAGCCCACTTAAATAATTCACTGATAGACCTTGTAATTTCGGATATGGCCCCCAATATTACAGGTATCAAGACAGTTGATCAGCCAAGTGTGATGTATTTGACCGAGCTCGCTTTAGATTTTTCTTTACAATGGTTGAAACCAGGTGGACATTTTCTAGTCAAAACCTTTGTGGGCAGTGACTTTGATGAGCTGGTAAAAAAGATGCGTCCTGAGTTTGAAAAGGTGATTACGGTGAAGCCTAAAGCTTCGCGTGATCGTAGCAGTGAAGTTTATTTGCTAGGCTTTGCAAAAGCTTAAAAAGTCTCATTAAAGTCATATAATTAGGTTTAAAATAAAGTGATTAAAACAGATGATACGAGGTCATCCATCAATTGAATAACAACACACTAAAAAGTATTGCCATTTGGGTCGCGATCGCACTCATTCTTATGACTGTTTTCAATAAGTTTTCGGGCTCTTCGAAAAATGATACTTCACTGGTCTATTCACAATTTATGGAACAAGTGAAAGATGGCAAGATCGCCAAAGTTGAAATTGATAACCACAAAATCAAAGGAACAACGAGTGAAGGTAAGAAATTTAATACCTATGCGCCGACAGATCCTTGGTTGGTATCTGATCTTCTAAAAAATAATGTCATCGTTGAAGCCAAGGCTGAAGAGCAACAATCAATCCTCATGAGCATTTTCATTTCATGGTTCCCGATGATTCTTCTGGTAGGCGTATGGATTTTCTTTATGCGTCAAATGCAAGGTGGTTCTAAAGGTGGCGGCCCATTCTCATTTGGTAAGAGTAAAGCAAGACAGCTTGATCAAACGAACAATCAGACCACATTTGCTGATGTCGCAGGATGTGATGAAGCTAAAGAAGAAGTCACTGAGATTGTTGAGTTCTTAAAGGATCCAGGCAAATTCCATAAATTGGGCGGCCGCATTCCAAGGGGTGTACTCATGGTGGGACCTCCAGGCACAGGTAAAACATTATTGGCTCGTGCCATCGCTGGCGAAGCAAAAGTCCCTTTCTTTACGATTTCAGGATCTGACTTCGTAGAAATGTTTGTAGGTGTAGGTGCTGCTCGTGTTCGCGATATGTTTGAGCAAGCTAAAAAAAGCGCACCATGTATTATCTTTATCGATGAAATTGATGCGGTAGGTCGTCATCGTGGTCAAGGGACCGGCGGCGGTAATGATGAGCGCGAACAAACACTCAATCAACTTTTAGTTGAGCTCGATGGCTTTGAAGCAAATTCAGGCGTGATTGTCATTGCGGCAACCAATCGTGCCGATGTATTAGATAAAGCGCTCCTTCGTCCGGGACGTTTCGATCGTCAAGTGATGGTGTCACTCCCTGATATTAAAGGTCGCGAAGAAATTCTATTAGTTCATATGAGAAAAATTCCAGCAGATCCTGATGTGAAGGCAAGCATCATTGCAAGAGGTACGCCTGGTTTTTCAGGTGCAGACTTAGCCAACCTTGTGAACGAGTCAGCATTGTTTGCAGCGCGTCGTAATAAACGCACCGTAGATATGCAAGATTTTGAAGACGCTAAAGATAAAATCTTTATGGGACCTGAAAGAAAATCACTCGTGATGCGAGAAGAGGAGCGTATGAATACGGCATACCATGAATCAGGCCATGCAGTCGTTGCAAAGTTGTTACCTCATGCAGATCCGGTTCACAAAGTGACTATCATGCCTCGCGGTTGGGCATTGGGCTTGACCTGGCAACTGCCAGAGTTTGATCGTCTGAGCAACTATAAGAATAAGATATTAGAAGAAATTTCAATTCTCTTTGGTGGACGCATTGCTGAAGAAGTATTTATGAAGCAAATGTCGACAGGTGCATCGAACGATTTTGAGCGCGCAACAAAATTAGCACGAGATATGGTCACGCGTTATGGTATGTCAGAAAAATTGGGGACGATGGTTTATGTGGGTCAAGATCAGGATTCATTCTTTGGTGCTATGTCTTCTAAAACCATTTCTGAAGCCACTCAACAAAAAGTCGATGCTGAAATTCGTCGTATTCTAGATGAGCAATACAGTGTTGCAAGAAAATTGATTGAAAAAAATCGTCGTAAAGTTGAGGCGATGGCGAAAGCGCTGCTTGAATATGAAACCCTTGATGCGGATCAGATTAATGACATCATGGCAGGTAAAAAAGTAAGGCCGCCAAAGCCTAAACAAACTCCAAACCCACCTAAGAGCGATAAAGGATCTTCAGATACGAAAGTAGCTGTGGTTCCTCAACCCAGCGCTAAAGGCTAAATGAAATCAAGGCTAGTTTATCTAGCCTTTGTTTTTTTATGATGCTGCAATTAAATAAACATGTCTTTGATGTAAAACGCCCACTCATTATGGGTATTTTAAATATCACACCTGATTCATTTTCAGATGGTGGCCAATACTTCACTTTGGATAGCGCATTAAAGCGCGCGCATCAAATGATTGAAGAGGGTGTGGATATCATCGATATTGGAGGGGAGTCAACTCGCCCAGGATCAGATCCTGTCAGTGTAGATGAAGAATTAAAACGTATTACACCCATCATTGAGGCTTTAAAAAAAGAGTCTGACATTGCTATCTCTATTGATACCTATAAGCCAGAAGTGATGAAAGCAGTGATTGATCTGGATGTGGCGATGATTAATGATGTGTATGCATTAAGTCAGCCTGGTGCTATTGATGTCATTAAAGAGTCTAATGTCGGCCTATGTCTAATGCATATGCAAGGTACACCTAAGACGATGCAGGTGAATCCTCAGTATTCCAATGTTGTGAGTGAGGTGAAATTGTTTTTAGAAGCACGCGTCAATCATCTCATGCTTGAGGGTATTGATCAGTCACGCATCATTTTAGATCCAGGTTTTGGATTCGGTAAAACATTCGAACACAATATAGAGCTTCTGCAACATCTCGAATCATTTCAATCCTTAAAATTTCCACTTCTGGTTGGGCTCTCCAGAAAATCATTTATTAGAAAAATTTTAAATGGCGACTCTGATGATCATTTATCAGGTAGCCTCTCCGCAGCTATCTTTTCTGTCATAAAAGGCGCTAAAATACTACGAGTTCACGATGTAAAAGCAACAAAGAGCGCACTTAAAATTATCAATGTAGCGCAAGGTACAACTTAATTATGGCAAGACATTATTTCGGCACAGACGGTATTCGGGGTGTCGTGGGACAAGATCCCATCACACCTGATTTCTTCATTCGTCTAGGGTTCGCTATCGGATCGATGCTTGTCAAAAATAATACGGATAAAAAAATCAAACATCCAAGTGTTGTCATTGGCAAAGATACAAGGGTTTCAGGTTACATGCTGGAGTCAGCACTAGAGGCTGGATTTATTGCTGCAGGCGTCAATGTGTATTTAACAGGCCCTATGCCAACACCAGCGGTTGCTTATCTAACTAAAGCTTTAAGATCACAAGCAGGTATTGTGATCTCTGCCTCACATAATCCATTTCCAGATAACGGCATTAAAATATTTTCAGAGGCTGGAGAAAAGTTACCTGATGCCTTTGAAGCGGAAGTGGAATTGGCATTAAGCCAACCTATCACAACAGTATTGCCTCAGATGCTTGGTAAAGCCAAGCGTGTCGATGATGCAGAAGGTCGTTATGTTGAGTTTTGCAAAAGTACATTCCCAGAAAAACTTAATCTTCGTGGTCTCAAAATTGTGCTCGATTGTGCCCATGGTGCGACTTATCATGTTGCCCCAAAAATATTCTCTGAACTTGGTGCTGAAGTGATTGCTATCGGTAATGAGCCTGATGGATTTAATATTAATCTCGATGTAGGTTCTACACATCCCAAAACCATCAAAGAAGCCACCTTAAAACATAAAGCAGATATAGGCATTGCCTTTGATGGCGATGGGGACCGTGTCGTGATGATTGACCACTTGGGTAATACCATTGATGGCGATCAACTCCTGTTGGTGATCACACGTGCCTTAAAAGAAAAAAATCAATTAAAAGGCGGCGTGGTGGGAACGCTCATGACGAATATGGCGATTGAAAAAGCCCTCTATGATCTAGGCGTGGAATTTGTAAGAACGCAAGTAGGTGACCGTTATGTTCTAGAAGCTCTCCTTGAAAAAGGTTGGCTCATTGGTGGAGAAAATTCAGGCCACATACTTACCCTAGATCAGCATTCAACGGGAGATGCTATTATCGCTTCCTTACAAGTTTTAAAATCTTTAAGACTTCTTAATCAATCACTTCATGAGGCCACCAAAGATGCACCGCTCTATCCTCAAGTATTAATCAATGTTGAGACACACAATAAAATTGATTTAGAAAAAAATCAATCAATTCAGGATGCGGTAAAAAAAGTAGAAGTTCAATTAAACAGCAAAGGACGCGTGCTCTTAAGACCTTCAGGCACAGAGCCTAAGATTCGTGTCATGGTCGAGGGTGAAGATTTTGAGGCAGTCAAAAACCATGCGCACTTCATTGCTGACTTAGTGAGAGAAGTTGCCTAATTACAATCCAAATATTTTTAGATAGCCAATCATGAATAAAGGGATTTGTAACCCAAAGTTAATCATAATGGCTTTATCCTTACTTAAGTATCCTGTGAACGTCCAGCCCATCACCCCTAAGCTATGACAAAAAATATTGTAGGGGTAGAGATTAAGGTTGGTGAGAAGTAATCCCAGTAAAATAAAAAAAGTAGCAAACCACTTTAAATTTTTTTTAAAGAATTTTTTTAAAGTATGAATCAATTGGACAGAACTAACCGAATTTACCTGTAATATAATCTTCCGTTTCTTTTCTGCTCGGGTTGGTGAAGATCTTATCTGTCGCATCGAACTCAATCATCTCACCTAGATACATATAAGCTGTGTAATCAGAAATACGAGCAGCCTGTTGCATGTTATGCGTCACGACCAAGATAGATAGTTTATTTTTTAATCCAGACATCAGCTCTTCAATATTCACAGTTGCAATAGGATCAAGTGCGGAAGTAGGCTCATCGAATAACATAATTTCAGGGTCAGTCGCTAAAGCACGCGCAATACATAAGCGCTGTTGTTGACCGCCGGATAAATTAAAAGCTAAATCTTGTAATCTACTTTTTACTTCATTCCAAAGCGATGCACCTTTTAATGCTTCCTCTACCTTATCATCAACCGCAGACTTTGATCTTTCACCACGAACCCTTAATCCATAGGCTACATTCTCATAAATAGATTTTGGAAAAGGATTGGGTTTTTGAAACACCATGCTGATACGCATGCGCACTTCAATGGGATCAACACCTTTACCAAGGACGTTTGTATTATCAGGATGAAGAAGAATTTGACCCTCATAGCGATTACCAGGATAAAGGTCATGCATGCGATTAAAGCAACGTAAGAATGTAGATTTACCACAACCTGAAGGCCCAATGAGGGCAGTGATTTTATTTTCATAAACAGGAAGACTTACATTTTTTAATGCCTTAGTTCCATTCGCATAAAAAAAGTTAAGATTCTTTGCTTCAGCTTTAATGTTTAATTTATTTTCTGACATTTTTTTTCCTGTAAATAAAATTTACCATTTAATATTTTTTCTAATGCGATATCGTAACCAAATCGCTGTGCCGTTCATGAGCAGTGTGAGCATGATAATCACGACACCAGCAGCAGCTGCGTTAATATGAAATGCATGCTCAGGTCGTGAGAGCCAGCTAAACATTTGAATCGGTAGAACGGTAAATCCAGACTGTAACCATTCAAAAGAAATAAATGGCGCTGAGCTGGAAATAGGCGCTGGCGGTAAGAACGCGATGAAGGTGAGGGCTCCCACAGTAATAATAGGCGCTGTTTCACCGAGCGCTCGAGCCATACCAATAATGATACCGGTCAAAATACCCCCAAATGAATACTGAATGACGTGATGCAATACAACCTGCCACTTCGTCGCACCCACTGCATAAGCAGCTTCACGAATAGCAATAGGGATAGATCGAATCGCTTCACGTGTGGATACGATGACAATAGGTAACATTAAAAGACCGAGTGTGAGTCCCGCGGTGACAATCGTTTGTCCAAGATGAAAGGTGTATACAAAAAGCCCCAGTGCGAGTAAGCCATAAATAATGGATGGCACACCAGAAAGATTGGTGACATTGATTTCAATAATGTCAGTGAACCAATTCTTGGGCGCATATTCTTCTAAATAAACGCCAGCCGCGACCCCCATAGGCACGGCAGTAATAAAGGTGACCAGCATAATCAGTGATGAACCTACCCATGCTGACAAAATGCCTGCATGTGCCGCACGTCTGGATGGAAAGTCGGTAAAGAATTCATAATTTAATTTAGGGTAGCCATCCATCACAAGATCGACAAATAGAATAAGTAATGTAAGGAGGGCGAATATGATGGTCAATAAACCAATCGATGAAAAAATAAAGTCGTTACGCTTATGCTTTCGAATCATGGCGCGCACTTCGTTAAGCGTTTTAGGCTTGATTAAACTAAATTCAGAGTCCATTTTATCTTTCACCATACTTTAATATCTCTCTGCAAATCGTTTACGAGCCATATGACCTAGAATGTTAAATAAGAAGGTCAGTATAAATAAGACCATACCTGCTGCAAAAATACTCTGATAGCCTAAGCTGCCATGCGGCAAATCCCCCATCGCGACTTGCACGATGTAGGCTGTGATGGTCGCTGCCCCTTCGAGTGGATTAAAGGTAAAGCTGGGTTGCTGTCCTGCTGCGATCGCGACGACCATCGTCTCTCCGACCGCACGACTGATCCCCAAAATATAGGCGGCAATAATGCCCGATGTGGCGGCGGGTGTGACGACACGAATCGCTGTTTGAAATTTAGTCGCTCCCATCGCATAAGAACCTTCTCGCATATGCATGGGCACCGCTCTCATCGCATCCTCCGCAACCGATGCAATGTAAGGGATAATCATGACGCCCATGACGATACCGGCCCCTAGCATGTTAAACGTGGGTAAGTCAGGGTTTAACTTCTGAAGTAAGGGTGTCACAAAAAGAAGGGTAAAGTAACCAAAGACCACCGTCGGCACACCGACAAGAAGTTCTAGTATAGGCTTTACAGCCTCACGTGTTTTGTGAGATGCAAATTCAGAAAGGTAGATTGCAGCAATCGTGCCAATAGGGATTGCAATCATGAGCGCCACGAAAGAGGTTGTGAGCGTGCCTGATACCAGGGGAAGGATGCCATAGTGCGCATCTTCAAAGAGTGGGCTCCATTGTCTGCTCGTTAAGAACTCGATCACGCTGACCTCTTTAAAAAACCCTGAGGCTTCAGTGACTAAAATATAAACAATACCTAAGGTAATAAAAGTAGCAGCAAGCGCTGCAAAAAGCAGAATGATTTCGATGATGCGTTCAATAAAGTTTCGCTTAATATTTTTAGCGAGCCTTTTACTGATGGGTGGATCTTGTAATGGAGTGATTGCCAATTTATTTTTTCTATAGAGTTACATAAAAATTATTGTAACGTTTCAAAGTTAAAAAAGGCGGCATTTATGCCACCTTTTTTAATAGTTACTCACTTGCTTTAAAGGTCTTGCAGTGCTTAGTCTTTGATGCGCTTGATCAGGTCTTCAATTTTTAAACCAACCTCGGGGGTACCATTAAAACCTGAACCCGATTTTTTACTTTGCCAGTGTTTGGATACTGCTGCGTATTCAGAAGAATTGAGTGGCACATATTTCACTTCCTTCACGAGCTTCGGCGCATTGGCGATGTAGTACTCCACAAAAGCTTTCACATCTTTATCAAACGCACCTTTGGCACCATTCACGTAGATAAATAAAGGGCGTGCTAGGGGTTGGTATGTGCCATCCATCACAGTGGCTTCTGAAGGGAGAACACCATTCGTTTTATCCTTTGGCACGATAGCCACAGCGTTTAGTTTATCTTTATTTTCAAGGTAGTACGCTAAACCAAAGTAACCTAAGCCAGCCTTATCCCCTGATACACCAGTCACTAACACATTGTCATCCTCAGACGCTGTGAAGTCAGAGCGACATGATTTAGCGCGGCCATTAATCGCTTCTGTGAAGTAATCAAAAGTGCCTGAGTCAGCGCCTGGGCCAAATAACTTCATGGGTTGATTAGGCCAGGCAGGGTTGACATCTTTCCAGCTTTTGACAGAGCTACCTGACGCCCAAATTTTGTTAAGCTCAGCCACAGTGATGGATTTTGCCCAGTCATTCTCTTTATTAGTCACGACTGTTAAAGCGTCGTAAGCGATAGGTAATTCAATATAAGTCACACCGCTCTCAGCACACATATCCATTTCTTTTTTAGAAATGGGTCTCGATGCATTTGAGATCATCGTTTCACCGCGACAGAATTTTTTAAAGCCACCGCCTGTGCCTGAGACACCTACAGTGACTTTCGTACCTGTTTTCTTTTGGAAGTCTTCAGCAACCGCTTCAGTGATTGGGTAAACGCTAGAAGAACCGTCAATGGAAATCGTTTTATCTGCGGCGTGGATGTTGAATGAGAAGGTGAGGGTTGAAGCAACTAAAGCTGCCAAACCTAAGCTATTGATTTTGTTATATTTCATAAAAGGCTCCGGTATTTGTT